>Ga0307379_10004374_pt1 | contig 20165 bp, 18 predicted proteins | sample UN2MG_FD_202237 | JGI IMG/M metagenome (GOLD analysis project Ga0307379, IMG submission 202237) | Soil microbial communities from Risofladan, Vaasa, Finland - UN-2 | ecosystem: Environmental > Terrestrial > Soil > Coastal area > Acid sulfate soil | place: Finland: Risofladan, Vaasa | collected... | reverse complement strand
CATTATTTACCTCCTTTCAATCAAACTGGACAACCTTTCAATCAACTTTAGCTTAAAACAAACAGGACAAAAAATCAAGCCTTTAGGGGATTTCAGCTTTGAAAAGGACTGAAACAATGCGGACAAATACTATTATTGTAGTGTTGGAAAGGGGACTTATAAAAAACGCTAAAATTGGTGAAATTTGCAAAGCCCTGCAGGGCTTTGGTGTCGATACCAAAAACGGAGAAATCACTGAAATTTGTAAAGAGGTATCTTTAACTTCGGCACGACGGGGTGCCGAAGTTAATGTCGAAAAGTTTAATTGCCATAGAAACCGACAAGTCGCCATCTCATAGAAGTCCCTTTTTATCATGGTTGCCTTTAACCTTGCCCCCACGGTAACTACAATGTGGGGGCAAGGTTTTATCCCGGCAGCCGGCGGTATTTCTTGAGAAATAGTTTTGGCCGACCGGCTTCAGTCAAGGTATAGCTATGAATATCAGTCAAGGCAACGCAATGACTGATATGTCCATATACCCCTTGACTGAGATAAAACCCCCTTCCATTTCGCCTATTGTAAAAAGGGGCTGCCAAGGCAAGGTATTCAAGCGTGGCGATTAGCTTTGAGAAGTTGGCGCCCCTTTTTTTAACGGGCTAAAACCGATAGTGAAAATTAGGCTCCTTTTTATGACTGGTTGCACGCTTTGCCCTTTTGTATTATAAGATAACAAAACAAGCAAATGTGGCCTAGATAGAGTTACTGGACTACCGAGGGGGCAACGGCTCAGCGGGGAAGCCGCTCTGCAAAGAAGAATGTCCAATCGCCACCGATTTTCCTCTTCCACCAGCGTGCACCTGCCGCAACTGGCTTCTTTAGTCCTTCACCGAGGCCAAGGCCAATTGTACCGCCAACGATCGCTCCCGTGGGGCCACTAAGAGCTAGTCCTACTAAACCTGAGACTAACGTGCTTGCCAGACCACTTACATAGCTGCTGACTTTTTCATTACGGCGCTGGTGAGCTTCACACAGTCGAACGAACTCTAGGTATACTCGCTCTTCTACTGGCACACGTAACCCCTGCTCTTTAGCTGTTAGGAAAGCCGTGTGTAGCCAGCGCCTGAAGTTCCTGGCCTCGCTTGTCCTACGAAAGTCTTCAAGGTCCTTTATGCGGATATTAGTAGGCAAATCCAGGCGAAGCCGGTCAATGAATGCCTGTAGCTGCATGTTTACGCCCGCAAAGCCTCTACGCTGAGCGAGATTCTTCACCTTATATTTCCAAATTGGTTCAGTTGAAGGATGAATGAAAATGTCAGAACCTAGAATTTGAGCTAGCCCCCCCTCAAAATTGACATGCAAAGCGAATCTGTGCTTGATGTCGCTTAACGTTCCTGGCGTCAGATTCAGGTTCGCCTTATTCAACTCTAGGTGTGGCAGGTTAGTCCTAACTACCTCTTCAAACCCCGGGTCGTCAACATCTTGATCAGCTTGGGGGCCAAAATATCGGTAAAACTTAGTTGATCTTGTGATCTCTTCCCTAATTATGTAATTTCCAGAATCGATTATACGTTGAAATTGCCCCCGCCGCCAAAATGCACCGGCTCGCCCAGCGCGTCTGTCGTCTACAGCTGCGCTCCAATCGTAGGGTATGAAAATACCCAGTTCGACCATGCTGAGGAAGCGGTCGAGTGGATATGACGTTGCGCGACTCCTGTAAGTAGGTTGTAGACATGTTTCTGCGAACAGGCCTTGGCGAGGAGAATCGATGATAACTCTGTCCCACAGTAAGGCGAGCAGGTCTAGGCAATCGAATGTGTATTCCGTAAAGTCATGTGGGTTCACGAAGATAACGTTGCCTTTGAGCAATCGGGTGACTTTTGCTGGCCAGTTCTGGCGTGGTCTTGCCGCCAACTCCGCTGGCCCAAGAACCTCGCTGTATGCTCTCACACGACTTCCTCCTCAGCTAAGATCACGTGACATGAACCTTCCCATTTAGTATTTGAGCGAGCTATACTCTTTATTTTACACTATTTTACGGCTAAATGAAGTATGCTTTGATATCGAATGGCACTCAAGCGCATACCGCCTGCCCTTTGGCAGGAGACAACATAATGGACATTTGTTGTGCACGCTGCACGATTTAAACTTTTGTTCGAAGGATATAGTGAATGCTATACTTTAAGGCAGGCGCCAGTACGTCCTTTTATCGGGCGTTCCTGGGCATTAGACTGGAGGTGCAAGAAATGGAGACTACAATTCCGGATGCCGTGAAGCAGATGCTTCGGATTGTAAAGCAACTGCATAGTAAATATCCAAATAAGAGGTTCACTCTCGATGGTCGGTTGGTTGGAGATCTCGGTGAGATTCTCGTAGAAAACGCTTATGATGTTAGGTTACACGAGGGACTCTGTAAGCATCACGATGGAATAACGCCAGATGGTAGACAAGTTCAAATAAAAGCAACCATGCAGAATTCATTGACCTTCCCTGTGGATCACATCCCGGACTACTACCTCGGTATCAAGATTAACGTTGACGGCACATTCAGGGAAGTATTTAATGGACCGGGACGGATTGCTGGTGAGGCTGTCAAGGACCGTAAACCCACGAAAACGAATCTCCATTCTGTTTCTATTAGTATTCTGGAGAGGCTCAACGGAAAAGTCCTTGACAGAGATCGGATTCTAAGGCAAGCTAGATAACCGTTTCAGCCGACTAACAGTTCATGGTCAAATAGATGAACTCACAATCTTCATGAACTCGCTAGCCATTTCTACTGCCCGTTTGGCCTGTTCTTGACAAGCTAGATACCCACGGTGTGCGACATCATTACGAAGTGGTGTGAACCAATTCTTTAGTTGGCAGTGCAGCCTTAGAAAAAGTCCGTGCTGGCTATATCTATAATACCTCCTCTTTTTGAAGGCCACAATACGCCCTTAAGTGTGATATGATATCAGGAGTTGTGGGAGCATAGGAATCAGTCCCTTCTTCTCAAATAGAAGTTCGGGAACTGTCCCCCAATGCCTACCATTGTATGCAGAAGCCAGAACCCGCCGGGGTAGGGTGATGATTCTATCCCGTTGCGGGTCTACCACCCCTGGCGGTAAGTGGTAAGGTGTAGCCACGAAAGGCGTGTAGATGGCGAAGGTGATGCGTTCTGACCGATTGCCCGCGAAAGCGAGCGACAGACAACTCATGCTCAGGGCGATAGATCTTGCGCGAAAGTGCAGGAGCGAACCAGGCAAGATCTCTCCAAAGGTCGGAGCGGTCATCGCCCGCAATGGCAGGGCACTTGGGCAAGCGTTCCGAGGAGAGCTGGCCCCGGGAGAGCATGCGGAGTTCACGCTTCTCGAAAGAAAACTAGCCGAGAAGACATTGGCAGGCGCGACGCTCTTTACGACTTTGGAGCCGTGCACGTCGCGAAACCACCCTAAGATTGCCTGTGCTGACCGCATAATCGAGAGGCGGATCAAGCGAGTATTCATCGGTATTTTGGATCCCAACGATCGGATTCGCGGCCGCGGCGAGTTGCGGCTTCGTTCGGCCGGAATCGAGATCGCCCGGTTCGATCCTGACCTGATGCCCGAGATTGAGGAGCTCAATCGCGATTTCATGAGGGAACACGCCACCGGATTTAGGCGGCGACGGACGAAAGCTCAGACTACCGATCCCGTCAAACCGGGAGAGGTGGGACCTAACGGCCACAGAATCGGCTACACCAAGAACGGCGACAAAGTGGAATGGATTCCCGATGAGGAAAATCCGGACAAGGAATGGCCGCTCCTATTGCGACGTAACGACAAATACATCTTGAAGACCTACAACGAATTCTGGGACAAGGTTTGGTGGAATAGGCACCAAGTCTGGCTCGAGAAGATCAAGAGTGGCGAGCAACCGCTAACGGAGGAGCAGAAGCCCATCCTGAAGAAGGCGATGCAGGCTGCTAAGAGAATTGAAAAGAAATACGGCAGGGAGAATCTGGGCTGGGATGACTTCGAGTGGGGTCTGCTGAGCGGTAGAATGTCTGCGCTCGCATGGGTCATGGGGGCGGAATGGGATGGATCCCTCGACACGTGAAGCGGTACCGGCGCCGAACCTGTGTGTTGAGCATATAGTGAGCATGTCATGAAAGTAGAAGATGTTCGAAAGTTGCTTGCAGAAGCGGTGGATGACGAGGAACCTGTGGTCATCCCCATGTCCGTTCTTGCGAAGCTGAAGCTCGACGACATCCCGGAGGGCGTTTCCTTTCAGATTGGGACGCTGAAGGACCGCGTCATTCATCTCGACTGGGAGGGTCGCCTTTACAGACGAGGCGCAACCCTTGAGGCCGAGGCAGAGCACATCTGGACTCGCAAGTACTGGTACGCTCCTCTCGGACTTGAGCAGTATATGGACCTCGTGCGACGAGCTGTCGAAACTCGGCATCGCCTTCGGGAGGATGTGGAACTCAGTCACTGGGATGATGACGGGGCATACATTCATCTCCTCTACGTAATCAAGACTGGCGAAGCCAATCCCGCAAAGGCCTTCGAAGTCGCTCGCAAGATTTCTGGCGAACTCGAACAGGCGGCTCACCGCGCAGCCGACGAGGTCGGCAAGCGGATCGCGGAGGTCGCATCTCGCCTTTCGGGCTGGGGGGCCGAGCCTTTAGATGCCCTGGTCGAGAAGGTCGACACGGCCCCTACAAACGATGACAAGGGGCGGAGTCTTGAGGAACTCGCCAGCCGACTGTTCGAACAGATTCCTGGTTTCAGTGTGACGGGCCGGCTTCGGACGGCGACCGAAGAGGTCGACATCTCCATTCTCAATGACAGCACCGAGCCTCGTCTCCGCCGCGAATCGGCTCTCTTGTTGGTAGAGTGTAAGAACTGGAACTCCAAGTGCGGCAAAGACGAGTTCGTCATCTTTCGCGAGAAGCTCGAGAACAGAAATCGCCGAAGCTCGTTGGGTTTCTTGATCTCCTGGAACGGGTTCACAAGCACGGTCACCAAAGAGATGCTGCGCGGAAGCAGAGAGGAGACGCTGATCGTGCCCATCACTGGGGAGGAAATCCGTGCAGCTATGCGAAAGGGTGACTTCCTGGAGGAGCTCGTAGCATGCTGGGACAGAGCGGTCACCTTATGACACTGCTGGTATCCTGGACAAGCCCTTTACTCGATACTAGACATTCCCTGGGATTGGCCGGGGCCCAAATAGTCTGCGCAGGGGTTCATCAACTTGCTCCGGTGCCACGTTACTGAACTCGAACCCTTTTAGTGCGCTTCCACTTTATCCTTAGCCGGTGGCTAACAAGGGCATAGCGTCCCTTCTCTTAACAATTTTCTTCACCCCTTCGTGCTTCTTCAGAGGTCACTTAATACTATTTTATTACTTGTTTCTGAAGGTTAAAAGTATAATGAGGAATTAAAGAAGCAGACTCTGTACAATACGCCTTTTGGTTTTTATTTAGATGCACTCGTGTTGGATTGTTTGCTTAAACCAAAGTAAGCGAGATAATTATTAATTTCAATAACTCCTTGGTCTCTTCCTAATTTCGCTATCCCGACCCATTCATGCATATTCATGCCATCCAGTACTCCGTTTTCGTTTTTAGGCATTTCTCTTTCATATTCACGCCAATATTCAGTGCCATCAATCAACCACAGTGGTCGATGCTTTTTCAATTTGCATTGAACGAGATTGTTACCCCTATGTCTGGTTAAGACTTTAGGGTACTGGAAGAATAACTCATCTACCTTTAATCCAAAAATTTGCACAAAGGTTGGACATGATGGTAAAGCAATACCTCCAACTTGGGTAGTGATAGGACTTGAGTAAAACGAGATCGTGTAAGGGAACAGCCTACAAATCCAAGGTCTGACCGGATAAACAGAACAATGATTTCCAACGAGATAAATGCATTCAAGACTTGGGCTTTCTATTTTTTGTAATAACCTTTCCTTATTCTTGGGAAGGAATTGCTCTTGTACGAAATCTCGTATCAAGTCCCATTCCGCTGCCATTATAGGCAGTGTAGGTTTCTTGCAACAATGACTATCGACGCACTTATAGCAAGATTTCCAAAATGGTTCTTCCTTATAAAGGAATTGAATTTCACTATCAAATCTCTTGAAGAAATTTATTAGCCATTGGCCTACTTCGCCTGAGGTCACGCAAATACCTTCTACTGCTGGCCTGCTATTTTTGAGCGTAACCTGTTTGGGATTCTTTATCTCGACCTTCTTTTTACACTTCATACAGTAAGCTGTTGCCATTGTCTTTGTCCTCTCCAAATCCGCTGGCTGAACTTAGATTTCCAAGAACTGTCCAATAACCTCTCTATAAGCGCTAAGCGCCTCATGTATCTCGTCAACCATTTCAGCGGTAAGCACAGTCGTATCCCTGCTTATTCCATGGAAAGTCCCTTCTAAAAATGGTCTTAGTAACGTGTCAACCTTTTTCTTGTCCTTCTCGCCCGTAACAATCAAAAATAGCTTAGGTCTCCACATATCACGGGCATGCTGCAGCTTTGCAAGCGCCCCATCCACTGCTCCTTTGTCTTGAACCTCAAAAACATGGCTTGGTCTAGGCAGACCCTCAATTTCCTTCCAAATCACATCATACACATAAGGCGTAACATGAAATTCCTCTGTCGAATATCTCCCAAGAATGTTGCCAATTTCTCTAATTTTCCTCTGAAGCTGTTTGTGGTGAGATTCTTCTAAAGCAGGTGCAGGCAGGGGAGGTTCAACCACCGTCTTTGTGGTTACTTCCCAAAAACCTCTCTTGGGAGAGTGCGCTAGCTTCTTCTGTTTAAGAGATTGTAGTGCCCACGCAGTCTTGTGTTGCCACAATGGATGTTTCTGTTTGCAGTATGGGCAGGGGAAGATGGTGTCATCACACAAGTGTGGTGCTTTCGCTTTGACAGTAACATAAATGTCCTTAACCTGCATAGGAACAGCAGATTGTTGTAACACCTGATAGACTACTCTCTGAAGTTCAGTCATTTTGCCCTCTCCAAATTACTTTGCCCAGATTCTAAAGATAACTTCTTCTGTTGGTTGTCCTTGATTATCTCCATAACAGCTCTTGGTATCCTTGTCCCCTCGACTTTGAGCTGTCTAAGCTGAGTCCGAACTGCCTCTGGATTTTGCAAGTAATCAAATCTAAGCTCGTCTAGAAGCTGTTTGCGGATACCACAATAACCTGTACTGCTAGCCGAGTCCCACTGGTAGTACTCACAGCCTTTTAGACACAGGCATCGGTCGCACCAAATTCCACTGCCACAAATCGTCTTCCGCTCCTCCTCAGGACAGTTCAAGCAACAACCATCGAAACCGCTTAAGAAGTAATCAGTCATTGCTCCTTTAGCCTTTCCTCTTTGACCGAAAGCCGCTCTCTCCAAATCCACCTAGCTGGGCTATACATTGCTATCAGACAGCATGTTTCACGAGTCATTATAGCATGGCAACGCAGGATACTGTTAGCCGCAGTGGTAACACTCCGCTAGAAAGCGCAAGGTCACCCTATCGAAGGCCCAATTTCTTGAGGGAGTCTTCGACGTCTACCACTAGATAGTAGACGTCTTGGTTCTTGCTTAGGTCATATCCAGCGGGGTTGAGCACTGCGTCTGAGTTGAACAGGAGCATCTTGTAATCAGCACCAGACTTCAAAACGCTCTTAAAAGCACTCCGTCTTTTGGTTTGGAAGAATGTCCTTGCAACACTAAAAGCTTCCCCAGCTAGAGAAATTCCCTTCTCCTTAGCTTCAATGTCTATTCCCTGCCCTGTTCCTAGTGCGACTTGATACTCGTTAAAGGGGAATTGACCACTAAGCTCGCGAAGCAGACGCCTTACTCCGAATAGGATGACGAGGTCAGAGAAGATTCTATTGCAGTTTTCGAAAAGCGAAACCTTGGGATAAGGGCCGACACCAAGTGGAACTCTCTTCACAAATTTGAGCAATCCATAGCTGTCTTGTGAGTTGACTTCTCTACTGATGGGCGCCTTTACTTCAAGCAGTTTTGCGAAATAGCATCTAATCTCGGTGTCGATGCAATCTCTGTTAAGTCTTAGACTCATGCCCGTACCTTGCATTGCTGCACCTAGAGTTGATTATATCACGCCAGAAGCTAAATCTATACGTCAAGATATCCCAAATTGAAATAAAAGAGAGAAGTTAACATTACGTCAGAATGTGCAACTGCTCTCTCCCAGCTAGTCTCATAGCCTATCCACCACAAATTTTGACTGCCTGTTCAACTCTTGACAGGCATAGTCTGTTCATCTACATTAGCATTAACGGACTATGGAAGAGACAAATACCACTCAATCACTTCCGAAGTGCACATTGGTCGATGCACTGGTTAGGAAAGCTCGTGAGAGAACGGATAGCGATTTCGACTATCTTCACGAGTTGGAGCGCTTTCGCCGGACTGTCAAGCGCGACATTGACAACATTAGGGCACTTTTCCCTGAATATACCCCTCACGATGAACAATATCACCTAAAGCCACTTTTTCATTTGGCCAGCGAACTTCTTGGAAGAAGGCTACTCCGAGAACTCAACGTCACCGAGTTGTTTCTTCTAGCCTGTGCTCTTTATGGTCATGACTGGGGCATGGCAGTAAGTGATTCAGAGAAGCTTAATATAGTTGGTGGCCAGTCACTAAAAGGGGGTGAAGCCTCTGTTCTGCTGGGAGAGCGACACAGGTTTCACGAATTTGCACGCGAACATGGTTACGTCATTGACGACGGAACTGGCACTGATCACGTGCCAATTTCACTTTGGCGAGAGTACGTTAGACAAACACACTCAGTTCGCAGTGGCAATCGTATCAGGAAGCACTTTGAAACCGTAGATACCGGAGTGTCTCTCCGCTTGGCTCAAATATGTGAAAGTCATTACTTGGATTACGAAGTTCTACGTGATCCAAGTAAATATCCTGTGCATGCTTCTGTGCTTGGTGAATCTGTGAATATTCGCGCTATTGCTATATACCTACGCCTAGCTGACCTTCTGGACCTAGCAGACAACCGAACTCCGTATGTGATTTGGAAATATGTTGCACCGCGAGACCCACGGTCAACAATGGAGTGGAACAAGCACCGTGCTCTTAGGCAAGTAACCTTCCCCCCATACCAAAAAGGCCAGCGTCGAATACTGGTGGATGGGAGCACCGATGACCATGAGGTTTATTCTGCTCTTGAGGATCTTAGGGAATATTCTGACAAGCAATTCAGAGGATGTAAAGATCTCCTAGCCGAGATGCCAGATCAAAAGTACACTCTGGACCTTTCCCATGTTGAATGGCGCATCGAAGCGGAAAATTTCAGGCCAATATCAATTCAATTCCAATTTGAGCGAGAAAGGATGCTTGAGTTCCTTAGCCGAGAGCTTTATCAAGGAGAAAAATATGTGTTTCTAAGGGAACTCCTACAAAACAGCATCGATGCTATTCGAATGAGACGAGCCATACTTCAATCAAAGGAAAAGAGAACCCCAGGTAATTTCGGTGAGATACATGTCAGAGTCGAACACAACGCAAATGGTCTCATAGATATTACTTGGACAGACAATGGCGTAGGCATGGATGAATATATCGTCCAAAATTATCTAGCCGTTATCGGCAGAAGTTACTACCAAAGCCATGACTTTTTGCGGTTGGATTTACCGATAGACCCCATATCGCATTTCGGCATTGGCATTTTAACTTGTTTCATGATTACTGACAGCATTGAGATCATTACGTTGAAAGATAGGAATTTGCCTCCTCCATCCAAGGGTTTGAAGATTAAGATACCAGCTCTGAATCGGCGTTTTCGCATCGAGGTAATTGACGACGATAGCATTAATGTCGGTACTACGGTCAAGCTATCCGTGAATCCAGCGGAAATGTCCAAGTTCGGAATCTCGCCAAAAGAATTTTCTGAGCTAGGCGTCACCAATTACCTGCGAAGAATCGCAGGCTTTGTAGAGTTCCCCATAGTAATTGAGGAAGACGATGACAAGACGGTAATAATACATCCGTACCACGATGAGGAAGAAACTCAATTACGATATGGTAACGAATACAATATCGTGAAACTGAATTTGGATTACCCATGGCAAGAAGCAGTTTTCTCAGAAGACCTGGCTACTGCTCTTCAGGTTTTCAAAGAGGAGTCATTCGATATTAGACAAGACCTAGGTCTGACTGACTATGAAGGTATTCTAAGCTACCCAGTACCGATTGACAAAAACATGGACTTTACTGACGGCCTTCCAGGCCATCATAAACTCACAGTGCTATCCGGTCACCCCGATTTGATTGGTAAATCAATGCGCTGGATGTGGGGATGGGAGGGACAACTGATTCGTGATAGAGAGGATCCTGAAGACGAGATTGAGCGCTGCAACTGCAGCGCGATTTACAGGGATGGCATTCTTCTACCGAAGGCTTCCTTTATTCTTCCTGCCCCAACTAAAATAGGTTACATTGAGCCTGCCAAGGCGTGTCGATTGGTTGTGAATCTGCCGAAATCTCGTGCAGAAGATGTCGATTTGGCTAGAAATCTAGTCATTACCGATAGTAAGGAGTGGGCTTCTCCCATTTTTGAGGCACAGGTACATGTCTTAGCAAGTAGGTACTCTAGTGAAGAATTTTGCAGACTGTCTCCCGCCCAGCAATTATTTCAGTTGGCGTCTATTATGTTATTTCATAACGTGTCTGCTGATGGGTTGAGCCATATTTTTCCCCGAGATAGCTGGCCATTGCCGTTTTTGGAACAAGGAGGACGACTAGCTTTCAAGCGTTGGGCTGAAGTAAAGCAGGACGTAATTAACCGGAGTCCGGAACCTTTGTCTACGAAACTTGCAGGCTTAATAGGGACTATTCTGAAAGACGGGCAGCCGCCAGAACCTCTTACTCACTGGGAAGGTCTATCCTCCGTTGTTGATTTTGCTACTTGGGGTGGATCTGTAGGTGATAGCTCAATTATATCTGGGATTCTCGAGTTTGTAAGGTTGCCGCTGGAGACATCGCACCATTTCGGAGGTGTAAGATTCCTCTCACCTCCTTGGGAGGGTCCCCCCCCTTTATTGCAGGAGATTTGGCACCCGGGAAGACGTTCTCTTTCTCAAAATGACATAGAAGAAATTCTCACACGGATCGATAAAAACCCTGCAAATGCTGTTTATGCAGAGGAAGAATTCATACAACAGAAGCTTTGCGAACTAATTGGGATAAAGCATTTCGATCTGAGAATGACGAGGTTTCCCTCGCCATTTAATAAGTTCTTCGCCTATGGTAATGTAGCCCTAAACCTAGAACACCCTATAGTGAAGGCCTTGATTAGCCTAACAGTTCGATTAATCTTACAGGGAATGCAGGAGAGATCTCAGTTCCCACAGCGTAAGCAGATCCAGTATGCATTTAGGAGGGTTTTCCTTGGCTTGCCCGGAGGGGTGTCAGGAGAGACTTATGAGGAATGGAAGAACCTGACGATCGACCTATGGTCATTGGCCAGTCAAATGAACCTGACGAGTGATTTGGAAGTGGACAGTCTTACCGCACAATTCGAGGAGTTTGTACCTGGTTCACATGAACGATTCCTGAGCACTAAGATACGAGAAAGATGGAACAAACCTTTCGGAAGGGAACTGAAGTAACCACTTGATGCGAGGTTACCCTGGGCTACTTCGACTTTATTTGTCAACTTGTACTGTAGCCACGAGTAAATATTCAACAATTCATCAAATAATTCAGTCAACTTGGGAAGAAGCTCTCGTAACGCTATCGTAGCGGCAGTGACAGCATCCAAACAAGGGAAAAGACTTCTTACCATCCCAGCTAATCCCGAGCTTGATTCTAAGGGCCTCTCAATGGAGATGATATATTATTCCTCAGCTTGACCAGTGCCACTTCTCGGGTTACTTGGCTTAACGAAATGACGATTTGTTGGATTGATAATGGTGGAGAGGAATATTATAATTCTCATTCTCCGCCTCGGTGACTGTCCAAATGCGTTTTAGGCTTCCTAGCTTTTGGCCTGAGCCTTCCAGTCTTTGATGTGGGCGATTAGAACTTCAAAGCCTCTAACGCTCGAATCATCGTGTGGGATAGAAACATAGGTTTCCATAGCTCCCCTGATGCGAGGGTTGACTGTCTCATACTGGCCCCGTTCATATTTGGTAAAGAACTCGGCATCTAGCCGTATGACTCGGATGGTGGTGCGCTCCACACAATGAACCACCCAAGTGTCTTTCTTCGGAAAGTGCGACCTAGCGTTCCTGATCTTATCTGGTCTCACCCAAAGTGGAGCGGTAAGAAGTACGTGGGTATTGGGTCCGGTTACCTCCAAATTTATGTTAGTGCCTTCCACAGTCATGTCGGCATCGCCTTTTTCATGGCCATGACTGACTGCGGTTCCTGAAAGGAAGTCGTCTGAACCCGCACCCAAGCCCACAATCTTTACCTTGTGCCCAGTTAGGTTCTCGATGGTCTGTGCCAGTGCCTTCTCACGTTCGCCGGTCGCCTGCCATAGACCCTGATATAGCTTCTTCCAGTAATCAGAATCCGTCATTTGGTCACCTCGCTTTATTGCCCCCGGCATCGAAGGGATTCCGATATTGCAAAGGGATCAATGATCTGATGACACCAACATTCTGACTAGTTCCCATTTCAAAGCCGAACCTGAGTAGAGTCCACCAGAAACCGTTGTTGTTAATGCGCCAGCTATTACCATTTGCCGGATCAATAACAATGTTGACACCGGGGCCAAAATCTAGGTCTGCATTTTCATTTTCCGTGGCTGCAAAGGTTATTCTCAATTCGCATCCCCATTTGTCGGCCAGAGGGTTATGAACGTAGAAACCAGTCTGTCCGGACCTCGGTGCCACTCCCTTGACGTTGGCATAGTCTCTTACGAAACCATCCAATGAATGAGGGGGTACAATGGCTTCGAGCATGGTCGCCCGTACGGCAAGGAAGCCAACTGACTCATAGAACTGCTGATTTTGGGCTTCTTGTGATGCAGGGTAAGGCGAAACCAGAGTTGCTTCCAGAGCCATATTTTGTGATATCCGGGCCTGCGTGGAAACGTTAACTTCTTGACTTGTGCCGTCATCGTATCTGATGAGCATCCTGTCCCCATCAATCGACAAGACCTCGTACTCGCCACGGCGATTGGCGTAACGACCACCCACCAGAAAGGCAGATGGCTGCTTCATAGCCATTGGTCCCTCTCCTGATCGTGCTTGCCCATACCGGTTTTGATGAGCTCTACTTCATTCTCAGTAAGTCCATATAGCTGGTAAATGATGGAATCAATCTCGTTATCAGTTCTCCTGACTTCTTTCTGGAGATCGTCTTTCTCGTAGGAGTAATCCTCTTTCACCAGTAGCAGTTTCTCGTTCAATTCCTGCATTGTCTTGACCAGATTAACCAGCTTCTCGTTGGCAGCTTCGCAAGAGGGTTTGGAATAATCCAATATGGGCAGAGGAAACTTTCCGACATAGTAGCCATCGAAATGCATGGTCCTGACTGCCCTGCTAAAAATAAACCTGTAGGCATACCAAGACCACAAAGTAGAGTTGAGCAGGGCAGTGACTAGCTCGCCGGCAAACTTCTTGTCGGTTATTATCGTGTTCTGAACGGTATCCAAGGTAATGACACCTTGTTTGTCGAAAGTAGACATGAGCACGATATGGTCTACCGGTTTGAGGACGTGAGCAACAATTTGCTGAGACATGATCTTTGGCTGCCTAAGAAAGGATACTTTGTCGACAGCACTTTCCAGAGCAGCTTTGTTTACGCACTCCAAAGCCGGGAATAGGATGTATCTGCCAATACTGTCGCCCCGGTAAATGGGTTCGCCTTCCTTTGCTTTTGATAGGTGTCTTTGGAATGGGAGTCCTCTGGCTGTCTTGCTTACGTCTTTCATAAACAGGTTTGAGAAAGTCATTTTTGCGAATATGCTTAACTCGGCTTCGGTTACACCGAGCAGAATCGTATCAGTTGCGTGCGAAGCATCTTTGGCAATACTCGCTTGATTCGATGGCCCACTTTCACCCAAGAATGCCACCTCGTAGGTCGGTGACGAAGAGTACTTCTGCGAGATTACCACTACCATCTGTTCCAGTAACACATCTTTGAAAGCCTTGCTCGTATCGTAGGCATAGCCGAGGTCTTTGATTATCAGATTTCGGCCGCTCTGCCACTTCTGGCTGTAAGCGAGAGATTTGGGAATTATGAAGCTAAAGAAACCGCCTTCCTTGGTCAGGCTAAGTCCCTTTTCAATGAAGACCATGGCACTGTTCTTGTTGTCTCTACTGCGCGGGTATTGATCATCAATGTACCTTCTGTCATCTGCATCAAACTCTGCACCATAGGGCGGGTTGCCTATTACTATGTCGAAACCACCGGCCTTGATGACGTCGGGGAATTCCGCCGTCCAATCAAAGGGACGCTTAGCTTTGTATTCGTGTCCAAAATACTGCTCGAGGCATTCTGGTATGCCTGAGATTATTGAGTTTCCTTGCTTAATATTTTCTGCCAGGTTAGGGAGCGTCTTCCTTTCTGCTAGGCTCCGCAGCAGCAAGTTCAGGCGGGCAATGTCCACTGCTTGGCTGTCAAGGTCAACGCCAAAAATACTGTGCTTGAGTACAGGCAAACGCTCGTCTTGGTGAAGGTCGCCTACATCCTTACCCATGTGGGATGCATGGTAGTTCAATAGCTCGTCATAGGCCCGAATAAGAAAGGAGCCAGAACCGCAGGCCGGATCAAGAATACGCACATTCGATATTTCTTCGTGAGTATGGTCTTGTAGAAAACGCCCGACCGTGGCCTTGACTATGAAGTTCGTTACGAACTTGGGCGTATAGTAGATGCCCTGTTCTTTTCGGTGCTGCTTTTTCTCGGTAAACTCAATCAAAGTCCCCCCAGGAAGTCCCAATGCCATCTGTGTTTGTGGCTTTTGCTTCGCTTTGGTGGCGACATAACCCAAATACTGCTCATAGACCTGCCCGAGTACATCGGCGTCAATTAGAGAAAAATCATAGCTTGCGATTGCACCCGGTATGTCGTAGAGACCATTAAGAATGGCCTCAATGGTTGGCTCTTCAATGAACAACTGGTCACTGTCGATGATGTGGGGGGCGAATAGTTCGCTATCGTAATAATCGTCAAATTCGTGGAAGATTTGCCTAAGCATCTCAGAGAGTTTGTTCTTCTTGTAACCACCCGACTTATGCTGGTGTACCGCAGCGAGTAAATGCCTTTCTTCTATCATTCTGTCTTCGCAGGTACGAATGAAAATAAGCCTATTGAAGAGCCTCTGAATAGCTTGATCAATCTGAGTAGGGGCCAGACTTTTATTATATCCGGACAATTGATTGTAAACGTCTTCGCGCCACTGGCGAAGTTGGTTGAAGAGGCGCTTCTCTATGGGAACAGAGAGTGGCAGAGCACCATCTATCGCAGCCTCTTTATTTAAAAGACCCTTCTCTAGGGACTCGCGTGAAAGGAGCCACAGTTTGTCCAATCGTTTTACATAGTCTTGGTAATTAAGATTTATATAAGGAGTCCCCTTCTGGGCATTGAATAACCGCAGTCCCTCGAAATCCGTGAGCACAGCCCATGTAACACCTTTGTTATAGGCATAGGTAACCGTCTGCTTAATGAAGTCGGGATTTGTTAGGTCAGCTTTGAGTGGCTTCGCCTCAACATAGAACTGCGCAACCCCGTTCAATTTGAAGGCATAGTCCACGCGTCCTTTGGACGCGTTCTGTTCGGGCATCACCTCGTTCGCACTATCCTCAATGTTCCATCCTAAAGCCCGGAAGAGTGGCAGAATAAAGCCTTGCTTTGTTGCCTCCTCGTTGAATTTCTTTATCTCAGATGGAGTCAGAGCCTGGTATTTAGCTACCAGCTCGGCTATCTTCTGTTTAGCGTCTTCTTTGCTGCTGACCGTGGTACCCCTCCCCTAATCATTTGCGTCGCTGATATCGCTTGGTCGTTCGATCCGCGTGCTGATCAATAGAGTAGTCTTATCAATCAAAAGGAAGTCCTTTTCTTAAGGTAGATGATACATCGAAGGCAGTTGCAGTGCAATATAATGGCAATCGACCGGCTCCACTATGGAATGCTGACACCATGCTCCAAAAGGGGAGCGCCAGCAGTGTTTACCTGGCACATGTTTAATACGGTTGCACAATCTAGCGGATTGTTACATTTTAGTCTATCTGCTATTATTGGAAAAATCTCGACTCGTGAAGCCCAGGCTTAGCCGCTAACAGCTTATGAATCTATGGGATATGCTTCGGTCTAGCTACAAAAGGAACACATCCGTGGGAATTGGTCTAAAAGTTACTGCATGGTATGGAGCGCAAACACCTCTGGAAAAGCCCTTGTATGAACTCGCACTCAAGCATGCAACTAATGCTGAGACTGCTAGAAAGAGCGGTGACCACAAAGATGAACTTGAACAAGCTATACTAGCAATCATGCTGGCGGCCGCTTTCATGGAGGCATTTATTAATCAGCAAGGCATCGAGATACTTGGTCAAGAGTTCCAAAAATATGACGAAGGTTACGTCGACGTGTATGGCAACACTCTTCCTAAGAAACGAGGCTATCCAAAGTTAGAAGACAAATGGTCTGAGATTACTGAGAAAATTAGCAGCAAGCGATTCGACAAAAGGAAGGAACCCTTCTCAGGTTTCAAAAAACTTGTCGAGCTACGCAACAAAATCCTACACTACAAGGGAATGCCAGATACCCCAATGCCCTCCCCGTGGCCAGATGTTCCAGGGGCTGTTTCTCCTGAGAAAGCCGCGTTTAATGCCCCAGCAGCACAGTATTCGATAAAAAGCATGCAAGGAATGCTCAGGGAATTCAGCACTCTTACTTCTAGGAAACTACCTGAGTGGATAAAGTAGTCGATATTCATAATTATGCGACGTTGGCTTAGGTATGCATTGAGCTTCTGACGGAACAAAAGTCCATTTTGTGCAATTGCCATGCAGACGACACAAACACTAGAGCAACGCCTTTCTCAAATCCGCTACTTTTTCACACGGTCTACTTATTCCGAAAATATTCTTACACCGATCCGGGCTCCACAGAAGACACATTCCTTAACAACAACCATGTAATGCTGAATCGGCGCTGGTCTATTCTTGTAAATAAACTTGCCTGATCTAGCTCTAGTATATCTACGAATCTCTCTCCATTTATGTGGAGGGCACTTATGCTCCATTGCCCTTGACTTTCCAAATCTACTTAGCCGAGCTACTCATCAGGCAAAGGTGGAGTTCTCATAGTTATGGTAATTGTAGCAGTTGCAGAGCTGGGATTGTAGGTTTGATTTACGCTGGTAGTTACATCGTTATCGGGGACATTGGTATCGGCAGTTGATGCCTTACTGTCACCTGATATGAGCAAACCTACTACTATTGCCACAAGGGCGACTAAAACAGCCAACCTTTTCGTCATCGCCTTGAATTATACCACTAGCAGAATCATGTCAAACCACTCTTTCCCCAAATCCACATGCATTCAACATATCTAAAAGCTCATTCTTATCCTTGTCTATCCTATTAATCTCTTTGATTGATTCTCTTACATAATGGCGTAATTCTAATAACTCTTTCTCATTGACGACGCTTGGTTTCCCCTTGTGAACGATAGCAGACCGCTTGTCATATAGCTCCTTAATCTTAGAAAAAATCATCCCTGAATCATCCCTGTCCTTCCCAAGAAGGACGGCAGTATTTCTAGAAACTCTGTATCTTAATTCCTGATGGGCTGGATTAAACAAGACCTCTAAGCTAATCATCAACGATAAGAATGACAAGTTTATGTTAGGAGTTTGATAAGATAATTCAAAATTCCCGAACGCTAATTCCAAGAAAGATTGTTTGAAGGGTAATCTTGTATTTTGAATAAATGTCTCCAAGCTAGGTATTTCTGAATCTTCTAATGTATACCGTTCATCGGAATAGGATGGAGTGTATAGACTTGGTACTCTACGCACACTCATAAATAATTTTGGGATGCTATTATCGCTGTAAAAGAAATAGAACACAGGCATATAAATATTCCCTTCTTTGAACAATCTCATTAATCGGATTGTAGGCGCTAAGTAACCTATAACAAACTTACTCTCGAAGTGTGCACATAGGTTCGAAGCTTGGCTGGCGTTCCACCTCCCGCTTTTGTCAGTTCCCACATCTCCAACGGAATTAGTAATAAAGTAATATTTCTTTTCAGAGGAATTTAAGCAAGGAATATCTAGGACAAACTTTTTTCTAGCTTCGTAAGGAGAAACATGTTCAAGGATAGAAATTAAACTAGTGCCTTTCTTTTCAGGCAAACTTTCTACTTTGAAACCATGGTCTAAACTTACCTTTAAAATAGATAAGTCCGTGTTTGCTAAAGGACATATGAAGTTTAGCTTCTTTTCGGGCATTTTGGTCTTCCTATCATTTTAGACGGTCAAACTCTCATTGCGCCCTCTCCAAATCCACCTTAGACTACATTATACCACCACCAACAGGCAAACCTTAGCGATTTAGCATCGTGTGGAGACGTCTAGAGAGAACAGCTGTTTTTTGGCATGGAAACCTTCACAAGTGTTACCATAATAGCTGGCTAGACAGTAACTGACAGTAAGACTTAAGGGGGTTACGATGAAGAGGGATATGATAGAAGTAGTAACAGATGCCTTATTGATGGTAATGGCTGGTGACATTCTTTACCTTTACTTTATAGGAAGATGGTATGAGCCTTGTCTGCCTATATTAATAATAGAGCTAACTATCCTGTCAGCAACGATTGGCTTTGCCATCTGGAGATTTATTCACTATATCAAAATACTAAGAGCTAAATAGGCTATTAAGACAAAGGGACATACAGGTAGGTAACAAGGAGGATAGCTTGAAGCTTTATCGTGGGCTTGCAACTTTTGCGAAGGGATTTGGCTCTTCAGTAGCTCTTTCTAGAGACCTCTTGGCCTTGGGCATTGAATAGTGCAGCTGTGTCGGGGGATTTGTTATTCCAGACAGCTTTCCCATAACCAAAGCTAAAACCACCATATTCGGGATGGATTTCATTAGTATAGACTCTAACACTTTTACCCGGCTGTAAAACATAAGATGGAAAGGTGAAAGAGGGATAGCCTTCAAATATATCCTTCAATACCCATCCTTCCAAGTCTTGTGGGGTATCACCAAGATTTTTAATCTCCACATATTCATCGGACTCCACGCGGTAAACGAGGCCATCGTAAAAAACATAGGTTATTTGAACATTGCTAACATAAGTGGTGAGGTCATGAGTTGTCGGACAAACCACCGGGGGTACATCGTTCGAGGGATGCACATTGTATGTCGCCCCATCCGTTGTGATTATGATAGTTCCGTGGATATCCGTGCCGTATATTTTGGCACCAACTTCACAAAGAGCGGTGATAGTTTCCTGATGGGGATGCCCATAGCTGTTACTTTTCCCAGCCATATAGATGGCACACTCTGGTTTAGCCACTTGTAAGAACTGTGTTGATGATGCCGTTCGTGAACCGTGATGCCCCACCTTTAGTACTTCTACGTCTGGAACAATGCCTTCCGTGAGCATACTTGCCTCAGCTTCCTGCTCTGCATCTCCAGTAAACAAGAAGTCAACCTGTCCATAGCTAAGGCTCAAAACAATGGAGTTATTGTTAGTGGTGCCACTCAAGTTGACAGGGTGAAGCACATTAAAAGTAAGGTCGCCGACCTGAATAGTGTCTCCTCTCCTCGCCTCATACACCTGAGCACCTTCGGAGTTGATCGCCGACATGAATTGAGAGTAGGTTTCGGAAGTGCTTGTGTCTCCATTGAGCCAGATTTCATCAACTTTAAAAGCATCTAAGACTCCGATTAGCCCCCCTATGTGATCAGCATGAGGATGAGTAGCCACCATCACCTCAAGCGGCTCATCTATATAATCATTAAGGTATTCAACTACACCTGGCAATTTATCCCCACCGTCAATCAGAACTTCGGTCTCCCCTAAGTCAACTAGAATAGAATCACCCTGCCCAACATCAATGAAGTGGACTGTTAGGCTGATAGCTGCAGTGGTATCAATCGTGAAGGCAAGGCTACCAGCAGTTCCCTGATTGCTAGCCTTGTCCACCGCTCTGACCTCAAAGGTATGGGCACCATCAGGAAGGGCAGTACTAACAGT
>Ga0307379_10004373_pt1 | contig 20166 bp, 14 predicted proteins | sample UN2MG_FD_202237 | JGI IMG/M metagenome (GOLD analysis project Ga0307379, IMG submission 202237) | Soil microbial communities from Risofladan, Vaasa, Finland - UN-2 | ecosystem: Environmental > Terrestrial > Soil > Coastal area > Acid sulfate soil | place: Finland: Risofladan, Vaasa | collected... | reverse complement strand
GTCCTGGAAGGAACGGCCGGAGCGGTTTATAAGCAACCAGTTGGGCCCGTCGTAGTTGCCGATCAAAAGGTCCAGCCAGCCATCGCGGTTGACATCACCCCAGGAGACTGAGGTCGCCCGCTGGCCGCCGCGGTTAAGTCCCAAGATATGGGATGAGTCTGCAAATGTGCCATTCCCGCTGTTACGGAAGAGCTTGTCAGGCAGGGAGAGTCCGGCGACAAAGAGGTCTGCGAAGCCATCGCTGTCATAATCCCCCCAGGCACAGCTTATTCCGTCGTTGGCCAAGGCCACTCCCGCTTGTTCGGCCAGATCGCGGAATGTCCCGCCGGACCGGCCTGCGAAAAGAGAGTTCGAGCCGCTGCCGTTGACAATGTAAATGTCAGGATAACCGTCATTGTTATAATCGCCCACAGCCGCGGCGTGGCCGGACATGGTTTTATTGAGACCGACATCTGCGGATTTATCCAGGTAGTAAAGGCCTTTGTTGTATTTGACAGACAGCAAGCCTGTTTGAGAGTCACGGAAGAGCCAGTCAATAATCCCGTCCCTGCCCCAATCCATCGGGCCCAGCAGTTGCATCCCACCCAGCCCGGATTCCCATAAAAGCGTATCCGGCTTTCCGGTGGAAAAGCCTTTCGCAGAGCCGCGCAGCATGGTAAGAATGTTGTCTGGCTGGGAGAAGAATGCAAGATCGGCGTAGTTATCGCCGTTAAAGTCGCCGAAACTGTATTCACTAATTCTGAAAAATCCGGTTGAGATAGAGAATTTTTCCTTGAAAACTTTTTGCTGGTCAAAGCCTGCCACTACCAGCTCATCCACGGAATTTTGGTATTTTCCAAGTCTGATAAATAAAAGCTCTGTTTTACCATCACCATCGAAATCGGCGACACGAACTGGATTTAATGTGTTATTTATCAAGACAGGAATCTGCATCTGGTTGAATTTGCCGGATCCCTGATTCAGATAGAGATAACCAAAGACGACAAAGTCTTCTCTGCCGTCACCGTTATAATCTCCGAAAAGGAGTTTGGATGAAGCCAGGGGGTTCCTTTCGGTAGAGAGCAGAGTATAGAAGGAGGTGAATTGGCTGAAAGATAACTGTTCGGGAGCTGAGGGCTTATCCTGCCAGCGGATAGTGATATATGAAGAATCCGCAGCCAGAATGTCAACCAGACCGTCACCGTTAAGATCGCGGACACCGAGAGAGATCGGCGGGCGTATTGCCAGTTTGGCTTCGATAATACGGGGCGCTTGCGGGGATTGTTCATTCCCGATAATGAACCTGATCGCCCGTTTTTTCTTGAGATACACAATCGCATCCTGGGCGCCGTCCCTGTCAACATCCGCCCAGGTCGCCAGTATTGGCTCCTGGTAATTCTCCGGGGTAGTGAAACTTAATTGGTAATTTTTAGTGACCAGAAACCAGACAGCGCTCGAGATGTTTTTTTCCTGGTTTGGAACCAGTGCCAGAAAAACCACATCTCCTAAAAAGGAAGGCTTATCTTTTGGAAAGGCCCAGCCGAAAAATGCTTCTTGAGGGGCTCTGACAGACAATGTTCCGTAACTTTGTGCGGCTGCCGGAGATGGGACGAGCAAAAGGATAACAGAGAGAATAAACGGTAATTTTATTTTTTGATTGTACATTTTTAAATGTTTGTTTCAGTGACAAAACACGCATATTTAATTATGAGATCAATTTTTGTGCCATCTTTAATTTTCGGCTGAGATTTCCCGGTTTAAATTAAGTTTATCTTGAATGGAATGTCGGAATAAATATAAGTGCTTAAAAAAATAATTTAGTAAAAGACAAGTAATACATTTCCTGGAATGCCGGGGTTCATTTATCGCTGTTGCATCTAATATAACTCAGGGACGGTGTTACCCGTAAGGTACCAAAATTACGTCAATTATCTATTCCTGTACTTCTTTTTATCTACCTTGATGTCGTGTTTTTTGACCAGCCGCTGGAAAAGGCTCCGGTTCATTCCGGTTTTTTTCGCCGCCTGTGTAATATTATCCCCGGCATCATGGAGCGCCGCTTCCAGAAAGACCCGTTCCACCTCGGCGACAGCGGCTTGCGAAGCCTCTTCGCGAGCTTTTTTCAGCTCTTCGTTCGTGCGTGCCAGAGGGACCGTTTTTCGCAATTCACCCTTCTCGATACTGGTTAACCTGGGGGAGTCGAGAACTTCCGGCGGAAGACTCGAGGTGCTGATATAATTGTCGCTGGTCAGGATTATCGCACGCTGGACGATCCCCTCGAGCTCCCTGATATTGCCTGGGAAAGGGTAATGTTGAAGTCGCCTGATAAATTCCGGATCCACTCCGGAGACCCGTTTGCCGAGCTTTTCCGAATATTTTTTGATAAAATGGTCCACCAGCAAAGAGGTGTCATCAGGGCGCATGCGCAAGGGAGGAAAGTGGATCTCGATAATCTTGAGGCGATAGAAGAGGTCTTCGCGGAAAGTTCCCTTTTTTAAAAGAACATTGAGATCTTTGTTGGTGGCAGCGATGATCCGTACATCGACTTTTTGCAGCTTATAGCTGCCCACCTTTTCGAATTCGCCGAACTGGAGCACCCGCAGGAGTTTAACCTGCAGCTCCGGCGGCATTTCAGCCACCTCATCCAGAAAGATCGTGCCGCCATCGGCAGCCTCGAACCGCCCGATCTTGTGCGAGATGGCGCCGGTGAAAGAGCCTTTCACATGGCCGAACAGCTCAGATTCAAGAAGGCCGGTTGGCAGAGCACCGCAGTTGATTGTCAGGAACGGCATGTCTTTTCTTTTGCTGTTGAGATAGATGGCCCTGGCGATCAGTTCTTTCCCGGTGCCGCTCTCCCCGGTAATCAGGACCGTAGCATCAGTCGGGGCGACCCGCGCCGCCATCTCCATCACCTCTATCATTTTCCTGCTCTTGCCGGTGATCATTGAAAAGTCGTATTCCTCGCGCAGGATTTCCCCGATTTTTGTGGAGCTCTGGCTCGAGGAGGCGCGGGAAAGATCGAGAAAATGCAAAGCGTTCTGGATTGCTTTGGCAGAGAGCTCGGCCAGTTCCTGAAGAAGATCGAGGTCTTTTTCCATGAAGCAGGAGGCCACAGAACGGTTTTCCACATAAATCGCTCCATAGGGTTTTTCTTCGATAACCAGCGGCACGCAAAGTATGGAGCGAAGGCCCAGGTCCACGATACTCCGGCTTGCATCCAGGGCTGCATCCTCTTGGGCGTCTTTAATAAATGCCGGCTCGGCAGTTTCGAGAACCTTGCGCACAATGGTTCTAGAAACCACTCTCCCTTTTTCGGATAGCTCTTCGCCCTCGATATTCCGGGCTACCTTGACTTCGAATTTATCCGAGTTGCCGGTGACTATAAAGCCGCGTTCAGCGCGCAGGATACCCATTATCCGGTCGATAATTAAATTCAAAAGCTTGGGATAATCGGTCTCTTCGTAAAGCTGCTTGCTGATTTCGAACTTGAGCTCGAGATCGCGGCAGCGGTTGCGCAAGCTGTTTATTTCGCGCTGCAGGCTCTCGGCAGCGCTTTTATCCGGTTCGGATTGTTTAGCGGTTTTTTTCATCTTGACTATCCCGATCACGAGAAGGGTTCAACTTAGAAACTTATAATATAATCATGGTAGAGAGACAGGAAAAAATGCGCGTATCCACGCCTGTGGTACTCTCCCGGATGATTATTCATATTGCGTTGTTTTAGAAGGCCTCCCTCAGCTACAAGGTGGATCCAGGCCAGCGGCTGCCATCTCACTGCCAGTCCGACTTCTGTGCGGCACTCTACCGGCGGTGTGGGAAAATCCAGGTCTCCGGAACCGAGGAGCGCTTGGGCCGGGCTGGCAATACGCTGTTTGCCGCGGGCGATTCTGGTCACCTGCGCCTTGAGATCGAGTCTCGATGAAAGGAAATATCTCAAGAAGGCGTGGACACTCCAGTAATCGTTTCCCAGGGGCGCGCCCAGCGGACGGCCGTCAAGCAGGTACCTTTCAAAAGGCTGGAACGTGTTGTAGGCAAAACTGGAGACCACAGTCGCTCTCAGTCCAACGGTAGTGGGCCCGAGATAGGGCAGATCCCTCCAGACTGCGCCTGTATCGAATGCCCAGCGGTCCTGGATTGAGCTGTCCCGGAGAAAATCGTCGAACAGAAACTGGCCGTATAGGTTCAATCGGTCGCCGATATTGGAATAGCAGTCCAGGGCAATAAAAGTATTATTGGCATGGTCTCTTTTGTTCTGAATCGCTACCAGGCGGTAACTGGTGAAAGGATTCATGAGCGACAGGTCGAACCCGCGGTTTTCTCCTCCGTAGACAGTGGTTTCGGTTATTCCGAAGCGCAAGTGGTCCCTGATTCGTATATCCAGGCGGTGGGCGGTGAAAAACCGTCTGGCCAGCACCAGTTCGCTCTCCGGAGAGACCCGGTAACTCACCCCGTCAAGAGAGGCCACCAGGTGCGTAAAAGTCAGGTGGCGCGAGCGAAGGGTCAGAGCCAGGTGGTCGAAACTCATGGCATCAGCGCCCAGGATCAGGCTTTGTGACATGGCCGGAGACCAGTTGCGCGAAAGCCGTCCGAAAAATATCTCACTGGAAAAAGCCCCGCCGAACAGCCTGAAATCGCCCTTAAGATAACCCTCCATGGGGCGGATAAGGCCCTCTTCAAAAGGGGCTGCAGTCTGCGGGTCGCGGTGGGATGTAGTGTCGCCTGGCTCCGTCAGATAGGGAGCCCGTACGAAGCGGCTGTCGAAAACAAAGTGCGAGAATTTGCCTCCGAAACCGGCGCCAACCGCAGTACGGTTTCTCTCCGGGCGGACATTCGAAAAGTCGTATGAAGCTTCAGTCCGGGTAATTACGGACATTCTCGCCGAGTCCCCGGCTGCCTCTTCCACTGGTTCCAGTCCGGCCTGCTTTCGGACAGTCTCGAGCCATTCAAGCTCGAAATCTTTGAGATTTTCAGTCTGCTGGCTCTTGACGGCTTCCAGCACCTGGAGACGGGTATAAGGCCTGAGAGACGGGTTCAGCCCCTTTAGCCTGCCCCTTTCCTGCAGACGGTCCAGATAATCGTAAAGAGGATGGTCCAGGGGAAGGTAACGGGTATTATCTCCCCGGCTGGCCTGGCAGGCCTGACCGGAATACCCTGCTCCGGAGTTTATGAAAGAGTAAAACACCAGGCATAAAGCCAGCCAGCCGCTGCTGCTTATCTTTCTTGTCTCAGGTCCCAAGTGGACACCATCCAGCATGCTCCTCCCTGTGCCTGGCACGTTTTTTTGTCATGCGACAGTTAATATTCTCTAAGACTATATAATTTAAGCTATTAATTTAAATTATGGAATAGAAATGTGGCAATCTGCTGAAATTTCTGTAGAATTAGTACATGAGTCTCAGCGTTTTTTTAAACGACCAGCTCCCTTTCTTAAAATTCCCTCTTGAGAGGGGTGTCCGCTCAGCATTCGGGGTGTTTCTCCGTTTCTCCGTTTCCCCGTTTCTCCGTTTCTCCGTTTCTCCGTTTCTCCGCTTCCCCGTTTCTCCGCTTCCCCGTTTCTCCGTTTCTCCGTTTCTCCGTTTCCCCGTTTCCCCGTGCAGCCGCAAAGCCGGCATGAGGATTTGAAGATAATCCAGGTAAAAATCCCTGAATTCCAGTTCAGCCGCTCACTTGTTTTTCCTCCATAGTCCCGCGCAGCAGCCACGGAATACCGAGCGCCAGGGGTAGTGCGGCCAACAGGCAGACAATCACCCCGGAGGTGACATAATAAGTGTTGCCTGAGCGCAGCAGCGGCAGGCCGATAAAGATTGCATCAATCACGTAGTGCGCCACGATGCAAGTCATCAGGTTGAAGCGCAGGAAAAATATGCCGAAAATCACCCCTGCAATTGTCAGTTCGATCCCGCGCACGTAAACCGGAAACACCGGGTAAGTGGAATGCCCGAAAGCCCAGATTGCTGCGGGAATGATCAGTGCCACCGCTGTCCACTTCAGATACCGCTTGAGGAAAGAGATCGAGAACAGTCTGGAAATGAACTCCTCAGACACCGCAGCAAGCAGGGAAACTGACAGAGGCGCCAGCCACGGCAGGTACGAGCCGAGCAGGTTCGAGTATGGCCCCTCAGCAGGCATGAACACGCCTAAATATCTCCGTCCGATCATATAGAACAGGGTTACGTATCCCAGGAAAAAGAAACCCAGGGCATATCCCCGGACAGAGGAAAAGAAGAAAGAGCGGGTGAACACCCGGCCCTGCATCAACTTCTCCAGGGTTCCCAAGCTGCCCGGGTACACCTCCCGGGCCAGCACATCTCCCGAAGCTCCGGTGAACAGAATGAATGCGCCGTAGATCACGGCCACCAGCACCATTCCGGCCAGAAGAATCCCGATGTAGATCCCATAGCCCATGTTTGTCTGGTAGCCCGCCTTAGCCAACGGGAAAGTGTTGATCGAGTTCAAAACAAGCAGCGCCATAATCAGCAGGGCGGCGCCTAGTGCGAACCGCCAGCGGATAGCGCCCTGTTTGTACTTGAGAATAAATACCACCAGAGCGGCGATCCCGGTCAGGAACATCAGCACGGCGCTGATCAGCCCCAGGAGCATCCCCTGCGACTGGATTTTTTGATAATCGCGCACGAAAGCTTCCGGAGTCTTGAAATAACGCTCGAAGTACCCCACCTTATCGCCCTGCACATCCACCGAGGCCCGGATCGTTCCTGTTCCGGCCTCCGGGTCGTCCACTTTCCATGAAATCTCGAACTCTTTCAGCTTCCACTCAAAGTGATGGTCTGTCCGGTTGGCCAGCTTTTTTGTCGAAGCCTCTACACGCTCATACAGCGACAGATCCAGTCCTGCCACCCCGCTCAGGAAATTCGAGGCCAGCGCCTCTGCTTCTTCCTGGGATATCGTGGCCCCGGCCCTGTCCTCCTCGACTTCATGATTGAACATGATAACCTTTCCGGAAGGGTCCACAAGGATCCGGAATTCCTCTTTTTCTCCTGACTTGAACCATCGACACTGCCAGCGCCAGATCGGCACCTGGCCGTCCATCATTTCATTGGCTTTCTCCATCCCCTGGGTTTTCTGGAGAAATACAGCCCCCGAGTTGTTGGCGTCGAAAATTTTCGCATCCTTATAATCCGACAGGTCATAGCCCTGCACTTTTAAAAATTCTGCGGCAATCGCCTGGGCCTGGCCTCGCGTTACCTCCAGCCGGATCGAGGCAGTAGGAAACGCAGCCGAATAAAAGGCAATGAAGATGATAAAGAAAACCAGCCCCACAACCAGATAAATGACAGTCTCCAGGGAAAAACGGTCTCGGTCCATCGGATTCCTCCCCCTTTTAGAGGATAATAATTTGTTGCGCTGCCATATCTGGCAACCCGTTAAATGGAGTATTTACAAAAAAAGCCCATCGGGAGCACACTCGGGTGCGCTCTTAATGTTTTCAGATAGAATGTGTTCCTTTTCGGCTGCAGGGGCGGACCCATGTGTCTGCCCAGTGGATTATAATCCGTATTATTCACAAATTACCACAAAACTCGTAGGGGCGGACCCATGTGTCCGCCCATCGTTCGGTAATTTTCCGATGGTAATCGGGCGCACACGCGGGTGCGCCCCTACTAAAAACGGGAACGGAAAATTTTTATGAATTTTCCGGGATAAAGGCATTTTCTTAATCTATACCATAAAGAATTCTTAATCGAAAAGAATTCCCCGCAGCTTGCTGCGTGGTAAATGGCCCCTTAAGCCAACCGTAGGGGCGACCGGCGGTCGCCCGGGGGGGCGGGGGGTGAAAATAACATTACCAACCTTATGATACCTCGCGGCTTGCCGCGGGGTAGTTCATTTATTTCAAAACTTCTCCAGGTCCAGTTTCCCATACTTTCTTTATGCGGTAATCAGATCCGGAGTACGAGGCGATAGAGAACATTTGCGATATCCCCTGTGACATAGATCGCTCCTGATCGCCCTACAGCCACCCCGTTAAATATCCATGTCGGCGGCGTGCCCGGGATAGCCTGAGCGCCGAGATCGAGCTTGTCAGCTACGGTGCTGATTTCACCTGTCTCTGTATCAATACGCAACAGGCGCCTGGTCCCGGTTTCGACTACCAGCAGGCTCCCATCCTGCGCCACGGCCAGGCCTTCCGGGAAAACAAGATTTTTTGCCACCGGAACAGGTTCAGCGAGCCGCTTTCCGCCTGATACGATTTGAAGCACAGTACCGCTGCCCCATTCGCTGACCCACAGGCCGTCATCAGTCGCTGCCAGGCCCACCGGTATATCGAGTCCAGCAGCGAGCGTGACACGGTCTTCTGGTTCGGCGGCACTTGCCCGGACTACACTGCTAGTTCCGAGCTCGGCCACAATCAGGTCGCCCTGGAATCTGATTGCGTTCAGCGGCATTGCAAAGTCACGGTAATCCTCGACCACCTCGAAGGTTTCCGGGTTCCAGACCTGCACCTCGCCGCTCAGCCAGGATGACAGCACCAGTCGGCTGCCATCCGGTGAGACAGTTTGCGGGGTGGTGATACCGGGCAATCCTGAGTTCACCTTATTCCGTGTGACACTTCTTTCTTTGCCGGTCAGCCCGTTGAACTCGCGCAGTGTCCAGAGATCGGCCACAAACACTGACTCGCCGCCAGGCCGGGGCAGCACTGCCACGCCGCCGGGAACAATCATACCGCCCCGGCTCACCGTGCGCTTTATGCCACTGGGAAGGACTTCGAAAATAGAGCCGTCCTGAGAGTGCGAGACGAACAGTCCGTCCTGGGAATCGAACGCAAGATTGTCCAACCCGGGCACCACCTGGGCCAGCAGTTTTTTGCCGCCGGTTTCCGTATCAACCTGCAGGATCTCTCCAGTCAGGGATGTGACCATGTACAGACGGCCGTGTGAGTCAAACTTCACAGCCGAGGGGTTGACAAAGCCCTCGGCCACCGGAGTGATCCGGCCCTTATCCACATCGATCCGTACCACCTGGCCCGGAGACCAGACCGGACCGTACAGGAATCCATCAGGGCCCCAGTCCATGCCGTTCAGCCAGCCCAGGTTCTCAGCGATAAGGCGGGGTGGATTGTCAAGCTCAGGATCGAGTTCGTACAGCGCATCGCCTGAGAAATCAAGGGCCGCAAACAAGCGGCCGTCACCAGAAAATGTAATGGGGTTGACGCCGGTCGCTAATTTCTGACTTTTCTTGACACTATCAGGCGAAAGCCGGCCTACCTCACCGGTCACGACCGAGGTCCAGTAAAGCGAGCCTTCGGGCCCTAAAGCTAGATCTTCCGGGCCTTCAATACCCAGCTCAGGACCCAATCTGGCGAGTATACTGCCGTTTTCACGGTCCATGACTACGATTTCCCTGCCGAAAACTGAGGCGATGAGCAGCCGATCCTCGCTGTCGAATATTATTCCATTGGCGCCATGAATCGGCGATCCCTCGACGAGAACAGTCATGGCCTCTGTCTTATTATCAGTCGATGATTTCGTGCAGCCAGAAACAGCAAGCCCTAAAAGCGCTGCAAGCAATGCCAAATCACATAGTCTTTTCATCCGTGTTTTTTCCCTTCCAGGCTGCGGAGAGAGTACTTAAGCGATGATGTGGAGCACAATCTACATTCGAATCTCTGCATCTTCTTGAGATGCACTGACAGAATGGCTGCTCAGAAAGCAAGCTGTCCCGAGGTTCGTAACGGCGCTCAATAATTGGAAATCAACAAAAAAGCCGTACTGCCACAAATTATTTTCGGCAGTCCGGCATTCTCTATTTCAGCGCTAAAGCCTGTAATCTTAGTCATTTCTCTGTCTTGGCTTGTGCTGCAATGAAAAACAAATCCCGAAAGTGCCAAACCTCAGCTTCCTGCGGCTGATCGGAGTTCGTTTTTTACATGTCGAGCTTCTTTATTTCAGGGTTCATCAGAATTCTCTTTGCGAGGATTCTTAGACTGACAATTGTTTCATTATACAAGGCCGGTATCTCTCAGTCAATTTAAATTATAATTGACTTTAATATTGAAAACTTATACAATACTTTTGATCTTCGAAGAGAAGCCGCGAGAGGTGGTCTCGGGGGGAGGGGGCAGAGAAAAGAGATTGAGCAATAGAATTACCGGAAGAGGCCGCTATTTAAGGATTTGAAACAATGCTTTCCGAAACACAATCCTCAATTTAGAGATTAAGAAATGATAAAAATCATTTTCAATATTATTATCCTGTACTTAATTTATCGTTTGATAACCATTTTAATCCGCAAGGGGATAATGTATTACAGGGTATACAGGGCAGTGAAGCAGAAACGCCGCGAGCAGGCGGTAAACTATAAATCCGATTTAAATCTGCAAGCTTTCGATGTGGAGGATGCCCAATTTGAAGAAGTAGAACCCGGTTCCAAGAAGTCTTCTGGCTGAGTGCTGGGAACCGATGCCCGGAGTTTGAAAGGCTAATTTGAGTTTAACAGCGGTCTGGATTAAGCTCTATTTTTGGAAACAGCTTATCCACTACTATCGGAGGTTTTATGGCCAGCAGGAGTATAAACAAGGTTCTTATAATCGGCAACCTGGGCGGTGATCCTGAGTTAAGGCATACGGCGAATAATGTCCCTGTGGTAAATTTCACGGTAGCCACGAATGAAAACTGGTTGAACAAAGAAGGTGTTCGGGAGGAGCGCACGGAATGGCATCGGGTAGTTGCCTGGCGCAGACTGGCCGAAATCTGCCACGAATATCTTCGCAAAGGGACGCAGGTTTATATTGAGGGCAAGCTGCAGACCCGCAGTTGGGAGGATCAGAGCGGCCAGAGGCGTTATATGACAGAGATTGTCGCCGATGAGATGGTAATTCTGGGTCACCGGGGTGGTGAAAGCCCTGCTGTCGAGACAGCGGGCGGGGAAATTTCAGCCGATTCATCGATCCGTAGCGAAACCGGATACGATGATTTTCAGCCTTCGCCGCCCGAGGAGGGGGATGACCTGCCTTTCTGATTGTTATTGAGCGACATTCAAGGCCGCGATCTTGAGGGCCTGTCGACAATACATTTGATCTGGTGTTCAAGTTATTTCAAAGATCTGCAGACTAAATAGAGTTCATGATCAGCTATTTATCGGAAGATTTACGAAGGAGCAAAAAAGGCTGCCGCTGAGGCTTTTGCTCCTTCTTCTGTATTCGGGAGAGTCGGATGGCTAAAATCAGAGATAATTGGGGCTCCAGGTTCGCATTCATATTGGCTGCCTCGGGTTCAGCTATCGGTTTGGGCAACATTTGGCGCTTTCCCACAGTGGCTTATCAGAATGGGGGAGCTGCTTTTGTACAGATTTATATCCTTTTTGTGATTCTGGTCGGTTTTGTGGTTATGGTGGGCGAGATTTCTTTGGGCCGCCATACTCAACGCAACCCGGTAGGGGTTTTCCGCCGTATCGCTCCCGGTTCGATTTGGACGCTGGTCGGTTTTCTGGGTGTGATGACTGCCTGGGGGGTTCTCTCGTATTACAGCGTAGTAGCCGGCTGGACTATTCGCTATATCTTCACTACCGGAAGTGGAACATTCTCAAGCCGGCTTCCCCAGTCTGAAATCGCCGGAATATTCGGCAGTATGGTAGCAAGCCCTTACCAGGCGGTCTTCTGGCATTTCGTTTTCATGCTGCTGACTGTCGGCGTGGTGATCGGAGGCGTGAAGCAGGGGATCGAGCGCTGGTCGAAAATCTTGATGCCAATGTTGTTCTTTATTCTTCTTTTCCTGGTAATATGGAGCGTGAATCTCGAAGGAGCGGAAATCGGGCTGGCAGAGTTTTTAAAGGCGGACTGGAGCAAGGTTTCGGGCAGAACTATAATCGCGGCCCTGGGTCAGGCTGTTTTCAGCTTGAGCCTGGGCGCTGGCACGATGGTTACCTACGGGAGTTACATGAACCGCGAAGAAAATATTGCCCGTTCAGTGGGCTTTGTTTGCTTTTTCGATACCCTGATCGCTATTATGGCAGGGCTGGCAATATTCCCGGCGCTTTTCACCATGAAGGGTATGGAGCCCGCGGTTGGCGCAAAGCTGATCTTTATCGTGCTGCCCAGGCTTTTCAGCGAGATTCCTTTCGGTACGCTGTTCGGCACGGGTTTTTTCATACTGCTCGCCGTGGCTGCCGTTACCAGCAGTATCTCGCTGCTTGAGGTACCGGTGGCTTATTTTGTGGATGAGCGTCACTGGGGAAGAAAAAAAGCCACGCTTTTTTGCGGCACAGTGGCTTTTATTGTCGGGTTATTAAGCGCTTTAAGCGCTGGAGCTGTAGACTGGCTTTCGCATCTGGCAGACATCAGAACAAGGAGCATGGGATTTCTAGATCTGATGGACCTTTCAATGGGCCAGTACTCGATGACTTTCGGCGCAATGATGATCGCCCTTTTCGTAGGCTGGCGCTGGGGAACCCGCTCGCTGGTTGCCGAGCTGGATCAAGGATCGAGCAGCTCCTGGTATAAAAAGGTAATCGCCTTTCAGATGAGATATATATGTCCGCTGGTCCTGGTCGGCTTAATTCTTTATCTGATCTTTAATCCAAACGCTTTCGCTTGATTGCCCGGGAGGACCCCGTCTGCAGGAAAGCCTTGAATCGGAGCATGAATGGATAGAATAACCGAAATAGTATTGGAGATTGAAAAGTTCATGTACTCGCCCTGGTTTGTGATTACCCTGTTGGGTACCGGGATCCTGCTTTCTGTACGCACCCGTTTCATCCAGATTCGTAAAATGGGCCAGGCCTGGAAGATGATTATTGCCGGGGCCACTAAAAAGGATGAAAGCTTCGACAAGAAAGGGGATATCTCGCCCTTCCAGGCTCTCAGCACAGCACTGGCAGCGACTGTCGGGCTGGGAAACATTGCCGGTGTGGCGACAGCGCTTTTCCTGGGCGGGCCGGGAGCGATTTTCTGGATGTGGATGACTGCGCTTTGCGGGATGGCCACTATCTATAGTGAAGCCATGCTAGCGCTCAAGTTTCGCTCCATAGCCGAGGATGGCTCAATGGCCGGCGGGCCGATGTACTATATCTCAAAAGGCTTGAAAAATGTGCGCCTGGGAAAGAGCCTGGCCGCAGTTTTCGCCGTGACAGGAACTATTGCCTGTCTTTTAGGCACCGGGAATATGATGCAGTCCAACTCAATTGCCCTGATTTTTAATACCAGCTTCGGGACGCCTTACTGGCTGAGCGGATTGGTGATTGCCGTGCTGACCGGGATGGTGACCATCGGCGGTATCAAACGCATCGGGATAGTGACAGAAAAGCTCGTCCCCTTCATGATATTGTTTTTTATCGGCGCATCCATGTTTATTCTGATAATTAAGATTAAGGAGATTCCGGCAAACCTCCTGTTGATCGTGAAAAGCGCCTTCAATCCTGTTGCAGCGACCGGCGGTTTCGCCGGAGCCACAGTGATAGCAGCGATGCAGTTCGGTGTCAGCCGGGGGATCCTCTCAAATGAGGCGGGTCTGGGTTCGAGCCCTATCGCTCACGGAGCGGCAAAAGAGGAAGACCCGGGCCGCCAGGGCATACTGGCCATGAACGGCGTGTTCATTGACACCATAATAGTCTGCACCATGACCGCTCTGGTCATTCTCAGCAGCGGCGAGTGGACCAGCGGGAAGACATCCACCGACCTTGCCGCCGCGGCTTTCAGAAGCGTAATTCCTTACGGGCACCTGATTGTGGCTTTCTGCGCGCTGCTTTTCGGGTTCAGCACGCTTCTCGGATGGTCTTATTATGGAGAGCAGTGCGTTCAGTACCTGCTGGGTTTCCGGGTAGTCACTTTCTACCGCTATCTCTTTGTGCTGCTCGTGTTTTTGGGCGCGGTGATCAAGCTCGAACTGGTCTGGAGCATCGGTACTACCTCGAACGTATTCATGGCCTTGCCCAATCTGATAGGTCTGGTGGTTCTGAGCGGGATTGTAGGGTCCATGGCCACCACGCACCATTGATTCTCTCGGTACAGGGTGCCGATTATTAACTCTTAAGCTGAAACATTCTATCACCTGTTTCTCGTTTTATTAATTATGATATCAGTGATCCGGGTATTTTACATTATCGCCCTGGTTCTGTACTCAATAAGCGCGATCGCTTATATCAGGGATTTTTCTAAAAGAGCGCCTCGCGACCTGAGAAAACGCAGGGTGGTTTTTATTAATTACGGGGCTCTGTTCCAGTTGATCAGCCTGGTGATGTATTCCATATACCTGCGCCAGGCCCCTTTCTTGGGGATGTTCCAGGGATTTACCTTTGCCTCGTTCGTTCTGGCCGCTCTTTTTTTAATGATTTTCCGGGCCGCAGAAAGCGAGGTTTCAGGCGGGCTGATCGTCGTGCCCCTGATCTGCCTTTTCGCTTTTGTCGGTATTTTTACACCGCTCGATCAGGTGAATAATCCCCTGCTCTCGACGAGCCCCTGGTTTATCCTGCATGCCACAGCCGGGCTGTTCAGCTACGGAGCTTTCGCCATCGCCTTCGCTGCTGCGATTCTGTATCTCCTGTTACATCGTGAGATCAAGTCCAAGCGCCTGGGACGAGTCTTCGACCGGCTGCCTTCCCTGGGAGAACTGGATCACCTGACCTATCTTTCTGTCACTATCGGTTTTATCGCTCTCACAGTGTCGATAGCTTTTGGCATGGCCTGGACCCAGATCCGCCTGGGAAAACTCCTTCAGCTTGATACTAAAGAGATAATCACCTTCGTTAACTGGCTGATTTTCGCCATGTATCTGCACAGCCGCATCTCTGGCACCTGGCGCGGTAAGAAGTCGGCCTGGCTCGTGATAGTGGGTTTCTCTGTCCTGCTGTTCAACTTTTTCTTCGTGACCGTAGTGCTTTCCAGGACACATTCGTTTCTTTAATCGGCAGTGCGAATAAAGGGAGATCAGTGGATAAAGGTACTGCAGACTATTATCCCGCTTTTCTGAAATTGAAAGACAGGCTCTGCCTGGTTGTCGGAGGCGGAAAAGTGGCTTGCCGCAAGGTGGAAGCCCTGCTGGAGGCCGGGGCGCGAGTAACAGTGATGAGCCCGGAGGCTGGAGAAGAGCTGCAGCAAGCGGCGGCGGAGGGTAAAATCACCTGGAAGAGGAAGAGTTTCGAGGACACTGACCTCGAGGGAGCCTTTCTGGTGGTGGGATCGACCGGAAACCGGGAGCTGAACAAAAGGATTTTCCTGCTGGCAGATTCCAGACGCATCCTGGTTAATACCGTGGACCAGCCGGAATTATGCAATTTTATTGTCCCATCGGTGATGAGGCGCGGGGATTTTCAGATCGCGGTTTCCTCAGGCGGGGCAAGCCCGGTACTGGCGCGCCTGGTCAGGGAAGAGCTCGAGCGCCGTTTCGGTCCGGCCTATGGGGAAATTGTACGGGAAATGGCAGCCTTGCGCCTCTGGTTAAAAGAGAGGCTGCCTGAGGAAAAAAGGCGGCGGCAGTTCTGGGAAGAATTCGTGGACCTGGATTTTTTCAACAGCCTCGCCGAACAGGACATTACTATGAAACTCAAGGAGCGCGCTGAAGAATGCCTGTCGCGGTTGGCGGATTAAACCATAAAGTGGCCCCGCTCGAGCTGAGAGAAAAACTCTCCTTTTCAGCAGCCGAGCTTAAAAGAAGACTGGCTGAAATCTCCATCTCCGCCGGGCTTGAAGAGCTTGTGGTGCTCTCTACCTGCAACCGGACTGAGGTTTACGCTTACGGCATGAGTGAGGAGGGATTAAGCCGCGGCATAGAGAATATTCTGAGCGCAAAGTGCGGAACACGGGTAGCCTTGAGCGACAAAAGCTTTTACCGCTATCTCGACCGCCGCGCCGTGGACCATCTTTTCAGGGTCTCTTCAAGCCTTGATTCCCTGGTCTTGGGCGAATCCCAAATCCTGGGTCAGGTCCGTGAAGCTCTCCGCCTGGCACAGGTTGCCCGCACAGCCGGCAGAGTGCTTTCCCGTCTTTTCCAACAGGCGATAAAAGTCGGCAAGAGGGCCAGAAGTGAGACCGCGATCGGCAGCGGCGCGGTAAGTGTCAGCTCGGCGGCGGTAGATCTGGCAAGCAAGATATTCGGGGACCTCTCAGGCAAGGAGGCGATCATTCTCGGAGCCGGGGAAACGAGCGAGCTGACCCTTTCTCTGCTGGTAAACTCAGGGGTGGAGTCAGTGCTGGTCTCCAACAGAACTTACAAAAAGGCGGTTGAGCTGGCTCTCACCTACCATGGTACCGCTGTGAATTTTGATGAGTTCCCTGCGCTGCTTGCCAGGGCGGATATTCTGATCAGCTCGACCAGCGCTCCGGGGGTCATTCTGAAAAGCGGCGAAGCGGGTGAAATTATTTCCCGGCGGGACCGGCCGATTTTCATGATCGACCTGGCGGTGCCGCGGGATATCGATCCAGCCCTGGGAAAACTCGAAAATTGCTTTCTTTACAATATCGATGATCTGGAAACCGTGGTCGAGAACAACCTCGCCGGGCGTAAAACCCAGATCGGGCTGGTTGAGGAGATTGTGACCTCGGAGAGCGATGATTTCATGAAATGGTACGAATCCCTCTCCGTAGTGCCCCTGATCAAAAGCCTGCACGATCACATGAACCATATCCGCTCCAGGGAGGTGGACAAGGTGCTGGGCAGACTCGGACATCTTTCCGAGGATGACCGTGCGCTTATCGAGAAACTGAGCATCCAGATATTGAATAAATTCCTTCATGAGCCGACCAGCCGTATCAAGGAGGACCCCGGAAAATTAGGCAAAATGGGTCCGGTGGAGCTGCTCCGTTTTCTTTTTGGCCTGGATAGGGGAGGCGCTGGTGGCAAGTGACAGGCTGGTTATCGGGTCAAGGGGGAGCAAGCTGGCCCTCTGGCAGGCCAACTATGCGCGGGACAGGCTCAAGGCCCGGTACGCCGGCCTGGAGGTGGAGGTGAGGGTAATCAAGACCCTGGGGGATAAAGTAAGGGATGTCGCTCTCTCCAAGCTGGGAAGCAAGGGAATCTTTACAAAGGAGCTGGAAGAAGCTATCCTCTCCCGCAAAATAGACCTGGCCGTACACAGCCTCAAAGACCTGCCCACAAAGCTGCCCGAGGGCCTCGTAATCGGTGCCGTTACCGAGCGGATTCATACAGCGGACTGTTTGGTAAGCCGCGAGGCAGTAATGTTGAAAAACCTCACTGTGGGAGCGCGGATAGGCACGAGCAGTCTGAGGAGGAAAGTCCAGATTTGCGCTATCCGTCCGGATCTAGAAGTTAAAGACCTGCGGGGCAATCTGGATACGCGCCTGGCTAAGCTTGAGCGCGGCGAGTTCGAGGCGATCGTTGTGGCCCAGGCCGGCCTGGTGCGACTGGGTCTGGAAGACCGGATTACCGAGGTGTTCCGGCCTGAGGTGATAACCCCGGCGGCTGGACAGGGAGCCCTGGCTTTCGAGTATAGGGATGGCGACCGGCGCACAGGGGAGCTGGTCTCTTTTCTCAATCACCGGCGGACAGAGCTTGAGATCGAAGCGGAGCGGGATTTTCTGCGTGCACTCGGCGGCGGCTGCCAGGTGCCGATCGGGGCCTCGGCAAAACTGGGTGATGACAGAAGGCTGCTCCTTTACGGCATGATTTCAGACCTCCAGGGTGAGCGGCTCATGCGGGATGGGATCGAGGATTTTCCCGGCGCACGGCCCGGCAAGATGCTGGCAGAACGGATGCTTGACTCCGGAGGTCGGGAAATATTGGAAGAGATCCTCGGCGGTGAGTGAGGCGGTCGAGGGGCGGTTATTCAAAACTGTTTCAGGGCAAGCTGATGACGGAAAAGAAAGGCAAAATAATTCTGGTGGGCGCGGGTCCCGGCGACCCAGGCCTGGTAACGGTCAGGGGTAAACAGGCCATAGAGCAGGCCGAGGTGCTGGTTTACGACTACCTGGTTCATCCCGCTCTTCTGGATTACGCTCCTGAGGATTGCGAGAAGATCTATGTAGGCAAGAGGGCGGGCTGCCATACAATGAGGCAGGAGGAGATCAACAGTTTGCTGGTCGAGAAAGCTGGAGGGGGTAAAGTGGTGGTGCGCCTGAAAGGCGGCGATCCATTTGTTTTCGGCAGGGGAGGAGAGGAGGCCCTGGCCGCCTCCGAGGCCGGTGTCCGTTTCGAGGTGGTGCCCGGGGTCACTGCCGGTGTGGCGGTTCCGGCATTTGCCGGCATCCCGGTCACCCAGCGCGGAATTACCTCGACAGTGGCTTTTATCACCGGGCACGAGGACCCGCAGAAAGAGGAAAGCGATATCGACTGGAGCCATCTGGCCCGCTTTTCAGGAACCCTTGTTTTTTACATGGGCGTAGGCCGTCTGGCTAAGATCACCGGAAAGCTTATCGAGCATGGAGCCCCCCCTCAGACACCGGTTGCAGTGATCCACCGCGGCACTACCGAAGAGCAGAAGACAGTTGCCGGGACTTTGGAAAACATAGAAAAAAGGGTAAATAAAGCCGGGATCAAGCCGCCCGCTGTTATTGTTGTGGGCCGGGTGGTCGAGCTTCGCGAGCGGCTGAACTGGTTCGAGTCAGCCCCGCTTTTCGGCAGAACTGTGCTCGTGACCCGCGCCAGGGAGCAGGCCTCAGATTTTTCGCGCCTGCTGAAAAATTTCGGGGCCAGGGTCATCGAGATGCCGACTATCAAGATTGTAGACAGTCCCGAGCCTGAAGCTGTGTGCGAGGCGGTGGGCCGCCTGGGGGACTATGATTGGATAGTTTTTACCAGTGTGAACGGGGTAAAAAGGCTGTTTTCCAAGATGCGCGAAGCAGGCCTGGATGTGCGCGCATTCGGCAGTGCCTCCCTGGCGGCAATCGGGCCCGCTACTGCCGGTGAGCTCGAGTCTTCAGGCCTCAAAGTCGAGCTTGTGCCTGATTCATATGTGGCGGAGGCTGTGGTCGATGCGTTTAAGAGCCGCGGTGATCTGGCCGGTAAAAAAGTTCTTCTGCCGAGAGCGCAGGAAGCAAGAAAGGTTCTCCCGGAGGCCCTGCGGGGCCTGGGCGCGGAGGTGGATGAGATAGCCCTTTACAGCACCCGGATCGAAAAACCTGAAAACCTGGAGGAGGTCCGGAAAGACCTGGCGTCCGGATCTATCGATGTGGTCACTTTTACCAGCAGCTCGACCGTGCATAATTTTGTCGAGCTGATCGGCAAAGAGGAGGTTTCCCGGCTGAGCGGTAAAATGCTTTTCGCCGCTATCGGGCCGGTTACTGCAGAGACCGCGAAAACATACGGTCTAGGACCGCTGATCCTGCCACGGGAATACACCATAGAAGCCCTTGCCATGGTGATTTGCAACCATTTTGCTAAGCAGTCCTGAAAGTTGGATTTTTCTCTTTTATAAGTCGGGAAATTGAATTATCTTTAAAACAGAAGGTTTTTTGACTGGAAACTAAAGCTTGGTCAGATCGAAGGTAATTTGGGTATGTTATTTGCATAAAATCATAGCAGACTTAAAACGCTAAATCTAAATGAGGAAAGCTCATGAACGGTCTACTTGTTAGATTGATTTTTGTGTTTTCCTTAATAATCGGTCTTTCCACGTGCCTGGCCGATAAGATCCAGACAGACCGGCCGGAAAACAAGACTCCTCTCAGGTCCAAGCCCCTCAGATTCAATGTCCTCGATTCCCAGTTGCTTTTCAGCCAGTATAACTGTGTCGGTTTAAACAGTGAGTATTTACATGGATCGCTGATAGATTCCTATGGCGCTCTTCTCCCTTCCCCTGATTACCGCTCCCTGGAAAGGAAAATGGCAGAGGGCCTCTCGCTCTGGATTCTCGAGCGGTATCCAGGCGGAGAGATGCTTCAGGAGGCCCTGGCACTGGGTCTGGAGTTTTTTTCCTATTCCAAGGAAATCACCACTTACGGGAATTCGTATTTTCACACAGGATATGATTTCAAGGGAATCCATAGGAGCCAGCTGAGGACGGGATTTTTTTACAAATTCTGATTCCTGGCGCCACTTTCAGCTTGGATTATGTTACGTTTTTCTACGGGTTGTTACTATTGAGGTAACAACTTTTTTTGTCTGACCGCATCCCTCCAAAAAATGAAACATGCCGTACAGGTTCAACACTATTTTAGCTTCAGTTACTCTCTGGAATGAACCCCTAAATCTGGACAAAGGCTAAAGAAAATAAGTACATTGCCATAGGGACTGAAAAGGAGGTTCTCGATGGCAACCAGGCGAAGATTCAGCAATGTATTCA
>Ga0307379_10004371_pt1 | contig 20167 bp, 15 predicted proteins | sample UN2MG_FD_202237 | JGI IMG/M metagenome (GOLD analysis project Ga0307379, IMG submission 202237) | Soil microbial communities from Risofladan, Vaasa, Finland - UN-2 | ecosystem: Environmental > Terrestrial > Soil > Coastal area > Acid sulfate soil | place: Finland: Risofladan, Vaasa | collected... | reverse complement strand
GATAGCGGTTGGCGACATCGCTCAATCTCCGGAGGCCGGCTCAGACCTTGATGTTGACGATCCAGCGGATCATGGCCAGGCCCATCAACTGCATTCCCAAGGCGATCAGGAGCATCATCTTGCCCGTGGGGTCCTTGAGCAGCACGTTGGCGTAGTCGGGGTTCAACTTCAGGACGGCGGCGAAGACGACGAAGGGCAGGGCGAACAAGACCCATCCGCTGAGGCGTCCCTCGGCGGTCAGGCCCTTGACCAGGCCGAACAGCTCGATCCGCTGTCGGATGACGCCTCCGATCTTGTCGAGCACCTCGGCCAGGTCGCCGCCGGTCTGTCGCTGGATGAGCACGGCGGTCACGAAGAAGCGGACGTCGAGCGAATCGACGCGGTTGGCCATGGCCAGGAGGGCATCCTCGATCTTGATGCCCAGGTTCTGCTCATGGTAGACGCGTCCGAACTCGCTGCTGACCGGATCGGGCAGTTGCTCGTGTACCAGTTGGATGGCACTGGCCAGGGAGTGTCCGGCCCGCAGGGCCTGGCTCATCATCTCGAAGACGTCGGGCAGTTGCCCGGTCAGCTTGGCCATGCGTTGTTTTCGGCGGATGGAGAAGAAGACCAGCGGGAAGCCGAAGACCGCGGCGCCGCAGCCCAGGGAGGCAATCACGCTGAACTTGAGCAGCAGCAGGATCACCGTGACGGCCACGGCGGCGCCACACAGGTTGACCAACATGCGCGGTGCGGACCAGTTCACGTTGGCCTGGTCGAGCATGGTCTGTAGCTTGGGAGTGAAGCTCAGCCTGCTGACCGCGGCACTGACGAAGTCCTGGGCGGCGTCCCGGCCGATCCTCTGGCGCAGGATGGAGGGGGGGGCCTTGGCCATCTGGGCGTTGGTCCCCCGGAGACGATCGAGCACCCTCCTGCGTTCGCCGTGTTGTGACTCAACCACGACCTGGTAGATGCCGTAGACCAGGAGCATTGAGCCGGCGGCCGGCAGGAAAAAGAACAGGTAATTGCCTAGCGAAGCCAGCATGTTTGCCGTTTCGGGCATGGCACACCGCTTTCGTGTGGCCTGAGATTCAGGCCGGTCAACTGGGCTCGTCCACGGCCAACACCCCTCGTTCGAAAAGCCGAGGGTCAACTTGGGCGCCGTGGGCCGCGAGCCGGTCCAGAAACGTCGGGCGAATCCCGGTGGCAGAAAACTGTCCGAAGCCTTTTCCGCTGGAGCTGATGCCCTGCTGCTCGAAGGCGAAGATGTCCTGCATGGTGATGATGTCGCCCTCCATGCCCTGCACCTCGGTGATGGCGACTATCTTTCGGGGACCGCCGGTGAGGCGCTGGGCCTGCACGATGACGTCAATGGCCGAGGCGAACTGCTGTCGAATCGCCCGGAGGGGCAGCTCGAAGCCGGCCATCATCACCATGGTCTCGACGCGCTGCACGGCGTCGCGGGTGTTGTTGGCGTGGATGGTGGTGAGCGACCCGTCGTGTCCGGTGTTCATGGCCTGGAGCATGTCGAGGGTCTCGGCCCCACGACACTCGCCCACGACGATGCGGTCGGGGCGCATGCGCAAGGCGTTGATGAGCAGGTCTCGGACGGCGATCCGCCCCTTGCCCTCGATGTTTGCCGGGCGGGTTTCCAGACGGACGACGTGGGGCTGGCGGAGTTGCAGTTCGGCCGCGTCCTCGATGGTCACGATGCGTTCGTGTTCGGGGATGAAGGTGGAGAGGTTGTTGAGCAGGGTGGTTTTGCCGGAGCCGGTGCCGCCGACGATGAGAACGTTCATGCGGGCGTAGACACAGGCCTCGAGGAACTCCCGCATCTCCAGCGTGCAGGAGTTCCACTCGATGTAGTTGTCCCAGTTGACCGGGTCCGTGCCGAAGCGGCGAATGGACACGCTGGGCCCGTCGATAGCCAGCGGCGGGATCACGGCGTTGACGCGCGAGCCGTCGGCCAGGCGGGCGTCCACCAAGGGGGAGGTCTCGTCGCAGCGGCGGCCCACGGCGCTGACGATCTTGTCGATGACGTGCATCACGTGGGCGTTGTCGCGGAAGCGCACGTCGGTCAGCTCGAGGCTCCCGTGCCGCTCGACGAAGACCTGACTGCATCCGTTGATCAGGATGTCGCTGATCGAGGGGTCGGCCAGCAGGACCTCGAGCGGTCCGAGTCCGAAGGTTTCGTCGAGCACCTCGCTGATCAGGCGTTGCCGCTCGTTGTAGTTGAGCAGGGTGTTCTCCTGCTCGCAGAGGTGGGTGACGACTTCGCGGACCTGTTCCCGGAGGGTCTCTTCGTCTCCGGTCATGCGAGTCAGGTCGAGCTGTTCGACCAGCTTGCGGTGCAGGCGGGACTTGAGTTCGTTGAACTGATCGAGCTTCTCCTGGTGCGGCTTGGAGGCGCCTTTGGCGGACCCTCCTCGTCCGGAATCCGGTCTCTGCGACCCGCTCTTGGGTCGCATGGGGGGCGTCGGTCCCGGCGGCGTCGCGACGGGGGTGGCACTCTTCCTCCCGAACACAGATGGGCTCCTGGCTGGCTGTCGGCGATTCTCTTGTGTTCCCCGTTGCCGTCGGGTCCACGGTCGCGGCGTACACCGCAACCGGACCTACGGCCCCTGTCGGAGCGGGGCGCGCCCGCATGCTGGCGGACCTAGGCGTCGCTGAAGATCTTACCGAACAGCCCGCCCCGTTTGCCGGCCTCTGTTTCATCGGTATGGGCGTCGCGGCGATGAAGTCGTTCGGCCAAATCTCGCACGGCGATCCGGATCCGGGCCTTCTCGGCGAAACCGGCCAGCGGTTCCCCCAGGTTGATGGCCCCGCTCATGTTGGGCCAGTCGTCGGGCAGGACGGCGTAGACGTCCATGCCCAGCGTTTCTCGGACGTCCCCGAGTGAGAGGTTGCCGGAGTGTCGTCCGGCCCGGTTGCAGATCAGCTTGAGCCGTTCGAGATTGAAGCCCACCTCGCGCATGCCGTCGAGCATGCGGCTGACGTTTCGGACGCAGGGCACCACCAGGTTCATGACCAGCAGGATTTCGTCAGCCAGGTCCAGGACGCCCTTGGCGCCGGGATCGAAACGGACCGGCCCATCCACCACGACGTACTCGTACATCCCGGTCAGTCCGGAGAGGACGCCCACGCAGTGGGCCGCGGAGATGTTCTCGGCCTGAGCGAAGAGCTTGGGGTGGGCCAACACCCGGACTCCGCTTCCGTGGGCCACCAGGACGCGTTCGATCATCTGGGGCTCGAGCTGCTCGTTCGTCTCACACAGGTCCGTGATGGTGTAGGTGGGCTCGATGTCGAGCAGGGTGGTGACGTGGCCGAACCGGAAGTCGAGGTCCGCCAGCGCGACCCGCTTGTCGGGCGGGCCGTCGGCGAGGTCGGCCAGCTCGACGGCCAGGTTCGCGGCGATCGATGAGGCCCCCACGCCGCCGGCAGCGCCGACCACCGCGATCAGCCGGCCCTGGACGACACTGTCCAAGCGTCGCTGGGTGACCTTCTCCAGGGCCGCGGCCACGAGTTCCCGGTCGATGGGCTTGGTCAGGAACTCCCGGATGCCCAGTCGCATGGCGGAGAGGATCAGTTGTCCGGCGGTGGATTCGGAGAGGGCGAAGATGGCCAGATCGGGCATCTCGGCGGCGACCTGACCGGCCATGTGCAGGGCCACCTCCGGATCGGGGTCGAGGTGGACGATGGCCACGTCGGCGGGGAACTGGGCGGCGGCCTGGGGCAGGAGGACCGGGTCGTCCACCTCGGCGATGATCTTGACGCCATCGAAGGAGAGCAGGGCGGTGCGCAGTTCGGCGGCGTAGCCTTCATCCGTGTTGAAGACAATGACCCGGACCGTAGAAGCCATCCGCGCGTCCCTCGTTGTTCAGCCACGTGCCCGACGACGGGCGGCGGTTGGCGGGGCCGGCCCGTTACCGCGTCCATGCTCGCCAGCGATGCCGGGGCGCATCGTTCGATCGGCTTCAGGGGCCGTTTCCCGGCTGCTCGAGGCGGCATCCACGGGGCGCTGCGTCCGGCCCCCGGTGCGCACGGTTCGCAGGGCCGTGGCTGGGATGCGCGCCGCCCGCCGGCGGTGAGTCCGTTCGTTCATCCCTCTGGGTCGGGTCATTCCTTTCTCCCTCCCAGTTCTCGGCAAACCGGTGGCGGCGGATCGGCCAAATTTGAAAGACGTGACGCGCGCCGGCGTGACACAGGGGCGATAACGTTACTGGAGGTCGGACTCCGTTGCGGGCCCCCAGGGGCCGTGGACGCTCAGGACGTCCGGTTGGGGCTGGACGATCGCTTCGTCCTCGGCCAGCGGCGGTCCGGGCTCGGGCTCCTCGGGCGTTTGTTCGGGCGGGATACCCTCGAGCAGCCCCAGGCCGTACAGCTCGAAGTCGTTGGGTTCGAGCAGGTTCTGCCCGGGGAGCTGGGGGACCTGATTGGGGTTCAGCGGCGAGACGAGTTCGGGCGTCACCAGGACGACGAGTTCGGTGATGCTGCGCTGGTAATCCACGGAACGGAACAAGGCGCCCAGCACGGGCAGGTCGCCCATGCCAGGGATGCGGCTGGCGATGCCGCGCACCTCATCGTTCAGCAGGCCGGCCATGGCCAGCGTCTGTCCGTTGCCCACCTCGACGGTGCTTTCCACGCGGCGTTGGGTGAGCCCCGGAATGGTGAACCCGCTGAGTTGCACGGCCGTGGAGTAGTCGAGTTCGCTGACCTCGGGCGAGATGTGCAGCCGGATGCGTTGACCGGGGCGGACGTCCGGGGTGAAGTTGAGCCGCACGCCGAACTCGCGGAACTCGATGGTGATGCTGCTGGCTCCTCCGCTGAGGCTCTGGGCGACGGGGATGGGGAACTCGCCGCCGGCCAGGAAGGAGGCGGTCTCGCCACTGACGGCTACGAGGTTGGGCTCGGCCAGGACCCGCAGCAGCGAGTTGTCGGCCAGGGCCTGCAGGAAGACCTGGAGCTGCACTCGCGGGAATCCCAGGGAGAGGGGGACGTTGGGTCCCAGGGGGACGCCCGGGGTGGCGAAGAGCATGTTCTGGGTGACGTCGGCGGCTTGGCTCAGGCCGAAGTTGATGGGGTTGATTGAGCCGATCTGATTGACCGCGAAGACGTCGCGGAAGTTCTCGCCTCCGAAGAAGCCGTTAATGCCCAACTGGCGGGATGCGGAGCGGGACAGCTCGGCCACCGTGCAGCGGAGCAGGACCTGCTGCTCGCCGGCCACGCTCATGTGGTTCTGCACGTTGCCCGCGCCGCCGGAACCGTCGGGCGGCATGAACATCTCGGCCACCGACATCATGCGTTCGGCGATCTGCGTGCTGCTGGCCGTTCCGGTGAGCACGATGTTGCCCATGAGGGGGACGGCCACCACTTCGGAGAGCGGGTCCACGGTTTCGAGTGCGGCGTTGAGGGAGGACAGATCGAGTTCGACGATCACCTGGAAGATCTGCTGATCGCCCCCTTCGGACCAGAGGATGACCTGGGAGACCCCGGTCCCGACGCCGGTGAGCAGGGTCTGCATCGGCGAGACCGATTGCACAAAGGCAATGTTGGGATCGACGGCCTGAACGCGTTCCACCGGCTGCGAGGTTTCGATCAGGACGCTCTGGTTCATGGTGATGCGGATGACCTCGGCTCCCTCGGTCAGATCGCGCACCTTGGCCGTGAACAGAGCGGCCTGCCCGGCGTCGGCTTCTTTGGGAAGCTGAGCCTGCAATCCTGCCGCCGAAGCGAGGACGACGGCACCGGCGAGGGCGATCACCCAGCGGGGTCGGCCCGCAGCGGCGATTCTGTTGGAAACGGCGAGACGGGCTTGTGGGTCGGAGGCTTTTGGGGTCATTCCTGGTCTATCTCCCTGTCTGGAGGTTGTTCGTATTCGCCGGACCGCTGATCGTCGCGGCTGTAGGGCTGGGCGTCATCGTCGTAAGGCTCGACGCCCCGGCGCGAACGCGTCACGGTCTCTCCGCCGTCCGCAGCGTCCGCCTGGCTCTGGCCGCCGCGGTTCGTCTCGATGGACACGACCTTCATCGAATTGCGGTTCTCGTAGGTCACATGCTGGATGGCAGTCGCGCCGTCCCTGCGCAGCGGTCCGTTGATGACCGTGACCGCATAGAGCTGGCTGGCCTTGGGGGCGAAGGGTGCGGCCGATGCCAGAAGCGTGTCGGCCGGAGCCGATGACGGGTCGTCCTGTTGGTCTTCCGGCGTCTCCTCCCAGTCGAGCGAGCTGACGCGGCCGGCTTCGGGGATCAGACGGTCGTCGACGCCCCGCATGGCCAGCGTGATCTTGCCTTGCGTTTGGGCCAGATGCAGCTTGGGCACGTCCAGGTCGCGCACCAGCAGGGTGATCGACCTGGCCAGCGACGCGGCATCGGCCTGCGTCTGCGACGCGAGGTTCTGCCCGACCGCGATGACCTTGACTTTCTGGAGGATGATTCGAGCGATGGTGTCGGTCTTGCGTCCGTGCTTGACCTTCATGACTACGATGACGTCGACGAAGTCGTCGGGGCGGACCTGTCCAGCGACTCCGGAGACCTCGTCGATCTTGACGCTGACCGCCCGGAAACCTTCGTCGATGCGCTCGGTGAGGCCCGGGGGCGTGCCCGGCGGGGCCAGAGAGAGCGGTGAGATGACGCTGCCCTGGGGGATGCTCTTGGAGGTGACCCGTCCGATAAGTTCATCGGGGCTGGTGAAGGCCCCCTCTGGAACCAGCGGCGATTTCGGCGTTTCCACTCGGGCCAACATCTCGGCCGAGAGTTCGATGCTGGCCGGAATGTCGGTTTTGGCCACGAAAGTGGTGACGGTCTCGGCGGGCTCGCCCTTGGCGCGCTGGACGGTATCGACCAGGAACTTGATGGCAACCAGGCCGACGACCACGCCCAACGCCAGCGGGATGATCGCTTTCATCTTCATGGTGGAAACCTCTTTCTCAACTTGCCTTTCTGACCCGGCCTGGGTTCCCGATCGGGCTCCAGCAGCGCGGTACGACCTGCCCCGCCGCGCTGGATCGATTGGCGACTCCACGACCATCCGTATATCGGATGGTTTCTGGGCCTATCGGACGTACGCGTGCAAATTTCTTAGCCGCAGGTTGGACGGCGTCGGGAGGTCAGGTGCGGATTCGCCCCCGCGGGCTTCGCGCCCCCTGGCAAAGCCGGTCGGGCAGTACTGAAAACGCGGTTTCGGCCCCCGAACCGGGTCGCCGCCCCCGTTCACACTTCCGCCCCGGGCCCTAGAGCCCGACGCCCGCCTTTCGCATCGAGCAGGTTCCCGACAGCATGCCGTCGGGCGACCCGAAGAAGTCGGCCAGGAGCGAGACCTGCGATCTGGGTATGCTGACCGCGATGGTCTCGACCCACCCGTTAGCCGACCCGGCGTGCGTCATGTCGGTGCTGTATCCGGTCAGGCCGGCGGCGGTCATGACTTCGTCCACGCGGGCGGTGACCTCGGAGTAGGGCTCTTCGGTCGACTGCAGGAAGGCGATGCGGCACCCCTCGCGGGCGGCGTTGGTCAGTGTCTGCCGGACCATGAACAGGTGACCGTACTCGATGATGCCGAAGAGAATGGTCAACAGGATGGGGCAGACGATGGCGAACTCGACCACAGCTGCCGCACGCGCCCGGCGCGGCCCCGTCTTCCGTGTGATGCTTCTTACCCTGTTCATGTTATAGCACCCACCAATTCAAGAGCTGTCCGCAAAGCACGATCAGCGAGCCGATCGTGAGTGGAACGCCGTAGGGAAGCAGCAACGAGGTGGAGCCGAAGCTATGGGCCGATCCGAAATCCTCGAAGGCCAGCTTCGGGTTGCTGCACTTGATCAGGATGACGCCCAGGTTGCCCCAGGCATTACGCAGTCTGCCGGTGGAGACGATCATGACGACGGCGATGACACCGCCGATCACGCCGCCCACGGCGAAGGAGACCAGGGTCATCCAGGGACCGAACCAGACGCCGATGGCGGCCATGAGCTTGACGTCGCCGGCCCCCATGGCGTGCATCAGCCAGGGGACGATCAGCACGCCGAATCCCACGGCCAGACCGCCCAGGCCCATCCCCAGCCCGGCGACTCCGTGGAAGTAACCCTGAACGACGAAACCGCAAACGATGAGCAGCGCGTTCAGCCAGTTGGGCACGCGACGTTGGGCGTAGTCGATCCAGGATGCCAGCAGAATGCCGGGCACCAGGATCGCGCAGGTCATGCCCCAGAACGGGTCCATGCTGTTGTCCTTCCGAGCTTGGAGGGCTGTCGATGTCCCAGGAACGTTCCGCCGCGGCGCGGCGGGCCGGCTCCGGTCGCCCGGTGTGCGTCAACCGGGCGCCGGTTGCCGACTAAAGGGATGGGCGCTCGCCCTGTCGGACGAGGCCCATCCCCCTCTTCGGTGGATCGTTTCCCCCGGGCCCCGGTGCTGCGGTGGGGTCCGGGCGGACACCTCCGGCTCGGTTACAGGCTGCCCTCGACGCTGGAGAACGCCGTGCTCACCTTGCCACCCAGGGCGGTAATGGCGCCGATGGCCACCACGATGATCAGGGCCAGCATGACGGCGTACTCAGTGGCGGTAGGCCCATCTTCCGACTTGAGGAACGTCTTTGCCCGATTCAGAACTGCCTTCATTGCTTTCTCCCTTTCGGTGAATGCGGGCCATGTTTCGTGGCCCGCGAGGTCATGAACCGCGTCTTGCCCCTCCGTTGGCCCGGCGCTAACCCAATAACGGCTCCGACCTCCGAGGGTCACGAGCAATGACCGGCCGCGTCCGTCAGCCGGCAGTGAGAAGTGGTCTGGTGATCTTCCACCGGTCGCCCGATCCTGGGATCGGATGTCGCCTGACGTGCGGCCGGGGGCCGCTGTCGCCCGACACCCCGCGGAAGTTCCCACCCCAATGCCCTGGCCGGCTCCGACACGTTCGAGCCGACCCATGCAGCATAAGAAACGAATGTCCCCCAGGCAAACGGGTCTTTGTTGTTTTAACTGGTATGTGTAGCGACATATCGGACGCCGTGCTCAGGGTAACTCCAAATGATGAGATTACCGGCTGGTGCCATCGTCTGGCACTCTGAAGGCAACGTATTTGCTGAGCAGGAAGTTGCTGGCCGTGGCCACCACGATTCCGCCGACGCAATAGAGCTGATAGAGCCCGCGCAGCGAGGGCAGCAGCAGGTAGAGGGTGTTGGACACGATCCAGTTGATGCACAGACCGATGGAACACACGCCGATAAAGCGGAGCAACTGCGGACGACAGCGGGCGCCGGCCGCCTCGGGGAAGGTGATCCAGCGGTTGAGGAAGAAATTGAACACCATGGCCGCTGCGATGGCCAGGACCCGGCCCAGCGGGAAGGCCAGACCGGCGCCCACCAGCAGGGTCATGAGCGTCAGGTCGACGACCATGCCGCAGCCGCCCACCGCACAGAACAGGATCAGTTGGCTGGCCTGGGGCCAGCGCCAGCCGTACAGGCGGCGCAGGTGGCGCAGATAATCGAACTGCTGCGACAGGTTCATCTTGCTGTCACCGGCCTGACGGGGGCCGAAGTCGATGGGCACCTCGACAACGCGTCCGGGGCGACATTTCACCAGGATCTCCAGGCCGATCTTGTAGCCGACCGGGTTGAGGTTCTGCCGGTCCGCCAGATCGCGGCGGAAGCAGAAGAACCCGGCCATCGGATCACGCACACGGCTCTTGACCAGGGGGGCGGCGAGCAGGGTGGCGATCCGGCTGTTGAGCCGGCGATAGAGGCCGAACTCTCCCGAAGTCCCGCCGGCGGTATATCGGGACCCGATGGCGAACTCGGCTCCGTCGCGCATGGCTTGCAGCAGGTCGGTCAGGGATTCGGGCGGGTGTTGCAGGTCCGCGTCCATGACCAGCACGTACGTTCCGCGGGCCAGAGCGATGCCGTCGATCACAGCCGGACTCAACCCGCGCCGGCCGGTGCGCTCGACCACGCGGACGGGGATGGGCAGGTCGACCTGCCGTGCGGCGTCGGCGGTGCCGTCGGGCGAACCGTCGTCCATGACCAACACCTCGCATCGGACGGAGCGCTCGGTGACCACGCGGGCGATGCGGCGGAGCAACTCGCCGACGTTGTCGGCCTCGTTATAGGTCGGCAGGATGATGGACAGCTCGAGGTTGGCGACCGACCGATTCGGTTCGCGCTCAGTTGCCGAGTCGTTGACATCGGTCACCGCGATGTTGGCAGTCGGGTCAGAAGGCATGGGGCGCGGGCTCCGTGGCGGTCGGCTGGCGGACGTGGATGGCGGCGGCCTGGTCGTGGAACACGCGGGTCCACTCGGGCTGACGGTCCAGCCAGGTGCAGAGCGGCAGCTTGGCAGCGGTCAGGACCGTGCGGATGCGCCAGCGGTCCAGCAGACGGGCGGCGTTGTGCTCCGGCTCGAAGACCGCTCGGCAGTACTGGACGACGAAGTCCTCGCCGTAGAGCCCGAAGCGGTCGTCGGCGAAGACCGGCAGGCCGGGCAGGTCGCGGATCAGTGTGCCGCCGTAGGATAGATCGTTGAACACCGGGCCGGGCGGGGCATGGGTCCGCAGGAAGGCGACGGCGCCGGGTGAGAATCGCTGCGGGGACGGCCCGGCAACGCCCAGGCCGAGGACCGGCAGGCGCAGGCCGATAGCCGACAGGCCCGCGAGCAGGGCGACGCAGCCGAGACTGGCCAGACCGCCGCTGGTGCGTGCCTCGGTCTGCCGGATCTGATCCGAGAACAGGGGCAGACGTCGTCCGATACGCAGGAGCAGCGGGCGGTGGGTTCGCAGGTCGGGCAGGATGCGCCCGAGCTGCAGGGCGACGATCATGGCGGTCAGCGGCATGTGGCGAGCGCTGCTGAAACCCTGGAAGATCCAGAACAGGATGACCAGCGCCTCGGCGCCCGTGGTCCGCTTGCGGCGAAGCACCGTGGCGACCAGGGCGACGGCGACCAACAGACCGCCGAGCAGTGCGGCGGGCTCGTGCCAGGCCAGTGGTCGCCACTCCTCGACGTATTCGGGCAGGGCTTGCGACCCCATCAACTGTACCACCCACACGTGCCAATGGACGCCGTAGGGGTTGGCCAGCGTGGCCGCCCCCATGGCCGATGCAACGACGATGAGCCGCACGCCGCGCTGCCACTCACCCGGGCGCTTGCGGCTGACCATCGGCCACAACGACGTGGCCAGCACGCCGAATCCGCACAGGCCGACCGTGGCGATTCCGCCCAGAACGCCCGGGTGCAGGTTACACCAAACGGCCGCCATCGGCACCAGCAGCCAGAGCTTCCAGGCGGCGATCCGGGCTCGGGCGTACTGGCTGGCCCACCAGAAGCACAGGGGTACGCCGATCGAGCTGGCCAGGAGCGGGCGGGCGAGGAAATGCATCGCGGCGGCGCCGGCGGCCGCAAAGGTGATCAGCAGTGCGATGGTCGGCCACCCGCCGGCCTCTACTTGCGTTCGGTAGATCCAGCGGAACAGGCCGGCCAGCAGCACCGCGCTGATCAGAGCCAGCAGCGTGTACCCGCCGACGGCGTGGGCCAGGGCCATCAGGACGTCGGCCAGCCATTGCGTCTCGACCCAAGGTTGGGCGGCGCGGGTGTAGCTGTAGGCGTCGATGGTGGGAACGCTGCCGGTGGCCACGATCTGGTGCCCGGTGCGCAGGTGCCAGCCGGTGCCGGGGTCGTTGAACAGGTCGGTGGCCCCCAACTGGAGGACGCGCAGCAGCAGGAGCACGAAGAGGGCGTCGGCCAGGGTGGGCATGCAGAGACGTCGCAGCCTGCCGCCCGGGCCGGACCGGCGTGATGCTTCAAGCTCGGGTTGTGCGCGCGCGGCGGCTGATCTCTTGTCAGTCACGGTAACTTAGGATCGGTTCGTGCGGTGGGCGGGTCCACGTTCTGTGCATGGGGGCGCTACCGGCGACCCATAATCGTGCGGGCCGTGCGGCAAGCTCGGCGGCATAAGAGGGTGCGGGCGGCCGAGCGCCACCGGTTTCGAGTCCGCTATTCGGGCAAGGGCGTGCGAAGCGTCCAGAGCTCGTATCCGTCGGTCAGGGGCTCACGGGTCAGCACGTCCGCCGGGCGATCCATCAGCACCTGGTTCAACCGGGGCCACAGATTGCGTTGCGTCTCGGGGGGTGCCTTTCCGGGCCAGCCTGTGCGCCGCCATTGGGCGGTCCAGTCCGCCTGCCGCGCGAGCACGACGTAGGAGACCGGCCCCGCCGTCTCGAAGGCCGGGTTGTAGTGCGCCAGCCGCGACCAGAAGGGGGCGTACTCGGCAACCTTGGGCCGTTGCTGTGTCAGGAAGGACAGCAGGTGGGCGTCGAAGATCTCCGCCTTGGCCACATCGACGCCCTGCTCCTGCAGCGCGACGGCCGTGCCGCGGAGCGGGTGCGGCGATCCGAGCTGTCCCCATAGCGCGACCTGGCCTGCGGTCCAAGCCAGCATGACGACCAGGACACATGAGCGTCCGAGTTTTCGGAACCTGCCGGACGTGCAGGCCGCCGCCATCAACCCCGGCAGAATGGCCCACACGGGGATCAGGTACCGGATGGTGTTGAAATCGAAGGAACAGCCACCGAGGAGATAAAGAGCCGTCAGCCCGAGCAGCGCCAAAGCCAGGAAGACCACAGGCGAATGCGGTCCGGGAGACAACCGCAGCGCCGCGGCCACCTGCGTCCGGTATCGGGTGGCCAACACAAACCCTACGGTCAACGCGGCAATGAACACAGTCCAGTTCAGGATGGGTAGCAGGACGGCGGCGATGGTCCCATAGCCGGGCATCTCATAAACGCGCCCGGTACAGACCAGCCGCAGGAATGGTGAGGCGTCGGCTCCGAATAGGACCGGCAGGCCGTGGAACAGGTAGGACAGGGTCTCGCCAACGGTCCAGAGGGGCCTGAATCCAAGCGGCACCGATCCGTCCAGCCCCTGGCCGGACCAGGTTCGCTGCAGGAGGTAGATGATTGCGGGAATGAACCCGGCGACGACGCCGAGAAGGAGTCGGCCTGCGACGGGTGTCTGCGCTCGCAGAAAAGGGACCGCGCGGGTTCGGCAGATCAGGTAGCCCGCGCCGGCAATCAGCAGCACACCGAGGACGGCAAACGCGTAGCTTGGGGGCAGCAGGTTGAGGAGGACGAATCGCTGCACGCCCGTCGGGCCGACCCACACGGCCGATAAGCTGGTCAGAACCGCCACCAGTGCGAGGACGATCAACGGCAGTGCCAGCGGCAGTCCCCAGGGCGCCCGGTCCAGGCGTCTGAGCCACCGGCCGAGCCTTGGATGGTGCCGGGCTTTTAATGACGGCCGGTGCAGCAGGGCATGAACCACGACCGGCGCGACGAACACGGAGATGGTGGGATTGATCCAGAATCCCGATCCGATCAACCAGCCGAGGATGACCAGGTGCATCGTTCGTCGCGTGGAGCGAGCGGGGCCGATGAACCACTCCGAGTAAGCCCACCAGAGCATCGTGCCCCAGAGGAGGACTTCGACGTAGCCTCCGCGAGCCGAGATGCTCCACTGGACGAACATGGGTGCCGCCGCCAGCAGGACGAGACCGCCCATCAATCCGCCGCTACGACCGAACCAGCGCGTCAGCATCAGGTACTGCAGGGCCAGGAAGGCGGCGAAGAAGAGTGCCGGTCCCAGACGCAGTCTGATAATCGGGTCCTCGATCAGCGGGCTCAGTCCGGCGATGACGTAGGACTCCAGCGCCCCCATGTAGCGCTGGCCGTAGAAGTAGATGGGCAGACGCGTGCCCTCGGCGATGTCCTGGGCCATCAGACCGACGATGGCCTCGTCGGAGTGCAGGAGCGTTTCGCCACGAAGGATGAAGGGCCAGCGAGCCAGCAGGGCCGCGCCGCAGAAGACGACGGCCAACACGACGTCGGCCCGGCGAAGCCGGTGACGAGTCCAGCCGCGGTCTGTTTGGAGGGAAGCCGCGTCGCAGGGCGCAACCGCGGCGCTTTGCGTGGGGCGCACCTTGACGGGTGGGCGGATGCGAGGACGAACCTCTGCGGTGGATGAAGTGCTCACGCTGGGCTCCAACCGAAGACGCTCCTGCGAGCCGTTGGTACTGAGGGCATCGGAGATATCGGAGAGTGGGGCTTCGATCGCCAGAATCCGCCGGACTCGGCAGCGGGCTGGGCTGCTGTGCGTCGCTGCGGACGCAGTGCCATTGCGCAACAAAAAGCCCCGGCCGGGTTGGCCGGGGCTTGGGGAAACCTTCGTCGCGTTACCGGACGGTGTGGTTGGCGGCAACGCCGACGTCGTTGACCTCTATGGCTTCTCCTGGATCACCTCGGTGTACTTCTCGTACATCTCGGGGTTTCGGGCCTGGAGGTCGTCCTCGTCCTGATAGACCATGATGACCTCGGAGTCGCCCTTGCGGAGCGTGAGCTCGATCTGGCCCTGGGGGTTGACGGTGAAGGTCTGGGTGGCCTTGCCAGGCTTGGCAAACCACATTCCACCCTCGGCCCCCAACAGCGGATGGAACTTGAGGGCCTTGTCGAAGCGGGCATCGATGTCCACATTCTTCATGGCCTCCTCGAAGGCCTTGCGGGCCTCCTCCATGCTCTCTCCCAGGTCGGCGTGCCATTCGCCCTTGTGCTTCTCGAGGCCCTTGAGGTCGATGGTGAAATTCTTGAGACCGCCGAGGTCGAGGTTGAGGTCGATCACGTGCGGGCCCTGGATGCCGGAGAAGACTTCATAGGCGTCCGGATCGGCCTGTTCGAGCTCTTCCTCACTTTCGTAGATGTTTTCGGTCGTCGTGGTGTTGCCCTGCTCGTCGGTGGTGATGCGGCGGACGGTGATGGTATCGTCCTTCTGCTCGATCTCGAGCACCTCCCCGTCCTCCTCGACGCGGGTGGTGATGTGCATGTGGGCCGAGCCCTCTCCCTTGTCTACCCACAGTTTTGTGGTGATGTCGCCCACCTCGGGGATGAACTGGAGAACGGAGTCAGGTAGGTCGGCCAGGTCCTTGAGGTCGCCCAGGTCCTTGACCTCGAACTGGCCGTCCGGGCCCCGCATGATCACCCGGGCCCGACTGCGGAACTTGTCGCTGATCGACGGGACGTCCCCCCAATCGAAATCCCACACCATCTTGGTCTGGTCGGGACGGGAGCCCAGGGTGACCTGGACTTCGAGTTCCTCGCCGCCGCGAAGGACGGTCAGATTCGCGGTCGTTCCCGCCCCGAGTTCGCCGATGCGGTTCGCGACCTCGGGGATGGCGTCTCCGACGGGATGGCCGTCGATGGCCGTGATGACGTCGTAGCGCTGTAGGCCGGCGGCCTCGGCCGGGCTCTTCTGGACGACGTTGTGGATCATGACCGCGCCGTCGGGCAGGTCGAGCTGGGTGGCCAGCGCCGGGCTGACGTCGCCGAGCGAGACGCCCAACCAGCCGCGCGAGTCGTCGGCCGGCCGGCCCACGGTCACGAAGTGGGGTTCACCCTCGCCGGTGACGTAGGCGTAGGCGTTGCCCGCTCCGAGTGAGCGGATGGTGATGGGCTCCCCGTCCTCGGCGTCCGCGGAGATGACGACGGTGGAGACGCAGGGGTGCGCTCCGTCATCCGTCGCACCAACTTCCACGTTGGCGCCGGTGGTCGTCGTGATGAGCTTGCAGGGTGCGGCTTCGCCGCCGGCCTTGAGGACGATCACACGGTTCTGGGTTTCGTCCGTCGCCTCGTCGGTGACGACGTTCTGCGCGGTGGCCACGGTGAACATGACCGTCAAAACCGGTAAGAACAGTTCAAACATCCAAGCGATCATTCGTCGATTCCTTTCCGTCTTTGTCGAGCGGGTTCAGGTATTCCTTACAGATCGCCGGAAGCCCGGCGAACGGTTGTGTTCCTGTCCGGTTTGCGGGCGGTGCGCATGTGCTGCCGGTCGATGACGTAGATGTTCCCGTCGTCGCCGAGGATGTAGAGCAAGTCCTGATTCACAGCCCGGTCGAGACTGCCGGGCCCGTAGCCGGCCTGCTGGATTCCCGAGCGCCCCGGGAAGGCGGGCTGGGTATGGGTCGGCTCGGTGTTCTGCGGTTGGGTCACGACCGGTTGCGGCGGTGTCTCGGCGATCTGCCAGTCAGCCGCCGGCCGGGGCGTGAACATCACGATCAGAGCCAGCGTTGCCGCCACCGCGGCGGGCAGCGCCCACCAGAGCCTGGAGTAGCCCTTGCGCCGCGTCGTCGTCACCACGGGAAACGGGACGGCCTCTCCCGCGTCGTCCCCGATGGCGGCCGTCAGCGCCTCAACCGCGGCACCGTCGATCCGCCGGTACTCCTCCAGGAGTTGTCGGGCCTGCGGCGAACGCAGCAGTTCCCGATCGAGTTCCAGAGCCTCCTCGTCGCTCAACTCGCCGTCGAGCCGTCGGACGATGAGGCGTTCGATTCTGTCATCAACCTGCGACATGGCTTGTCACACCTTGCCCATAAGGGCCTCTCTCAGGAGCTGGCGGGCCCGGACCAGCCGGGTCTCGACGGTGGCCGTGGGCAGCCCCATGGCGTCACCGATCTGGCGATAACTCCAATCCTCCAGATGCCGCAGCACGAAGGGCTCTCGGTATAGCGCCGGCAGACTGCGGATGGCGGTGAGCACGGTTGCACGGCGCTCGCCGGCGACCAGTTCTCGGTCCGGGGCCTGGTGTGCCGCCGGGCTCGCAGCCCCGACCGCCTCGAGAGACAGCCGTTTGCGGCGGGTCTTCTCCCGCCCGGCGTCCACCGCGGCGTTGCGGGCCAGGCGGTACAGCCAGGGGCGCCATTGGCCGGCATCCCGAAGGTCATCGATTCGGCTCCAAACCGCCTGCCAGACCTGCTGGGCGACGTCGTCCACCCGGTCTCCGTCGCCCAAGACCCCGAAGATGACGCCCCGGACCCACCGGCCGTGTCGGCGCACCAGTTCCTGGAAGGCGGATCGGTCACCCAACTGGATGGCCTCGATCACCGGTTGCTCCGCATCGAACTCGGCGGCCAACGGCATCGTCATCTTCACCTAGACAGACGTTCGCAGCGTCCTATCCCTGTCAACAAGACCGGCAGAAAGGCCCGCTTCTGTCGCCGCGGACCTTGCCCGCAGTGACTGGGGAGGTCCCGGCGGGTCGGGGCCTGGGTCCGATTGGGTTTGCGGGCAGGCACGCCGCACGCTTACAATCACGGTTTCGGTCGCCCCGGCCGTCGGGCGACGCGGTCATGACCGAGCCAACCGAGGGGTCGAATCCAACTGCCCCCAGGAGTATATCGTCGAGTCCGCCAGGGCGTTCATCGAGATGCGGAGCGTCCCTGCACGCGACGGCTGGGTTCGGGGCGGCGGATGATCGCGTTGTCGATCGCGGTTGACTGTGTCGACACGGTGGCTGAAGTGGTCCGTCGGGAGGGTCTCGACGCCGCGATCGCCCCGCTTGCCGCCTGAGGCGTCGCGCAGCAGGGGAAGGGCGAACCGATCCGGTCGGCGGAACCTGCGGATCGGGATCAACACTGGTTCTGGGTGGATGGCGATGGCCAAGAAAGACACACGCTGGCCCATGTGGAGGATTGCGGCTGCCGCGGCGGGCTGCACGGTCGCTTCGGTTGCCCTGTTCTGGTTGGCGGTCCTGGCCGGCTCTCCGGTGGGAGAGGGCGAAGACGACTGGTCCGGGCCGCTGATGACGGTCCCTCGCTTCATGCAGATGATGGCTTCGGCCTTGGCCATGCTGGCCGTCATGGCGCTGGGCTGGTTAATCTACCGCGTCCGAGAGAGCCGCATTCCCGTGTGGAAGCGCAAACCGCGCAAGCGTCGGCGAAAGAAACGGTAGAACCGCGACGGTCTCGGGGACGTGGTCCGCGCCATTCTGCGGCCGACATGCGGGCGGGTCCTTTTGAGTTCTCGGAGCATGTTGGCTCGGCGTCGACCAGGCCGGCATCCGTCGTTGGAATTACTTCACTCCGACTTCATCGCGGCGCGTCGGCACCGTCTGTCAGGTCCGCATCTGTCCCTAAGGGGCCAACTGATCTAATTGTCGCCTTGAGGTGGCAAGCGGAATCTGTCAGAATATGTTTGGGCGCGCTGTGGCGCGCTCGCGGCGAGATTGGAGAACGGAGGGCGCACCGCCGGGGGGCAACCCGGGAAGCAGGTACGCGCCGCAACAACGGTCCCGTTGGACTCGAGGAACAGCCGGCAGAGCAGGCCGGCGCGCACGAGTTCCCTGGACCGCGTTGCTCAGCGCTCGTGTCTCCCAGGCGGGAGCAGAAGGAGCCATGTCAAGAGCCACAGGCGTCGCCGGCCTGTCGGTGGTCGGTGCGCTACTCGGCTTAATCGAATCGCCATCGGGGTGTACGAGCACGAAAGGAACCCGGAAATGTATTGTGTCCATGGCAGAACAGTGCTGATCGCGACCATCGTGGCCGCGGTGCTTTCGAGTATGGCGTCGGCCGCGGTCGTGTACAAGGACGTCCCCGAGCTGACTGCGGAGGCGAAGCAGATCGTCGTCGGCGACGTGGTGTCGCTCGATAGTTTCTGGGACGCCAACCACGAGTTGATCAAGAGCCGAGTCGTGGTCAGCGTGGACCAGTACCTGGTCGGTGAAGGCAACGGCATCGAGGAGTTGGTGATCGACGGCGGTACGGTCGGTGACGTAGAGCTGCACGTGTCGGTGCTGCCCGAATTCGAGGTCGGCGATCGCGTCCTGCTCTTTCTGGGCGGCAGCGAGATCCGTCTGGTGCAGAGCTTCCAGGGTGCCTACCTGACCGACGGCGTGCAGATCGCCCGGATGAGCCCCGTTTGCAGCCGGATCATCGAGGAGTCCATCCAGCCGCTGACCGACTTCGTAGGCCAGATTCAGCGGGCGCTGCCGCCGGGCTCCAGAGTGCCCAAGCTCGAGCCCTACGACGGGGATTTCGTGCTCCCGGTCGGGGGGGCGCGCTACGGTCTGTGCGGCTACGACTGGACGTACAAGGCCGACCCCATGGGAGAGAACTACAAGATCAACGCCAACTGCGCGGATGCGTCCGCGGGTGACGCCGACTCTCAGCGCACGCAGATCCAGAACGGGTTCGGTGCGTGGAACGGCGCCGGGGCGGATTTCGAGTTCGTCTACGGCGGCACCAGCACCCAGACCTCGGTGGTCAATAACGGGACCAACCTGATCTACTTCGCTATCTCCCCGCCCAGCGGCGGTGGCTACGTGGCCGCCAACTTCCACTGGGTCACCGGTGGCAACATGACTGAAAGTGACATCGTCTTTAACGATCTCGACTACGTCTGGTGGAACGGCAGCGGTCTGTGCAGCGGCAAGATGGACATCTGGAACGTCATCACGCACGAGTTGGGCCACACCCTGTGCCTGGACGACCTGTACGGCGGGGGTGACACCGCAAAAACGATGTACGGCTACGTCAGCAATTGCGAGACCTACAAACGGACGCTGCATGCCGATGACATTGCCGGCATCCGCGCCATCTATGGGGCCATCGACACGACTCCGCCGACTCCCAACCCGATGACCTTCGACGTTCCGCCCTACGCAACGACGTCCGGTGTCTCCATGGAGGCGACGACGGCCAACGATGCGGAAACGCCACCCGTCCAGTACCAGTTCCTGTGCGATTCGGGCGGCACCGGCTGCGATACCAGCGTCTGGAAGTCGGGGGAGATCTACGATGACGCGGGTCTGCTGCCCAACACCCAATACTGCTACAGCGTCAAGGCTCGCGACAGTGCCCCCACGCCAAACGAGACCACGCCGAGCAGCTCGGCGTGCGCCTACACCTACGCGGCCATTCCGGGCGCCCCGACGCTGGGCGGCGAGACCACCAGCTCGATGGACATCACGGTCAACCCGAACGGCAACCCGTCCTACACCGAGTTCGTGATCTACTGCCTCTCATCGCCGGATGCGAACTGGGAGTACATGTACGTGGACGCCTCGGGCAACCCCAGCGCCAGCCCGGTCTGGCAGACCGCGGGTGGCTGGGGCGCGATCACAGCCGGTGGCATGCAGCCGGGCACTCAGTATTGCTTCATCGCAGGTGCCAGGAACGAGGACCTGCACGAGACGGTGGGTGGGCCGCAGACCTGCTCGACCACGCTGGTCATCGACGCCTTGATCGTGTCCACCGGCAGTTGCCGGGACCACGGCGGGACGGAATACTGCCTGGACGTGACGGCCGGCTCGCCGGGTAACAACGTGGAGCCGCGTCTGGGCGGGATCCAGGTGCTGGAGTTCCTGATGGACGCGAACGTCTCGACGGTGACGGCG
>Ga0307379_10004370_pt1 | contig 20167 bp, 15 predicted proteins | sample UN2MG_FD_202237 | JGI IMG/M metagenome (GOLD analysis project Ga0307379, IMG submission 202237) | Soil microbial communities from Risofladan, Vaasa, Finland - UN-2 | ecosystem: Environmental > Terrestrial > Soil > Coastal area > Acid sulfate soil | place: Finland: Risofladan, Vaasa | collected... | reverse complement strand
CGCCTAAGGCGACGTTCTGCGTGCGGAATACTCGGCGCGTTGGATGGCGACGAGGCCGCGCGGGGCGACGGGCTCCGGCGCTACTTCGCCACGTCGGCGACGACGATGGTGACGTCGTCCTCGATCTTCGCCGGCGGCTGGCCGCCCAGCATGGCCGTCAGCTCCAGGACCAGCTCGTCGCGCGGCATGCCCCTCCACTGGGCTATGGCCCGCTCGACGTCCTCGGTGGTGGCCTTCGGGCCGCACAGGACGCTCTCGGCCCCGTCGCTGTAGAGCACGAGCCTGTCGCCGGGCGCGAGGCGGACCTGCCTGCACTCGAACTGCTCTTCGTGGAAGATGCCGAGCAGGCTGCCTTTGCCGTCCAGCCGCTCCAGCCCGCCGTCGCCGCGCAGCAGCACCGGCTCGGGATGGCCAGCGCGGGCGTAGGTCAGCGTGAGCGTCCTCGTGTCCAGCACGCAATAGACGGCCGTGCAGAACTGGCAGCTCGTCAGCCCCTGCTGGCAGATGTCCCTGTTGAGCCCCGCCAGGGAGACATCGGGGGGGATGATCTCGTAGTTGTGCCCGACGATCCGCTTGGTCTGAAGCGCCTTCTTGATGAACATGGTCAGCAGGGCCGCCGGCAGGCCGTGACCCACCGCGTCGGCGACGTAGAAGCCGACGTTTGTCTCGTCGAGGCGGGTCACGTCGTAGATGTCGCCGCTGACCCAACTTGCCGGGCGATACAGCACGGCGAAGCGCACCGGCCCGACTTCAGGCAGCCGCCGCGGCAGAAAGTCGCGCTGAAGCCTGGCCGCCAGGTGCATCTCCTGGGTGAGGTCCTTACCCTCTCGGCCGGGCCCCTCGGCGGCGCCTCGGGCCTGCGAGAGTTCCTCCTGAAGGCTCATGATCACCGGCTGAAGCTCGGCGGCGGCCGACAGCTTGGCCGTCAGCTCCTGCGGGGCGACGTCCTGAGCAACGCAGACAAACTGGCCCACTTGTCGCGATAGCAGCTCCCAGGCGACCGGGGCCTGCCGGCGGGGCGGAAGCAGGAACACCGCGACAGCCGACGAACGCTCCAGATCCCCCAGGACCTTGCCGAGGAAGCGCGCGTCGTTCGCCTCGCCGTTTGCATGGATCAGGGCCAGGGACGAACCCCTCAACTGGGCCCTCAGCGGCTCCCCGGGTGAACATGCCGACAGTTCCCAGCGATCCTCGACAGCCAGACGAACGTTCGCCGGGACAGGGTCCCGAGACACCCACAGGAGCTTGGATTTGCCTGCCAAGACGCCCTCCTGAACCTTCCGACGGGGGGCAGCCTGCGCCCCTCCTCGGTATCGTCAACCAGGCGGTTCGGCTTTAGCAGGGTCGGGCACCCCCGATGAGAAAGCGACGGTGTCGCCCTCTTTGACGCCGGCTTCGGCCAGCTCGCCGGCGTTGACCTCCAGGGCGAACTGCGCGGGCAGCAGCGAGCTGTACGACATCTGCTCCGCGCCGTACGGCTCGACGCGCATGGTGTGGATCTTGATGACCGTCATGTTTGAATCGATGAACGCGATGTCCAGGGGAATCAGGCACTGCCGCATGCAGAAGGTCATCACGTGCGGCCGGGGGTAGATGAACAGCATGCCCGTGCGCTGAGGCAGGCGCGGGCGCTCGGACAGGCCGTTGTATCGCTCGGCGGCGGTCATGGCGATCTCCACCGTCCAGGTGTGTCCGCCGATGGTGACGGTCGCGGGCTGGCGGCCGTCGCGGCAGCCGGCCGGCAGCACGAGACACAGCAGCACGATGGTATTCGCGGGCTTACGGAACATGGGTAACGCGACTCAGACTTCGCGCTCGGCGGGCGGCTGCGCGTCCAGCGTCGCAAGCATCCGCTCGACAAGCTCCATGGGCAATCCTACCACGTTCGTGAAGCTACCCTCAACGACCTCGACGAACCGGTCGGCCGTCTCCTGGATCGCGTAGGCGCCGGCCTTGTCCTTCCACTCACCGCTTTCGATGTACTGCCGGACCTCCTGGTCGCTCATACGCCGCATGGTGACGTGGGTTGTATCTGACGCGATAAGCCGACGGCTCGGTGGGCCGAGCAGCGCTACGCCCGTGATTACAGCGTGGCGCGTGCCGGAGAGCTTGCGTAGCATGGCCTCGGCCTCGTCCGCCCCGGAGGCCTTGCCGAGAATCCGCCCCTCGCATGCGACCACCGTGTCGGCACCGAGCACCCAGGCGCGCGGGTGTGCCTGCCGCACCGAACGTGCCTTGAAGTAGGCCAGCGCCTCGGCCGTCTCGGTTGGGCTCAGCAGGGCCCAGTCGCGGACCGGCTCGGGAATCGACGGCGGCACCACCTCGAACCGGCGACCGGACGAGGCCAGCAGCTCACGCCGCCGCGGACTGGACGAGGCCAGTATCAGTCTCCAGGCGGCCGGCGCGTCCAAGGTGTTCTGTCCTTCAGCGGTTGCCACGCGACGTGCTCCTGCACCACTTCATAACCGATCTGCCCGTAGACCGCGAGAACAACCACGACAACGTGCCATGCGGGCACAACAGACGGGCCGACCGCCGCGGGCGGATTCTCGCCGTTTTCCGCCGATTCTGCCACCGAATTGCGCGGGAAGTGCCGATTCTGACGATTCTGACGGCAGATCTGCGTGTGGCCGCTAAGGGGCCGGCGGCACGGCCGGGACCGTGTTGTGTTTCGGCAACACTGCGGCCGAACGGCCTTGATCGCGTGCCCAGCTCCAAGCATCACAAGCAGTTGCGCGCGGTTTGGCGGTGATGCTATTCGTCAACACCCCGCACAGCCGCGACCGACTACCCCGCTTAACAGCCCAAATCGCTTGGTCTATCCCACTGGCAGGACTAGGCTTATGGCCGGCGCGGCGCGGTTGCGGCCCCTGGCGGCCCCTGGCACCCGTGTTGCCTATGTTATCCAGCGGCCGCTCAGTCGGAGTGCGGCCGCGCAAACACCTCCCGGAGGTGACCGGCATGAATGAGTGCGATATCAGGCAGAAGCTGATCGAGCTGGCCAAGGCCCTCAATAAGACCCTGCGCTCTTCCACCGCGGGGCTGAAGACGGACGGCATCTACCTGGCGGCCTACCCGCGCGCCAAGGACGGCCGCCTTGAGCCTGAGGAAATCCTGGACGAGCTGTCCTTGCAGGTGAAGTACCTGATGTTCGACCTGGAGGCCACACGCAGGGAAAACAGATACCTCAAGCAACTGCTCGAGAGCCGCCCCAAGCGTCCACGCGACGACCAGCCGGACGGCGGCCCCGGCAACACATAACTACTCCAAGTATCCAACGGTCTGACTGCCGCATTTCGGGCAAGTCGCCCGGCCTCGATGGAAGACCGTGATAGCCTGCATGGCTACACCTTTGGCTCTCGCCACTTCGGCGCCCTCTGCCATAGGGACAGTTCCGAGTCCGTGCTTCGTGTCATGGCCTGTGCCTGGCAGCGGGGTTGCCTTCGCGCTGCAGCCGAAGCAGACTATCTCGTCGCAGGATCTGCACTTGAAGGCCATCCCTGTGATGCTGGCCATCGACTTGTTGAGCTTCCGAGTTCGATCAGCGGGACTGAGTTTCGGCATTCTCCTGCCGCAAACGCCGCATTCGACCTTTCGTGCGCCAAACAGTCCCATGTTGCGTCTCCTTCCGCTGTTGCCGTCGCGCGAGCCGCAGATGCGGTACTTCCGGAACTACCGCCACGTCCTACGTTTCCTTGTCCCGGGAGTAGTGCCACTGTTTGTCCAACCCGAGCCACTCCAAAGTCGGCTCTACATCTTTCCCGGCATATCCCGTGTGCTGCTCCCGCCTAAGGCCGAAAGGCTTGCCCAAGAGCAGGTCGTGGTCCGCTCAAGACCGACGGAGTAGAACGGGCTGACAACAGACAGGAACCTGGAGCCGACTCCCAGCGGAGTCCTGATTCGTGCGTACCGGCGTCTGCCCCCGACAGGCTTCTGCTGAGTTGTCACCGGCTTGCCACAATGCCGACATCCGTCTTCGCTGTGGCTTCGACGAACAAGCTCCTGCCGACGGATGTGCTCACCGCCACATCCCCGCCGCGTGTAGATTACCCGAGAGCGCCTGCATCAACAACAATCGCGGCTCCCCCGGCCCGGCGGTGCTGGTGGCCGAGCCCATCGCCGCGGCGATGGAGGTTTTGCCTGTAGAGAACTCCGCCCACTGGCCGATATCTGTGGGGCCTCTACATATGGGGCCTCCGCATACGATAAGGCCATATTTGTTGGGTCCCGCCTGCGTTACGACCCCTTGCGGGGGCAGTTCGGACGGACAGGGCACAAGGTGCCTGCCTGCCCGCCGACTTGCCCGCCAAGACGAAGGCGGGAGCGGTGACAAAAAGCTCAAGTTCGGCTTGACGTTCGCACGATGTTAGGATAGACTGAAGGGCGAACAGAATCCGAAAAGCATGCTCCGGCGTCTTCGGATTCGGTCCGCCGGGTTCTTCTGGCTGTCGGCTGGGCGCGGTGGCGTCGCGGCCGTCGGCACCAGGGCGTTCGGCGGCTGACGTGTGCGGCCGCGGAAAGGTGAACGAGTCATGGACGACCTGCCGTTGTGCCAGTTCGGGCCGGGGGGCGATTTCGTGCGGGTCTGGCCGCCCACAGCCAAGCCTCTACCGGTCGAGCCGCCAGAGCCGCCGATGGCCGAGGTTGCCATGAAACTCGGCCTGCACCCGCCGCTGGTGAGCCTGGGCCCCGACGGGATCATGTGGCAGCGCTTCAGCGCCGGCCCGCTTGCGAGCCTGGGCCGGCTGCTCGGCCGCCTGTGGCGATCCGTCGGCCGCGAGGGCACGGCGCGGAGGCGCCGCCGGAGCGGACAGGTACTCGCCGAGGCGTCGCTGCCGCTGGAGGCGCTGGCCCTGCAACCCGGCCGGGCCGCGCGCACGACCGGCTGCGCGCCGGCGGCCGGGCCGAGCCAACCGGCCTGCCGAACGGCCGTACAACACAGCACACAGGAGAGCCGACATGGAGAACCCGACTCCCAGACAACTGGAAATCCTGAGGTACATCCGCGACTTCACGCACCGCCACGGCTATTCCCCGACCTTGCAGGAGACCGGCGACCACCTGGGCCTGACAAAGGTCACGGTCTTCGAGCACGTCGCAGCCCTCGAAAGAAAAGGCCTGCTGAGCCGCGGCTCGAGGCACAAGGCTCGCTCTTTGCGTGTCCGTCCTGAGTTCGCCTTCCCCGAGGACGCCTCCGGGCGGATACCGCTGGCCGGGCGCATCGCCGCCGGACAGCCCATCGAGGCCATCGAGGACCGCCAGGCCCTCGACCTTCAGTCGATGTTCGACAGGCCGGGCGAGGTGTTCGCCCTCCGCGTCAACGGTGACAGCATGATCGACGAGCAGATCCGCGACGGCGACTACGTGATCTGCCACCGCCGCGCCGACGTCCGCGACGGCGAGACGGTCGTCGCCCTGCTGGATAATGGGGAGGCCACGCTCAAGAAGCTCTACCGCCAGCGCGGCCGCGCGCGACTCCAGCCGGCCAACCCCGCCTTCAAGCCGATCTACGCCGACAACGTCAACGTCCAGGGCGTCGTCATCGGCGTCGTCCGGCGCGTGTGACCCGCCCGCGCGAGCATCCATGCATCGCGGACTTCGTGCCCGTTGCGGTTCAAGTCTGCTCGGGAAGGAGGATCTCACGGAGGGGTCCGTCGATGGCGGAGAGGGGCACGCGGGGGCGCCCGAGCCTGGCATCGGGCTTGGCAGAGCCGTGATAGTCCGACCCGCCGGTTATGCCGATCCCCAGCCGCCTGGCCAGGTCCAGGTACATTCGCGTCTGCGTGTCGGCGTGGTCGGTGTGATAGGCCTCGATGCCGCCGAGCCCGTGGCGCATCAGGCCGCGGACGACCCGCTCGAGCTGGGCTCGGTTCCGGCAGTTGAGCTGCGAGGGATGTGCCAGCACGGCCGCGCCGCCGCTGTCGCGGATAGCCGTCACGACCTTGGCCGGCGACAGGTGCTCTTTGTCCACGAACGCGGGCCGGCCCTGGCCGATCAGCCTGTCGAAGGCCTCGCCTACTGTTCGCACGCACCCGACCAGCCGCAGGGCCTGGGCGATGTGAAGCCGCCCGATTGTTGACCCGCCGCCGAGCTGGCGGGCCGCCGCGAGCACGTCGCTCATGTCCAGCCGAATGCCCATCGCCTGAAGGGCGGCGATGATCCGGGGGTTGCGCTCGTCGCGGGCCTGGCGCAGTTGGGCGATGATCTCGCGGAGCCGCGGCGACTCCGGGTCGATCCCCAGTCCGAGAATGTGCATCGTGCCGCCGGTGAACTTCGCCGAGACCTCCACGCCGGGCACGAATCGCAGGCCGGGGAACTGCGCCGCCGCCCGCTGCGCCTCGGCCAGGCCGTCCGTCGTGTCGTGATCGGTCAGCGCGACGGCTGCCAGGCGCCGCCGCTCGGCCTGCTCGATAAGCTCAGCCGGGCGTGCGGCCCCGTCCGAGGCGTTGCTGTGAGTGTGAAGATCGACGAATCGACGCATGGGCGGCCGCTTCAGTCTCCCAGGTCGGCGAACAGCGGGCTGGACAGGTACCTCTCACCGAAGCTGGGCAGGATGACCACGATCATCTTGCCGGCGCTGTCCGGGCGGGCGGCCACCTCAGCCGCCGCCTTCAAGGCCGCCCCGGAGGATATGCCCACGAACAGCCCTTCGTCGCGGGCGGCGCGGCGGGCCCAGTCCATCGCGTCGGCCTGATCCACCTGCACGATCTCGTCCACGACGTTCATATCCAGCACGCCGGGCACGAAGCCGGCGCCTATGCCCTGAATCTTGTGCGGGCCTGGCTGGAGCTGCCGGCCGGCGCGGGCCTGCGAGAGCACCGGGCTCTGCGCCGGCTCGACGGCCACCGACAACAACGCGGGCTTCCGCTCCTTCAGCGCCCGCGTCACGCCAGTGATCGTGCCGCCGGTGCCGACGCCGGCCACCAGAACGTCCACCCCGCCGTCGGTGTCGCTCCATATCTCCTCGGCGGTCGTGCGGCGGTGCACGTCGGGGTTGGCCGGGTTGGTGAACTGCTGGGGCATGAAGGCGTTGGGCGTGGCCGCGACGATGTCCTCGGCCTTTTCGATCGCGCCGGTCATGCCGCCGGCCGCCGGCGTGAGCACCAGCTCGGCGCCCATCGCACGCAGGACCTTGCGGCGCTCGACGCTCATCGAGTCCGGCATCGTCAGGATGATCCTGTATCCGCGGACCGCGCAGACCAGGGCCAGGGCGATGCCCGTGTTGCCGCTTGTCGGCTCGACGATGACCGTGTCGGGCGTGATCTTGCCTTCGCGCTCGGCCGCCTCGATCATCGCCAGGCCGATCCGGTCCTTCACCGAGGACATCGGATTGAGGCTCTCCATCTTGGCCAGCACCGTCGCCGGCGAGTCGATCAGCCTGCGGATCCGGACCAAGGGCGTGCGGCCGATCGCTTGAGTGATGTCGTCATAGACTCGCATAGGTTGACACCTTCTCCTTTGCGCGGCGGCCCTGGGCCCGGCCGCGGCGCCTCGCGGCGCTTCCGACGCTGTCACGGCGCCTTCAGGTAATCATAGCGCCCCTGCTTGCAGCAGACGCAATCGACCTGCTCGCGGGCGGCGGCGGTATCGATCCGCTGAACGGTGTTGGTCCACAGGTCGAGCTTGAGCAGGTAGGGGCTGACGGCCTCGAGGCGTCCGGCGAGGACCTTGATCGCCTCGTTCGCCTGGATGGCGGCGACGGCCGCCACCGCCGGACCCAGCACGCCCACGGTGTTGCAGCGCGGATCGATCTCTCGCGGCGGCGGCGCGTCCAGCACGCACCGCAGGCACGCAGTGCGCCCGGGCACGATCGTCATGGTCTGCGCCTCGCAGCGGACCACCCCCGCGAGGACCCACGGCACGCCCGCGCGGACACAGTAATCGTTGATGAGAAATCGCGTGGCGAAGTCGTCCGTGCCGTCGAGTATCAGTCCCGCGCCGTCGGCCAGTGCGGCTATGTTGCCGGCGTCCACGCGCTGGGCGACGGATTCGATCTCCACGCCGCTGTTGATCCGCTTCAGCCGCTCGGCGGCCGCCTCGACCTTCAGCTTGCCCGCCGCGGCATGCGACTCGTCGTAGAGGCCCTGCCGGTGAAGGTTGACCAGCTCGACCCGGTCGGCATCGACCAGGCGCAGCCGCCCCACGCCCGCGCGTGCCAGCAGCTCCGCCGTGCGCGACCCCAGTCCGCCGACGCCCACGATCAGCGCGGTCGATCCCGCCAGGCGCTTCTGCCCGGCCACCCCCAGGTGCGCGAAGGCCGTCTGCCGCTGATAGCGCTCGAGGCCGGCATCCGCCGATTCGTCCATGGCCGCAAGTGTAGGGGCCCTGCCGCGGCCGTTACAAGCCCCACGATGAGCGCGGCAACTTTGCCTTGAACTGACATGGGAGCGGTTCCTAGAATCACGCGGGCAAGAAAGCGATGCGGCCTTTGCGTAGGGGCCGAGCGGCTTGGAGCACCGAAGGAGAGTCAAATGCCATACAAGATTACCGACGAATGCACGGCTTGCGGATCCTGCAAGGACTCCTGCCCTTCCGAAGCCATCAATGAAGGCCAGGAGAAGTACGCGATCGACCCGGACGCGTGCATCGACTGCGGCACGTGCGTGGATGCCTGCCCGGTCGGCGCGATCGTGGAAGCCTGAGCCGGCAGTCGGCAGCGATTCCGGGCCGCCACAGATCCTGAGGCGGCCCGCTTTCTTGCGCCCGCCAGGGCGGAACTTCGCGCCTGCTCGTTCATCAAAGACCATGGAGACCACCGGCGGATTGCTCCCGCCCGGCCGGGGCGGCTACAATGAGTGTGTTGGGACGAGAGAATCGACAATGCTGCCGCGCGCGGCAGCGCGAGGGAGAACATGAACGCATCCAAACGTAGCGGGCGATGGGTGGGGGCGTTGGCGCTTTCGCTGCTGCTGACACTCGCCTGCCCCCCCCGGCCGTCGGCGGGCGACGAGCCGCCGGCGAGACGGGGCGGCATCAGGCAGGTTGTCCTGGACGGGCTTCGCAGGCTCACGACGACCAGCCGGCCCGCCAGTCAGCCAGCCGAGACCACCACCAAGCCCGACGTCAGCAAGATCAAGACCCTTGCCGAGTGCCGGGGACTGTTCGACAAGGGGCAGTACGCCACGGCGACCGAGGCGTACAGGAAGTTCACCGACAACCAGCCCGACGAGATGCGAATCTCCGCCGCGATCGGCCTGTCGGGCGCGCTGGCAATGGAGGGAAAGTACACCGAGGCGATCGACGCGCTGAAGCCGGTGGCCAAGGCCGCCGACCGGGATGCCGCCTGGCACCTGGCGATGGCGGAAGCCCTGAGCAACGTGGGAAGCTATCAGGAGGCGCTGAAGCACGCCGAGCGGGCCAATGAGCTGCGCCCCGCCTGGGCGCCGGCGATCCTGGCTAGGGGTCAACTTCTGGAGGTCCACGGCCGGAGCGACGAGGCCGTCAATGTCTATAAGTCCATGGAGAAGACGGTCGAGACGAACGAGTACAAGCGAGACGCTCGCAGCCTGGTCGCCTTGGGGAAGATCCTCGACCGCTACAGCATCATGACCGGCCGGAAGGCCTCGGCACAGGGCGACAACATCTACAACAACTACCTGCGGGCCGCCTACCAGGACGTGGACAAGAAGTACTGGCCGGCCTACGTGGCCGCCGGCATGTTCGCCCTGTCCAAGCACCGGGCCAGATACGCCGCGGCGGACTTCAAGGCAGCCGCCGAAATCAACAAGCGCATCCCCGAGGTCCACGTCGGCATCGGCGTCCTCCAGCTCGGCCGAATGGGATTCGAGCAATGCCTCAGCGAGGCCGACAAGGCCCTGAAGATCAATCCGCGCCTGCCCGACGGACACCTGCTGAAGGCCGTCTGCTACATGCGATGGCGAAAGCACGAGAAGGCCATTCCGTTCATCACCAAGGCGCTGGAGCCAAATCCGAACAACATCGAGGCCCTGAGCCTGATGGCGGCCGCCTACGTGTGCATGTACGAGCCGGAGAAGGCCCAGCCCTACATCCAGCGCGTGGAGAAGATCAACCCCCGCTGCGCGGAGATGCACAACATCATTGGGGGATGGCTGTCCGCCGGCAGGCAGTTCGAGGAGGCCGAGCGCTACTTCCTCAAGGCCATCGAACTGGCTCCCAAGCTCTCCGAGCCGGTCACAAGCCTGGGCCTGCTGTACATGCAGACCGGCCAGGAAGACAAGGCCAAGGAGGTTCTCCAGAAGGCCCACGAGCTCGACGACTACCGCGCGGACGTGGTGAACTACCTGTCGCTGCTGGGCAAGCTGGAGAAGTTCCTCGTCAAGGAAACCGACCACTTCATCGTCAAGGTGGACGGCAAGCACGACGCGGTGCTGCTGGACCAGGTATCCGACTACATGGAAAGCATCTACGACGAGGTCTGCACCGACTACGGCTACGAGCCGCCGTTCAAGACACTCATCGAGATCTTCCCCACGCAGACGCAGTTCTCCACCCGCCTCAGCGGACGAGGCTGGATCCCAACCGTCGGGGCGTGCACCGGGCGCGTGATAGTGCTGGCCGCCCCGGCGCCGGAGGAGCAGCGCACCCCCCTGGGCACGCACAACTGGGCGGTCGTCCTGCGCCACGAGTTCACCCACGTGGTGACCCTCTCGGGCACCGCCAACCGCATCCCACACTGGTTCACCGAGGCCTGTGCCGTCTGGCAGCAGCCGGACAAGCGGGCCTACAAGCACATCAGCACGCTGGTAGGCGCGACCCGCACGGACAAGCTCATGCCGATCAAGGACCTGGACTGGGGCTTCATCCGTCCGAGGCGCCCAGACCAGCGCCACCTGGCCTACGCCCAGTCGGAGTGGGCGCTGACGTACATCGTCACGACCAAGGGCTACGACGTTGTGCCGAAGATGCTCAAGGGCTTCCGGGACGGCCTGACCCAGGCTGAGGTCTTCGAGAAGATCGTGGGCGTAAAGGAAAGCGAGTTCGACAAGGGGTTCAAGGCCTGGGCGAAGACGCAGGTCAAGCAGTGGGGCTTCAACCCCGACCCGCCGCCCAAGCTCGCAGACGCGGCCAAAAACGCGTCCGAGCACCCCAAGGACGCCAACGCCCACGCCGATCACGCCGTTGCGCTCTACTACGCGCGCAAGCGGCCCGAGGCCCTGGCGGCCGCCGAGAAGGCGATCGAGATCGACCCCAACCACACCCGCGCGCTGGGCGTGAAGGCCTATACCCTGATGGTGGACAAGAAGTACGAGCAAGCCATCGATGCCGCCAACAAGCTCGAGCAGGTCGATCACGAGTCGGTCATTGCCCCGCGCGTGCTGGCCGACTGCTATCTCAAAATGAAGGGCGAGACCAGCGCCCTCCGCGCCAAGGCCATCAACGCGCTGGAGCTTCTACAGCAGCGAAGGCCCATGGAGCAGTACAGCTACGACCAGCTATGCAAGATCTACACCAACCTCGGAATGTCCGACCGGGCGCTGAGGAACCTCATCCACCTGCATCGCCACACGATGAAGGCCTCCAAATACGCCAAGCAGGCCGCGGAGATCTACCGCACCAAGCGACAGTATGACAACGCGCTGAGCTACTACCGGCAGGTGCTGCACATCAACCCCTACGACGCCAGCGTCTACGAGACGATTGCGGCCATCCAGTTGCGGACCAAGCGATACGACCAGGCCATCAGTGCCGCCAGGGATCTCACGCTGCTTCAGCCCGAGTCCGCCAATGCCTGGACCAAGCTCGCCATGGTCCGCTGCAACGTCGGCCGGACGCGGAAAGACAGAGACCTGCTCCAGCAGGCCCGCCAGGACGCGACCAAGGCCTTGTCGCTCGATCCCGACGGACAGACCAAGGAGGTGCTGGCCGTCATCGAGGAGGCCCTGAAGGACCTGTAGGCGATTGACAGACCGCGCGGCGCCGACGAAGAATGCCGGGGCGCCGCCGAGGCGCGGGCGAATCCCCATGACCATGACTCTGAAAGAGTTCCAGGACTTCATCCGCAAGAACTACTATGCCCGCGACAGCGATCGCGGCACGCATCACACCTTCATGTGGTTCATGGAGGAGGTGGGCGAGCTGGCCAGCGCGCTGGCCGGCGACGACCAGCACAACAAGGCCGAGGAATTCGCCGACGTGCTGGCCTGGCTGTGCACGCTGGCCAACATCAACGACGTGGACCTGGAGCAGGCCGTCCAGAAATACACGGTCCGCGGAGTCGAGGGGTTCAAGTGATTGTCGATTGACGGGATCGCACCGCGTCTTGTGCGGCCCCGTGGGCACAACGCGATTGACGATTTGCGGCCGGCCGGTCCGGGAACCCATAGGGGCCGCGCGGGCCATTCGTCATTGGGCATTCCTTCGTCATCCGTCATTCGGCATTCGTCATTGCCCCCGCCCGGTGTCCCGCCTTCATTGACACGTTCGGCGCCCGATTCGATACTAAGGCCATGACCGGAATCCTCCTGGACGCGGTGTATGCATCGGGGCTGCTGCTGGCCAGCCCGGTGTGGCTGTACAGGATGATCCGCCACGGCCGCTACCGCAGCGGATGGGGCGAGCGCTTCGGGGCCGCGCCCGTGCGATACGGACTCCAGCCCGTGATCTGGATTCACGGTGTCAGTCTCGGCGAGATCAACGCCGCACGCACGCTGGTTGTGGAGCTGCACAGCCAGTTGCCCGACTACCGCGTGGCGGTCTCTTCCACGACCGACACGGGGATGGCCGCCGCGAAAAAGCTCTTCGCCCCGGACCACCTGGTCTTTCACTGGCCGCTCGACTTCACATGGGCGGTTCGGCGGGCGCTGAGGCGCCTGGCGCCGGAACTCGTGGTGCTGATGGAAGGAGAGGTCTGGCCGAACTTCCTGTCCGCCTGTGATCGGCGCGGCGTCCCGGTGGTCATCGTCAACGGGCGCCTCAGCCCAAGGGGCCTGCGATGGAGGCTGGCCGGCCCGCTGGCGGGGAAGGTGTTCAACCGGCTGGCCGCCGTCGGCGTGCAGCATCAGAGGTACGCCGAGCGGTTCGCCGAGCTCGGACTGGACCCCGCGAAGGTTCAGGTGACGGGCATGCTCAAGTACGACACGGCCGAGCCCGCCGACGAGTCCACGGGACCCCACACGACGGGGCTGCCCGGACAGGACGCACTCGCGCGGGCCCTCGGCATCGCCGGGCAGGACCGGCTCGTCGTCGCCGGCGGCACCGGGCCCGGCGAGGAGAAGATGATCCTGGACGTTTACGCTGAGCTCAAATCGCGGCATCGGTCTGCCCGCCTGGCGATCGTGCCCCGTAAGCCGGAGCGATTCGAGGAGGTCGCGCGGCTGATCATCGCCGGCGGTCTGCCGCTGGTGCGGAAGTCGCAATGTCCGGACGGCGCCGAGGCAGAGGCGACCGCCGATGCAGTCATACTCGGCGACACGATGGGCGAGCTGAGGAAGTTCTACGCGATGGCGACGTGCATCTTCGTCGGCCGCTCGCTTGTGCCCATGGGAGGATCGGACATGATAGAGGCCGCCGCCCTGGGCAAGCCGACGGCCTTCGGCCCGCACACGTTCAACTTCCCACAGGCCGACGATCTCGCCCGCCACGGCTGCGTCCGGGTGGCCGATGCCCGCTCGCTGGGCGAGCAGCTCGACCGGTGGCTGGCGGACCCGGCCGCCGCCGCCCGGGCCGGGCAGGCCGCCCAGCAGTACGTCCGCTCACAGCAGGGCGCCACGCGCCGGAACGTAGAGATGATCTGTGAGGTGCTCGGCCGCGTTCCCGCCGCCGCGCCGGGCGCGATCGCAACGGAAGCAATCAAGGAACCATGACGAACGCAAGGCCCACGGATCGCAATCCGTGGGCTCCGGACACAGTTGCAGACAGAACGATGCCCTCTTCGCAAGTTCGACAGAACGTGATCGCCAAGGCCCGCAAGATCGTCGTGAAGGTGGGCACGCACACGATATGCAGCCCCGACGGCGGGCTGGACCGACTCGCGGTGCTGGAGCTGGCCGGGCAGGTCTTCTCCGCCATGCGCCGCGGCGTGTCGGTCACGCTGGTGGCCAGCGGGGCCATCGGCGCGGGGCGGAGCGAGCTGGGGCTAAGGGCGCGCCCGACGACGCTGCCGAAGCTCCAGGCCGCCGCCGCGGTGGGGCAGGGCCAGCTCATGCGGGAGTTCCACGACGTATTCCAGCACATGGGCGTGCGGGTGGCTCAGGTCCTGCTTACCCGCGACGACTTCGAGCACCGCACGCGATATCTCAACATCCGCAACACACTGCGGGCACTGGAGGAGTTCGGCGCACTGCCCATCATCAACGAGAACGACACCGTCGCCGTCGATGAGATCCGCTACGGCGACAACGACATGATCGCCGCGCTGGTCGCCAACATGCTCCAGGTCGACCTGCTGGTGTTCCTGACCACCGTGGACGGCCTGATGAAGGCGGGGCAGGTGCTGGACGTGGTCCACGAGGTGGACGATGAGGTGCTGGCCCTTGCGGGCGAGGGTCGCAGCCGGCTGGGCTCCGGCGGAATGGCCAGCAAGCTGGCGGCCGCCGGCGTGGTCATGCGGGCCGGTGAGGCGGCCGTCATCGCATCCTCGCGCCAGAAGGGCGTGCTCGACCGACTGCTGGCGGGCGAGAAGCTCGGCACGGTGTTCGTCCCCGCGCGGCGGAAGATGTCCAGCCGCCGGCGCTGGATCGGGTTGGCGTCGCGGCCGGCGGGCAAGGTGCTCGTGGACGACGGCGCCGCGGCCGCCCTGCGAGAGAAGGGCAAGAGCCTGCTGCCCTCCGGCGTCCGCGCCGTGCTCGGCGAGTTCGAGAAGGGCGCCACCGTCTCCGTCATCGACTCGTCCGGCCGGCAGGTCGCACGCGGGCTGACCAACTACTCTTCGCAGCAGCTCGACCGCATCAAGGGACTGAAGACCTCGCAGATCGCCGCCGCCCTCGGCGACAAGCCATACGACGAGGTCGTCCACCGAAACAACATGACGCTGGGGTAGCGGCTGAGGCGATTGTGAGCCCACGGCGGCAAGGTTACCATGCATCCGTGGCGGCCAAGGACGGACAATCCCGCGGCAAGGATGCCAAGCCCCTGAACGTGCGCGGCGGCGGGTTGCCACCCGAGACACAGCGGCGATGGGCCCTCGCGAGCGCCGCGGTTCTCGTGGCGGCCGGCGTGCTCGCCTACTCCAACAGCCTCAACGGCGAGTTCCTCTACGACGACTTCCCAGCCATCGTGGACAATCGGAGCATCCGAGCCCTCTGGCCGCCGTCGCGCATCCTCAAGACGCCGGCCGAAACCCCCGTCAGCGCCCGGCCGGTCGTGCATTTCACCTTCGCCGTCAATGTCGCGATGGGGGGCTTCGAGGTATGGGGCTACCACGCGGTGAACCTGGCCGTTCACCTGCTGGCGGCGCTGGCGCTGTTCGGGATCGTCCGCCGCACGCTGCTGGCCGAGCGGCTGCGCGGGCGGTTCGGGCGGGCGTCGTGCGGGCTGGCGCTGGCCGTCGCCCTGCTCTGGATGCTGCATCCCATCCAGACCGAGTGCGTCGCCTACATCACGCAGCGGCTGGAGTCGGTCATGGGGCTGCTGTATCTGCTGACGCTGTACTGCGCGATCCGCGGCTTCCAGAGCGGCCAGAAAGGCTGGTACGTATTGAGCGTGCTGGCCTGCGCGCTGGGGATGGGCAGCAAGGAGGTGATGGTCTCGGCGCCGCTGGTGGTGCTGCTATACGACCGCGCGTTGGCGGCCGGCTCGTTCAAGAAGGCGCTCCGCAGGCGATGGGGTCTATACGCCGCGCTGGCGGCGACGTGGCTCGTGCTGGCCGCCTGCGTGCTCAGCTCCCCCCGCAGCCGGTCGGCCGGCTTCGAGCTGGGGATGACACCCTGGCAGTACCTCCGCACGCAGGCAGGCGTCATATTGCATTACCTGAGGCTGTCGTTCTGGCCGGATGAGCTGCTGCTCGACTACTACTGGCCCGTCGCCGGGTCGGCGAGCGAGTGGCTGCCGCAGGGCATCGCGATCGTCGCCGTGGCGGCGCTGGCCGGCGTCGCCCTGTGGCGCAACGCGCCGTGGGGCCTTCTCGGCGCGTGGTTCTTCCTGATCCTGGGGCCCAGCTCGAGCTTCATCCCGATAATAACCGAGGTGGCGGCCGAGCATCGGATGTACCTGCCCCTGGCGGCCGTCATCGCGGCGGTGGTCGTCGGGGCGTTCGTCCTTGGCCGGCGCGCCCTGGAGCGCTCGAGCGATGCCGAACGTCTGCGGCGCCCGCTGGCGTGGGGCGGCGCGGGCCTTGTCGGCGCGGCCGCAGTGACGCTCGGCATCTTCACCTTCGCCCGCAACGAGGACTATCGCAGGGCGCTGGACATCTGGACAGACAACGTCATCAAGCAGCCCTGGAACCCACGCGCGCGCGGCAGCCTGGGCGCCGCCTACGAGAGTTACGGTGAGATGCTCGGCAGGCCCGAGTACTTCGAGAAGGCCCGCGAGCATTACCAGGCCGTCCTGTACGCCGACCCCAACCACCCGGACGCCCTTGGCCGGATGGGCAAGCTGCTCGCCAAGCGATACGGCCGGCACCGCGAGGCCCTGGGCTACTACGAGCGGATTATCCGCTTCCATCCGGATCAGGCCCCCGCGCACAACAACCGGGCGCTCATCATGGAGAGGCTCGGCCGGCGCGAAGAGGCGCTGGCGCACATACGCGAGACGGTCCGACTTTTTCCCGACCGGGCGGACTCGCACTTCATCCTGGCCTTTATGCTCTTCCAGCGAGGCCTTTACGCCCAGGCCGTCGTTCAGTACCGCGAGGCCCTACGCTGCGCCCCCGACACGCCGCAATACCTCGAACAGCTCGCGGAGGCCTACGCCCAGACCGGGCAGTTCAACCGGGCCGTCCAGGCCGTCGAGCAGGCCATCGAGATCGCCGAGAGGCTTCAGCGCGAGGACGCCCGCGCGGGGCTGGGGCGATCCAGGGAACTCGATGGGCTGCTTCGCGCCCTTCGGGGCCGACTGGGCCTGTACCGAGCCGGCAAGACGATGACTCAACCAACCAGTCGGTCCCGCCCGACAAGCGGACAATGAGGTGAGCGCCGAGCACGTCCGCTCACCGCATCGACCGCACCTCGATCTCGCCGCGGCCCAGGCGCACCTGAATCCACCCGTCGCGGGCCGTGGAGTGATAGCGGCCGTCCGACCTCAGGCGGGCATAGAAATCGCCAGCGGCATCGCTGCCGGCGGCCGGCGCTCGCGGCTTACCGGAACGGCTGACCGCCAGGACGCTCGGCCTGACCGCCCCGACGAACTCCGCCAACGCCTCGCTCCAGGAGCCGTGATGCGGCATCACAAGAACGTCCGCGCGGAGGCCCTCGGCGCCTTTCGCCAGGGCCTCCTGCGGCCCGGCCTGGATGTCACCGGTGAACAGTATGCTCTTTCCGTCGCAGACCACTCGAAGCACCAGCGACGTGTCGTTGATATTCTCCTGAGCCGGCGCGCCCCTCGGCGGCCAGAGGACCTCCACGCGCGTCCGCTCGTCCAGCGGGACCACGTCGCCGGCCGCCAGGCGGACGATCTCGACGCCGTGCCGCTCCAGCAGCTCTGCGAACCGCAACTCGTCGGCCGGGTCGTGGGCCTCGCCGGCGAAGCCGCCGCCGAAGTACTCGTTCAGATACACCCGCCGGATCGTGCCGCTGCGGACCATCTCGGCCAGGCCGCTGTAATGGTCGGTATTCGCGTGCGAGACGAAGGCCTCTTGCGGCGCCGGCAGGCGACGATTGCGGAGGAACGGCCCGAGGACCTGCTCGTGCACGTCGAGCGTGCTCCGCGTGCCGGCGTCGAACAGCCAGGTCCTGCCGTCGGGCACGCGCACGAGCGCGCACTGCCCGCTGCCGACGGCCAGCAGGTCCAGCTCCATCCCCCTCGGCGCCGCAGCGGGCAGTTGCGAGTGGATCGTCAGCCCGGCCAGCGCCGCGGTGCATGCCACGGCCGCGGCCGTGCCGAATGGCACGCGCCTCCGCGCGGCCCACAAGCCCATCGCAAGGTAGCACAGCGCCACCCAGATCGGCCCGACGGGGCGGACCGGCAGGCTCAACCCCGGCAGGAAGCGAAGGCCGTCAACGATGCGGACCAGCAGCCACGCCCCCCCCTCGGCAAGGCGGGCGAAGGCGTCGGAGAGGTTCGGCATGGGCCAGGCCAGCGCCAGCGAGACGTAGCCGGGTATCAGGACCGCCGCCACCGGCAGCAGCAGCAGCAGCGTCAGAGGCATGCCGTAAGGGCTGAACAGCCCGAAATGCCAGGCCGCCAGCGGCGCCGAGACGCCCCAGGCGGCCAGCCCCATCGTCACCCCGCCGATCAGCCAGTTGCGGGCGGTGTAGCTGAGCCACCGGGCCAGGCGCCTGTCGCTGCGAAAGACCACCAGCCCCCGCCGCGCCAGCCACCGCCCGAACAGCAGTTCCCGCAGGGGCGCCTGAAGCAGGATCAGCCCGGCGACGATAGCGAAGCTGAGCTGGAATCCCGCCGACAGCAGTTGCAGGGGGTCGATCAGAAGCAGGACGATGGCGGCGGCCGCCAGCGCGTTGAGGCCGCTGTACTGCCGCCTGGCCATGGCCGCCACGCACAGCGCGCCAGCCATCATCGCCGCCCGAAGCAGCGGCGCGCGGACCTCCGCCAGCAGCACGTAGGCCACCACCACGCACAGCACTATCGCCGCCGAGCGGCGCCGGCTGAACGTGACAAGACGGCACAGCAGGTACACGAACCCCAGGAACACGCCCAGGTGCATCCCGGAGATGCTCAGGTAGTGCGCGACGCCGGCGCGGGCCATCGCCTCGTTGAGCTTCTTGAGCGAAGGATGCCTCTGCCCGACGATGATCGCCTGGACGACGCGCCCGTAATCGCCGGCGTCGGCGCCGACGAAATGGCCGTGGGCCGCCGCGCGGACGCGCCGCAGCGCCCGAACGTGCCAGGCGTCGTCCTGCCCGCCAAAGACCCTCGCCCCGTCGGCGCAGGGCACGGAGCACCAGACCAGCGCGCCCCGGCGTCTCGCCGCGGCCGCCGAGTCGTACTGACCCGGATTCGACGGCGGGCTGAAACGACCGATCCATCCGATGAGCTCCACTTTCTGCCCCGCCGACAGGCCGCCCGCCGGCTCCTCGATCGTCACGCGGACCAGCCCGCAGGCCGGCCGGGCCTTCTCGCCGACGCCGAGGCCCGAAGCTTCCAGCAGGAAGACCGTCCGCGACGGGCGGTAGTAGGAGAACTCCTGCTGTCGCATGGGGGCGACGACTTGCGGCTGCGTGAGGATCCGGCCTCGCAGCGTGGCCAGCGTGCGGCCGGCCGCCGTGTAGGTCACGATGTGATCGTTCGGGACGGTGAAGTACGCCAGCTGCACGTGCGCCGCCGACAGCGCCAGGATCGCGGCGCCAATCGCCGACGACGCGAGCAGGTGAAGATGCCGCTTGCGGAACGCGACGGCGGCAGCCAGCACGCCCACGGCCGCCACGGCCGCCCACAACCCCGGCGGCGCCGGGACGAACCGCCCGCCGATGATCCCCACGATCATCGCCGCCGCGACGGGCAGAAGCGGAATGCGATACAGCTTCGCGCGGACCCCAGCCATGCGGCGATTGTACTCGCGCCGCCCGGCGTGAGAAACCAACGCCTCGGGCGCCCTGGTCCCTGGTCCCTATCTTCTAGAGTTCCCGCCCGACGGCCTGCGCGATTCGTCGCAGCGTGCCCATCAGCTCGGCGAGCGTCTGCGGGGTTATCGACTGCGCGCCGTCGGAGGCGGCGTGCTCCGGGTCGGGGTGGCACTCAACCAGCAGGCCGTCTGCGCCGGCAGCCACCGCAGCCCGGCACATCGCCGGCACCAGGTGCGCGTGGCCGGTGCCGTGCGACGGATCGACGATCACCGGCAGGTGCGTTCTCTGCTTGAGCTCGGGCACGGCCGCCAGCGGCAGCGTGTTGCGGGCGTACTGCTCGAAGGTGCGTATGCCGCGCTCGCAGAGCATCACCTGCGGGTTGCCGGCGTTGATGACGTACTCGGCGGCCAGCAGGAACTCCTCCAGCGTCGCGCTCATGCCCCGCTTCAGCAGCACGGGCTTGGCGACCTTGCCGACGGCCTCCAGCAGCGGGTAGTGCTGCATGTTGCGGGCGCCGACCTGGAGCACGTCGGCGTATTCGGCCACGGCGTCCAGATGCTCCACGCCCG
>Ga0307379_10004368_pt1 | contig 20175 bp, 18 predicted proteins | sample UN2MG_FD_202237 | JGI IMG/M metagenome (GOLD analysis project Ga0307379, IMG submission 202237) | Soil microbial communities from Risofladan, Vaasa, Finland - UN-2 | ecosystem: Environmental > Terrestrial > Soil > Coastal area > Acid sulfate soil | place: Finland: Risofladan, Vaasa | collected... | reverse complement strand
GGGATTCCTTCCCGAGCATACTCTGGAGCATGATCTGATCGACTCTGGCGTAGGTGATGATAAAGATGTCGCAAAGAGCAATTGGGGCGGCCTGTTTGACGAGCCTCGCGCAAGTTCCGATGTTGACGGCGAGTGACTCTTGGCCAGTCCTTCGATAGAAGATATAAAGCAAAAGCGCCTCCGGGACGCCCAGTAGTGCGCCGGGCACGCCCAGCAGAAGGCCAGCCATGACGAACCAGTAAAGCGGTGCATGAAGAGCGACCAGAGCGATCATTGCCCCGGCTGCGAGAAGCCTTGCAGCCACGGTCGCCGCGCTGCGCTGGCCGAGCCTGAGCCGGTAGTGAAGCACGGCGCCGAAGACGGAGAATACCGACAAGAGTATGCCGAGCGAGGCTATCCGTATCAGCATCATCAGGCTGGGTGAGTAGTTGAGAAAACCTGCCGCGAGGGAGAGAACCAGGTTGGCCAGCCCAAACGATGCAAGCGCCAGGATGCCCTTGATGAGTAGAGCAGAGCCGGTTATTCGACCGATATGCTTGGGAGCTTTGGCGATCTCTCGGACGACAATTCTGTCCATCCCGAAGGTGGCGAGCAGAAAGCAGAAGGAGATGAACACAAAGACCTGGTTGTAGGCTCCGAATTGGTCTTTGCTGAGGTATTTGGCGAGGTAAAATACTACCGCATAGAAGGTGATTAGTTTCCCGAGTATCTCGCTAAGAAAGACTGCGGTGAAGTTCTTTGCGGTTTTTCGGGGAGTGTTCATTAGTTGCAAAATACCAGATTGCTTGAGAAGATGACAAGGTGATGAACGCCGGCGTTGCCTACCTCAAGGAAGTATAGTGTATATGCTGGAAAGATCATAGATGCGACGTTGGGAATAAAAACGAGCGGGATTAGATGCAAGGTCCTAGGTTTGGCGGATGCTGAGCACCTAATTGCGGCACAGCAACCACTCGGCTTCTCGGGAGTGCTTTTCCCGGCGACCTGTATCAGGTATCGTGGTCTTGGCTTGTTTGTAATCGGGAATTGACGATAAGTAATGGTGAGATGGGCGGGAGTACGTTCGGCATAGACATAGGGCACCATTTGGTGAAACTCGTTGAGCTTCACTACGATGCTCGTGAGCGGCGGACGATGGCGGACGGCTACTGCATTGAGATATCAAAGGACAAGGTTCCTGGTCGCACATTGCTGGTCAGGACTTTGAAACATATACTCCCGCGTCGGATGAAGCGAGCGGCCCAGTCAGCGCTCGGCGTCTATGGCGGGCACAACGTTGTACTCAAGCGCATCGATTTAAGAGGCATCCCGAAGGGCGATGTCGCGTCGGCGGCTGATGCTGAGGCGAGACAGTATTTGCCTGAAAACGCGGACGGCTACATCAAGGGCTTCAGCACGACTAACCCGGTCCTCAATCCGAGTGCAGAGGGCAGCGAGGTAGCTTTCGTTGGGATAAGGCAGGCTATCTGTGATTTCTATGACGAGGTTCTGATGTCGTCGCACAAGGCGCCTGTCGAGTTCGAGGCGGCTGGCCTTGCGCTGGCTGCGACTTATCAGCGGGCTTCCCTACGCTCCGAGGACGAGCTCATAGGGATTCTGGACATCGGCGAGGCGTTGACGAAGATAGTCTTGCTCAAGAAGGGTGAGTTCTTCTTCTACGAAGAGATGGACATCGGCAGCCGGTTTATCATCTCCGCCCTCCAGCGAAGGCTAGGAGTTGCACTTTGGCCGGCAGTGGCCCTGATCTCGGGCCATGAGGCGGCCGGCCTGGCACCCGAGTATGCGATAAAGAACGTTCAGAGCGATATAAGTGCGTTTGTTACGCGCATCAAGGACCTTATCTGGCGAGCCAGGCTCAACTCACAGACGTGGTTCTTCGACAGGATGCTTGTTTGCGGCGGAGGGGCGGCGATTCCATGTATAGTCGAGGCCCTGTCCCCGCTATTCAGGTATGGGGTTACGGTGTTGGACCCATTTCGTGGGTTACCCCATCGGTGCGGGAGTCTCTCAAAGAAGCCGATGCCGCCCGCCTCGACGCTCTTTGCCGTAGCAATGGGGCTCGCGCTTAGGGCACGATACGTCAGCACCGGATACGGTAGCAATTCGCGTTCGGCCTTACCGGGCCACAAGCGACTCTTGGGCCATTGACCGACCATGCCGATCATCTATGTCCATGAGGCGGCGCTTCCCGAGAGAAAAGCAAGATCGATTCAGGTGCTAAACACTTGCGTCAGTCTCGCCAAGCTGGGAATCGCAGTTCACCTCTTGGTCGATCGGCTCACTCTCGAGACCCCAGCCGACGTCGCAGACTTCTACGGCCTCGTTCTGCCCGCGAACATGACGATCACCGGTAAGGCCGAATCTGGCAGCCGGCATGCAGTCCGAGCCTTACTCAAACAGAGCTCGCCACAAAAGCCCCTTCTCTACGCGAGAAACCTCAGAACGGCGCGGAAGCTCCTTCCTTTGAGCAGAAGCACCAAAACACCTCTTGTTTACGAGGCGCACAAGATGACGTTTATGGTGGTCTCGGACGAGGCGAGGCTTGCAGGGCTCTCGCCGAGGCGAGTTCGACACAAAGCGATGCGCACGTTCAAGGCGGAGAGCGAGGTCCTCGATATGGCGGCCGGACTTGTCTGCACGTCTGACGCCGCTGCGGCGCTGAGCAGGACTCTGTTTGGCCGGGACCACAAGGTGATCGTCGCAAGGAATGGTGGGCCGGAGCCGGTCGTGCCCGCAGGAGCGAACAAGGAAACGGCGGCGAGCGGAAGCGACGGCGGCCTTTTGCGAGTCGTATATGTGGGCAGTATGGGCGGCTGGAAGGGCACTGAGACGCTTCTTGAATCGCTGCGCTATCTTGAGGGTTGCCAACTTGTCGTTGTCGGCGCAAGGGCCTCAAACCTCTTTGATAGTGCCAGATCGCTCCCGGCGGACAGGCTCTCTTTCACTGGCTATCTTGCGCCTCGCGATGTCATGCCCTTCCTTCACTCGAACGATTTCACGGCAGCCGTGATACCGCTGCCAGCGGGACACTCTTCGGAACCCGCGTTTTTCACCTGTCCGTTGAAGCTTTTTCAATACATGGCGGCCGGGATACCAGTTGTTGCGAGCGATGTGCCTTCCCTGCGAGAGATACTTCGGCACCGACAAAACGCCTATCTCGTGAGGCCGGATGACGCAGAATCGCTTGCAGACGGCATTAAGACAGTTGCATTTGACACGCAACTAGCGCTTGATCTCATGACAAACGGCCTCGAGACAGCGAGGCGGCATACATTCTTGAAGCGTGCAGAGAAACTCGCATCATTTCTGAAGGAGCTCGTTCCTGGCATATAGTATGGTTATTAGAGGGAGGATTGCAGGAGAAGAGGTGCGCAGCAAGTTGCGGATATCTGAATTGAAGGTGGTATTCTTTGACCTCGACGGGACGCTAACTGATTACGAGGCGTCGGTCGATTATGCGACCACTAAGTTGTGGGAGAGGATAGAAGATGTATGTCCCTTGGACCTTTATAGCTTCCTGCGTGCTCAGTGGGATTTCTTGGCCGAGCTAGAGGAGAAGGACGCAAAGGGGGAGATCCCGCGGACGCTTCTCAAGGACCGGAGGGCGAGAACCGAGCAGTTCTTGAGGAGCCTGGGGCCGGGGCTCGTCGAGCGTTTTGAGGATGTGGGCGAGGTTTACACGCGTTATAGGCAGGAGAGCCTCACGCTCTATCCGGGAACCGTGGAGGTGCTGGCCGACCTCGGAAGGCGATACGCCCTCGGCGTCATCACGGAGGGCGACGGACAGATGCAGAGAACCCAGCTTAAGGAGGCGGGCCTGGTCGATTTCGACTATGTTGTCATCTCCGACGAGGTTGACATTCACAAGCCTGACAGCACTTTATACCGCAGGGCCTGCGAGATGGCTGGGGTCTTGCCTCGTCAAGCGGCGCTTGTCGGCGACAGGATTGACTGGGACATCGTGCCGGCGGCAAAGATCGGGATGCTAACGGTCCTGTGCCGTCAGCAGAGGCACTATCGAAAGCACGAGGTGGACATCGGGCAGGCTGATTATACAATAGGGAACATCAAGGAGCTGCTGGCGATACTCAAGTGATTGTGGCATAGGTTACCTCGGACGACAAAATGAAAAGAACCCTGTTATTGCTCCAAGCGATGCGGCCCAAGCAATGGACCAAGAACGTTCTCCTGTTCGGCGGCATCGCCTTCTCAAAGCATCTCTTCGAGGCGGACTTGTTCGCGAGGTCTTTTCTTGGGTTTCTGGTCTTCTGCGTCCTTTCCGGGTTTGTCTATGTCGTAAATGACGTTACCGACATCGAGGAAGATAAGAAACACCCCGAGAAGCGGCATCGTCCGATCGCCTCGGGAGCGCTCTCCCCATCATTCGCTATCCTCGCGGCCTCAGTCCTCGCCGCAATTGCGCTGGTTGTCAGTTTCTGGCTCTCAGCCGGTTTCGGGATTGTCTCAGCTCTGTATCTCGCGGTGATGATGGCCTATTCATACATCCTGAAGCACATCGTCCTGCTGGACATCATGACCATCTCCGCTGGCTTCGTTATCCGCGCTCTGGCCGGCGCCATCGTCATTCGTGTTGAGTTCTCCAGCTGGCTCATTGCCTGCACGATTTTTCTTTCGCTTTTCCTTGCGATCGCCAAGCGCCGCCACGAGCTCGTGAGCCTCGGAGACAACGCGGCGGCCCACCGTTTCATCCTTAAGGAATACACGCCTCAGCTGCTTGACCAGATGATCAGCATCGTTACCGCTGCGACGATTATGGCTTACTCGCTTTACACGGTCTCGCCCGAGATCGCGAAGAAGTTCGGGACGAGATATCTTTTCATCACGATACCTTTCGTCCTTTACGGCCTTTTCCGCTATCTTTATATCGTCTATCGCAAGGAGATGGGTGGCAGCCCGGCTCAGATTCTCCTCGAGGACACGCCGCTGATAATCGACATCTTGCTCTGGATAGTCTGCATCTTAGCGCTAGTCTATTGGCCTGGCCCGCATCCTCTTTAGATGACAAAACCTCCCCCTTACCAAGGTAGCATCCCCGGACGAGCCGACAGCAGAGCTTTGATGGGTGGCTTCTTGTGATGAGTGGGCTGGTGAGGAAAACGACCCATATCGAACGGCCTTGTCCGTATGGGGGACGACAGCTATGCCGTGTGTCGAGAAAAGCCAGCCTGAGTTACCTGCCGGGGAGCGGGCCGTGGATAGATAGGAGGCGGGAGTAACGGCAGTCGGAAGATGCAAAATATGTATTTGATTTTCTTGCATTGTCATATACGTTCAATCGATCTCGATGTGCAAATTTGGGATTTCTCTGAGATTCTCCTGAACCAGCAAAGAACGAGCGAAGAATGAGGAAGATGCATAAGATGGCGAAAGAACCAGCGCTTTCTAATGGTAAGAGAAGGGCGCGCCGGAAGACCTCGAAAAGAAGAACCTACGGTCCCATTCCCGACCTTCAGTCTTATCTGCGTCCCGATTGGTGGCGGTCGCTCTTCGGCAGCCTCTACCTGAAGACCGATGGTGATGTTGTGGGTGACGAACGCATCACCAGGATGGAAGTTGACCGTATCTGCGAGCTGGTCCATCTCCAACCGGATGAGGATATTCTCGATCTGTGTTGTGGCCAGGGACGCCACTCATTGGAGATGGTAAGGCGGGGATACCGGAGTGTTCACGGGCTCGATCGTTCTCGGTTCTTGATCAGAAAGGCAAAGTCCCTTGCAACTAATGAGGGGCTCAGCGTTGATCTTCGAGAGGGTGATGCGCGAAAGCTACCCTATTCCCCGGACAGCTTCGAGGTAGTCCTCCTCCTGGGCAACAGTTTCGGGTACTTTGAAAACCCAAGCGAAGATGTCATGGTGCTAAAGGAGGTATTTCGCGTACTCAAGCCTTCGGGACGTTTTCTTTTGGATGTCGCGGACGGTGAGTACGTAGCAGCTCACTACGAAGCTCGCTCCTGGGAATGGATTGACGACAGGATGTTTGTTTGCCGGGAGCGGATGCTTGTCCAGAAAGACCGCCTCATCTGCCGCGAGGTGATCACGCACGTAGAAAAAGGCGTGCTGACGGACCAAATCTACGCGGAACGCCTCTACACCAAAAGCGATCTGCAGGGTCTTTTGAAGACAGTGGGTTTCACCGAAGTGGTTGTTCAAGACAACCAGGAAATGGAATCGAGCCGCAACCAGGACCTCGGCATGATGGCCCGGCGGATATTCGTGACCGCCTCGGCAAGAAAAGAGTGGACCCCAAGACCCGCCAGAAAGAGAGAGTTCATCCAAGTAGCGGTGATTCTGGGAGACCCCGAAAAGTCTGACCCTATTAAGCCCAACAACACGTTCGATGAGGATGACTTCAGCACCATCGACGAGTTGAAGACTGCCCTGGGCTCCATTTCTGGCCGAAAATTCGTTTATATTAAGCGCCACGACCGGCTGCTGAATGACCTCGTGCGCCTACGCCCCAAAATAGATTATGTGCTCAACCTTTGCGACGAAGGCTATGATAACGATCCTCGGAAAGAGCTGCACGTCCCTGCGTTGCTTGAAATCCTTGGAATCCCCTACACCGGCTCAGGACCCCGGTGTCTTGCCAGCTGCTACGACAAGTCGATGATAAAAGGCATTGCTCAGGAGATGGGAATCCCCGTCCCCTTGTCCTCCATTGTTCTGCCCGATGCACAGAGTATAGAAATCGCTGTATCCTATCCTGTCATAGTGAAGCCCAATTTGGGCGATTCCAGTTTCGGCATTTTCGCTGACAGCGTGGTGGAAAGCGAAGAAGCTCTGGTTGATGCAGTTAGCCGTTTGCGGGAGCAGTTTGGGTATGATAAGCCCATCCTTGTGGAGGAGTTTCTCACCGGTAAGGACCTAACGGTAGGAATTATAGGGCAACCAGGCGGTTCCTATCAGGTGCTCCCCATAACCCAGGAAGATTACTCGACCCTGCCCCCGGACCTGCCCAGAATCTGCGGTTATGAGGCAAAGTGGTGCCCCGACTCTCCATACTGGAAAATCAAGACCATTCCCGCCGATCTTCTCTCAAGTGTGGAAGAAACGATTGTCGAGTGGTGCCTTCTGCTTGCGGGCCGGGTCGAATGTCGCGATTACTTCCGGTTTGATTGGCGCCTGGATGGCGAAGGCAGTCCCAGATTACTCGAGGCGAATCCGAACCCTGGCTGGTGCTGGGACGGCCACTTAGTAAAAGCGGCTGCGCTGGCCGGCATGTCCTACGCAGATGCGATCCATAGTATTCTGGCCGCCGCTGAGGAGCGGATAGGAATCACTGAAAAGGTATTGAAGCGGCTCGGGCATTAATCAGAAACGAGCAACTCATAGCGTCCATCCGAGGGACCTGTGCATTTATCGATAACTATTGCGCCAATCTCCAAGGAAACCGACTCCGGGCATGTCATCGCTATTCCAGTTGGCCTCGAAGGGCTCTTAGAATACTATCCCTCGAGGTCAGACGCCATCTCGTTGACCTCCTCGGCCCCCTCTGCCAAAAACCTCTCCTCTTCCGGCGCCAAGATATTGATGAGGCGCTGGAACTCACCCGCGTGGACACGCTCTTCATTCGCTATGTCGTGCAGGACAGCCTTGGCCAGCTTGTTGTCGGTTGCATCCACGATCGACTCATACAAATGGACCGCCTCTTCCTCGGCGGCAAGCGTCAATCTCAGCGCCCGGAGAAGCTCCGAATCGGTCAGCTTCCGGCCCGGAACGACCCCGCTGAATGGATTCACGAACTCTGCCATCGTTCAGCCTCCTTCTTTGATAAAACAACTCCACAACAACAATTGCTGTTAGTATAAACTCCCCAAAAATCACGTTCAAGCTTTCGGAGGGGTCGCCTACTCAGCTTCCGATACGGGCCGTGCTTGCTTTGCCACCTCAGCTATCGCATCGAGCTTCTGCTTGACCTCACCTGACAGATTCTCGACTGGGACGAAGTCTACTAGTTCATGGAATGATCGTTTGGCCATATCGTTATAGAGCCCCAATTTCTCGTAGTAGTTCTCGAATAGAGGCGTCAGGAACTCGTCGCTGACCTTCATCTCCCCGTCCCAGGGTGAGCCCTTCTTGAGTGTCTTCATCGCATCCTCCAGGGTGGCAATCTCCTTCTGCATCGTTTCTCCTCGCCTCTTAACCTCCGCTGCCTCGAATACCAGTCCCGGTGCCTTTTTTCTGGCCGTGCTTTCAGCGTAGGCAATGAGCACATCACGGAAGCATAGATAGCTCTCGATCTCGCGCCGCTCCCACATCAACCAGACGAGCCCTTTCTCATCAGCAGGGCTCTTGTCATGCCTGTCGAAAAGCGCCACGCCCTTCAGGTCCGGGAACGCCTCTCTCAGTGGGTAGAAGTGCTTGTTTACTCCGCCCGTGATGTCGGTCGTGTAGCGGACAAAGGGCCGCTCAAGAGCCTTGAGCGCTCCCTGGTGGTCCAGACGCTTCGCAAACGCCCTCAAGATGTCGAGGTCTGTCTCCCCCTCCAGATACAACACCCAGCCGGTTTGCTCCGCAAGATAGTACTGGTCGTAACCGATCTCCTTCAGGGACTTCAGCACCTCGTCCTTCCGGGCTGCCAGCATACGGTGAGGCCGACCGACGAACGCCACCACCGTGTCCTTGCTCGCGGCCTCGTTCAAAAGGACCTCGGAATGGCTTGCTGCGATGATCTGGTTGTCGTTCTCGCGGGCTACATCAGTCAGTAGTTCATAAGTCTGCCTCTGCCGGAGCATCTCAAGATGGGCTGCTGGCTCATCGAGCAGTAGGACAGCGCCAGGATTCGCATACATATATGCAAGGACGAGAAGCGTCTGCTGGAGACCTCGACCAGACGACGATAGGTCGAGAGTTATGCCACGTTCGCTATAACTCATCGTTACCTCACCACGTTCGGCGATATACTCGGGCAGGTTGAGCTCGCACCCGAAAAGCCGCTGTATCTGTCCGGTCAGCCTCTCCCAAGAGCCATTAGTCTCCTGATATACCTTGTAGCAGAGATTGCGGAGGACCTCTGCGGTTCTTCCTTCGCCGATTCGAACGTTGATAGCACCCTCGTCGAGCCTTGTCTCAGCGGCAGCAAGGCCGGACATGGGTGGAAGAAAAGCCAGCCTAACGCCTTCCGCCTCTTCGGGAACGAACATTCTCTCAGGATTCTTTGCCTCGCTGAGGCGCAACGGGCGACAATAAAACGACTCCTCGTTGGCATAGTAGAACTCAAATCCGCACTTCCATTCGGCGCCTCGCGTTATGCCTTGCACCCTCACGTCTATGAAAGCGGGGTCCCTCCCTTGTGTGCCCGGTTTTTTCACCCTGAGTTCATGCCAGAGCAGTTTCGTCCCCGGCACCGGGAGCATGATGAGGTCTTGCCTGTTGATGGTGATGCCCGGTCGCTTTTCTGGGGTCTTCTGCCCCTTCCGCTTCTCAGTCCAGTGCCTCAGACCCAGCTCCCACAAAGATAGTGCCTGAAGAGCTGATGTCTTGCCGGAGTTGTTGGGGCCGATGAAGACGACGGGATTCCCGAGCTCTATCTCGACACTCTTGAATCGCTTGAAGTTTCTGATGATCAGCTTCGTAAGCATTGCGCAGTCCTTGTCAGACTATCACTCTAATCGTTCCCCAATTCCGACACATTCTAACAGCGTTGCCACCAAGAAGGCCAGCTAAAGACATCCCCTACCTCGCCTTCACCTTCTTAACTGCCAGATTGCACGCAACGAGCACTGCGTCCCAGACGGGGGCGAAGGGAGGAGAGTAGGCGAGGTCGTAACGCGCGGCCTCCTCGACGGTCAGACGATTGAACAGCGCACAGGCTAGCACATTGGTTCGGGCGAGCACACCATCCTCGCCGACTACCTGACCACCGAGCAGCCTGCCGCCAACTCGCTCGAATACGAGCTTCACTCGCATCTTCCGGGCTCCGGGGTACGTCCCAGACCTGGACCTCGCGCTCGCAACGACCGTCTCGTAATCGAGGCCGAGTTTCTTGGCCTCCTTTTCCGTCAGGCCGCCCCGCCCGATCTCAATATCAAATGTCTTAGAGATCGCAGTCGAGGTGATTCCCTTGAAGACCGAATAGCCGCCAGCCGCGTTGTCTCCCGCTATCCTTCCTTGCTTGTTGGCGGTCGTCCCAAGAGCCACCCACACCTTCCTGCCGGTCACGATGTCCTGCGACTCGCAGCAATCGCCAGCGGCGAAGATGCTCTCGTCCGACGTCTTCTGCTTCCAATCCGTGGCGATGGCGCCAGTTCCTCCGAGCTGTATCTTCGCCTCCTTTGCGAGGCGCACGTTGGGCCTGATCCCGAGGGCCAAGAACACCATGTCGGCGGGATACTGCTTGCCCCCTGCCACGACCGCGCGGACGTATCCATCCTCACCAAGCACCACCTTCTCAAGCGGCGACGAAAGCGCCAACCCAACCCCCTGCTTCTCAAGATGCGCCTCGACCAGCGATGTGAGCTCATCGTCCATCGTGCCCAGAACGTTCGGCAGCATCTCGACGATCGTTACCGAAAGCTCGTTCCGCGACAGCGCCTCGGCCATCTCAAGACCGATGTAACCGCCACCAACGATGACCGCATTCTTCGGGCCGCGTTCCCTTATGTAATTTATTATCGCGTCAGCATCAGCAAGCGAGTGAAGCACAAACACGTTCGGCGCAGAAAGGCCCGGAATTGGCGGCCTAATAGGCGAGGCGCCAGGGCTCAACACCAGTCGGTCGTATGCTATCTCGCACTCCTTGCCTAATTCCAAGTCCCTGTAGGTGACCGTCTTGGCGGTCGGATTGATACCGAGCACATCGTGCCTGATCCGAACATCGAGGTTGCGCTTTTCCCGCAGATTCTCAAGGGACACAGCAATCACCTCGCGCCTGTCCTTGATGTAACCGGCGATGAGATAAGGCAGCTCGCAGAACCCAACTGAAACGTGCTCAGTCTTCTCAAAAACCACAATCTCAAGCCCGGGGTTGACGCGCCTCGCCCGGCTTGCAGCGCTTAGGCCCCCGGCTGAGGCCCCCACAACGACCAGTTTGTTGACTGTCCTGTTCATTATCACGATTCTCCACTGTCAAAGTTGCGAATTCCCGCAAAGATGCTAAGGTCAGATCAGGACGTTACCCACGATTGTAGTATGGACGAAGGTCGATTTACCGTCAAGGAGACGCAAATGAGAATTGTGTACATGGATAACAACGCGACGACACCGGTTGATCCGCGTGTCAAAAAGGCTGTTCTGCCTTACCTCGGAGAGCTCTTCGGCAATCCATCCTCGCTCCACGCGGCTGGCACCCCTGCTCGGGCGGCGGTGGACAAGGCCAGACAGCAAGTAGCTAACGTCATCGGTGCAGAAGCTGAGGAGATATTCTTCACCGCCAGCGGGACCGAGGCCGACAACTGGGCGATCAAGGGCGCCTATCGCGACTCAAAGAAGAGCAAAAAGCACATCATAACTTCCAGCGTTGAGCACGAGGCGGTCCGCAACACGTGCAAGTTTCTTATGAGGCAAGGCATCGACGTTACGTTTTTGCCCGTCGATCAATATGCAATGGTCGATCCTGACGAGGTGAGGCGGGCGATACGGCCTGAGACCGTTCTGATCACGATAATGCACTCCAACAACGAGGTTGGGACGCTTCAGCCAATAGCTGAGATCACGAAAATTGCACGTGAAGCGGGCATAATCATGCACACGGACGCTGTTCAGAGCGTCTGCAAGGTCCCGCTCGACGTGAAGGAACTCGGGGTCGATATGATGGCTATGTCAGGCCACAAGCTATATGCCTTGAAAGGCTGCGGGGCGCTTTACATCAAGTCCGGCACGCGAGTCCGGCGCCTCATTCATGGCGGCCATCAAGAGGGAGGCAAACGGGCGGGGACTGAGAATGTCGTCGGCATCGTGGCGCTTGGCGAGGGTTGCAAGCTCGCGCTGGAGCAGCACGGCGTCGAACCTCATGATATCTGCAAGCTGCGCGACCGGCTGGAGAAGGGCATCTTGGAGCAGGTTCCACACACGAAGCTCAACGGGCATCCCAAGGAAAGGCTCTGTTCAACGGCCAACATCCGCTTCGAGTATCTCGAGGGCGAGTCGATACTGCTGCGCTTGAGCGCGAAGGGCATCTGCGTATCGACTGGCTCGGCGTGCTCATCCGAGTCGCTGGAACCGTCGCCCGTTCTACTGGCTATGGGCATCCAGCCGCAGCACGCCCACGGCGCCATCAGGTTCAGCCTCGGCCGCATGAACACCGAGGACGACGTGGACTACGTCCTCGAGCAGCTGCCGCCCATCATCGAGGAGCTGAGGAAAATGTCCCCGCTGTTCCCCGGGTGATACATGAAAGAGGTTTGTCCGCAGATTGCGCAGATTACACAGATTAGAGGCAAGGCTTAAGAGGATGCACGAGAACTGTTTGGCTCAACGTAAACGCCATCGATGCGCTCGAGCTCGCGCAGGCATCGTAGTATCTAGCTACCCTTCTCAATCTGCGTAATCTGTGTAATCTGCGGACAAACGCCCTTATGAACTTCACATCTATGACAGTGTTAGAGAGACAGTAACAATGAGTGGAAATGATCCGCACACTTATGCGATTATCGGTGCCGCCATGAATGTGCATAGCGAGCTGGGTTGCGGATTCGTGGAAACAGTATATCAAGAAGCACTGGCACTAGAACTGTCCGAGCGAAAGATACCATTCAGGCGGGAGTGGGACCTGCCGGTGTTCTATAAGGGCACGGAACTCAATACTCGATACAAGGCAGATTTCGTCTGTTTTGAGTTAGTCATCGTCGAGTTGAAAGCCTTGAAAACACTCACTGGTGTGCACGAGGCACAAATAATCAACTATCTCAAGGCCTCCGGTCTTGGTATCGGTCTCCTTCTCAACTTCGGTCAGAAATCGCTACAATACCAACGGTTCGTTATCACCTAATCCCCTGAATCTGCGCAATCTGCGGGCAAACGCTCCCCCATCATCCAGAAGATGTCACTGCTGTTCCCAGGGTAGAGGTCTATCCGCAGATTACGCAGATTAGGGAGGGGAGTTGGAAGGGATGGGTCCAGTGGGCCTCGAACAGAATCTGCCAGGGTCGTCGTTTCTGTCGCCTCGTTTCGGCCTGATTTAATCTGCGGAATCTGTGTAATCTGTGGATGAGCCTCTTATCTGGCTAATAACCTTAGAGAGGGCAAACCTGCCTCGGCCAAACTCATCGCAGAGGAGCTCGATGACCCTCTTTTTCGTGCGATGAACCTGGATTAACCTCAGATAGCGCCGCCACAACCGCTCTTTCTCCTCTTCAGTCCAGGGCTTGCCCTGATTGGGCAATTGGCTCTGCTGTGGGATCTTTAGCGCAGGCAGCAGGGAGCCCGGCTCGATCTTGGCCACTTCGTCGATCTGATAGTCGAACGCCACCTTGCTCTTCTCGAACCCTATGGCCCGTCTGTTGAGGCCCATGGCAACCTTCGCGGTGGAGAAGCTGCCCAAAAAAAGGTCGCAGACCAGGTCTCCCTCGTTGCTGCTGTATTGGATGAGCTTGATGAGCAGCTGCTTAGGGAGCTCGTTCTTGTTCTTTCGCTGGCCAGGCTTATATTCCCTGTTGATTATCCAGACGTCCTCTCTGTCACGGTAGTTCTCGGAGCCGTTGTCATCGCGCTCGTCAGCGCCATATCGGCAGTAGGTGTTGAAGGTTACACGGCCGCCGGGCTTTTTGTAGTACATGATGTGGTAGTGTGAGGAGATGTATTTCCGCTTAGTATAGACGCCGAAATTATATTTCCATATAATATGGTTTACCTCCTCCAAACCCACCACACGCAGCGCTTTGAGAACGTGAACAAGGTTCGTATATCCTGAAAACACATAAAGCGCACCACCCGGCCGCAGAATCCTCGCCGCCTGCTCCAGCCACCGCAAGCTAAAGTCAGCGTATTCATCGGCCGGAACCTCGATGTAGCCATCAAGAACAAATCCCTCCTTGCGGTTGTAGTGCTGGTGGAGCTTATCACCGGCGATACCATAAGGAGGGTCAGTGATTATCAGATCGACCGTGCCATCGGGGACATGCCTCTTGCAGCCCTCGATGCAATCCTCATTGTAGAATTGGCCTCTTGCTGGCCGGGACTCCTGCCCTGTCGGATGTTGAGTTGGAATCATAGTCTTTCAGGCCGCATAGACCACCTTCATGTGCTTCAGTATCTCATGCCGGCGAAAAGGATTCCTAAGACCGGATTTCTCCACCAGGTCCACATCTTGCCCGAAAACAACCTTCAGCTCGTCTATCATATCAACCCATTCAAAAAGGCTCCACGGCGCATCTTCAGCCAAGGTAACCAGCACGTCCACATCGCTTTCCGGACCGAAATCCTCGCGAAGCACCGACCCGAAAAGCGACAACTCGGTAACCTTCCACTTGCGGCAGAACTCCGCGATCCTGTCTCGCGGTATGTCTATCCCGTGATAGTTCATGCTCGCCTCCTCATTTGTCCGCAGATTACACAGATTGCGCAGATCGGGAAAGCAAAAACCTAACAGACGTATCCCAACGCCCGAACCCACCGGCTCAAGCCGATGACCTGCCGCGCCTCGTCGGCGTCCAACGGATCGAGGTCGAGGTTTTTTGACCCCCCGTCTTCCAGTTCCACAAAGGCGTTTGACAGCACCGGTCAAGCGGCGAAGTGAACGACCTCAAGCTCCAGCGACTCGTCAACGGAGGCCAGTATTTTATCAACCTTCTCCATGATGGCGTCTTCCAGGGCGAACTCCTGGCATCTTGTGCAAGATTGAACCGGCAGTTCCTTGCTGATGACAATAGACGATGGCCCTACCTTGAATGGAAGGTCAGTCTTGGTACTGACCATCTCAGAGCCACAAACGACGCATCTCACCGTGATTTCCTCACTTAGCGCGAGTTGCGCGCTAAGTGCAGCGTAACAGAGGTGGCTAAGACGATCAAAGTCGGAGGCTTGAGCCAGAAGAAGGAGAATTGGGTGGTGTGAGACATCTGGCTATCCCAGCGACAAGTTGATGACCGAGATACAGGAGCGCATCCCACCTTCCATTAGGCGTGAGCTACACGTGGCGTTCATCTCGCTTGGGCGGGACATGTGCAAGCCCTCGAACCCTGCCTGCGAAAGATGCCCGATCATCCGGTTTTGCTCCACTTACAGCGACGCAGCAAAGAGACTCTGAGCAGATTCATTGCCGAACATGGAGATGTTATTGAGACCAGGGTCAAGGCAGTGTGCTGCGACATGTGACTATCTCTTCCCTGGATGCTCGTCTGTATCGCCAGATGGTTCACCAGGTGCACCGTCATCTACCGACCGAACGAGACGGAACCGATCTAGGGTGGAGAGTCCGCGAACTTCATGTGTGATTCCGGCGGCCGCGCAACGAATCTGCTAATATGTTGGGATGGCGATCGTATCTTCCAGACGGATCAGGACTCTGGGGCAGATTCTGCGAGCGTCGAAGGCCTCGTGGCTGATCGCGCTTGCGGCGAAGGAGGCGGCCCGGCGAATAGCTGGGTGGCCGCGATGTCTCTTGGTCGAGGCATCCACCGAGTGTAACCTCAGCTGCCCCTGGTGCGAGGACGTGTTCGATCTGTCGGGCAGAAAACGCAAGTTCATGTCAGCTGATGATTTCGCATCCGTAATGAGACACGTGAGCCGCCACGTCACCGCCGTAACGTTCGTAAGGACCGGCGAGCCACTCATGAATCCCGATATTCTTAGAATGATAGATGAGGCGCGCAAGAGGAGCCTGGTTGTTACGCTCAACTCAAACCTCGCCACGCTGGGCCAGGCAATGATCGACGAGCTGATCGACCTTGCGCCTCATCGAATCGTAACGACGCTCATCTCGGCCGAGCGGGATGAATACGAGGCGAAACAGGTGGGGGCCAAGTTTGAAAGGACGATCTCAAACATCGCCGCGATATGTTCGGGACGGCGTGAACGGAAGCGGCATTTCCCGTTGGTCGAGGTCCAGCTGATCGCGACCAAGACCAGTGTGAAACAGATCGATGCGTTCAGACGGATTGTCGAACGGATAGGCTGTGATTCGGCTTACGTCAAGCCAATGAGGATTGACACTGCGCGGGACGACGAGACGTATCGCAGGATTCACGTCGATGATCTTCCGGTCGGGCACGAGGTCTGCAACTACGAGCTCGATTCGGCGGGGCGGCCGATTCTGAAGTGTCAGGAGGTTTGTCCACAGTCGGAGAACATCTACGTGACGGCAGACGGCGACGTCTTCCCATGCCTCTTCGCGTTCGGGAATCTTGAACCTTACGGCAACCTCATCAGCGACGGCTGGCGCTCTGTCTGGAGAGGGAGCGGCCTTCGGGGTGATAAGCGGCGGAGGCTGCGCGGCCGCGGCCATCCAATGTGCGCAAGCTGCATCCCCAGCAGGGAGATCAGCCGCCCCGTGTTGGGACAGTGACGTTCGGGTTGCGCGACTTCTCACGAGTTTAGATATATCTGAGATCGCCTTGGATTTCTGCTTGAAATCTTCACCCGAAGGAGTCAATCTTGAACTATTAAACATCGATTTTGCTTTTCGGTTTGGGGAGCTCTCAATGTCTGCCAAGGCTAGAAAAGAGAAGTCGGTTACGCTTGAGGCCTTGCTCAAAACGATGATCAAGCGTGGCGCTTCTGATTTACATCTGGTTCCGGGGTCGCCTCCGCGGCTGCGCAAAGATGGCAAAATCGTGCCGATCTTTAAGACCTCTCTTTCCCCTGCTGAAACAGAGATACATTGCCTGGGCCTGCTGAACGAAGACCAGAAGAAGCGTTTGTCGAGGGATAAGTCGCTGAACATCAGCTTCGGGATAAGCGGGCTGGCGAGGTTCCGGGCAAGCCTCTACTACCAGAAGGGCAGCATCTGTGGCACCTTCAAGGAGATAATTAAGGACATCATGCCCGCCCAGCAGCTCGAACTACCATCGACTTTCTTCGAGCTCCTCGACAAGAGGTCGGGACTCATGCTCATAACCGGCCCGGCCGGCTCGGGCAGGTCAACTGTCTGGGCGGCGGCAATCGATTTTCTGAACGAGCGCAGGAGCTTGCATATAAGGACGATCGAAGACCCTATCTCGTTTCTTTTCCAGCACAAGAAGAGCATGGTAACGCAGGTGGAAATAGCCTCAGACGTGCCCTCAGTTCGGCAGGCACTCGCGGCGGCGCAGGAGCACAATGCAGATGTGGTCGGCATCTCTGATCTTGACTCGCTGGATGCGTTTACAGGATCGCTGCAGCTTGCGGAGAGTGGGGTTCTGGTTATCGGGTGTGCGCAGGCCTCGAGCTGCCAGTCGTGCGTGAGCAATCTGCTCGAACTCGTTCCTGACAGCTGCACTAGCTCCGTCCGAAACAGCCTCGCCAGGAATCTCATAGGGATAACATGCCAATATCTCGTGGTCAAGAAGGACGGCCAGGGCCGGGCGCTCGCTATGGAGCTGCTCGTCGCGACGCCTGACGTTCAGCAGATGATCAGGAACGATACCCAGATGCTCTATTCGCTGATGGAATCGGGCACTGCGGGGATGCAGACCAAGGACCAAGCCTTGCTGGAGCTCTACAAGAAAGACCAGATAGATTTCGGGACCGCATTCGACATGATGGAAGACCCCGCTGGACTCATCAGGGCGGGATAGGGAAGACCTATCTGCGGCCGGCACGTGGTGCCGTGTCTCCCTTGAGGTGGTGTGAGTTGCGCATGATCTCAGCCGGCGCCGCCGACCTTACGCTGACGACATCCTGTCAGATTCTCTCTCGTTCGGCCCACGGGTGTTGAGCCAATTGCACATCTTGCCATATAATATCGGGTTTGATGACACTTCGGAGATGATATGAGACTGTTCTCAGGGCTCAAGAGAGGCCAGCGTGTCTGGCTTATTAGCATTGTAGCGGTTGGTTTAATCGCGAGAGTGGTGTGGATGTTCGCCACGCCCTATTTCGTTCCTGTGACCCAACAGGCCGACCCCCAGGAGTACAACCAGTTGGCCAAGAACCTCGTCGCTGGAGAAGGCTACTGTCTGAAAGGTCTTTCTGGGCGCTTCCGCTTTCTGATGCGCGAGCGGCTCAACGAGCCCAGCGCAAGACGCCCGCCTCTGTACCCACTGTTTCTGGCGCTGGTCTATCGCATCTTCGGCGAGAGATACAGGGCCGTATTCTTGCTTCAGTGCTTCTTCGACGTTGTGACGATGTTCGCGGTCTTTGCGCTCTCGAGGCGACTCTTCGGCAGCGTGAGTGTGGGTCTTTTAGCGACAGGCCTTACTGCCGCATATCTTCCGTTTTTTCAGCAAAACATTGTCTTAATGGCGGAGAATCTCAGCATGATGCTGACTACTCTGTCCCTTTGGGCAATGGCCGAAGCCATAGCGACGCCCAAGATCAGGCTTTTTGTCCTAAGTGGGCTGTTGCTCGGCGCAGCGGCACTGACCAGACCTGAATCGTTCGCCTTAGCTTTGCCCCTCTCGATCGTCCTATTCTTTATTCTGAGGGCCGAAAAGATCGGCATGAGGCGCGCCGCCCTTATGCCGGTGCTCATGTTGCTTGCCGTATGCACACTCCTGTCTCCCTGGGTGATTCGAAACGCTCTAGTTTTCCATAGGTTCTTGCCTGGGACGACCCTGGTCGGGACAAACATGATGGAGGGGCTTTATATCCCCAGCCAGCGCAACGTTGCCGGACTCGGCACCTCGATTCCGCCTGATATCGACTCGAAGGTTGACGGCCTGCCTGAGGTCCAGGCGAACGACATTCTCCTTCGCGAGGCCTTTAAGTTCCTATGGCGTAATCCCTGGTCTTGGCTGAGCAACGCACCTCAGAAAATAGTGAACCTCTGGCTGAACGCCGCTAACTGGGAGGAGCGATATTTTCTCTACTATCCCACGACGAATCGCAATCACTACATCCAGTATAGTTTTCTCATTCCCAACGTTGTGCTGCTCATCTTCAGTGCCATAGCCGTCTTTTGCTACCGCGGCCGGTGGCTGCTTCTGGCCTCACCGATCCTTCTTACATTGGCGTTTTTTACCTTCACCGAGACGTTCACCGTAAGCGTGGGGCGTCACTCCATGAAGATGATGCCCTCTCTCATAGTCCTCGCCTCGTTCGGGCTACACAGGACGTTTATTAAGAGTTTTAGGTTATTAAGCTCTTGAGAATGACGACGACCGGCCAAGCTAACTGTCCCGAAAACCGCAATCCTGACCCTCATTGACAGCAGCGAACCGCTGGTGGCAGTATTATAGTGAGATCGCAGCCCAATCAGGACGGGATAAGAGATTTGGATTATCAGAGTCATTTGCTCCGGAGCTTCATTAGCCTGTTAATACATGCAATCTCCCCGGCCTTTCGCTCCGACTTCGGTGAAATCAAGACTCTACACGAAATCAGGGCAGGCCTCTTCAACGAGAAGCTGACCGGCTATTTCAGAAGATCAAGAGCGGTGCGTGCGGTGAGTATGGCTCCGATGTCGTTGAGGCAGCGGTATGCGGACAGGGAAGTGAATGGGAGGATGCCTGACATTGCGCAGTAACGAGCTTTTCGGCATGTGGCAGAACACGCGGATGATCGTTCTGACCGCTGTGGTCGCCGCCATGTTTGTCGCAGTGCTGTTGCCCTTCAAGGGCCTCGTGATTATCCCTGGCTATACGGAGCTTAGACCTGCAAGCCTCGTTCCGCTTGTGTGCTCGCTGCTGTTCGGTCCTGCCGCGGCTTGGGGCTCGGCGATCGGCAACTTGGTTGGCGACGTTCTGGGCGGCATGTTCGGCCTGGGAAGCATATTCGGCATGTTGGGCAACTTCATGCTAGGGTATCTGCCCTACAAACTCCTTGAAAACCTCTTCAGGAAAAACACCAATGCCACAAGTTACCTCCTCAACGTTATCGTTGGCATTCTAGCCGCGCTCGCCTGTGCAAGCGTAATTGCGTGGGGTGTTGACCTGCTCGGACTGGTGCCTTTCCCAGTTCTCGGCGTCCCGATCGCGGTGAACAACTCGGTGGTTGCGCTTTTCTATCCGCTCCTGTTTTTTCTTCTCCATCCTCGCATAAGCAAAATGAAGCTGCTTTACTCTCAGGTAATCCCTTCATACCAGCCAAGGTCGGGCGCTTGGGCACAGATCATCGGGCCGTTTCTAGTCATTATTGGCTC
>Ga0307379_10004366_pt1 | contig 20187 bp, 20 predicted proteins | sample UN2MG_FD_202237 | JGI IMG/M metagenome (GOLD analysis project Ga0307379, IMG submission 202237) | Soil microbial communities from Risofladan, Vaasa, Finland - UN-2 | ecosystem: Environmental > Terrestrial > Soil > Coastal area > Acid sulfate soil | place: Finland: Risofladan, Vaasa | collected... | reverse complement strand
TGAGACCATTCAGCGATGCAGTGTTGGCAACCACAATGGCCACGCTCAGGAGAAGCATCGCCAGGCCCCACAAGCCAACAAAGGTGGAGCCGCCCTGACGCGCCCAATTGAACGCGAGCACGAGGCCAAGGACCGCGGTGACCGTGATGGCTACGGCCGCCATCGTTATCATGTCGAGTTGCATGGGCGCTCGCTGACGGGACTGGATTCCGCCGGCACCCTAATCCGCGGTGTCTCACAGCAGCCTTTCTCGGGCCGCTAGACTTTCTCGAAAATTTTAGGAAGTCCGCCGCGCGCGATCACGGCGCCGCGAAGCGGTGCGGCGGAATAGTGCCGGAACGTGAGCTTTGGCCTCAGCGATCCCCGCGGGATCAGCACTCTTCGCCCTTGATTGCCCGGAAAAAACTGGCATTCGGGCAGAAATCTTGCGGCGCCCCTCGGCTATGCTCCGCCAGCCAGTCCCGGCACACGAGCTCGCAGGTGCAGCCGCGACAATTCGCCCTGGCTCTGACGTAGGATTGACCGCCATCAACGTCGACGGCGTCAAGAACATCGACGCCAACGACCTGCATCATGTCGTCCATCAGGACTTTCCGGTGAAAGTCCGCGAGGTCTGGCCTTGGTTCCCGCATTGGGTCCCGGTTTGGGTCCCGGTTTGGGCTCTTCATGATGTCCCCTCCCCATCTCTGCGCCGGAAAGCGCGATTCCTTGGGTAGCGTATGGGGGTGCGAGAGCCTTGACCCAAATCAAGAGCCTTGGCCCAAATCAAGCCTGTCACAGGGGGCGGCCGCCGGTCAGGTTTAGGCGTCCGTGCGCGCCCGGTCGATGCCGGCGCGGATGAGATCGGCGGCTTCGGCCACTTCCGCCCAGCGCACGACCTTGACCCATTTGCCCTTCTCTAGATCCTTGTAGTGCTCGAAGAAGTGCCCGATCTGCTCGACGAGAATTTCGGGCAGGTCCCGATAGCTCGTCACGCGCTTGTAGAAGGGATGGAGCTGATCGATCGGCACGGCAATGATCTTCTCGTCGATGCCTTTCTCGTCCTCCATGAGGAGCGCGCCGATGGGGCGCGCGCGGATGACCACGCCCGAGGCGACCGGCGTCGGCGCGATAACCATGCAGTCCACCGGATCGCCATCCTCCGACAAGGTATGCGGGATGAAGCCGTAATTCGCCGGATAGAACATCGCGGTATGCAAGAAGCGGTCGACGAACAGGGCGCCGGACTTCTTGTCGATCTCATATTTCACCGGGGACCCGCCTTGCGGGATCTCGATGATGACATTGACCTCGTGGGGCGGATTATCGCCGACCGGGATCGCGAGAAGGTTCATCTAAACTGCACTCCGTCTAATGCTCGATCAACGCGACGGCGCGCTCATCGAGGGCGACCGTCTTGATCAAGGCGAACACCCGATCGCCCGGGCCGATCTTAAGCTCATCGATTGCCTTGCGGGTCGCAAGGGCGAAGAGATGGCCGTGCCCGTCGAGGGTGATGGAGACGCCGGCGAACGGGCCCTCGTCAGTCTCGATGCCGGCCACCGTTCCGGCCAAGGCGTTGCGGATGCTGAGATCCTGCTTGCTGAAATCCTGGGCCGTTGCCCGTGACAGCGTGATGTCGGTCGACTTGATGACGACGCGCATCTCGCGGCCCTCAGCCCCGGCGTGGCCGACGAGCCAGATCTTGCCGGCTGGGTGCGTTATCTCGGTGAGGCCGTAGTCGGCATCGACGGCAGTGAGCTTGCCCGTGACCACGGAAGACCGCGCGAAGCGGCTGATGCCGGCCCCTTGCAGCGCAGGCCCCAGGGCGTCCTCGACCGGCCCCATAGCGGCGACCCGGCCGGCGTCCAGCACCACGACGCGCGAGGCAAGGCGCGCCACCTCGTCCACGGCGTGGGACACGTAGACGATGGGAATGCCGAAGGCATCGCGCAAAGACTCAATCAGCGGCAGGATCTCGAGCTTGCGCTCGGTATCGAGGGACGCCAGCGGCTCATCCATCAGGAGAAGCTCGGGTGACGCGAGGAGCGCCCGGCCAATGGCCACGCGCTGCTTCTCGCCGCCGGAGAGAAGCGCCGGCTTGCGGTCGAGGAGATGGGCGATGCCGAGCGTCTCGACCACCGGATCGAAGGCCACGCGCCGCGCGGACTTTGCCACGAACCAGCGGCCGAAGACGAGGTTCTGCCTGACGGTGAGATGGGGGAACAGGCGGGCATCCTGAAACACGAGGCCGACGCGGCGAAGGTGTGGGGCCACGAACGCGCCGGTCTCCGTATCCACCAGAGTGCGGCCGCCGAGCACGATCTTGCCCCGATCCGGGCAGGCGAGCCCGGCGATCAGATTGATGGTCATGGACTTGCCGGCGCCCGACCGGCCGAACAGGGCAGTGATCCCGGCCTCGTTCTCAAAGGCGACATCGAGATCGAAGGCGCCGAGCTTGAGCGCCACATCGACGCTGATTTTGGCTGGGGCCGCGGCGGTCATAAGCCTCGCTTAGCCCCTACGCTGCCAGCCGTCCAGGCGGCAGCCTAGCGCAGGACCTGCCGCCCGTGCTGGCCGCCAAGGATGGAGCCTTCCCGCGGGCCGCGCCGGCGCTTACCCTGGCGCCGGCTTTCGCGATTCCCTCCGATGAGGCTCGATTTGCTTTCCATCTTCGACATGATCGCGGGGCTTCTCACGCTCACCGCGCTGTTCGCCTGGCTCAACCACCGCTTCTTGCGGCTGCCGAACAATGTCGGCCTGTTGCTCATGGGCATGGCCGCCTCGCTGGTGTTGGTCGCTTTCGAAGTCCTCATCCCCCAAGTCGCCATCTTCGGCGACCTCGAAGGCTTCATCGAGAAGATCAACTTCTCGGAGACGCTGCTCGACGGGATGCTCGCTTTCCTGTTGTTCGCCGGCGCGCTGCAGATCGATCTCTCGCTGTTACGTGACCGAGCCTGGACCGTAGGCGCCATGGCGACGCTCGGCGTCGTCATCTCCACGATCGCCGTCGCGGTGCTGTTCTGGGGCGCCGGTCAGCTGTTCGGTCTGCCCATTGCGTTTGCCTGGGCGCTCGTGTTCGGCGCGCTGATCAGCCCGACCGACCCCATCGCCGTGCTCGCCGTGCTGAAGCAGGCGCGAGTCGCCAAGACGCTGGAAATGGACATGGCCGGCGAGTCGCTGTTCAATGACGGCGTCGGCGTCGTGCTGTTCACGATCCTACTGGCGGCCGCCATGAGCAGCACCGGCGATGCCGGCATCGACTTTGCGCATATCGCGCGGCTGTTCTTCGTCGAAGCCTTAGGTGGCGCGTTGCTTGGCGCCGTCACCGGCTACATCGCCTATCTCGCCATGCGCAGCATCGACGATTACCCCATTGAGGTTCTCATCTCGCTCGGGCTCGTCACCGGCACCTATGCCGTGGCGGAGATGCTGCATGTCAGCGGTCCGATCGCGGTCGTGGTAACCGGCGTGATTACCGGCAACCGAGGCGCCACCCATGCCATGAGCGATGCGACACGGCGTTATCTGTTCGACTTCTGGAGCCTGATCGACGAGCTTCTGAACTCGGTGCTGTTCCTCCTGATCGGGTTGGAGGTTCTGGTGATCAGCTTCGATGTCTCGCTCATTCCGCTGGCTATCGCGGCGATCCCCGTCGTCTTCACGGCAAGACTGGTCTCGGTAGCCCTGCCCATGGCGTTTGTCAGCCTCAAGCAGCGCTTCGTGAAGGGCACGATCCCCATCCTCACCTGGGGCGGTGTGCGCGGGGGCATCTCCGTGGCGCTGGCGCTGTCCATTCCGTATGTGGCCGAACGGCCGCAAATCTTGGCCGCCACCTATGCGGTCGTGCTCTTCACCCTCATCGTGCAAGGACTTACGCTGCCGGCCGTGGTGCGGCGTTTCGCGCACCAAACGCCGGTCCAAGACGTAGCGGATTAGCCATGGCCGGCTGCTCCATTGCCCGAGACTATTCAGCCTAAGGCGGGTCGGCTAGAACGGGGTCAAGGGTGTTGAACCCAAAGACCTTGAACCCAAGAGGAATACTCATGCGATCGACGATTTCTGCATTTTGCCTCGCGCTCCTGGCCATGACGTTCGGCGGCACGACGGCCGATGCGGAGGAGGTGCGCTGCCAGGCCATCCGCGACTCGGCCATGTGCGTGGCGGAACCCACCTGCTGGTACGACGCCGTCAACAACAAGGGATGCCTCCCGGGCCCCCGCCCGGCCGAAAATGCGTGCGGCGTGCATGGTGGCGAGTCCACCTGCAACACCAGTTCGCTCGGCTGCGCCTGGAACGCCGCCGACAAGACCTGCGTGACCAAGACTGAATAGCTAACCGGCAGAGGAGACCGCCATGATCGAGCTGCTCAAAGGCTTTCCGGACAATGTCGTGGCGATCGGCTGCCATGGCGAGGTCACAAGGGAAGACTACGACACGGTGCTGATCCCGGCAGTCGAGAAGGCGCTCAAGTCGCACGACAAGGTCCGGCTGCTCTATGAGATCGGACCCGACTTCGCCAGCTACGATGCCGGTGCCGCGTGGGAGGACTTCAAGGTCGGTATGGAGCATTTCTCCCGCTGGGAGCGGGTCGCGGTCATTACCGATATCGAGTGGATGAAGCTCGCCATGCGGCTGTTCAGCGTGTTCCTGCCAGGGGCCATGCGTGTCTATCCCACGGAAGACGCCGCGAAAGCGCGGCTGTGGATCACCCAAGCGGCGTAACCCCCTCGCCTATTCGTGGCGGAGCGCCTCGATGGGGTTGAGCTGCGCCGCCCGGCGCGCCGGAAAATAGCCGAAGACAATGCCGATCAGGGCCGAGAAGGCGAAGGCGATCACCACGATGCTCGGGTCGAGCACGAAGGGGATGCTCATGCCGGCGGAGGCCACGGCGGCGAGCGCCAGCCCCAAGATGACGCCAACCGCGCCGCCAAACAGCGACAGCACCACGGCCTCGACTAGGAACTGCATCAGCACTTGCGCCTCCTGGGCACCGATGGCCAGCCGGATGCCGATCTCGCGGGTCCGCTCGGTGACCGACACCAGCATGATGTTCATAATGCCGATGCCGCCGACGAGCAGGCTGACGCCGGCCACGGCGCCGAGCAGCGCGGTGAGGATGCCCGTGGTCGCCGTCTGCGTGTCGGCGATCTGCTTCATGTCGGCGACGCGGAAATCGTCTTCCTCGCCTTCGGTAATGCCGCGGCGTTCGCGCAACAGCCGCTCGATGTCGGCTTGAACCTTCGACGTGTCGACGCCGTCCATGGCCGAGACGTTGATGGAGTTGACGTCGGTGTTGCCGGCAATGCGCCGGTGATAGGTGCGGATCGGCATGAGGACGACATCGTCACGGTCGGTGCCGAAGCCCGACTCGCCCTTCTCCTCCAAGATGCCGATGATCTCGCAGGACACGTTGCTGACGCGGAGGCGCTTGCCGACGGCGTCGGTGGAGCCGAACAGCTTCTCATGCACGGTCTGGCCGATAATGCAGACGGCGCGCCCGCTACGGATCTCGCCGTCCACGAAGTTGCGTCCCTCCTTCAAGCCCCAGTCCTGGGCGACGACATAGCTTGCGTCCGTGCCGATCGTGCCGACGCTGCGGCTTTCCGAGCCGTAGACCACGGTGACCGCTTGCTGGCCCATGGGCGCAACGGCTTTTACGCCATGAAGCTGGCTACGCAATTCGGCAATATCGCGCGTGTCGAACGGCTTTGCCGTGGCGCTCGAGCGTCCGGGCCCAAACTGGCCGGGCCGGACAAACAGCACGTTGCTGCCCAGCTTGGCCATCTCAATCTTGACCTTCTCGGTGGTGCCGTTGCCGATGGTGACCATGGCGATGACGGCGGAGACGCCGATGACGATGCCGAGCAGAGTGAGGAAGGAGCGCAAAGCGTTGCGCCGGATCGCCTGCACCGCGAGCTTCAAGGTCTCGTAGAACATCAGGCGGCTTCCTGCTGCTGGGTATCGCTCGCGATCTTGCCGTCGAGAAAGTGGACCACGCGGTTGGCGTAGGCGACCATGTCGGGCTCGTGGGTGACCATGAGGACGGTGATCTTCTGCTCGCGATTGAGGCCGACGAGAAGCTCCATGATCTCGTAGCTCGTCTTGGTGTCGAGATTCCCCGTGGGCTCGTCCGCAAGCAGCACAGCGGGCTCGGTGACGATGGCGCGGGCAATGGCGACGCGCTGCTGCTGTCCGCCGGAGAGTTCGCCGGGCGTGTGTTTCTCGCGCCCTTGCAGGCCCACACGATTGAGCGCGTCCATGGCGAGCGGGCGGCGCTCGGCTAGTTTCATGCCGCGATAGATCAGCGGCAGCTCGACATTCTCCACCGCGCTCGTGCGGGCGAGAAGGTTGAAGCCCTGGAACACGAAGCCGAGATAGTTCCGCCTGAGAAGCGCACGCTGCTTGCGGTCGAGCCCGCTGACGTCCACGCCGTTGAACAGATAGCTGCCGGTGGTCGGTAGATCGAGGCAGCCGATGATGTTCATGGCGGTGGACTTGCCCGAGCCGGACGGCCCCATGACCGCGGCGAACTCGCCCTCGTCGACGCGCAAGTTGATGCCGTCAAGGGCGCGGACTTCGGCTTCGCCTTGTCCATAGATCTTGGTGACGTTCCGCAGCTCGATCAGAGGCGTCTGAGGTGGATTGGCTTTGCGCCGGCTTGTCATGGACCGTGCCATGCGCCGTCACTTGCCCGCGGCGGTATCGACGATGACCGCTTGGCCGGGCTTTAGGTCGCCGCTGACGACCTGGGTGCGCTTGCCGTCGCTCGGGCCCACGGTGACGCTTACCTCTTGCGGCGTGCCGTCGGCGAGGACCCAGACTTTCCGTTCGGTTCCCGAGGCCGCGTGCGGGCTCGACGCCCGGCGCAAGCGCGGCATTCCGGGCATGATCTTTTGCAGGAAGTTCCTCTGGTCAACATCTTGCGTGTCCGCCGGCGGCGAGAACCGCAAGGCGGCGTTGGGAACGGTGACCGCGTCGTCCACTTGCGCGGTGACGATCTCGGCGGTCGCGGTCATGCCGGGACGCAGCAGCAGCTCGGAATTGTCCGTGGTCAACACGGCCTTATAAGTGACGACGCCCTGCACCACCTCGGAGCCGAAGCGCAGCTCGCGTATGATCGCGGAGAAGCTCTTGTCGGGATAGGCATCGACGGTGAAGGTCGCCTTCTGCCCCTCCCTGACACTGCCCACGTCGGCCTCGTCGACATCGACCTGGACCTCCATCTTGGTCAGGTCCTCGGCGATGGTGAACAGGATCGGCGCCTGGAGCGACGACGCTACGGTCTGCCCCGGCTCGACATTGCGGCTCAACACCACGCCAGTGATGGGGGAAAGAATGCGCGCCTTGCTCAGATTGGTCTCGTTGAGCGCGAGATCGGCGGTGGCGGCGGCGACATCGGCCTTGGCGCTTTCCAGAGCGGCTAGGGCACGCTGATGCGCGGCTTCGGCAACCTCCAGCTGCTGCCCCGCGCCAACCTTCCTGGCGACGAGCATTTGCTGCCGCTCGTGTTCGAGCTCCTTCTCCAAGACGGTCGCCTCCGCCTCGCTGACTTTTGCTTTCGCGGCATGGAGCTTGGCGCGCGAGCTATCCGCGGTCGAGCTGAGCTTGTCGGTGTCGAGCTCGGCCAAGACCTGGCCCGTGGTCACCGCGCTGTTGTAGTCGACCAGCACGTTGCGGACGATGCCGGAGAGTTCGGAAGAGATCTCCACCTCGTTGGTGGGCTGAACCGCGCCCGTGGCGGTCACGGTGACGGTCAGGTCGCTCATCGTGACGGGCTCGGTGACGTAGCTGATGCCATTGTTGGAGCCGCCGCTGCCGAACACGAGGTAGAGCAGCAGCGCGGCCGCGGCGACGGCGCCCACGATGAGGGCCGGGCGCATGTGCCGCAGCTTCGTCTTGGGCTTGCCCAGCCCGAGAACGGCCTCGATATCGGCCTTCACCTTCTCGGCCTGAACCTTCTTCGTCTGCACCTGCTCGTTCATCCCAATCCTTCGATGCGCTCGGCTTGGCGTTTTCCCCCGCGCGAGGGTGGCCAGCTTATCCCAGGTCAAGTTGTAACGCCGTAGAGCGCTGTCAAGGATGAGATTTTTGTAACGAAACCTGGCGCCTAAGCGTTGCGGAAACATTTCGACACAAATTCGCCGGTGGCGACATATTGGGAAACACATCCGCCCAACAGGCGAAACATTGGCGTCCTAGCCTCAAGATCCTCAATTGCCAGGGAGGGTCACCGATGGACATGTTGCTATGGGTTATTGCGCTTGTGTGTTGGGCCATCGCCGCATTGCTGATTGCCAGCATTGTCTACCCAGATGTCTCGCATCTGCGTCGCCCGGAGCACCATGCGCGGCGGGTCGCGTAACGGGTGCGAGCGTCGGGCTTCAGCGCGCCGCCAATGCAACCGGTTTTTGCGGTGCAAGGACAGGCTCGCCGCCGGGGTCGAGAATCCGGTAGCCGAGCAGCTTCACGCGGTCGTTGATCAGGAACCAGACGAGCAGGCCACTGGCCGACGTTGCAAGCTTCGCTTCAAGCTCAGGCAGCGGCAGCGACTTCAAATCTGCCTGCGGCTCCGCCTGATCCTGGGGCTTGGTTTCGGATACGGCCACGGCGCTCTCCTTGTGTTGCCGCCACGATGGCATCGCTCGGCGCGAGAAGGATGCCCCATTGCCTTTCCCAAGTCCCGCTTGGGCGGGCGGCCTGTGGACAAGGGGCCAAGCTGCCGCCTGCCCTCCCCTACAGGCTCAACAGTTGCAATAGAGTGACAAGCAGACGTTGTGGGAAGAACCTGTAGAAATCGGCAGCATCGCTAGGACTTGCCGGGCTTATTTCACGTACTATTGAGATCAACGACGGTACAGTCGCGCCGATTTCGGGCCGCTTTGCGCGGTCGCACAAACTGTGGAGCTTGCCTCGTGACGCGCACTGGAGATGGCGCCCAAGGCCCGCTGACGCTCGTCTTCGATATTGGCGGGAGTCACCTAAAAGCGGGGATTCTGTCGCCCGCGGGCGTCATGTTGCAGGGCCCCAGCGCCGTGGTCACGCCGCATCCGGCGAAGCCCGAGGACGTAGTCGCGGGTCTGCTCGGCCTGGCCAAGCAACTCGGGCCGCACGACCGCATCTCCATCGGCTTTCCCGGCGTGGTGCGCGCCGATTACGTGGTCACCGCGCCCAATCTCGACACCGATTTATGATTTCAAGCTCGCGCGCGTCATTCATGAGCGCCTGGGCAAGCCCGTCCGCATGCTCAACGATGCCTCCGTGCAAGGTCTGGGCGCGATCTCGAGCCGAGGCATCGAGTGCGCTTTGACCATGGGGACAGGGATGGGCTTCTCCTTGTTCGAACATGGCCGCCTCGCGCCGCATCTGGAGATGAGCCAGCACCCGATCAAGACCGACACGACCTATGATCAATATGTCGGGCAGGCGGCGGTCGAAGCCGTGGGTCACAAGCATTGGAACAAGCGCGTTCGGAAGATCATCAAGATTCTGGAAACCGTCACCAACTACGACACCCTCTATATCGGCGGCGGTAACTCACGGCTGATCGAGTCGCCTTTGCCGGATAACGTCAAGATTGTCTCCAACGAAGACGGGATTACTGGCGGCGTGAAGGTCTGGGACACGAAGATGGACCAGAGTTTCACCGAAACTTCATCCGCTTTTGTGACCGTGGCTTGAGGATTCGGAGGAGAGGCGCCGGTGACGCAAACGCAAAACGAACTGGACATGCTGGCGATCAACACGATCCGGACGCTGTCCATCGACGCCATTCAGAAGGCCAATTCAGGCCATCCTGGCACGGCCATGGACGCCGCGCCCACGGCCTACGCGCTGTGGCAGCAATTCCTGCGCTACGACCCGAAGACTCCGCATTGGATTAACCGCGACCGCTTCGTCTTGTCGGCGGGGCACGCGTCGATGCTGCTTTACAGCCTGATCCACCTCGCCGGGATCGAGGCGGCCGAGACCTCGTATCAGAAGGCAGGCGGCGCCGCGGTCACCCTGGCCGACATCGAGTCCTTCCGCGAGGAAGGCAGCCGCTGCCCGGGGCACCCGGAATATGGTTGGACGACGGGCGTCGAGGCGACGACAGGGCCGCTCGGGCAAGGGCTTGCCACCAGCGTCGGCATGGCGATCGCCGGCAAATGGCTCGCCGCCACCTACAACAAGCCGGATTTCGACATCTTCGACTTCAATGTCTATGGGCTGAGCGGCGAAGGCTGCCTGATGGAGGGCGTGGGCTGCGAGGCGGCCTCGCTCGCCGGTCATCTGAAGCTGTCGAATCTGTGCTGGATCTTCGACAACAACAACGTGACCATCGACGGTCACACCAACATCACCTTCACCGAGGATGTGGCGAAGCGGTTCGAGGCCTATGGCTGGCACATCACCCATGTTGCCAATCCGAACGAGCTCAGCCAGCTGACGAAGGCGTATGACGAGTTCCTGGCGACCGATGACCGGCCGACGCTGATCGTCGTGCATAGCCATATCGGCTACGGCTCGCCGGAGAAGCATGACACGCCGGCCGCCCATGGCGAGCCGCTGGGCGTGGAAGAGGTCCGCCGTACCAAGGAGTTTCTCGGCTTCGATCCCGACAAGAGCTTCGTGTTGCCGGACGGCGTGCGCGAGCAGTTCGCCGCTCAGATGGGCAGACGCGGCGCGGAGGCGCGCGCCAAGTGGGAGGCGCTGTTCGCCGACTACGCCAAGAAATACCCGGCCGAAGCGGCCCAGATCAACCTCATTCTGACCCGTGGCCTACCCGACGACTGGGACAACGACATCCCGGATTTTGCGCCTGATCCCAAAGGGATAGCGACACGCGAAGCCTCGGGCAAAGTGCTGAACGCCATTGCCGCGAAAGTGCCTTGGGTCATGGGCGGCGCGGCGGACGTGGCCGGCAGCACCAAGGTGATCTTGAGCTTCGAGGATGCCGGCGAGTTCCAGCCCTATAGCGAGCTCGGCGACTATGGCGGCCGCAATCTGCGCTACGGCATCCGCGAGCACGCCATGTGCGCCATCGTCAACGGCATGGTGCTGTCCGGGGTGCGCGGCTATGCGTCGGCCTATCTGATCTTCACCGATTATGCGCGCGGCGCGATCCGTCTGTCGTCGCTCATGGAACTTCCCGTCCTGCATATTTGGACCCACGATTCCATCAGCCTCGGCCAAGACGGCCCGACGCATCAGCCCATCGAGCAGATCGTCTCGTTGCGCGCGATTCCGGGCATGATGGTCATCCGACCGGCCGACGCCAACGAGACGGCGGAAGCCTATCGGCTGGCGATGCCGCAGACCCACCGTCCCGTCGCGCTGATCCTGTCGCGCCAGGCGCTGCCGATTTTCGACCGCACGAAACTGGCGCCGGCTAGCGGCCTGGCCAAAGGCGCTTACGTGCTGGCCGACGCACCGGACGGGAGACCTGACGTCATTCTGATCGGCACCGGCAGCGAAGTGTCGCTCTGTGTCGCGGCGCGCGACCTTCTCGCCGCCGACAACATCAAAGCGCGAGTCGTTTCAATGCCTTGCCGTGAATTGTTCGACGCGCAGGACGAGGCCTATCGCGAGTCCGTACTGCCGAGTGCAATCGAGGCGCGCGTCACGGTCGAGGAGGCCTCGCCGATCGGCTGGGATCGCTACGCGGGCCCCAAAGGCATCGTGCTCGGCATGAATACGTTCGGCATGTCGGCCCCGCTGAAAGTTGTCTCGGAGCATTTTGGCTTCACGCCGGAACGTGTCGCGGCTGCGGCCAAGATGGCACTGGGGCTTTAGTCTTTCTCGCGTTCCGATGCCCGGAACGTCCTGACATAACGAGGAGATGAACGATGCAACTTGGCATGATCGGCCTCGGTCGAATGGGCGCCAACATGACCGTGCGGGCGATGAAAGCCGGCCACGACATGCATGTCTATGACACGCACGCCGACGCGGTGAAGGCGCTGACAGACAAAGGCGCCAACGGCAGCACGGACTTGAGCGACTTCGTGAAGGGGCTCGATAAGCCACGCGCGATCTGGATGATGGTGCCGGCCGGCGCGGTCGACTCGGTCCTCGACGGGCTCACGCCGCATCTGGACGCCGGCGACATCATCGTCGACGGCGGCAACTCGTATTATCACGACGATCTGCGCCGGGCTAAAGCCCTGAAAGAAAAGAACCTTCACTACGTGGATGTGGGCGTGAGCGGCGGCGTATGGGGCCTGGACCGCGGCTATTGCATGATGATCGGCGGCGAGGACGCGGTGGTCGCGCGTCTCGATCCGATCTTCAAGGCGCTGGCGCCGGGCGTCGGTGAGGCACCGCGCACGCCGGGCGCCACCGGCGAGCCCAGCAATGCCGAGAACGGCTATCTGCATTGCGGGCCCAACGGCGCCGGGCATTTCGTCAAGATGGTGCATAACGGCATCGAATACGGGATCATGGCGGCCTACGCGGAGGGCTTGAACATCCTCAAGAACGCGAACGCCGGCACGGTCAAGCGCACGACAGACGCGGAGACGACGCCCTTGCGAAATCCCGAACTCTATCAGTATGAGCTCAACCTGTCCGAGGTCGCCGAGGTTTGGCGCCGCGGCAGCGTGATCGGCTCGTGGCTGCTCGACCTCACGGCGAGCGCGCTGCGCCATAGCTCGGACCTCGCCAACTTCGAGGGTCGCGTGTCGGATTCCGGCGAAGGCCGCTGGACCTTGCAGGCGGCCATCGACGAAGGGGTCCCTGCCCCGGTAATCAGCTCGGCGCTGTTCAGCCGCTTTGCCTCCCGCGGCGATGCGGAATTCGCCGACAAGCTGATGTCGGCCATGCGGTGGGAGTTCGGCGGCCATCTTGAGAAGAAGGCGCCATGACCGACGCAAGCAATGGGGTTTCCGACGCGCTTGTGTTCTTCGGCGCGACCGGCGACCTCGCCTACAAGCAGATCTTTCCCGCGCTCTATGGCCTCGTCCGCGACGAAAGCTTGTCGACGCCCATTATCGGCGTCGCCAAGCAAGGCTGGGGCCTCGATCAGCTTAAGGCCCGCGCGGCGGACAGCGTCAAGGCCCATGGCGGAGACATCAACTCCGACGCATTCAAGAAGCTGCTGAGCCAGCTTCGCTACGTGGACGGCGACTACGCGGACCCGAAAGTGTTCACCGAGCTGCGCAAGCAGATGGGCGATGCCCAGCGCCCCCTGCACTATCTCGCCATTCCGCCGGCGCTGTTCTCCGAGGTCGCCTCGCAGCTGGCCAAGTCGGGCTGCTCCAAGAACGCCCGGCTCGTGGTCGAGAAGCCGTTCGGCCGCGACCGGGCGTCGGCGATCGTGCTCAGCCGCATCCTCGATGAGTATTTCTCAGAAGACGACATCTTCCGCATCGATCACTATCTCGGCAAGGAGCCAATGCAGAACATCCTCTACACGCGCTTCGCCAACTCGACTTTCGAGCCGATCTGGAACCGCAACTTCGTGCGCAGCATTCAGATCACCATGGCTGAGAATTTCGGGGTGCAGGATCGCGGCGCGTTCTACGACGAGGCGGGCGCCATTCGCGACGTGTTGCAGAACCACATGCTGCAAATCCTGGCATCGCTGACCATGGACCCGCCCACGGGCCAGGAGCACGAGGCGGTCCGCGACAGCAAGGCCAGCCTGCTCAAGTCGGTTCGCGCGCTCGACGCCAATCATGTCGTGCGCGGGCAGTACGAGGGTTATGAGAGCGTGCCGGGCGTGCACCCCGGATCGACCGTCGAAACCTTCGCCGCCGCCAAGCTCGCCATCGACAGCTGGCGCTGGGAGGGCGTTCCCATCTTTATCCGCACCGGCAAGGTGCTGCCCGTCAGCGTCGCCGAAGCGGTTGTCCAATTCAAGAAGCCGCCGCGCGAGACCTTCGGCGAGATCGACTCGCTGGGCTGCGGCCATATGCGCTTCCGCATTCAGCCCGACGTGACCATCGCCTTGGGCACGCGGGTCAAGATACCGGGCGACCGCATGATCGGCGACGACGTGGAGCTGATCCTGACGAGGCAGCCGGGCGCCGACAGGCCGCCATATCAACGACTCTTGGGCGACGCCATGCACGGCATCAGCGATTTGTTCACGCGCGAGGACATCGTCGATGCCGAATGGCGCATCGTCAACGACGTGCTCGGCGATGTGACCCCGGTTTATCGCTATGAGCCCGGCACCTGGGGCCCGGACGAGGCCTTGCAGCTCGTCGGCGGCGACGGGCCTTGGCTCAACCCCAAGCCTGCGTAGCCGGCCGATGTCCGACACGCACGACGTCCTCTTCCTGTTCGATGTCGACAATACGTTGCTCGACAACGACCGGATGAAGAGCGATCTCGGCGCGCATGTCAAAAGCACTTTCGGCGAAGAGGCCAACGCCCGGCTTTGGGTCCTTTACGAGGAGGAGCGCATCAAGCATGGCTATGCCGACTTCCTCGGCACGCTGGAGCGGTTCCGCTTGGAGCACCTACACGATGCGCGTGCGCTACAGCTCGCCAATTGGCTGTTGGACTATCCTTTTATCGAGCGTCTCTACCCTGACGCGCTCGGCGCCGTCCGGCACGTGCGCCAATGGGGGCTGCCCGTGATCCTCACCGACGGCGACGGCGTGTTTCAGCCCCACAAGCTGGAGCGGGCCGGCTTGTGGACCGCCTTCGACAGCCACGTGCTCAATTACATCCACAAGGAGCAGGAGCTCGATGCCGTACGGCGGGCCTATCCGGCGCGGCATTACGTGCTGATCGACGACAAGCTCAAGGTGCTCGATGCGGTCAAACGCGCCTGGGGCGACCGGGTGACGACCGTCTTCCCTCGCCAAGGCCATTATGCGAGCGATCCGCAGGTCCTTGCGAGCCTACCATCGGCCGACATTACGTTCGACCGCATCGCCGAACTGATGGACCATGATTTTTCCGCGCTTAAGCCAGCCTGACGAGGAGAAGCAATCGTGAAAGCAACGCAAGCGTTACACGATCTCGGGCAAAGCCTGTGGCTCGACGACATCACGCGCGACCTGCTCGATAGCGGCACGCTCAAGAAGTATGTCGACGAGTTGTCGGTCACGGGGCTCACCTCAAACCCGACGATCTTCGACAACGCCATCTCCAAGAGTGACAGCTACGACGAGGAGATGAAGCGCCTGATGAAGGCTGGGTACTCGGGTGAGGCCCTGTTCTTCGAGCTCGCCTTGCAGGACCTGTCGCGCGCGGCGGACTTGTTTCTCCCCGTTCATCGGCGCACCGACACCGTCGACGGCTTTGTGTCGCTCGAAGTGTCACCGCTCCTTGCCTACGACACGCAAGCGACCATCGCCGAGGCGAAGCGGCTCTACGCCCGCGCCCACAAGCCGAACCTGTTCATCAAGATCCCAGGCACGAAAGAGGGCCTGCCGGCCATCGAGGAGGCGATCTTCTCCGGCGTCACCGTCAACGTGACCCTGCTGTTCTCGGCGCAAGACTGCGTGGCCGCGGCCGACGCCTATATGAAGGGGCTGGAGCGGCGGGTGGCGGCGGGTCTCGACCCCGACGTCCGCTCGGTGGCTTCCATCTTCATCAGCCGCTGGGACAAGGCGGTGCTGGACAAGGTGCCGGATGACTTGCGCGATAGACTCGGCATCGCCGTGGCGCACCAGGCCTACAGAGACTATCGCGCGATGCTTGAGTCGGATCGCTGGCAGCGCCTGGCGTCCATGGGCGCGCGCGCGCAGCGGCTGCTGTTCGCCAGCACCAGCACCAAGGACCCGCGGGCGCCCGACACTCTTTATATATCCGCGCTCGCCGCGCCGAACACGGTCAACACCATGCCCGACAACACGCTCCTCGCCTTCGCCGATCACGGCAAACTCGAAGGCGTCTTGGCGCCCGACGGCGGCGATTGCGAGCAGGTGCTTGCGGCTTACGAAAAGGCCGGCATCTCCATCTCAGGCCTTGCCGCGCAATTGCAGAAGGAAGGCGCCGCCTCCTTCGTGTCGTCGTGGCAGGACCTGCTGAAATCGATCGAGACCAAGACTAAGGCGCTGAAATAGGGAGGCCGCAATGGGGTCCACGCAACTGATCGACACGCCGGCGTGGCAGGCGCTCGAAGCGCATCACGCCAAGGTCAAGGACGCGCAGTTGAGGCAGCTCTTTGCCGACGACCCCGACCGGGCCGCGCGCTTCAAGGTCGAGGGCGTTGGGCTGTTCCTCGACTATTCCAAGAACCGGATCACCGAGGAGACGGTTGCGCTGCTGGTCGATCTCGCCAAGGAGCGCGGGGTGGCCGAACGGCGCGACGCCATGTTCCGCGGCGAGAAGATCAACGTGTCGGAGAACCGCGCGGTCCTGCACGTGGCGCTGCGCGCCCCGCGGGACGAGGTGATCGAGGTCGACGGGCATAACGTGGTGCCGGACGTGCACGCGGTGCTCGACCGCATGGCGGCGTTCGCCGACAAGGTCCGCAGCGGCGCGTGGACCGGGCACTCAGGCAAACGCATCAAGAACGTCGTCAATATTGGCATTGGCGGCTCCTATCTCGGCCCGGAGATGGCGTATCTGGCGCTCCGCCCCTACTCGATGCGCGACATGACGTTCCGCTTCGTGTCCAACGTGGACGGCGCCTGCTTCACCGAGGCGACGCGCGACCTCGACGCCGAGGAGACGCTGTTCATCGTCTCTTCGAAGACCTTCACCACGCTCGAGACCATGACCAACGCGGCGACCGCGCGCGCCTGGTGCGTCGACAGGCTCGGCTCCGAGGCGGCGGTGGCCAAGCATTTCGTCGCCAATTCCACCAACACCGCGGGCGTGGAGAAGTTCGGCATCGACACATCCAACATGTTCGAATTCTGGGACTGGGTGGGCGGCCGCTATTCCATGGACTCCGCCATCGGGCTGTCAACCATGATCGCCATCGGCCCTGAGAATTTCCGCGATATGCTCGAAGGCTTCCACACCATGGACGAGCACTTCCGCACCGCTCCGCCCGAAAAGAACCTGCCCATGCTGATGGGTCTGCTCACCGTCTGGTACAGCAATTTCTTCGGGGCGCAGACGCTCGGCGTCATGCCCTACTCGGAGCATATGGCGCGCTTCCCCGCCTACCTCCAGCAGCTGCAGATGGAGAGCAACGGCAAGCACGTCGACCTCAGCGCCGCCCACGTGAATTACCAGACGGGCCCGATCATTTGGGGCGAGCCCGGCACTGATGGGCAGCACTCGTTTTACCAGCTGATCCATCAGGGCACGAAGCTGATCCCGTGCGACTTCATCGGGTTCCTGTCGCCCTTGAGCCCGCTCGCCGAGCACCACGATCTGTTGATGGCCAATCTGTTCGCACAGGCCGAGGCGCTCGCCTTCGGCAAGACGGCCGCCGAGTTCGCGGCGGAAGGCTCGCCGCCGGCGCAAACGCCGTTCCGCGTCACCGAAGGCAACCGGCCGACCAATATGATCCTCGCCGACAAGCTCGACCCGAAGACGCTCGGCGCGCTCGTGGCGCTGTACGAGCACAGCGTATTCACGCAAGGCGCAGTGTGGGACATCGACTCGTTCGATCAGTGGGGTGTGGAGCTGGGCAAGGTGCTCGCTGTGCGCATCATCCCGGAGCTGCGCAGCCAAGACGAGCCCAAGCTCAGCCATGACAGCTCGACGAACGCGTTGATCCAGCGCTACCGCAAGCACAAGGGCTAGCTGGGCAGCCAGGCTGGCCGGTCAAGCGGCAGCGGCGCGACCGCGCTTGGCCGCGGCTCTGATGGCGGCGATGTTGTCGGCGTAATCCCCGCCGCCAAACACGGCCGAGCCCGCGACCAGCGCCGTGGCGCCCGCCTCGACCACCAGCGGCGCGGTGTCGGGATTGATGCCGCCATCCACCTCGATGCGGATCGGCCGAGAGCCGATCATCTTGCGGATCGCCCTGATCTTGTGGAGCTGCGCGGGGATGAATGTCTGCCCGCCGAAGCCCGGATTGACCGTCATCACCAGCACATGGTCGAGTTTGTCGAGCACGTATTCGAGCGCCGTTTCCGGAGTCGACGGGGTGAGGCTGACGCCGGCCTTCTTGCCGAGCCCCTTGATGATCTGCAGCGAGCGGTCGAGATGCGGCCCCGCTTCGGCGTGCACCGTGATCATGTCGGCGCCGGCTGACGCGAACGCCGCGAGATAGGCATCGCAGGGAGCGATCATCAAATGCACGTCGAACGGTTTCTTGGAGTGGGGCCGGAGCGCCTTCACCACGTCAGGGCCGATGGTGATGTTGGGCACGAAATGCCCGTCCATAACGTCGACGTGGATCCAGTCGGCGCCGGCTTGATCCACGGCGCGCACCTCCTCGCCGAGCTTGGCGAAGTCGGCGGAGAGGATCGACGGCGCGATGATGATCTCGTGGGTCATGGTGCTCTCGCGAGTCTTGGCGCTTCCAATGCCGGGCTATCCGGGCCCTCGACATGACAGAAAATCATAGACCGTTGGTTACTGGATTCCCGCTTTCGCGGGAACGACAGTGGTAACTTTTTCCCCTTATCATGCGATCCGAGCCCGCGCCCAAACCTGACGGAGGCTAAACCATGAAGCCGGCATTTGGGACCCTTCGCACTTTCGAGGACGCGGCCGCTCTGGCACAGGCCGGGGCGCAGTATCTGTGCGATCTCGCCGTGGGCAATGCAGGGCGCACGATCGTCGCGCTGTCCGGCGGCAACACGCCGAAGCCGCTTTATGAGCTTCTGGCGCAGGAGCCGATCAAGTCCCGCCTGCCCTGGGACCGGGTGCACTGGGTCCTGGGCGATGAGCGCTTCGTGCCGCCCACCGATCCGGCCAGCAATTTCGGCATGGCGCGTGCCGCCTTCCTGGGGCACGTGCCGGCGCCGGCGGGAAACGTGCATCCTGTGGAAACAGAGGGCGTGACGCTCCAGCAGGCGGCGGACCGCTATGAGGCGATGCTGAAAGGGCTCTACGGCGCCGGCACGCTTGAAGCCGGCCGCCCTTTGTTGAACCTCACGCTGCTCGGCCTCGGCGAGGACGGCCATACCGCCTCTTTGCTGCCGGGCGAGCCCGTGCTTCAGGAGCGAAACCGCTGGGTGGCGGCGGTGCCAAAGGGCCGCGAGGAGGAGCGCATCACCCTCACCTACCCGGCGCTCGACTCGAGCTCCGTCGTGGCTTTCCTCGTGGCCGGCGAGGGAAAACGCGAAATCCTCGACAAAATCCTGTCGGGCGGCGCCAACGTTCCGGCCGCGTATATCCGTCCCGTGGGTGAGGTCATCTGGTTCGCCGATCGGGCCGCGGCCGGGTGCTGGGCCTAAGACCTCAGCGGCCGGGCCGCATGGCTGGTCCGTTGCGCCCAACGTTCCCTGCGCTGCTGCAACCATGCGGAGGCGTTGTCCCCCAGCATGAGGAGGCACGGGGTCAGCACGAGCGTCAGTATGGTGGCGAATGTCAGCCCGCCGGCGATGGCGCTGGAGAGCTGCGTCCACCATTGCGTGGACGGCGCGCCGATGGAGATGTCCTGACCGATGATGTCGATGCTGAGCCCGAACACCATCGGCATGAGGCCGAGAACGGTGGTGATGGACGTCAGGAGAACGGGGCGCATGCGCTGAGCGGCGGTGCGCAGGATGGCTTCCTTGGGCGCCAGTCCCTGCGCCTTCATATGATTATAGGTGTCGATCAGAATGATATTGTTGTTCACGACAATTCCGGCGAGCGCGATGACGCCGATACCGCACATGACGATGCCAAACGGCTGGCCAGTGACCAACAACCCCAGCATGACGCCGGCGGTGGAGAAGATGATCGCGCTCAACACCAGCCCGGTTTGGTAGAAGCTGTTGAACTGGGTCAACAGGATTGCAGTCATCGCGAAGATGGCGATGACGAAGACGTTGACAAGAAAACTTCCCGCCTCGCGCTGGTCTTCGTCCTGCCCTTTGAAGCGCACAGTCACAGCCGGGTCGAGATCGGCCCCGGCCACCGCCGCTTTGAGCTTGCGCACCTGATCGTCGACCAGCAGCCCCTCGGCGACATCGGCCCGAATGGTGATGACGCGGCGGCTATCGGTCCGGTTCAGGTTGCCGGTCTTCTGCGCCGGTTCAAAACTGACGAAATTGCCAATCGGGACTTGCCCCTTGCTGGTCGGCACGCGAAGCCGGTTGAGCTGCTCCAGATTGCGTTCGGCGAGTGGGAAGCGCAGGCGGATGTCGACCTCCTCATCGGCATCGTCGGGCCGGTATTCGGCGACCTTGATGCCATTGGTGAGCATGGTGA
>Ga0307379_10004365_pt1 | contig 20187 bp, 14 predicted proteins | sample UN2MG_FD_202237 | JGI IMG/M metagenome (GOLD analysis project Ga0307379, IMG submission 202237) | Soil microbial communities from Risofladan, Vaasa, Finland - UN-2 | ecosystem: Environmental > Terrestrial > Soil > Coastal area > Acid sulfate soil | place: Finland: Risofladan, Vaasa | collected... | reverse complement strand
TAATGATCAAATCCGAGCTGATTCAGCGGGTGGCAGCTGCCAATCCGCATCTTTTTCATCGTGACATTGAGCGGATCATCAACATCGTGCTCGATGAGATCACGGGCGCGCTCGCGCGCGGTGACCGCGTGGAACTGCGTGGCTTTGGCGCGTTCACGGTCAAGCACCGGGCGGCGCGGCAGGGCCGCAATCCGCGCACCGGCGACACGGTCTTTGTCGAGGACAAATACGTGCCCTTCTTCAAGACCGGCAAGGAATTGCGCGAACGCCTGAACCCTGATGGCGACCAGAGCGGGACCTAGGGCTCCGGCGGTCGCTTAAGGAGCTGCCGTGTGGCGTAAGCTCACTCTTGCATTGGTGGTTGTCCCGCTTGGGGTCGTGCTCATTGCGCTCGCCGTGGTCAACCGCGCGCCCGCGGTGCTAATCCTCGATCCGTTCGGCGGCACCGAGCCTAATGTGTCGCTTCAGGCGCCGTTCTTTCTGTTCCTACTCGGCGCTTTCGTCCTTGGCCTGCTGGTCGGCGGCATCGCCTCCTGGCTCAACCAGGGCAAATGGCGCCGGACCGCGCGCGAGGAGGCCCGCGAGGCCCGCGATTGGCACCGCCAGGCCGACCGGCTGGAGAAGGAGCTGGAGAGCCTCGACCCGGCCGGCCACCGCCCGCAATTGACGGCGGAATAGCCCCTCACCGGCCATCCCTCTGGAAGCCCATGGACCTGCTCACGGCCTTCGGTCTCTTGGCGGTCACGTCCATGCTCGTCACCTACGCCCTGGAGGACCGCAGCCCGTGGTTTATCCTGGCGTTCGCGGGCGCCTGCCTGCTCGGATCGGCCTATGGGTTTCTGCAAGGCGCCTGGCCGTTCGGCGTTCTGGAGGCGGTCTGGGCTTGCGTCGCGGCCTGGCGCTGGTATGGGCGGGCATTTTCCAAGGCCAGAACCGGCTGAACCATTCGGCAACCCCGATGTTGCAGTGCGATGGACTTAGGGGCCCGGATTTCATAGGGTGGCCCCGCGTGAGCCTCGAAAAGGCCGGCAAAACCCTCACCAGAGAGCGCGTAGAGCCCAAGTGACGGTCAAGGTCAAAATCTGTGGCGTGCGAACGCCTGCCATCCTCGAAGCCGCCGCGTCCGCTGGCGCCGACTTCATCGGGCTGGTGTTGTTTGCCAAGAGCCCGCGGAACCTCAGCCCCGAGGCGGCCGGCGCCCTTGCGGACGCCGCCCGTGGGCGGATCGGCACCGTCGCGGTCATGGTCGATCCGGACGATGCCCTCATCGATCAGGTGGCCGCAACCGTTCGCCCCGATCTCCTCCAGCTTCATGGGCACGAGAGCCCAGAGCGGGTGGCCGCCATCAAGACCCGCGCACGCCTTCCCGTGATCAAGGCAATTCCCGTGGTGGCGGCGGCGGACGTTGCCGAGGCGAGCGCCTATGCCGGCATCGCCGACCAGATCCTGTTCGATGCCAAGGCCCAGCCGGATGCGATGCTGCCCGGCGGCAACGGTATCCCGTTCGACTGGCGTGCGCTGGCGGCGGCGCGACCGCCCTTCGCGCTGTCCGGCGGCCTCAATCCTGAAAATGTCGGCGAGGCGGTCCGCCTGACCGGTGCGGCTCTGGTGGACGTGTCCTCCGGGGTCGAGACGGCGCCGGGCATCAAGGACGAGAAGCTGATCCAGCGTTTCATTCGGGCGGCGCACGCCCTTGAGCAAGCCGAGGCGTCATGAGCACGGTCACCACAGCACCGCCCCAGAATACCTTCCGCGGGGGTCCCGACGAGCAGGGCCATTTCGGCCTGTTTGGCGGGCGGTTCGTAGCCGAGACCCTGATGCCGCTGATCCTCGAACTGGAGCAGGCTTATACCGACGCCCAGGCCGATCCTTCGTTCCAGGCCGAGATGGACGGTCATCTCGCGACCTATGTCGGAAGACCATCACCGCTCTATTTCGCCGAGCGTCTCACCCGACATTGCGGCGGCGCGAAAATCTATTTCAAGCGCGAGGAGCTCAATCACACCGGCGCGCACAAGGTGAACAACGTCCTTGGCCAGATCATGCTGGCTTTGCGCATGGGCAAGACCCGTATCATCGCCGAGACCGGCGCGGGCATGCATGGCGTCGCGACCGCAACGTTGTGCGCCAAGTTCGGTCTGCCCTGCATCATCTACATGGGGTCCGTGGATGTGGCGCGTCAAAAGCCGAACGTGCTGCGCATGAAGATTCTCGGTGCCGAGATTCGCGCCGTCGAATCGGGTTCGAAGACGCTGAAGGATGCGATGAACGAGGCATTGCGCGACTGGGTCGCCAATGTGCACGACACGTTCTATTGCATCGGCACGGTGGCGGGACCGCATCCTTATCCGGCGATGGTGCGCGACTTTCAGTCCATCATCGGCCGTGAAACCCGCGAGCAGATGCTACAGGCCGAAAGCCGGCTGCCGGATTCGCTCATCGCCTGCATCGGCGGTGGCTCCAATGCCATGGGCTTGTTCCATCCCTTCCTCGACGAGCCGGGGATCGAAATCTATGGCGTGGAGGCCGCCGGTCTCGGCCTTGACAGCGGCAGGCACGCCGCTTCGATCGCCGGCGGCAGGCCTGGCGTGCTGCATGGCAATCGGACCTATCTGTTGATGGATGAGGACGGCCAGATCGAAGAGGCGCATTCGATTTCGGCGGGACTTGATTATCCGGGCATCGGGCCCGAGCACGCCTGGCTCAACGACGTGGGCCGTGTCAAATTTCTGTCGGCGACGGACGATGAGGCGGTGGCTGCGTTCCAGCTCTGCAGCAAGCTCGAGGGCATCATCCCAGCGCTGGAGCCGGCGCACGCGCTCGCCCGCGTGCTCGACATCGCGCCGAAGAAGCCGAAGGATCACTTGATGGTGGTCAATATCTCAGGCCGTGGCGATAAGGACCTCGATTCGGTTGCAAGCTATTTGAGCGCCAAAACACGAGGCTCGAACTGAGTGGCGACCAGGATCGACAAGCGATTTGCCGAGCTGAAGCAGAAGGGCCGCGCCGGTCTCGTCACCTTCATCACCGCCGGCGATCCCGACTACGACACCTCGCTCGCCATCCTCAAAGGCCTGCCGGGCGCCGGCGCCGACGCCATCGAGCTTGGCATGCCGTTCTCCGACCCCATGGCCGACGGCCCGGCCATCCAGGCGTCCTCCCAGCGGGCGCTCAAAGCCGGTCAGACCATGAAAAAGACGCTGTCCATGGTTAGAGAGTTCCGGACCCAGGATGGAACAACCCCCATAGTGCTAATGGGCTACTACAACCCCATATACGTGTATCCGGTGGATCGCTTCATCGCCGACGCGGTGGACGCCGGCGCGGATGGGTTGATCGTGGTGGATCTGCCGCCAGAGGAGGACGAGGAGCTGAGACCGGCCGCGACCGCGGGCGGGCTGAACGTCATCCGCCTCGCCACGCCCACGACCGATGCCAAGCGCCTGCCGGCCGTGCTCGCGAACACCTCGGGCTTCGTCTACTACGTTTCGATCGCGGGCATCACCGGGACCGCGGCGCCTGACATCGCCTCGGTCGGCGCCCATGTGAGGCGCATCAAGGCCCATACCAGCCTGCCCATCGCCGTCGGCTTCGGCGTCAAGACGGAAGAGCAGGTGAGTGAGCTTGCGAGTGTAGCCGAAGGCGTGGTGGTCGGCTCGGCGCTCGTGTCGGCAATCGCCGACAGCCTCGACGGCAACCACAAGGCGACTGACAAGACGAAGCCGCAACTGCTCGGCCTCGTCGAGCGCCTCGCGATGGCGCTGCGCCAACCGGCAGAAGCGGCGGCCGTCTAAGGCACATTTTGAGATCTAGAGAGTTGTAAGACCCGTGAACTGGATCAACAGCATCGTAAGACCCAAAATCCGCAACATCCTTCGAAAGAAGGACATGCCGGATAATCTATGGGTGAAGTGCCCGGAGACCGGGCAGATGATCTACTACAAGGACCTCGAGGCAAACCAGTTCGTCGTCCCGGGCTCCGACTTTCACATGCGCATGTCCGCCCCTGCGCGCCTCAAGGCGCTGTTCGACCAGGGCGAGTACGAGCCCGTGGCGCTGCCTGACGTGCCGGTGGACCCCCTCAAATTCCGCGACGAGCGCCGCTATACCGATCGCCTCAAAGACGCGCGCAGCAAGACCGGCCTGACCGATGCCGTCCTTGCCGGCGCCGGACGCCTCAATGGCGATACGGTCGTCGCCGCGGTCCAGGACTTCGACTTCATGGGCGGCTCGCTCGGCACCGCCGCTGGCGAGGCGGTGATCGCGGCCATGCGCGCCGCGGTGCTCCGCCAGGCGCCGTTCATTCTGTTTGCCGCCTCGGGAGGCGCGCGCATGCAGGAGGGCATCCTGTCGCTGATGCAGATGCCGCGCACCACGGTCGCCGTGCAGGAGCTGCGCGAGGCCAAGCTCCCTTACATCGTCGTGCTCACGCATCCGACCACCGGCGGCGTGACGGCGTCTTATGCGATGCTGGGAGACATCCAAATCGCCGAGCCTGGCGCGCTCATCGGCTTTGCCGGTCCGCGCGTCATCGAGCAGACCATCCGCGAGCAGCTGCCGAACGGCTTCCAGCGGTCCGAGTATCTCCTGGCCCACGGCATGGTCGACATGGTCGTCCACCGCCACGAGCTGCGCGGCACGCTCGCCCGCATCTGCAATCTTCTGACCCACCGCCAAACTGGCCGCGATATCGAGATTCCCACCCACGATGAAGACGATGTGCGCCCGACCGTCGCCCTCGACGGCAACAGCCATGGCGCCAACGGCCACGCGGTCGAGCCCGCCGCTCACGAGGACGGCGCTGAAGCCCAGGATGAGGCCTTGACGGGCGCCCCCAGCAATGGCGCTAATCCTAATCCGCTGCCAAGCGCTTAAGGTCTCTCGGACTTGACGACACTTCCCTACAGTGCCGGGCGTCCATCGCCCCGCCCCCGCTCTACGATGAGCGATACGCTGCTTGAGCGCCTGAAGAAGCTGCATCCGCAGTCGATCGATTTGTCGCTCGGCCGCATCGAACGGTTGCTCGCCGCACTTGGCAATCCGCAAGACAAGCTTCCCCCCGTCGTGCATGTGGCCGGCACCAACGGCAAGGGCTCGACGCTCGCCTTCCTGCGCGCCATCTCCGAAGCGCTGGGCAAGGGCGTGCATGTCTACACCTCGCCACATCTGGTCGATTTCCACGAGCGCGTCGTCCTCGCCGGGCCACATGGCGGCGCGCCCGTCAGCGAGGAGGTCCTGGTCGATTGCCTGGCTCGCGCGGAGGCGGCGAATAGCGGTGAGCTCATCACGCTGTTTGAGATCACCACGGCGGCGGCCTTTCTCGCTTTCGCTGAGGCCCCGGCCGATCTGCTGCTCCTGGAGACCGGGCTCGGCGGCAGGCTCGATGCGACCAACATGGTGGCGCAGCCGAGGCTCACGATCATCACGCCCATCTCCATCGACCATGTCTCGTTTCTTGGCGAGAGCCTGGCCGAGATCGCCGGCGAGAAGGCCGGGATCCTAAAGCCCGGCGTGCCCTGCGTTGTCGGCCGGCAGGAGCAAGCGGCTCTTGAGGTGATCGAGCGCCGGGCCCAGGAGATCGGCGCGCCGCTCCACGTCGCCGGCCGCGACTTCGACATGTATGAGCAGCAAGGGCGTCTCGTGTTTCAGACGACGTCGCGCCTGCTCGACCTGCCGCTCCCCCGCCTTGCCGGACGGCACCAGATCGACAACGCCGGCACGGCGATCGCCGCCGCGAGCGTGGTGTTCGGCGACGCGTTGACCCAGCGCGCGCTGGAGCACGGCGTGACCCACGCGCACTGGCCGGCGCGGCTCGAGCGCCTCTCGGTCGGCGGCTTGCATGCCTATGTGGAGGAGGGCACCGAGATTTGGCTCGACGGCGGGCACAACGAGGCCGGCGGCCAAGCCGTCGCCCACACGCTTGCCGAGCTCGATGAACGCGTGCCCCGTCCGGTGCATATCATTTGGGGGATGATGGAGACCAAGGACGCGCGACGCTTCATCGCCCCGTTCATGGGGCTGGTCGAGCGCGTCTATACCGTGCCGATCCCCGACGAGCCCAACGCCTTTGCCGCCGAGCCGCTTGCCGAGATGGCGCGCGCCGAAGGCTTCGACGCCGTTGCCGTCAACAGCGTACCGGAGGCGCTGCTTAGGTCCGCATCACGCGGGCAGCCGGCGCGCGTCTTGATTTGCGGCTCGCTCTATCTCGCGGGCCACGTTCTCAAGCTGCACGAGCTGCACGCCTAGGCGGTACCGTCGATGGCGCCGCCGATCCAAGCGGCGAGACGATTCTTGGGGTAGGCACCCCGGAGCGTATCCGCCACCTCGCCGTCCTTGAACAGGATCAGCGTGGGGATTGCCCGGACATTGTAGGTGCCCGGCGTGCGGGGGTTCTCATCGATGTTGAGCTTGATGATCTTGACCTTGTCGCCGAGCTCCTTGGCGATCTCCTCGAGCGCGGGCGCGATCTGCCGGCACGGGCCACACCATTCGGCCCAAAAATCGACGACGACGGGGGTCGAGGACTTCAGCACCTCGGCCTCGAAAGTATCGTCGGAAACCGTTGCAGTCGCCATTTGCTTCTCCTCGCCGGCACGGGCTTTGAGTGTGGCCCAGTGACCGGAACCTAGGTGCGCGCCCCTATGGCGTCAAGGCCGCCTACCGGTCCAACATGTCGCGCATCGCTCTATCAAGCAAAGTTGATGAAATCTCCATGAGACGCGGTCCGTCCGTCCACAACAGGGCGGCCCTGAGCGTGCGGTCCGGAAACAGTTGCGCCAGCGCCAGGCGATACTCGGCAAGCTGGTTGATATAGGCGTCAGCCACCTCGTCCTCGGTTGCGGGGGGCGGCCGGTTCGTCTTGTAGTCGAGGATCAGGAGATCGTTGTCGCCAATCACCAGGCGGTCGATCTGCCCGCCAATATCGAAGCCCTGATCTCCCTCGCCGATTCGCGCCACCACCGGCACCTCGGCCAGGCTGCCCGGCTGGAATAGGGGCGCGAAGTTCACGTTCCGCACGATGGCGAGCGTCTCGGCGACGATCTCGTCCTTCAGCGCCTCTGACAGGCCAGTCCCGCGTGCGGCGACGAAGACCCGCGCCGCCCGCTCCTGGTCGTCCGGGGCCATTTCCGGCAGATGCTGGAGCAGGGCATGCACCAGACGTCCCCGCGCGAAGCGTAAGTTCTCGGCGAGCGCCTTCGGCCCGAGCGGCGGTTGCTCGGCTTCGGCCTCCGGCCCGCCTTTGGCGGTGAGCGCGCGGCGCGACGGGGCGAGGCGTGTGCGCACGCGTTCGGGCGGTGCTTGGGTCAGCGCCCATGCCGGCAAAGCCTGTGGCTCAACCCCTTCAGCCCCCGTCTCATCCGCCTCGACGTCCTTCTCCTGCGCGCTAACCATCCTGCGCACGCCGCCTGGCCCTTCCACCGCGTTGAGGCGGCCGCCGAGCCCGTCTCGCACCAGGTCGTACCAGCAGCCTTTCTCGGGCTCCCGTTGCCCCTGCCAGCCGCACACATAGAGCCGGTCCCGGGCTCGGGTCATGGCTACGTAGAGGAGCCGGTGATACTCGTCGATCTCGGCCCGCCGCACCGTCTCCTTGGCCTCGGCAATGGCCTCCAGGCTAGAGCGCCCGGGCGCCCACACGAGATGGGAGACCTCGTCCGGCGGCGCACCAAGGCGCGGCACCGGGAACAGCCGCGGGCCTTGGGCGCGGGGCACCATGCCCGTGTCCGGCAGGAACACGATAGGCGCCTGAAGGCCCTTGGCGCCGTGCACCGTCATAATGCGCACCTCGTCGCGGTCTTGGTCCATGTCGCGCTTGATCTCGACGTCGCCGGCGCGAAGCTGATTGACGAAGCCCTGGAGCGACGGCGCCGCCTCGCGGTCGTAGGCCAGTGCGGCGTCGAGGAACTCATCGATCGCCTCCGCCGCCTCGGGCCCGAGGCGGACCAGCATGCGCTTGCGCATGGACTGCCCGTCTGCGCCGAGCAACCCCGAGAAGAATTCGTAAGGCGGCATGGTATCGACGTGCGATAGCCAATCTTTGAGCCGCCTGGCTGCCTCGGCGAAGCGCGTGTCCGCGCCTGCCTTCTCTTTCAGCGCCGACCACAGCGAGACTTTGCGGTCATAAGCGAGGTCGAACAGCGCGTCGTCGTCGAGACCGAAGAGCGGGCTCTTCAGTACGACCGCCAGCGCGAGATCGTCCTCGGGCATCAGCAGCAGGTCGGCCAGCGCCACCAGATCCTGCACGGCGAGCTGGTCCATCAGCCGCATGCGGTCGGCGCCCGCCACGGGAATGCCTTCGCGTTTAAGTGCGCGGATCATCGGGGCGGTGAACGGCTCGCGCCGCCGCACAAGAATGAGAATGTCGCCGGCCCTCACCTTGCGGCCTTGCGAAGGCAGGGGCTCGCCGTTCCGCACCCAGTCCTTGATGGTCGCCGCGATCCGCTTGCAAAGTGCGTCCACCGAGCGGGCGCCGCTCGGTTCCTCGTTCCATGGCTCGAACGCCGGGGCGGGCTGCGGTCTCGTCTCGCTTTGGACCTCCCACAGCTCGACCAGGCCCGCCTCGCCTTGGCGAAAAGCGTGATGCTCGATGATCGCAGCCTCGATGAAGGTCAGGCCTTGCGCCGCCTCGGGCCGGGCGAACACCCGGTCCACGGCGTCGAGCACCGGCACGGTCGAGCGGAACGACAGGTTGAGCGGCACCTCATGCCAGACGACGCCCGCGGCACGCGCCCGTTGCCGGAAGGCGCGGCCGACGATGCCGAAGCGGGCTGGGTTCGCGCCTTGGAAGCTGTAGATCGACTGCTTCTCGTCGCCCACGGCGAACAGCGTACGCACACCCTCATGCGCGCCGGCGCCTGAGAAGAACTCCTCCGCGAGCGCTTCGATGATCGACCATTGTTCGGGGTTCGTGTCCTGCGCCTCGTCCACCAGGATATGGTCGACGCCGCCGTCGATTTTGTAGAGCACCCAGGCGGCCGCCCCGGCGCGGGACAGGAGGTTCCGCGCTTTGACGATAAGGTCGTCGTAGTCCAGCGCGGCCTCCGCCCGCTTGCGGCGCTCGTAGTCGTCCTGGATGGCGTCGGCAAGCGCCAGCACGGCGCTGCTCGCGTGCGCCGCGCGCAACAGCGCGAGCTTGAGATCGAGCTCGGCCACGCGGTCCCGTGCGGCGTCGAGCGCATCGGCGATTTGCGGGGCGCTTTCGCGGAAGCCCTTGCTGCATACCCGCGCCCGCGGCTCGCCCTTCGCGGTGAGGAATGTGAGTCGAAACGCCGCGGCGCGCGCTTCACCGCCGCTGCCCCGGGCGCCACGCAAGCCGCTCTCGGTCTTGGCGTCGTCTTGCGTGCTGCCGAGGTCCGCGAAGGCGGACAGCGCCGTGTCGATCGCCGCGTCGTCGAGCAGGCTCGCGAGATCGTCGATCAACGCGTCCTCCGCGTCCTCGGCCACGCCGAACAGCTGCTTGAGCGCCGCGCCTTCGGCTTTCGCCCATTCGGTGAGCCCGTCGTGATAGGCCACCATGCGGGCGAGCTCGGTGCGCTTGGCGAGCACCGCATCCACCACCTGGCGGAAATACTCTTCGCCGGTCACGGTGATGATCGTGTCGAGCGCCAGCCCCAGCGCGCTCTCGCGGTCCTCGGCGGCGCGCGCGATGATGGCATCGAACGCGGTTCGTTTCAGCAGCGCCGCCCCGCGCTCGTCGAGCACGGTGAAATGAGGCGTCACCGCCGACTCCAGCGGAAAGCGCTGCAACAGCCGCTCGCAGAAGCCGTGGATGGTGTGGATCTTGAGGCCGCCGCGGGCCTCGAGCGCCCGGGCGAACAGGCGCCGCGCACCGCGCATGTTCTTATCCTCGGGCGGGCGCCCCATCATCTGGTCGAGCGCGGCCCGCAAATCCGCAGGCGACATCGTCGCCCAGGCAGCCAAGTCCTTGAGCAGGCGGTTCTGCATCTCCGCCGCCGCGGTTTTGGTGTAGGTCAGGCAGAGGATGCCTTCAGGCCGCGCCCCGGCGAGCAGGAGGCGCAGACTGCGCTTCACCAGAACTTCCGTCTTGCCGGTGCCGGCATTGGCCGACACCCAGGCGGATGCCGCCGGATCGGACGCGCGCGCCTGATTGGCGTCCGCCTCCTGGAGGAGCGGCGGGGTCATCGCCAATCCTCCTCGGCTTCTTGCGTCAGCCACTCCTTCACCCGGGCGAGGTGCTCGTACTCGTCATAGCGATAAACGTTGACGAAGGCGGGCGCCGACCGGCGTTTCACCTCGTAAGGCGTGGTGGGATCGGCAAAATGGGCGACCAGACGCTCCAGGTCTTCGAGCGCTTTGGCGGCCAGGATCTCGGCCGCCGCGTTGCTGGCGGGCCGTTCCTCGCCGCCGTCTTGGCGTCCCGAAGCCTGGATATAGACCAGGGCGCGGACGGCGCGCGGGCCGAGATCGGCGAAGCCGCCGGCCTCGGCGATGGCCGCTTCCAGCGGCAATTGCGGCGCGAAGAGATCCTCCACATGCTTCGGGATGGGCGGCTTGCCGGTCTTGTAGTCGTAGATCACCACGCCGCCGTCCGTTGTCGTGTCGATGCGGTCGGCGCGCGCGTTCAGCCGGAAACCCGAGGCGAGCTGGAGCGCGCCGTTGACCTCGGTGTGGGTGCGGATGGTGGCGGTGCGGCGCGCCGGCTCGGTGGCCGCGAACCAGCGGGCGAAGCGCTGAAAGTGCGGGCGCCAAAACGCCTCCACCCGCGCCGCGCCGCCGAGCTTGGCGAACAGATCGTCGGCGGTCGCCATCAGCGCGCCATACACGTCGTCGGGCAGGGTCTCCGGGTGCGCGCGCGAGAATTGGTGCAGCACCTCATGCACGATCGAGCCGCGCATGGCCGCGTCGGGCTCGGCGCCGAGCGGCTTCATCGGCTCGAGCTTGAGAATGTTGCGGGCGAAGATCTCATAAGGATTGGCGATCCACCGCTCGATGCGCGTCACGCTCAATTCGCGTGGGCGCGCGGCAACCGGCGGGCAGGGTCGAGGCGGCTCGGCGGGCTTAAACTCCGGCGCGCTGTCACGCTCCCGTGCCCAGGCGACCCAGGGCTGCTCGGGTTCGATCTTGCGGCCGAGACCTGACGCCTCGGCCAGCGCTTCGAGCCGCTGGAGCCAGCGCGACGGCACGGTCGGCACGCCGTCCACTTTCAGCGCGCGCGTGAGGTAGACGGAAGGGGCGCCGAGCGCCTGGGCAAAGTCGTGGGCGCTGAGCCCGATGCGGCGCTCCGGCGGGGAAAGTCCCAGTTTCTCGCGCATGGGCCGGCTGAGCCAGGGGCCTGCCTCTTGCGGGCGCGGCCAGACCCCTTCGTTGAGGCTGCCCAGGATCACCACGTCCGGCTGTTGCAGGCGGGCCTCGAGCGGGCCCCAGATGAAGAGACGTGGATGCGCCGGCGCGCGTGGCCGCACCACCTGACCGGCCAGCAGGCTGCGATAGAACGCCGGATAGTCCCGGGCGGTCATGCCGAGCCCCGCGCCCTCGCCGATCAGTTCGGCCAGCAGCGTGGTCAGGGCCTCCCCCGCATCGCCCTGCCATAAGCCCGAGGACGAGCCGTTGGCGTCGCGGGCGAGGGCCTCTGCCGTCGCAGCATGCGCCTCGGCGAGGCGCGCGGCGCTGTGCGACGACGGGCTCGCGAACAGTTCGGCGAGCGGGGCGAACGCCTGCTTCAGATCGGCCACGACACGCAGCGAGTCGGTGTGCTCCTTGTCCGTCAGCGCCAAGCGCCGTGGCTTTGGCTCCGCGCGCGCCGCGGCGAGAGTTTGAGCGATGCCGTCGAGCCCTTGACCCACATAAATGTCGCGGAACGCGCCGCGCTCGAGCGCCCGCGCTGCATCCCTGATCGCCGCGGGCTCCCGTCCAAGCAGCATAAGCGGATGCTTGAGGAGCGCCATGAGCTCTGGCGGCGCGAAATTCGTCTCCGCCGCGCCGAGCACGAGATCGAGAAACGCACCCGGCACGGTGCGCGAGACGGGCACGCCGGCGGAGTCGTCGATCGCCAAGCCGAAGCCTTTGAGCCGTGCCGCCACGCGGCGTGCCAACACCCGGTCGGGCGTGACCAGCGCCGCTGTCTTGCCCGGTGTCTCGATGCACGACTTGAGGATCAAAGCGATCGCCTCGGCCTCGTCATGGGCGGTCGGCGCCACCACCAGGCGAATCCCGGTCAGCGCGTTGGCAAAACTCGCGCGGCCCTCGGGCGCAAGCGCGTCGGTCTCCAGATAACGCTGCCATTGATCAGTCGTCTCGGCCGGGCGCAACGCCTCGCTCACGAGATGGAGCCGCGCGCGGGAGTGCCCGTCGGGCGCGCTTCCCGCGACATAGGCGACGTCGCTGCGCTCGACACCGAGCTTGCGCAACAGCTCCGCCATCCCGGCCTGCGGATGCTCGGGATGGCCCGGACGTCCAGGTTCATCTGCCAGGCGGGCCCAGCTCTCGTCGTCGAGAATGAGATCGAGGCCGGGCAGCACTACGGCGCCGTTGGGCAGCGAGGCGATGGTTTCGAGCAGCCGCGCCGTGGCAGGCACCGTGCCGGTCGAGCCTGCGGCGATCACCGGAAAGCGCGAACCTCGCGCCAACCGCGCGGTCTCCTGCGCCATCAAAATATTGCGGCGGGTGACCGGTGACACGAGACCATTGTCAGCGAGGTATCGCGGCCAGTGCTCGGTGACGATTTCGAGGAACTGGATCGTCGCCTCCCAGTGGGAGGCCAGATCCGCCGGCACCAGATCATCGAGCGAGGAAAAGTCGATCTCCTCCGATTCCACAAAGTCCATCAGGCGCGCCAGGTCGGCGGCAAGGTTCGATGCCTGGCCGGGGCTATTCACCCAGCTTATGGACTCGATCTCGGCCTCGGTGGCGCTCGGCGCCGGCACTTGGCCCCAGGCGAGGATGAGCCGCATCAGCGCGAGCCTGCGGGGCAGAGCGCCGATGGCGGATGCGCCCATTGCGCCGTCGGCACCGTTGTCCGCCTCCGCGCCGAAGATGATCGCGGCGTCTTCGTCGGCGTCGCCGAGCGCGTGAATCCGGGGAAGCAGCAGCGCCGTGCCGCCGGATTCGGCGAGAAACGCCTCCCGCAAGCCCCGCGCCGCGCGCCGCGTCGGCAGGTAGATCGTGGTGAATGGCAATGTGAGCGGGTCGGGCCTCTCACCGCCAGGCAGCGGCAGGTCCCCTGAGAGCAGGGCCCGGGCGAGGGTCGAGAGGAACGGCGCCGAGGGCGGGATGGTGTAGAGGCGGGGCGTGGCCGGCCGCTCAGGCACCTTCATGCTCGAACGAGGCCTCGGCCTCCGCTAGCGCCTCCGGCGTGCCCACATGCATCCACCGCCCATCGAGGCGCGCGCCGTAGAGCCGGCCTTTGGCCAGCGCCCGGTCCCACAGCAGGTTGAGCGAGAACGGTCCTTCCGGTGTGTCGTCGAACAGCCGCGCCTCGCACAAAGACACGCCGGCAAAGGCGAACGGCACCACCTGCCGCTCGCCGCGCCGTGTCAGCCGTCCGTCCGGCGCCATGTCGAAATCGCCGCGCGCGTGGTAGCCCAAGCTCGTCGACATTGGCGCCAGCAGGAGCAGGCAGTCCATGCGCGACGCGTCCCATAGGCGCAGCATATGCGGCAATGCGGGCGAGGCGCCCTCGGCCCACACCGAGTCGGAATTGTGGATGAAGAACGGACCGGTCCCGAGCTGGGGCAGCGCCGTCTTGGCGCCGCCGCCGGTGTCGAGCAGGAGCTCACGCTCATCGGAGATGACCGTCTGCGGGGGCCGGCCTGCGCGCGCGCGCAGATGGTCTTCAAGTTGCTCGGGCAGATAGTGCACGTTGACCACGGCCGTCTCGACGCCGGCCGCCGCCAGCCGGTCAAGCACGTGATCGATCAGCGTCCGTCCCGCCAGAGGCACAAGTGGCTTTGGCATGCGGTCGGTCAGCGGGCGCATCCGTGCGCCGTAGCCGGCGGCAAGCACCATTGCCGTGCGCGCGATCGTCATGGGTACGTCCTCTTACAAGGCCAAAGGCGGCAGGTCGCCGAGGGAAGAAAAGACACGCGCATAGAAGTCGCGCAAGTCCGCCAGCGCCGGATGGGCGAGATCGCGTTCGAGATAGCGCGCGACGCGTGGAATATGGGCAAGATAGCCGCGCTTACCGTCACGTTTCGCCAATCGCGCAAATATGCCGAGGATCTTCGAGTTGCGTTGGGCGCCGAGCGTGGCATAGAGCGTGCGGAAATCATCGCTCGAAAAGGGCTCGCTTTGCGCGCTTCGGGCCGCACAGTAGCGATCGAGTTGCTCCCGTTCAAGCGCTTCGGGCACGTCCAGCCGGGCATCCTGAAGGAGCGAGACAAGATCGTAGGCCAGCGGGCCTTTGAGGGCGTCCTGGAAGTCGAGAATGCCGACCCGTTTGATGCCCTCCCGCTCGGGCAGCCACATCAGATTGGGGGAGTGATAATCGCGCAAGACCCACCCCGGATCGGCGCATGCGGCCAGCTCCAGATGCGGACGCCACAGCGCGGCGAACTCCTCGCGCAAGGCCTCGGGCGTCTCTTCACCGTGTAGCGCCGGCCACAGCCAGTCGATGAGGAGCGAGGCTTCGATGAGCATGGCTTCCGCGTCGAATCGGGGAAGGCGATAGGGCGCATGGCCGGCGATGGGAATCTCCTCCGCCGGCGGCTCGGTCGCCAGCGCGAGCAGCACGTCGACCGCGGGCCCCCAGAGCTCCCCAGGCGGCACGCCGCGCGCGACCTCGGCGCCGAACACCCGGTCGCCAAAATCCTCCAGCACGATGAAGCCTTGTCCGAGATCGAAGGCGTCGATCGCCGGCGCCGACAGCCCGCGCTCCCGCAACGCGCCCGCCACCGCCACGAACGGCGTCACATCCTCGGCGAGATGCACCAGCGCGCTATAGGGCTTGCCGTCGCGGATCGGCGGACCGTCCGGTTGCCGCGGTGCGTTCATGAGGATGGCGCTGCGCTCCGGCAGCACAAGCCGCGCATATGACCGCGCCGAGGCGTCGCCCTGCAGATACTGAGCGTCCGCGTCGGCATATGGCGATTGGTCGAGAAACCTCGCGAGCGCGTGCAGCCGGTCGAGACGCCGGCCCCATGTCCCATGCCCCGTCAGCGTGATGCGGCGCCTGCCCGGGTCTGACGCCTCCGCCAACGCGATGTCGAGCCGGTCTGCCGGAAGCCAATCGCCAGCGCGCTCGGGCCACTCGATGAGCAGGCTGCCTTCGGCGAGCGCATCGTCGAGGCCGAGCTCGTCAAACTCCTGTGGCTCGATTCGGTAGAAGTCGCAATGGCACAGCGTCAGACGCGGCGTCTCGTAGCGCTGCATCAGGGCAAAGGTCGGGCTCGGCACTTCGCCCTCGCCGCCGAGATGGGTCACGAGCGCCCGTGCCAAGGTGGTCTTGCCGGCCCCGAGCGGCCCGCTCAGGGTGATGACGTCCCCGGATGTCAGCGACAGGGCGACCCGGCTGGCGAGGATGTCGAGCCGTGCCAGATCGACGTCGTCCACCGTCCAGTCTTCGCTCATCCGGCGCGGTTTACGCGATGGCGCGTCGCGTCGGGCTCGCCGTCTGCGGAAGCGCCCTCCCGCGCGACCGGCAGAAGCACCGTGACGCGGGTGCCCTTCCCCGGCATCGAGGCGAGCGAGACGGCGCCGCCGTGAGCCTCGGCCAGGCTCTTGACGATGGACAGGCCAAGGCCGGCGCCGCGATGGCGAGAGCCCTGGGTACGGCTTTCGAACCGGTCGAACACCGCCTGCTGGTAATCCTCTGGAATGCCAACACCCTGATCTGCAACGGTAAAGGCCGTCATGGAACCCTCGCTGACGCAACCAAGCTTGATTGTCCCGCCTGGCGCCGAGAAGCCGATGGCGTTGGAGAGGAGATTATAGAGGATCTGCGTGATGCGCCGAGCATCGGCCACGACCGAGTCGACGCCGGGCGCGATCTTGATCTCCAGCGTCACGTCTTCCTGCTTCAGACGCTCCTCCACGCCCTGCCGCGCCGCCTCGATGACGTCGCGCACGTTGACTGGGGCGAGCTTCAATTCGAGCGTGCCGGCATCGATGGTCGCAAGGTCGAGGATGTCGTCGACGATGGCCCGCAGCGTCGTCCCCGACGATAGGATGTCGTCGACATATTCGCGCTGCTTCTCGGCCAGCGGACCGAAGGCCGGCTCGGCGAGCATCTGGGCGAAGCCGAGCATACTGTTGAGCGGCGTGCGCAGCTCATAAGACACATGGGAAACGAAGTCGCTCTTGAGGCGGTCCGCCGCCTCAAGCGCCTCGTTCTTCTCGATCAGGGCGCGCTCGACGTGTTTGGTATCGGACACGTCGGAGTAGGTGAGGAGCGTGCCGCCATCGGGCAGCGGCAGCGCGGCGCAGGCGAGCACGCTGCCGTCGGGACGGTCGAACTGACTCTCATAGGGCCGTCGCTCGGACACGATGGCGGTTACCGCGGCCTTGGTGCGCTCCCACTCCTCGGGTGCGTCGCAAAGCACGCGGCACCAGGCGACGACGTCTTCCACATGCGGCTCGGCATCGAGCAGCCGAGAATCCAACTGCCAGATGGCGGCGAAGGCTTGGTTGTAGAGCCTGAGGCGGCCGTTCGGCGCGAACACCGCGACGCCCTCACGCAACGTATCGAGTGTTTCCCGCTGCACCTGGATCAGCGCGTTGTAGCGGCTCTCGAGCGCGATCTGCTCGGTGACGTTTTCATACAGATAGGTCACGCCGCCCTCGCCATCCGCATCTGCGATCACATGCAGCGTGCGGCCGTCGGGCAGGTACCAGCGATCCTCGACCTGCTTGTCGGTGCCATAGGCCGACAGCCAGCTCTGCTTCCATTCCCGATAGTCGGCGCGTTCCTCGAGCCGCCTTGCTTGGCGCAAGCGATCGAGAATTTCCCCGTCCCGGGGATGAGTGGCGAGCCAATCGGCATCGAGTTGCCAGAGGTCCACATAGGCCTGATTGAAATGGGCCAGCCGCTGCGCGGCATCGAACACGGCAAAGGCGGTGGCCAGCCGGTCGAAGCTGCGGAAATGCGTCTCCATGCTGGCTTTGCTCTCCGCCAGCGAGCGTTCGCCCTTGGTCGCTTCGGCGTCGAGCAGGGACCGTAAGCTTGCGACCTGGTCCTCGAGCGCCCTGTGCTTGACGGAGAGTTCGGCGAGCTCAAGCCGCTGCCCGGCAATATTGCGCACTTTGAAGACCAGCGACCGCCCTGCGGTCCGGCCGTCGACCTCGACGTATTTGTCGCGCTTGGTGTGCAACATCAGGTTGAAGGGCTCGCCGCGCTCGGCCAAAGCCCGCATGGCGGGGTCGAGTTCCGCGCTCGATGCCTCATCCAGCCAGCCGGTGACGTTCATCAGCCGCTCGGGCTCGCGCGGCACACCGAAACTCGCCGGCAGGTTGGAGACGAGAAGCTCCGGCTCTCCGGTCTCCGACAGTGTCAGCAGCGCCTGCGGCTCGGCGGCAAGCACGGTCTCGAGCGTGCTCTCGCTCACGCGGTAACGCTCCGCTTCGCCCGCCGCATTGGCCTCCTGCTTCCGCGCGCGTTTGGTCGCGCGCATACAGACGATGGCCGTGCCAACGGCAACGGCGATCACACCGAGATTGATGCCGAGCGTGAGCAGGGTCTGCGCGTCGACGCCGGCGGCCTCTTCGGCCATGGCGGCGTCGATGGGGAGCAAATAGCCCGGAATGGAATAGGCAAAGACGCGGGACAACACTGTGGGCCACCTCGAATCAGGTGTCGCCTCCCCTCCGCTGGTCCGCATGGTCCCCTCGCTCCACGCCACCGCCCAACACCGCCGCCTATGGCGCCTCGCGCCGCTTAACGCTGCCACAGACTTGAACGCCGGGGCCGGTTGGCCCACGCGAACCTCAAGGCGAATCGCGCTTAGACTAGCTGCTTCGTGGACTCTTGCCCACAGGCCCGCGCGCATTGGTTAATTGTGGGGCATGCGTCATCGCCTCGCCGTGGCCCCCTCTCCCCCTGTGGGAGAGGGCTTTCCCGCCGCGATCTTGCGCGAGCGAAGCTCTGCCGCAAGTCGCATGGCGGAAAGGGTGAGGGGTTGCGCACCTGACGCGGCTTTGCCGCTGACCCCTCACCGCGAGCGTGCGCTCGCGTGCTCTCCCACAAGGGGAGAGCGGGAGTGTGTTGCACCGCTCGGGCATGATTCAGCGCTTCGCCGCGGGACCGCGCGAAGGTCTGTCAAAGAGCGACCCGCTAAGCGGGTGAGGACTGCGGGGCACCGATCGGCCGCGATCCTACTGCAGTGCTAGGGCAGCCTCTCGGCGCCCCGCTTATGCGGCGATATTGAAGCCTCGTTCCGCCGGCTTACCTCACGCAGTGGCACAGGCTAACGCGTCGAACCGCGTCCACCTCACCCGACGACCGCCGAGTTCCACGGCGGTGGGCGGATCTTAAGACCCCCGAGGCCGTTCCGTTACTCCGACGCAAGGTCACGGCTTGCCGTCTTCTCGGGCCGTGCTTTCCCTGCGCTTCCTCGGGCGCCGCGACCCTCATCCTCAAGAAGCAGACGGTCTGCAGCTCGCGTCCTCATGGACGAGGGATGCATGCATTTTACGCGCGGTTTGAGCGGCGGGGATAACTCTTGGTCCGCTTGCAGAGTCATGCGGTCCCAAAGACGCAAATGGCCGGGCATGAGGCCCGGCCATCGCGAACGTCTGTGGTCTGGATGCCGGCTTTTTGCCGGTATGACGTCTAGTACCGGTAGTGCTCGGGCTTGTACGGGCCCTCGGTGGGCACGCCGATATAGGACGCCTGCTCGTCGCTCAGTGTCGTGAGCTGCGCGCCGAGGCGGCCAAGATGAAGCTGTGCCACCTTCTCGTCGAGATGCTTCGGCAGCACGTAGACCTTGTTCTCGTATTTGCCGACATGCTGCCACAGCTCCATCTGCGCCAGCACCTGATTGGTGAACGACGCGCTCATCACGAAGCTCGGATGACCCGTGGCGCAGCCGAGATTGACGAGCCGTCCCTCGGCCAGAAGCAGGATGCGCTTGCCGTCGGGGAACTCGATCTCGTCAACTTGCGGCTTGACGTTGTGCCAGACGAAGTTTTTCAGACCGCCGACCTGAATCTCGGAATCGAAATGGCCGATATTGCAGACGATGGCGCGGTCGTGCATGGCGCGCATATGGTCGACGGTGATGACGTCCTTGTTGCCGGTGGCGGTGACGAAGATGTCGCCCTTGGCCGCAACCGCCTCCATGGTCGTCACCTCGTAGCCCTCCATCGCCGCCTGCAGCGCGCAGATCGGATCGATCTCGGTGATCGCCACGCGCGCGCCTTGGCTCTTTAGGCTCTCGGCGCAGCCTTTGCCCACGTCGCCATAGCCGCACACCACCGCGTATTTGCCGGCAAGCATGACGTCGGTGGCGCGCTTGATGCCGTCAGGCAGGCTCTCGCGGCAGCCATAGAGATTGTCGAACTTCGACTTGGTGACGCTGTCGTTGACGTTGATGGCGGGGAAGGGGAGGCCGCCCTTCTTCTGCATCTCGTAGAGACGATGCACGCCGGTCGTGGTCTCTTCCGACACGCCGCGCATATTGCCTTTGACCTTGGAGTAGAAGCCGGGATCGCGCGCGATCCGCTTCTTGATCGTGGCGAACATCGCCGTCTCCTCGTCGTTGCCGGGCTTTGAGAGTACCGACGGGTCCGTCTCTGCCTGCGCGCCGAGGATGACGATCATCGTGGCGTCGCCGCCATCGTCGAGGATCAGATTGGCGGTCTCGCCGCCGGGCCATTCGAGGATGCGGTCCACATAGTCCCAATATTCCTCGAGCGTCTCGCCCTTGACGGCGAACACCGGCGTGCCGCCCGCGGCGATCGCGGCGGCGGCGTGGTCTTGCGTCGAGAAGATGTTGCAGGAGGCCCAGCGCACCTCGGCGCCCAGCGCCTCCAGCGTCTGGATCAACACCGCGGTCTGAATGGTCATATGCAGGCAGCCGGCGATGCGGGCGCCCTTGAGCGGCTGCGCGCTGCCAAATTCTTCGCGCACCGCCATCAGGCCCGGCATCTCCGTCTCGGCGATGGCGATTTCCTTGTGGCCCCAATCGGCGAGCCCGATATCCTTCACATGGTAGTTCATGCCAACTCCCACTGTCTGGCTGCATAAAGATATAAAGAAGTCCTTATATCTTATCCGGTGCCCTCAGAGTCAAGGCCGGG
>Ga0307379_10004364_pt1 | contig 20190 bp, 19 predicted proteins | sample UN2MG_FD_202237 | JGI IMG/M metagenome (GOLD analysis project Ga0307379, IMG submission 202237) | Soil microbial communities from Risofladan, Vaasa, Finland - UN-2 | ecosystem: Environmental > Terrestrial > Soil > Coastal area > Acid sulfate soil | place: Finland: Risofladan, Vaasa | collected... | reverse complement strand
CCCTCGTCCTCTTGAACGGCCCGGAGGACCTTGGCCACGGTCAATTTCTTCCCGGTGACCTCCACGGCGTCCCCGATCTCCACTCCCAGTTCCTTCCTGGTCTTCATATCGAGGCGGGCCCGTCCCAACCCGGCATCTGATTGTTGTTGGGCCTTCGCCACACGGAGGATAACCGACTCGACCATAATTATCGTCCTCCAAATCAGTTCTCTGGATATTAACTTTGCATCGTACGAACGAAAGCAATATTATCGCCGCCTCGCTTTCATGGTCATGGAATTCAGCGCCGAATGTGCTCCTTGCCTGCTCCGCCGGGTACTTTTCCAAACGAGATTAGTGGACAGTGCGTTAGAAGCACAGGTGATGTCCGCCTGCGTCCGCCTCGTGGCCGAAGGATGGAGCCCGGGCATCAACTCGGCAAGACTGGCCACCCGGGTGCATCGTTTGTCCTATGATATGATGGGAGTGGCCGATCCATATAGGGACCTGAAGGCAGAGGCCAATCGGGTGGCGCTTTCCTTGTTGCCCCGGGCGCAGGAGATGGTCGATCTCTCTGAAGACCGATTGAAGACCGCCTGCCTGGTCGCCATCGCCGGCAACGTCATGGACTTCGGTATCGGGGGCTTCGAGAGCCCGGAGGAACTGCGTTCCACCTTCGATTCGTTGACGATCGAGGAACCGGAACCCAACGATCTCCCCCGAATGCGGGAGCTGCTTCGCGAGGCGAAGGAGGTGGTCTACCTCTTCGACAACTGCGGAGAGATCGTGCTCGACCTGCCCCTTTTACGTGAACTGAAGAAATTGGGGTTGAAGGTCACTGGAGTGGTGAAGGGCGAGCCCATCATCACCGACGCCACCTGGGAGGACCTTTCCATATCCGGCGCGGACCAGATATTGGACCAATGCCTGACCACCGGCGTATTCGCCATTGGGGTGGACCTGAAGGCGATGCCGGACGAGCTCAAGAGGGCGTTCGACAGCGCCGACCTGATCATAGCTAAGGGCATGGCCAACTTCGAGGCGCTGTCGGACAGTGACATGCGCCCCATAGTGCATCTGTTGCGCAGCAAGTGTCACCCTGTCTCTTTGGCCATAGGCGCACGGAAGGACCGTAACGTGATCAAGCTGTTCGAGTGAGGTGAAGGGATGAGAACGAGAGTTAAGCAGGCGGTAGTATTGGCCGGGGGAGAGGGTACCAGACTTCGTCCGTTGACCAGTACTAGGCCCAAACCGCTCCTGCCGGTGCTTGGCGTTCCCTGCATCGAGTACGTGATCGCCTCCCTGGCCCAAGCGGGCGTGGAAGAGGTGTTCCTGGCATGCGGCTACCGTTCGGAGGACGTGCTCAAGGTGCTGGGAAAAGGCGAACGTCTTGGCGTAAGGATCGAGTTTGCCTATGAGAAGGAACCGATGGGTACCGCTGGCGCGGTCAAGCTGTTGGAGGACCGATTGGAAGGCACGTTCGTTGTCGGCAGTGGCGACACATTGACGGACGCCGATCTCGGCGCTCTGATCGATTTTCACATGCAGCGGAAGGCCGAGGCCACAATGGGCCTGACGGAGGTAGAGCATCCGGAACAGTTCGGCATCGTTGGAGTGGATGATGACGGGCGCATCGAGCGGTTCAAGGAGAAGCCCCGCACCGAGGAGGTGTTCTCCCGGGTGATCAATGCCGGCACCTATGTCCTGGAGAAGGAGGTGTTGGAACTGATCCCAAGGGGGGAGAGGTATGACTTCTCCAAGGACCTGTTCCTGGATATGCTGCAGAAGGGCCGCGGTCTGTATGCCTCCCCCCTTCGCGGTTACTGGAAGGACATAGGGAGGCCTTCAGACCTCTACCTGGCCAACATGGACATGGCCTCAAGGAAAGGGGTTATCACGGCCCAGGGGGCGGTCGCGGGCACCGTTCCGATCGGAGCGATGGTGAAAGGTCCGGCCTACTTCGGCGACCAGGTGGAGGCGACCGGCTGCGTCATCACCCGCAGCGCGATCGGTTCAAGATGCGTTCTGGGTCATAATACGAAAATGGAAGGGTCCCTGCTGTTGGACGATGTCATCGTGGGTGTGGGGGTATCGGTCCATGGCTGCATCATCGGTGAAAGATGCCGCATCGGCGACGGCGCTCATCTTGTGGACTGTGTACTGGGCGACGACGCGATCATACATACTTCCTCCCGCGCAAAAGGGACCATTCTGGGCCCTGGGTGCTCCCTCTGAGATAAATAGATAAAGGAGATTTCGCAGGATATGAGCTCGACGCCCCGCTACACACATGCCTTGCTTATCCTAGCGGGCATGATCTGGGGCACGTCCTTCGTGGCGGGCAAGCTGGGGGTGGAAAGCACGGACCCCTTCCTTTTTACCGTCTTACGGGCGGTCTTCTCGGCCATATCCATAATCCCTTTTTTCTTTCTCTACAAGTTCGATTACTCACTGTTCAAGAGCAAAACCCTCTGGGGCGTGGCCTTGCTGAACGCCATGGGCATACTTCTGCAGAACGTTGGTCTCACCCAGACCACCGCCAGCAATACCGTGCTGCTGATCGACATCAACGTGGTCATCGTGGCCGTCCTGGCATCGGTGGTGCTCAAGGAGCGTTTGAACCGCCGCATCGTGTTCGGCCTGGTACTAGGTATGGTCGGGGTAGGTCTGATCGCCACCAAAGGCGACCTTACGAATCTGGGCGAAGGCAATTTCGTGGGGGATATGCTCGTGTTCATGGCCGGGGTCTCATGGGCCTTCTACATCGTGTTCACTACCAGGGAATTAAAGAAAGGTTATTCGCTGCTTTTTCTCACCTGCACGGTGGTGATGCAGACCTCTCTGCTGGCCATCCCCATCAGTATGCCGATGATATCAGATTATACTCTAGGTGCTTCGGGTGTGCTCTTCGCTATTTATACTGGGGTGTTCTGCACAACTGTGGCCTTCCTGTTGTATAACGTAGGATTGAAGTCCCTAGGGGCTACGACTACCTCTATCATACTCTTGGTGGAGATGGTGTTCGGTCTACTGTTCTCCTTCATTCTACTCGGGGAAAGGCCTGACATGATGACCGTTATCGGTGGAGCGCTGATATTGGCGGCCATCATGATCATCTCCATAAAAGGGCTAGATAGGGCGCGGCGGAACCGTTCCGTTAAGACCTAGGAGAAGTCCAATAGCTTCTTGGCCTCTTCGGATCGATCGACGGTCATCGCCAATTCCTCTATCTGGGTCTTAGCTCCAAGTACGAACAGGGAATTGATGTTGATGCCTCCCCTGGCCAATTTCTTGGTGAGCTTGGAGAGCTCCCCTGGTCGATCAGGCATGGCCACCACTATGACGTCTTGCTCCTTGAACTCCAGCTGCGCTGCCTTCAAAGCGCTGCGGGCGCTATTGTCGTCGTCGGTGATTATGCGCACCATCGGCTTTCCGCAGCCAACGTCCGTGGATATACCCCGGATGTTCACTGCGTGATGGGCCAATGCCTCAGCCACCCTGGAGATCTCTCCAGGACGGTCCTGCACGTAGACATCGAACTGTTTATAGGACATCCCTTTTCAATTGCTAATTCAAGGAGTTATACCTTTGTAAGAAACCAACTGAGGATTAGATTTATAGCGTAATGTCATATCCAGGGGCATGGCCCCCGGCCAAAGGCCCTTTGCGGTCACAGTGAACTGGAACAGGGCGGAAGACACCGTCGAATGCGTCCGTTCAATACTCAATGGCAACCCCGAGGTGGAAGTGCTGGTGGTCGATAACGGTTCCAGAGATGGTTCGGTCCCTCTTCTTTTAAAGAACTTCCCCGGACTGAAGGTCGTGGAGAACGAGGAGAACATGGGCTATGCCAAGGGAGTGAACCGAGGCATCAAGCGAGCCCTGGAGGAAGGAGCCACACATATCCTGGTGGTCAACAATGATGCGATCGTCCGCCCAGGCATGGTCGTTGATCTCCTGGAAGCATTGGAGCGACACCCCCACGCCGGGATCGTTGGCCCCAAGATATTCTATTACGGAACAGACGTGATGTGGTTCAACGGTGGTCATTTCAATCATTGGTTGGGCTTATCGACGCACCCCCTCATGGACTGGAAGGACGATGGAGGCGACCAAGATAGGCAGGTCTCCTTCATCACAGGGTGCGCTATGCTGGTCAAGGCCGAGATATTCTCCGACATCGGCCAATTCGATGAGGACTTCGAGATATATGCGGAGGACCTCGAGTTCTGCCTGAGGGCCGAGGAGAAAGGTTACGAATCCTGGTTGGTCCCTCGGGCCATTGCGGAGCATAAGGTTTCGATATCCACCGGCGTGGCCGGGTCCAATCTTATGACCCCATATCGAGCTTATTTCTATGGCCGGAACATGTTGATGTTGGTGCAAAAGAGGAAAAGCGGGCTGAGCCTGCTGACCTGCTTCTTTGGACAGACCTTGATACTCATTCCATACTACTTCATGATCATCGCCATTCAGGGTGCCAGGAGATCGTTCCGTCGATACGTCAAAGGGTATATCCACGCCTTGATGCGAATGGTGAGCGGGGCGGGTTGACCATATGCGGCTTAAAGTATGGGATGTCCTACGATCAACCATTGCTCCCACACCAATCGTATTGAAGTTCATCTTGATCGGACTAGCGGTCCGGTTTCTACTGGCTCCCTGGACATCGGTCCCTTATGATGCTTATCCTTTCTACAGTGCTGCGGCCGGGACATTGGCGGGGACCGGACCTTATGGCATGGTATTATTCTCCTACCCTCCGCTATTTGCGGTCATCTCATATCCTCTCATTTTCCTGTATTCACAATTCTTCGATCCGGGGAACCTAGGGGTCTTCGTTCCCTCGATGGTCGAGGTCTCCCGTACCACGGGGATGCTGGTACCTTTCGTGACCGCCCCGGCCTTCAATCTGCTGCTGAAGACCCCGCTCATCCTGGGCGACCTGTTAGTGGGGCTGCTCATCTTCCGTACGGTCCGATCATGGAAAGGCGAAGAGATCGCGGTGAAGGCTTTCTTGATATGGTTCCTCAACCCTCTGGTCATTTTCGTCAGCGCGGTGCATGGTCAGTTCGATGTGCTTCCTGCATATTGCGCTCTGGTGGGCATGTTGGCCTTCATGGACCGCCGTTACCTACTGAGCGGCACGGTCTTGGGGGTGGGGGTGCTACTGAAGATCTATCCAGTGTATCTTATCATACTGTGCATCGTCTCCCTGTCCTTGATCCTGGTCCGAGAGGCCCGGGCAGGAAAAGGTCTCATTTCCCTCCGCCCTTTCGCCCTCTTCATCGCCGGAGGAGGACTGAGCTTGGCTGCCATTCTGCCTTTCCTTCTGAGCTCCAGTTCCTTCCTGGAATTTGTGTTGAGACGAGGGACATATACATCGTTGGGAGGACTGAATCTCTGGTTCCTATCTCCAGTGATCGAGGCGCTCGGAACTGGAGGGGGGACGGGCGGGGCCGTCTTCCCCCTTGGCATTTTGTTAACGGTCCTAGGGTTGGCATTGACCATACTGGTCTCTTTCCTCCTGCTTCGTCGACCGGAGGGGAACGAGAGGGAGAACTTCCTACTGGCCAATACCTTCGTGATCATCATATTGTTGTTGACCCAGCCGGTCACCAACCCACAACATCTGATCTGGCTGTTCCCTCCTCTGTTACTGCTCTCCCTGGTAAAACCTCAGATGCTGGGTAAACTGTACATACTCACAGTGGTCGGATTACTTTTCATCATCTCACTACAGTCCGGATTCGCCTTCTTCTATCCATGGGCTCAATTCGTCGGATCTCCCGGGGTAACCGCGCTCAATGCTGGTATCATGACTTATTTTGTGAGCGCCAGTTTCGTTCGATATGTCATTTTAAGCGTCTTAGGGGGGGTGGGGGCGGTAGTTATGGCAAGCATTATACTACCAGCACGCCTGGACCCGGTCGAATCCCTACTGCGAAGGTGGACCGATTGGAGGTGCCGTCATGCGTAGCGAACTATGGGCGGTATTGGCGGTGGTGACGCTACTGATCATCTCTTCGTTCATGATACCGACCGGCGGTCCTGAGGACATGGAATTGGAATTGGTGTGGGACGGTGAGACCGCCGTGCTTCACTACTCTCTTCCCGGTCATGAGCACGAATATCCAGCAAGCGTCATGGCCTTCCCCATCGAGCAATACCGTCATGACGATATTACGATACTTTTAGATATCGGAGGGGCAGATGCCAACGCTTCCAATCCGGCCAACGTACAGGGTCTGATGGACCATCTGGGTGCCGATCTTCAAAATATAGGCTCGTCACGGGAGGTAAAGGTCATTGACCAAAACGCTCTGGCATCGTTCTTCTCATCGGGCAATGGCACACTGATACTGGCCAGTTCACTATGGGACGATATGGAGCTGTGTCATGCTGCGGAAACCTGGGTGTTGGCCGGAGGATTACTGGTCTCGATAGGCCCCGGCTCGGTCCCTTTCACCTCCGAAGTGGGTGGCACGCTTCAGCTGCACTTTTCTTCACTGGAATACGATAGCGGTAGGGATGTGTCCACTACCCCTTTCTCACAAGCTTTCGGATGGAGGACCGTTGCTCCCAGCAATGGTCTGCTGGTCAAGGATGTCTTAGACGCTTCGGGGACCGTTCTGGGGCCCATATACCATAGAGGGATGGACCTTACAACCATGGCCCTAATCCCCTACGGGCAAGGGGCGGTCCTGGTCCTAGGAGGACCCATGGATAAACCGTTCAGGGCCAGCATGGAGGACGTATTCGCTTGGGACCTGGCAAGATGCTTGGAGGCTGAAGTGGCATGGGCCATCGGAGAACCTACGTTCGTTAGGGTCTCGGTAGGATCGGCCGGAGCGCAAGGGTCCGTGGCTTTGGGCATAGCAGACGATTCGACCTATTCATTGATGGGGCAGAATCTGGACGATACGCATCTCGTCTTTTTGCACAAGTTGGTCGAAAATTGATCAGTTCTCCGGAATGGCGCTGCTCAAGGTGTTCCACATGTAGGCGACGCCGAACCCAAGGAACATTGGCAGGGTCTGCACTGAAAGAGGGGCGGAGAATGCCATGTAAAAAATGTACAGATTTACCATGTAGCCGGAGAAGGCGGTGAACACCAGCTTGGCTCCGAGCACCAGCCCGTCCCGTCGTCCGTGGGTCAGCATGTACTTGTTTGCTATCACCAAGTATGACATGGCCAGAATGAATGCAAGAACGGTGGAGGTGACCATATGGTCATCGTATACGATGTGCTGGATCCCCATGATCCAGAAAGTGAACAATAGACCCAATGAAAGGGCGGAAAGGAACCGACCCACCATGTTGATGAGCATGAACTGAACGGCCAAGGCGGTGATCTTGCCGACGAAACCGCACTGTCTTAGTATGGAAAGGATGACCCGCGAGGAGAGCTTGGACTCCCCGCTCCTGCGGGTATTGAAGACGAACTGAACCTCGATGACCTCGGTACTGTGGGGCAAGAACTTCAACAGATCAAAAAGGACCTTGAATCCAGCTCGCTCGAACTTGTGACCCTTCTCTTCTATGATCCCTTGGCAAAGTTTCGTTTGCCCGCCGAAGAGACCGCTCATGGTGTCCTGGGAACTGGGGCGCCTCATGGTCTTAAGGTATGCCTGGGCCATCATATGCGCTCCCCAGGAGGCCAACATGCGACCGACGCTTAGCTTGGTCTTATCCTCTCGCACGCCGACCACGATCTCTGCCCCTGCCCTCAACTTCACATGCAGGTCGCCCACCGATCCTGGAGGGTGTTGAAAGTCCGCATCCATGACCACGAAGTGTGCCGTTTTCGTGTTCACTATCCCATCCATAATGCTGGCGGTGAGCCCGCGATCGGCAGGGTCCCTGCTTATAAGTCGTGTCAAGGGATGAGAATCGGCGAAGTCCAAAACATCTTCCTGGGTGTTATCTTTGGAGTTATCATCAGCCACGATGATGGATGCACCGGGATACAACGAACTAAGGGTCTCTAACATCGGCTGAATGTTTCCCGCCTCATTGTACGTGGGCAGGATGATGGTCAGATCCTTATGTTCATCCACTACGCATCCCAACTTCCAATCTCCAAAAATGTAGATTATATTTATAGATTGGTGAAAAAAGTAGTTATGATGAAACTCACCAACGGCTACTTCAAAATTAAATAATGGAAATAGCCTCCATTCCTTTCAGATGCTGACCATTTCAGCTGGTGTCTGCGCATATAATGAGGAAAAGAACATCCTCCAATGCCTGCGATCTCTTACATCCCAAGTTTTCCGAGGGAAGGAGCTGATGGAGGTGCTCGTGGTCTCCAGCGGCAGCGTTGACCGTACGGACGAGCTAGTGCTCGAATACGCCAGAACCACGGATGGGCGCGTCCGGTTGATCAGGCAGGAACGGCGGGAGGGCAAGAACTCTGCGGTGAACGTCTTCGTGGAACAGGCCAAGGGTGATGTGCTTTTCCTAGCCAACGCTGATAATGTCATGCAGGAGGACACCTTGGAAATGATGGCCGCCCATTTCCAGGAACCGAGCACAGGCATGGTCGGCGGACACCCCATCCCGGTGAACGATAAGGACACATACATGGGCTTCGCCGTTCACATGCTCTGGGACATGCATCATCGTCTCTCACTCATACACCCCAAGGTGGGAGAGATAGTGGCGTTCAGGAACGTGGGCCTGAAGATACCTACTGGCATGGGAAGCGACGAGGACCTCATCCGGCGTGAGCTGGAAAACCGGGGATACCAGATAAGGTACGAACCTGGGGCGTTGATCTACAACCGAGGTCCGACGACGGTGCACGATTTTTTCATACAGAGGACCAGGGTGAACATCGGTGAACGGTATATGAAACGCTGGTTCGATTATGATATACCCACTTGGGACAGGTCTTACCTTTTCAATGCCTGGTTCAGCTTCCTTAAGGATAACGCCAGGCACCCATTGAAAATGGTCGTGGCCATGGCCATGGAGGCGTTCGCCCGCGCCTACGCCGCTCTTCACGTCCGTCTGGACAAAGGGGACCGTGCCGTCTGGCAAGTGGTGGAGAGCACCAAAGAGGTCGATCGGAAGCCTTAGAAACGGTCAAAAAAAAATAAGGAAAGGGGTTTGGGAGAGTAGTTCATCTTTTACGGAAGGCTACCACACCGGCAAGGGCCACCAGGCCGAAAGCGCCGATCACGATCGCCAGCCCCATGGGGGACAGCAGTTCGGACAGGGCGTCCACGCCCTCGACGGTCACGGAACCTAGAGTGTTAGCCGGGAGGTAGACCAGCATCTGCTGCACATCGCCGTCGTCGACCACCGCGTAACAGGCCTCGTCAGGTTGCCCATAGATCAGTTCCATGGGGTCGTCCACCTGTTTCATGTCCTGATCGTTCAGCATTACACGCAGACGGTCCTGGGTCATGTCCATGGTGCTCGTTTCAGTGTGTATCAGGAGCAGGGCGCCTTGGGCGTTCTGGCCCTGGGTCATCAACTGGAACTTGTTCTTGACGACCTGGTTCACCTGTACTTGCAGCTCGTTCCTGTAGGAGACGGTGTCGTAGATGCCGCCATTTTCGTCAGCCATAAGGCTGATCTCGGCCGCCACGACACCATCCTGCACTGCCTGCATCATGATCTGCTCCATGACCATATGGCGATGGGCCACCTGGGGGAGGAATCGGATCACCAGATGCTCGGTGACATTGCAGTCGATCACTGTGCCGTTCTCGGTGACCTCAAATGGGTCGTCAGAGGCGATCACGCCCTTGGTCTCCCCATCGGAGATGACCAGCTGATAGGTCAAATTGCAGTTCTCATCCATCACATTCTGCTCTATGACCAGCATGTCCCCGGCCAGGGTGATGGTGATGTTGGTGCTCTCGTTCACGAAGAGATGGTACATACCAGTGGGGTTGTCGTGCAGAACGACCGTTGTGGTGTCGTCGACGATCTTGATGATGGACCCATGGGTCTCGATTTCATCAGGAGTGGATCCTTCCATGACTATGCTGGATAGGATGACCTTTTCCCCGTCGGAAGTGATCAGGCCGTAGTCCGTGATCATGCCGTTCTCTTCATTCAGATCGTAGAAGATAAATCCGCCTTGACCGTGGCCGTAGCTATAGGACATCTTCCCCATCAAGGAGCGGTTCACTCCCAGTTGATACATGGAATCGTTCACCTGCTCGCCCGGAGTGGCTGGCTTTTCCCCGCCGCCCTCGGACCAGGGGCCGTTCCCATCTTCGTTGCTCCCTCCGTTACCGTCCGCCAGGACTGGCGTGGCTACGAAGGCGAGTGCCGAGATGAGAAGCAAGCCTCCCAATATAATGCTCAACGCCTTCTTGTTCATTTTTTATCACCTAATTGCTAGACCCCGGGGAAGGGTCATGAGCGTTTTGGTACGGTCGTCGAACCGGTTGGTACAGGTTTCGAACTCATAGGATAAATCCTGAGTCCTGCAACACCCGAGCGAACTCGGGCAGTATGTCCATGATGCCATTGATGACGAATTGTATGGATATGGCCATGACCAGCAGCCCCATCAGACGGGTGACCACCTTCCTCCCGCCCTCCCCGAAGAACCGATCTATACGCTCCGACTGGACCATCATAAAATAAGATATGGTGATGGTCACGGCGATACCGATATAGACTCCTAGGACGGCTAGGCCGCCGGTGAGCACTCCGTGTTCAGATATCAGATTCATTGATTCTGACATCAGGACCACTACGGTAACGATGGTCCCAGGCCCGCTAGTGAAAGGTATGGCCAATGGAATGAGGGCGATATCCCTAAAACGCTCCTCGACATTCACCCCGCTCTCCCTGGGGTTGAGCATGCCAACCGCGGTGCTGAAAAGCAGGACGCCCCCGGCGATGCGGAAAGCCCCCACGCCAAAACCGAAAATCTGGAACACCAAGAGGCCAGTTAGGGCGAAGAAGATCAATATGCCCCCGGAATAACGAATGCTCTTCGCAGCTATCCCTCGCCGCTGTTCGTGGCTCATCCCTTCGGTCAAGGTGATGAAAACGGCCGATGTGGAGATGGGGTTGGAGATGACGAGTATGGAAACGATGGCCGCGACCACGAACTCCAGCCCTATCACTAGATCGCCCATGGAATTATCTAAGGGGAACGTCCATAAACAATTTCCCATCGGTTCGATGATTGAACCATAACGGTTTATTGCCAAAAAGGGTATGGAACAATCATGCAACCTTTGGATTTGGCCTTGAGGATCGTGCTGCTCGGTCTTTCGGTCATAATGCTTGTGGTCAGCGTGCAGGCCTGGAGAAGGGTCAGGGGAAGGAGGATGACCTGGGTCATGCTCTCCTTCCTGGGGTTCACCGCACTCTCGGCCATGGCGCTTTTCGGGGAGCTTACCGATGATGCGGTGTGGGGCATACCTAACCTGGTGGTGCTGGTATTGATCCTAATAATCGGCACGAACTACCTGGCTCTGTTAAAGGGATGATATCGATGGACGAGCCCCTGGACCTGGAGAGCCGCCGTAGGATATTCGAGTTCATACGTTCCAGGCCAGGTACATATATGAGAGAGATGGAGAGGGAGCTGGACCTGCAGGTGGGTATGCTCACATATCATCTGCGAGTGCTCACGGACGCAGGCATGATCCGGGCTGAGGAAGAGGGGAACCATCAGCGCTACTTCCTTTCGGAGGGTTTTATTCTCACAGACCGTAAGATCCTGTCCCATCTCCGCAATCGTTCTACCCGGGCCATACTCATGCACGCCCTGGACCGGGGCAGCGTCAGCTTTTCTGACCTGATGCTCCTGGTGGCAGTGTCCAAGTCCACCCTCTCCTATCATATAAAGCGGCTGTCCGCCGCCGGTCTGATCAAAATAAGCAAGGACGGAGGGACCTTCGTCAGCGTGGTCGACCCTAAAAAACTGGCCGATCTGTTGGTCTGGGTGGAGGGAGACATGGAAAGAGATGCCGCCGACGCCCTCATCGACATCTGGAACAGGATGCGGAATGATTAGGCTGAAATCATATCCATACCTGTCCGATCCTCGAAAATCGTATTTATTGGGCAAATATGGGCATAGATTATACGTTAATCGTAGTCTTTCTTACGAATTAACGTAATTAAGTCCTTTTTCATTATCCCAAATGAAAATAGTTTTAAATTAAAATAAGGCATCCGTGTCGAATTATGGCAGACGATACCAATTCTAGTCAACCTGCTGACAGCGGGGCCTCCCTGAAAAAGAAGGGTGGTAATAAGAACATGATGATCATCGCCGTCGTGCTGGTGGTCGTTGCGGCACTGGTGGCCGTTGTGGTATTGGGTGGTTTCCTCAACAGCGACAATAGGACCGCTTTGGAAAAGATCCAGGACCGCGGAACGATCATTGTCGGAACCCAGGTCCCATATCCTCCGTTCGAGAACATCAACGCTACCACTGACGAACTCGAGGGCATAGACATAGAGATCATGCAGTACATCGCCGCGAAGCTAGGTGTCGAAATTGATTGGCGACCCATGGACTTTGACCCGCTGTTCGCCGCTGTGCAGACCGGTCAGCTGGATTGCGCCATATCTTCCATAACCATTACCGCTGCGCGTGACGTGATCAATGACTTCACCGTACCCTATTACGTCGCCAACCAGGCCGTCCTGGTGCAGAATTCAAGCACCATAGCCGATCTCGACGACCTGAACGATTCTACCCTGGTCACTCAGACCGGGACCACCGGACAGTGGTGGGTCGACGATAATCTGGACCCGGTCAGTCATGTGCCCCTCTCCGACGTTCCCGCAGCCGTGCTGGGAGTGGAGAACGGACTGTATGACGCTTTCGTGGTGGACACCCCCGTGGCCAACAAGTATGCCAACGATACGAACTACAATCTGAAGGTGGCTTTCGTCATCTACACGATGGAATCCTATGGTATACTCATACCCGACAGCGAACCCGAGCTGAAAACGGTCATGGATTCAGCCATCAACGACATGGTCGCTGACGGCACCCTGGACGAGATCATGCTCAAGTGGCTGATCTAAGCGTTCTACAGGAACTAAACCTCTTCCCTAATCTATATTTCAAAAAAAGAAAGGGTGCTGCAACATGGTAATGACCATCGACTGGACCATTGTCCCGGAATACTTCGACGTCTTTATGCGAGGGTTGCAGATGACCCTCCTGATCGCGGTCATATCGATCGTTCTCGGGTTCATAGGGGGGATCCTCATCGGCATGGGGAGGATATCCCGTAATCCGGTGATCTACGGTCTGTCCACGATCTATGTGGAGGCGTTCAGAGGAACGCCACTTCTGATCCAAATATTCCTTGTCTATCTCGGCCTTCCGCAATTGGGCATCTATGTATCCAGTCCTCTAGTGGCTGGTCTCCTCGCTCTTTCTTTGAACAGTGCCGCCTATCAGGCGGAGATATTCAGAGGTGGGGTCCAATCAATATCAAAGGGACAGATGGAGGCAGCCAGATCCTTGGGCCTCAGTTATAATCAATCTTTGTTCAGCGTCGTGATCCCCCAGGCCATCCGCAATGCCCTACCTCCGTACACGAACGAGTTCATCACTATGATCAAGGATTCCTCGCTGGTAATGACCATAGGGGTCCTAGAGCTAACACTGAGGGGTAAATTGATCAGTGCAACGACCGGTCAATCCATCCCGGTGCTCATATTCGTGGCGGTGCTCTATTTCGTCTTGACCTTCAGCACGTCAAGGATCATGAGGGTCGTGGAGAAGAAGTTCGCCATACCAGGCATGATGGGGAGTGAGTGAAGATGGTGGAACCTATTCTCGAACTCGTGGACGTCAAGAAATCGTTCGGTGACCATGAGGTCCTCTGCGGCATTTCAATGAAGGTCATGCCGCAGGAGGTCATTACCATCATTGGTCCCAGCGGCAGCGGGAAGAGCACTTTGCTGAGGTGCATGAATCTGTTGAACGAGCCGGACGGTGGAAAGGTGATCTTCCTGGGGCACAACATCACCGACAAGGACATCGACATCAATGCAGTGCGCGCCCAGATGAACATGGTGTTCCAATCCTTCAACCTCTTCATGCACCTTACGGCCAAGAGGAACATCTCGTTGGCCTTGATGAAGGTCAAGAAGATGAAGAAGCAGGAGGCCGAGGAACTGGCGATCCAGACCCTCAACAAGGTGGGGTTGAGCGACAAGGCGGACGCCTATCCCGGTGAGCTCTCCGGGGGGCAGCAGCAACGGGTGGCCATCGCCCGCGCGTTGGCCATGAACCCCAAGGTCATTCTGTTCGACGAACCCACCTCGGCCTTGGACCCCGAACTCATAGGCGAGGTGCTAGATGTCATGAAGTCCTTGGCCTTATCGGGAATGACCATGGTGGTCGTCACTCACGAGATGGGCTTCGCCCGGGACATGGCCGATCAGGTGATCTTCATGGACCAAGGCCTAATAGCAGAACAGGGAACGGCCGAGCAGATATTCGTCAATCCGCAGAATCCCCGTACCAAGACCTTCCTGAAGCGCATCTTAAAGGAAGTAGGTGCGCTGGACCCAGGCATACCCAGCGATTTCGTACCGGACGCCGAAAACGGACAAGACAATCCTTAAATAGACCAGCGGAAATACAAACGGACCATGTACGCGCTAGGCGATTCGACCGATATTGTTCTGGTCCAGCGCGTCTTGGGTATTTGAAAGGGGAGCCGATGGCTTTCCCGATCTATTGTAGGATGGTATGGCAATGAGAGGTTCATTCTTTCTCGGTCTCATGGCGATCGGTCTGGTGGAAGGAGGGGTGCGCAGGTCCAAGAAGATCAGGGAGGGCAGTGAATGCCATCAGCTCCCATGGCTCTCCACTCCAAAATATCCGTGCGGCCAAGACAATGGACGGGACGACGAAGGATATTATTCTCCGATAAAAAAGAATCATACCGTGCGCAATTACCAGATACCGATAAAGAACAAGAAGAATTGAAGGTCAGGGATTCGACATGGAAGTCATATCGATGGTCGTGAACGACGAGTTCGGAGTGATGCAGAGGATCATGGGTGAGTTCACCCGCAGGAAGATCAACGTGGATACTATCGTGGTAGGTAAGTGTGAGATGCCTGGTAAGTCCCGTGTCGTCCTGAGCGTCTCCGACCGCAAGGAGGCAGAGTGGGCAGTGGACAGTCTGCAGCGCCTGCAAGACATCGTCCAAGTGGAGATCGTGGACGATACCCGTCAGGAATCCTACGCCCTAGTGGCGAACACGGTGGGCAAGGCCCGCCTCATAGGCTCCATAGAGGAAGTGGAGAAGATGGTCCAGGCCACCAAACCTGATAAGTACATAAGGGCAGTGAACGCCATTTGAGGGATAGCATGGACAGCAAGATCTGGATGGACGGCCAGTTGGTGAACTGGGAGGACGCCAAGGTGCATGTGCTGGCCCACGGTTTCCACTACGGTACCGGGGTCTTCGAAGGGATCAGGGTGTACCACACCCCTCAAGGAAAGAACATATTCCGTTTGAGGGAGCACATGGTGCGCTTCCTGAACTCGGCCAAGGTTCTGCAGATGAAGGTCCCCTATACGCTGGACGAACTATGCGAGGCCTGCCGTAAGGTCGTGCGCACCTCTGGGCCGGAAGGAGATTACCTCAGGCCCATAGCCTTCTACGGAGTGCATCCGGAGTTCAAGATCGGGTTGAACCCTTCGAAATTGGGAACGAACGTCTCCATCGTATGCACCCATATGGGCGTGTACATGGGGAAGGACAAGGTGGAGCAGGGTGCGAACATAGTCACCTCCTCCTGGGAGAAGTACTCCAATCGCGCCGCGGCACTGAACGCCAAGATATGCGGGCACTACGTCAACTCGGTGATCGCGAAGCTCGAGGCGATCCAGCGAGGGGCGGACGAGGCGCTAATGCTCAACGGCAACGGCACCGTTGCCGAAGGCACCGGGGAGAACATATTCATGGTGAAGAACGAAAAGGTCTTCACCCCTCCAGTGTCCGCTGGGATCCTGGAAGGCATCACCAGGGACTGCATCATGACCATCGGACGAGAATTGGGTTATGAGGTCATCGAGAAGGAGATCACCCGCTCGGAGCTGTACATGGCCGATGAGGTGTTCATGACCGGCACGGCAGCTGAAATTTCGCCGATCAGGACCATTGACGGACGGATCATTGGCGACGGGAGCATCGGTCAGATCACCAAGCGCATCGGACGGTCCTTCCACGCCGCGGCCATGGGCGAGGACCCCAAGTACGCGCACTGGTTGGACATGGTGAAATGAAAATTCCCTGCTGAGAGAAACCTCTTTCCGTCTCCAATTTTTCAGACAGCACTATTTTTCAAAGAGACGGCCGCTATTACAGCACCTTAATACTAAATAGCGTGGGAAAGATGATAATTCTCCGCTGGAGATAGGCCATGGACCGTCTTGTAAGACTATCAAGTCTGCTGTTAGTGGTTATCGTTTGCTTCAGCGCGCTCACTGCCCTGGTCCAGCAGACCGAGACCTCCTCGTTGTACTCACAGGAGGTGATGGGCGGCATGTCCTCTGGAAATATGGACCTAAGGTACGCCCCCGCCGGCAAGGACAAACTTTTCGATCTGGTGAACACCACTGGCGTCTCCTATCTTCGCGTGGAAGTACTGAATCTATATCTTGATGGAATGTGGATCAAGGAGGAGAGCGGTTTCGAGAAGATGGTCGAATGGTCCGATCTCAACGAACATACTCCGGAGGTGGACATGACGGTCGTTCCGGCCATGCGCATGAGCGGCGGCATACCTATCCTTAAGGATTGTGTGGAGGTCGATTTTGGCAATCTGCCCAAGGGGCGCTATAATACCGAGCTGCAGGTGCTGCGCAGCAACACTCCGGTGCTATTCCCCTATCACGTGAAGGCAGCCAATATCATGTTCCCCCGGGAAACCTTGGAGGCAGCCAACGTCACGTCCGAAGAGGTATACACACAGGTCCCGACCGAACTGCAACAGCGGCTATTGGATACCGCCAGCATGATCACCGTCGGTCTAGGCAGTCCGTACGAGAAAGCGCGTGCCCTCAACGAGTTCATCCGGGAGAACTACGAGTACCGCTTCGATTTCTCCAGTCCCCCGGACGGCGTCGACCCCATGGAATGGTTCCTTTACAACAGCAAGGAGGGGGTATGCACTCATTACAACACCGCGTTCATCATGCTGGCCCGGAGCTTGGGCATCCCCGCGAGGATGGTATACGGTTTCATGGTCAATCCCTACCTTCAGAACCAGGAGGTGACCGGCGCCCAGGCGCACGCCTATGCAGAGGTGCGCTTCGACGGGTTGGGCTGGATAATCATGGATGCCACTGGCCTTCGGGATGAACAGCTGTTCCCCGATGAGAGCACCGCCATGACCATGGCGGGAGTGGTCTTTGAGGACCTGAACATGAACCAGATCCGGGACCCGAACGAAAGGGGGTTGGCCGATCAGGAACTGCGGATATCCGGATCCGGCGGTCCGTTGAAGGTGGTTACCACCGACGAGGGCGGTGCCTACTCCTATCGATATCCCAACCCCGGTCCCTACGGCATCGATTATATCGTACCGGAGGGCTGGCGTGCGACCACCAATTCCAGCATCCATATGAACTTCATAGGGGTGAGGATGGAAGGGCTGCAGTTCGGGGCGGTCAGGGACCAGGACGTGGGCGGGGGTGCCTCGGCGATCCATACGAGCCCTGTCGACCCAGAACTGGACAAGACGACGACCTTCTCCGTTTCGGGGAGGCTCGAATCACTGATCGGCAGGTCGGTGGAGATGACCAAGGTCCGAGTCTACCTGCAATCCCCATCGACAGTGCCGGAAAGGACATTGGTGGCAGAGACGAACGTCATCGATGGTCAATTCTCAGCAGTATGTTGGATACCGAGGGAGCTCAAGGTCGGAAACTACCGTCTGGTGGTCCGGTCATTGGGGAACAGCGAGCACTCCCCGGTAGAGGACGAGCATTTTGTCAGGGTAACCGACCATGTCACCATGCAGTTCCTTCGCCCAGAGAAACTGGCGGCGGGCGTCCCGGTCACAGTGACGGTAATGGTCACGGAGAGGACCTCAGGCCGCCTGCTGGACGGTATAACCGTACATCTGGAGGTGCCGGGGGCGGACATGTGGCCCAACGACCGGAACGTGACCTCCGATTTCTTCGGCCAGGCGGTGTTCACTGTCCGTTCTTGGAACGTCGGCCTTTTGACCTTACGGGCCATTTCCGACGATTTCAGTTTCTTCAGTGACCATCAGATCGAGGATGAGGTGCCGGTGGTCCTGCCGATGCTCAGCCTTAGCTCGGAAAGCCTGGTCCGAGGGGAGATCAACAATCTCATCTTCCGGGCGCAAGCCGAGGAAGCCCCGCTCACCGAACTAAAGGTCCGGTTCGATCTGGAGGGCGGTGAAAGAGCGGGGTCCGAGACGGACAGCGAGGGCTTCGCCATACTCAGTGTTCCAATGGGCAACGACAGTCAGTTGGGGCCGAGGAACGTGACCGTGGTGGCGCTGGTCCGTGGTGACAGCATCCCTCTGCAGGAGTTCTCCATCGATGTGACCGCCAGGACGGTGCTGCTCGGTTGGCAGGAAGGGGACGTTCTCAAGGCCAGATTGACCGACGACCATGGTGTGCCCTTCCCGGGCACTGCCCTGACGGTGAGATCGGGGGGTGATGACCTACATCTCACCACGGACATCAACGGGACCATCTCCCTGCCGCTGCAGGAGCTAGGTGCCTTGGAATGCACCGTGGCCTTCGCTGGCGAGGGCTCATATCTTCCGAGCACCGCCGATGTGGTTCTGCAGGGCGAGATCGAGGGAGGCTTCCCGTACATGACATTACTGATGGTCCTGGTACTGATCGTCGGCGTCCTCGGGACGGTGGCCTACCTGCGCCCCCGGCGCGCCGTTGGGTCATCGGAGATCGATGAGACCGAACCGGACAACATTGACGGACCACACATCCTCACGTTCCCCCAGATCCCTCAGGGGATGCCTCTGATATGGGCTCCAGGAGAGCCGTTGGAGGTCAATGTGGCCACCCAGGACGAACAGGTGATCTTGTCGATCGACGGGGGCGAGTTCATAATGGACACCTCCTCGGGAGGGGCTACTGTCACGCTTCTGCTGGCTGCAGGGGCGAACGCATTGAGGGTCAAGGGTGACAGCGGGCAGACCAAACGGACAGTGTACATCTCCTCATTCCGGGAAGCGATCGCCGCCACCCTCGCTCAGGTGGTGAAAGACCTTCCGGAGAACGATCTCCGGGTGCAAACACCCAGGGAGGTCCAGGCCATCATCAAAAAAGGGTTGGACGAGCCAAGGGCCAAGAGCTTGGACGAACTGCTCGATCTGTTCGAAAGATCTGAATACGGTCCATCAGAGATGAGGCTGGACGATTATCAGCAGGCCTATCGTTTGATGGTGGAGGTGATGGGACGGCATCCTTGAGCTCGATACTCCGCAGGAAGGAGGTTCGGTTCCGGAGCGGTCCGGAGGTGTTGCGAAAGCTGGCGGCTTTGACCGCCGCCCTGGCATTGCTGATCATCCTGATCGGCGTCATATTCTCATTGTTGGCACCGAGCGAGGAAGGTCAGATGGACCTAGGTTTCCTCTCGATCCCCCTGATGCTCTTTGTTCTCCTTTATTACGTATCCGCATTGATGACCACCACACTGGAAGGTCCATTGGCACGACCGCTCTCATCCGGTACGATACTGTTAGGCAGCGCGATCTTCATGTCTCTGGTCCTGACCACCGGCCCCTGGTTCCGAGGACGACTGGACGTGGGTGTCTTGGCAGTGACGATCGGCATATCTCTTCTGGCCATGACCGTCACCCGTCCCTGGAAGCGGAGCTGGTTCACCATCTCCCGCACAGTGACACTGGCCGCCCTCGGCGCATTCGAGGCGGTCCTGCTCTGGGCGTTGGGTGAGGAAGGCACCGCCCTGATGGCGATCGCGATCTCCTTGATCGCCATCGTCCTCTCGATATCATGGTTCAATTCCCGCGCTCGATTTTGGAGGTGGACAGGGTGGGCCGCCTCCACTCCAAAACTGTTCGGCTCCTATGCCGTTCTGACAATCATCACTATCTATATCATGACCGCCAGGGGTCTGGTGGCCGAGATCGGACCGGACCAGCTTATCATGGTGGACTTCGGACTGACCGCCGGCTGCGCCCTGATCGTAGCCAGTATACAGTTCGTTGCCAGTCGTT
>Ga0307379_10004363_pt1 | contig 20197 bp, 21 predicted proteins | sample UN2MG_FD_202237 | JGI IMG/M metagenome (GOLD analysis project Ga0307379, IMG submission 202237) | Soil microbial communities from Risofladan, Vaasa, Finland - UN-2 | ecosystem: Environmental > Terrestrial > Soil > Coastal area > Acid sulfate soil | place: Finland: Risofladan, Vaasa | collected... | reverse complement strand
TCACCCTGACTGAGTCAAAACCCGCAGCAGGGGAGCAGCCGGCCGCTGCCGCGCACCCGGAGCAACAGCGTCTTCTGACCCTGGAATCCATTCAAGTATTGCCGGAGGATTTCAAAATCGGACCTCTGGCAAATCTGGTGGGGATCGATCGAAGCACCCAAGAGATGGTTTCCGTAGCAACCCGTTTTCTGGGCGGATTGCAGGAGGGAACCGTGGCGATGGAAACGCTGCACAACAGCGTGCGCGAGGAGTTGACGAATTCGCTCCACTACTATCTCAATCAAGAACTGATCCCTATCACCTACCGCATCGGCGCCATTACCACACAATCCCAACAAGGAAGTGATCAGAATCCGCCTCTAGGCCAGCAAAGAACAGCCTGGATGAATATCCGCCTGTTCGGATCTCCCGGTGTATGTGAAGGGGAACTGTACCTTGAAAACTCCGGAGGAAGGTGGTACATCTCTGATCTCCAGACCAACTTCGAGCTGCTGAAGCGGGCTTATTCCCGAGAACAGGAAAAGTACTACCCTTCAGCCTACGGATGGGGGATCCAATAGCATGAACCGCGAGGAAGCAATTCAGTTGGTAGACCAGTACGTCCATAGCGACTGGCTGAAGAAGCACAGCCTGGCCACGGCTGCGATCATGGAGCGACTAGCCGGTCGTCTCGGGGGCGATCCCGATACCTGGTGGATTATAGGCATGATCCACGATCTGGATTTTGATATCACCCAGGATCCCGCTGTGCACGGGCGAAAGAGTGAAGAGATACTACGGGAGCACGGTGTAAGCGACGAAATTATCAAGGGCGTTCTGGCCCACAATGCGGACGGATTAGGTCTGGAACGAACCGACCCTCTGGATTACGCTATTACGGCGGCGGAAAGCATTACGGGTTTGATCGTGGCCACAGCTCTGGTCATGCCGGACAAGAAACTCGCGTCGGTCAAACCCGCCTCTGTGGTAAAGAGGATGAAGAAAAAGGAATTCGCTCGCAAAGTCTCGCGAGAGAGTATCATGCTCTGCGAACAGGCAGGGTTCACCCTGGAGGAGTTTTCCGCCATAGCCGTAGATGCCATGCAGGACATCGCAGAGGAGCTCGGTCTATGAAGCGCTGTTTCAGCATTATTTGGGTAGTTCTGCTCATTGTTTTCATCTCCCCACCCATCTCGTCGGATACCCTGCAGGATATCGACAGGGCGGTGGCGGAGTTTGGAGATTACCTTCTCGATGCAATCCCCGATGAAGCAAATCGGAACTTAACGATCCTCCCCTTTCTCTCAGACGAATATGGAAAGGTCACCTTGGGGGATCGGTTCAAGAGCGAGCTCGAACTGTACCTGGCCGCAGAGTACAGAAAAGTCAGGATCATCCCCCAACCGGAGGGGAGCAATACCTACACGGTGAGCGGAGTGCTGCAATCCTATCCCGGCAGGGTGCGCGTCATCTGTCGCATCACCAAACCGGACGGTTCCCTAGGTGGCGGCACCCGGATCGATATCCCCTCCACCCCGGAGCTACTCGCATTGCTCGAGCCTTCGGCAATCGCACAACCGAGAACCTTCCCATCCCCTCGAGACGATCAATCCGCGGGAAACGGCTTCGTCGGACAGGATATGATGCAGGAGGATCTCTTCGAGCCGGACGATGCCCAGGGGTTTGAGGTCGAAATTCCCTCCTTCGGCACCCAGAGCTTCGGGCGTTCGATCACTCCCGGAGATGTAGACCGGTTCAGATTCTACAAAACCGGTCAGGGAACGGTGGTGATGGAAGCGCAGACCAATGTCGATCTACAGCTTCTCCTGTATCGGGAAGGCGAGAACATACCCTTTGAAGTCGGCGGCGGTGAAGGGAGCGCCGGCTTGAGGTTGGAAACCTCCTTAGAAGAGGGTTACTACGTAGTTGAGCTTCTGGCCTACGATTTTGGTGTCCAGGGCTCCTACATATTTTCGATTGACTTGACCGGGCGGAGCAACGACGGATTCGAACCGGACAACCACTTGGCCGAGGCCAAGCCGATCTTTCCGGACACCCGGCAGGACCGGGCTCTGCTTTCGGGTGATCAGGACTGGGTCGAGTTGTCCTTCACCATACCTGCCTTCTACACGGTGTACACCACTGGTGTACAGGTCGACACCCAAATCGCTCTTTTCACGGATCAAGAGAGAGAAATCTTCTCGGACGACGACAACAGCGGCGCTCAGAACAATGCCTTCATCCCGCTGTTTTTGGGAACTCGGCGCATCTACGCCCGAGTATCCGGGGAAGGCGCGTTGGCCACCGGGAACTACACCTTGGCTTTCTACAAAATCGAGCCCATCCGTATCTTCCCGGGAGCAGGCATAGAGGAGTACGAGATCGATGAAAATCCTCTATCCTTTCAGCTCCGCATCATTCAATCAGGGACCTACATTATCCGCAAGCAGGGTGTCCGGGGTAATGCGAGCTCGGCAACGGTAGAGCTTTTCAGTCTACCTTCCATGCGACCTGTGATGGGAAAGGATTCCCTTTACTCGCTTTCGGCTGGGGATTATCTTTTTATTGTGAAGAGCGAACAAGTACAGCCTGTACGTTTCTGTATCTCCCCGGAGGATGAAGGGGAGAACTGTCTGCAGATGATTCGGGAGTGAGTAATAATGGGAATTCGGGTCGGAAGAATCGTTAAGGAGTTCGTCTTCAAGTCTCTGATAGAGCAGAATGTCGAGCTCAATATCCACGCTCAGAGGAAGGAGATCGCGGGATCCATTCTCGAGATCGAAGATGAGTATTTGGATGTAGAGATCCGCTCCGGGGATCCGAATCTTTTCTCAGTCGATGAGAACGTACAGGTTTATTTTCTCTTTCAGAACAACTATCACACCTTCGAGTCCGTGATACTGGAAATAAGCGAAAGCCGGGTCAAGCTGGTTCATCCGAAGGGGGTGTACAAAAACCCTCAGCGAAAAAACGAACGGGTAAGAATCTCAGACCGGGCAGAGGTTTTTTTCACGATCAAAGGGCAGAAGGTGGAGCTGAACTTCCCCAGATCCAATCACTACACCGAGCTGTCACCGGATGTTATCAATTCCCGTATCGATTTCGACTATTCCAGCATTAAAAGCCTCTATAAAAACTTCCGGGAAAAAACGATGGACGAGGTAAGCGAAGCCCGCATCGTAATGATGCGGGAGAAGGTGCTGGACAAATATGAAGAGAAAGTCATGGCCGCGACCGGGAAAATGTTCTGGATACCGTCGACAGAGGAAGACTTTCCCATCAATGATCCGTATCCGGAAGAGCGCCTGATAACCCGCAGGGATCTGGTAAAGTACGAAGAAGCCCTGGATCGTCCTCCCCACGTGATTACCAGCAAACTGGGGAACATTCTCTATGAGAAGCAGAAGAAGCAGATTCACTCTGAGTTATTCTGTCCCATCCTATATGATCTGTACCTGGTCGGGTATGTCTACCTGTGCAACAGAGAGGACAGGAAGGAAAAAATATCGAAAGACCTGCTGGAATACGCATACGATTTCTCCAGGGTACTGGGGTACTCTCTGCATCTGACCGGATATTTCACCTCGAACGGCAGCATGGAACGCAGATATGAAGCTCCGATCATTGACATCAGCGCTTCCGGACTGCTCTTTACCCATCCTCGAGCGGATCTATCCGACAACCTGCTGATTCACACCGACATGGAGGTTACGGTTCGGTTTCCAGAGCGAACCATGGTCATCGGTTCCCGGGTACGGCGGAAATTTCAAGACGCCGAAAGGTGCTATTTCGGGATTCAGTTTCTCGATATCAATCAGGAAGACCTGAACTTTCTCTTCGAAAAGTTGTACGCCAAGCCCTATTCGATAGAAGAGGAAAACAAATGGGAAGGGGGGACGCCTCCGCCGCCCCTAGACCTTTTTGGGGAAAAATCCTAGCCTTGAGATTCTTGCTCCTGCTCCTCGGCAGACAGAAGGAACTTGAACTCTTCCTCCGAGACGATCGGTTCCTGGTCATCGGTTGACCCTTTTTGTTTTGTGATCATCTCGTTGATACCCGCCAGCTCGGTTTCCCGATTTGACTGGATGCGCTGAAGGAGATCGAAATCCTGTTCCAACGAACTGGCCAGAGGAAGGCGCTCCTCAAGTATATCTTCCAGAAGGGCAATTACCTTTGAGTTCAACTTCTGCAGACCCCTGAGGTGGGTGAATCGATCGATCATGAGATGGTTCGCCTTCAGAGACTGATAGATGCTCGCCGAGGTTTTGTCGAGAAACCGAATATCCTCGATGATTCTGTCTCTGTACAGATCCGTATCTATGTTCAGCAGCAAACTTGCAGAGATGCCCTTGAAAATCAGGGTGAGGTAGAAAATGTTGTCTTCGTAATTTACCCGTCGTGTCATGGTACCAGCCGCCAATAGCGATATCTACTTGATTTTCGGTCGCTTTGAGCGAAGCCTTGATCTTCTTGACTTCTTCCTGGGTATATGTTAGCTTATGCTTCGCCTCTTTATCCACTTCCGTCTAGGGAATGGATCATCAAGACCATAGGGAGGAACACATGAGAAACTACGAGGCTGTGCTTATTTTTAAACCGGAAAACGAGCTTCTTGCCGAAGGCAGGGAGTTCGTTAAAGGTCTTTTTAATGACAATGGCTGCAAGGTTGTCAAAGAAGAGGAGATGGGCGAGAGGAATCTTGCCTACGAGATCAAGAAGAATAGCAGAGGGTTTTACCTCCTCTACGAGATCGAATCAGAACCTGAAAATATCCAAGCCTTCGACAAAGCCCTGAAGCTCCGGGGCGAGATTCTGAAATGCCTCTTCGTTCGTAAAGAACAGTAACACAATAAATACGAAACGGGAGCATGTACAATGGCTGACATCAACCAAGTAGTTCTGGTCGGCAGGCTTACCAGAGACGTGGAGCTGAAATATACAAATACAGGTTTTGCCATAGCCAACCTATCCCTGGCCGTGAACCGCAGGGTCAAAAAAGACGACACCTGGCAGGACGAGGGCAACTTCTTCAACTGCGTCTTGCTCGGCAAGAGAGCCGAAGCCCTCGCACAGTATCTGGTAAAGGGCAAACAGATCGGCATCCAGGGGGAGCTGAAGCAGGATCGGTGGGAACAAGCAGGACAACCTCGAAGCCGTGTTGAGATCTTCGTGACGAACATCCAGCTGTTGGCAGGGCGGGGCCCGGGCCAGGGTTCTGGAATCTCGCCCAGCCAGACCGAAGAGCTTCCTGCGCAAGAGATACCTACTGCGGATGACTTCGACGACGATATACCTTTTTAAGTTTGAGCTGATTCGCTAAATCATTTCACAGATATGAACTGTTATTATGATGACAACCGAAAATCTTGTTTTTATACTTAAAACTTCGCTGTGACTAAAACAGGATTTTCGGATGGAAGAAGATATCGCAATCTTCCTTTCAGTTGCGAGGGAGCGCCCGCTTCGGCGTACCGCAGCCACGAAGATTGCGATACGATAATCAGGAGGATTCTTAGATGAGCGAAGAGAACAAAGTAGAGGGCCAGGAAGCCAAGGAACAATCCGCCGCTCCTGCAGAGGAAGAGGCGAAGAAAAAGAAAAGCAGGTCTTCTATTAAGAACGCAAAGGACGCAAAAACCGCTAAAAAGGACGCCGCCGATAAGAAAACGAAAGCCGAAAAGAAAACGCCGGCGGCAGAAACCAAGGAAAAGGCAGCTAAACCGAAAACGCCTGCGGTGGAAGCACCCGTGGCAAAAGCCGAAGAGAAAACGCCGGCGGCGGAAACCAAGGAAGAGGCAGTTAAAGCGGAAGCGCCTGCGGTGGAAGCACCTGTGGCAAAAGCCGAAGAGAAAACGCCAGCGGCGGAAACCAAGAAAGAGGCAGCTAAACCGGAAGCACCTGTGGTGGAAGCGGTAAAAGCCGAAGAGAAAGCACCCGCGGCAGAAACCAAGGAAAAGGCAGCTAAAGCGGAAGCACCTGCGGTGGAAACACCTGTGGCAAAAGCCGAAGAGGAAGCACCTGCGGCAGAAACCAAGGAAGAGGCAGCTAAACCGAAAGCGCCCGCAGTAGAAGCGGTAAAAGCCGAAGAGAAAGCGCCTGCGGCAGAAACCAAGGAAGAGGCAGCTAAACCGGAAGCGCCCGCAGTAGAAGCACCTGTGGCAAAAGCCGAAGAGAAAGCACCTGCGGCGGAAGCACCGATCAGGAAAGGGCCGGGGCAGGAGAGAACCGAGAGAACCGGCAGCCGTCCAGAACCGAGAGACGATCGACCGCGGGGACGCCCCTACAACCGAGACGGTGGAGATTCAAGGCCGCGGCGACCCATGGGTGGCGGCAGAGGTGGTTACCGAAGCTTCTATAGAAGGAAATACTGTAAGTTCTGCAGCAAAAAGGTGACGATCAGCTATCGCGACTCGGACCTCCTCCGACGTTTCATCACTGATCGGGGGAAAATATTACCCCGCCGCATCACCGGGACCTGCCCCAAGCATCAGCGCCAGCTGTCCAGAGCCATCAAACAAGCAAGGATATTAGCACTACTTCCGTTCGTCGAGAAGTAACGGTGATCGAAGCCCTTATATTTGCCGCTGTATCGACTCTTCTCTACCACTTGGGAATGGGGTTCATTTTGTTCCTTATCCCTCTCCAGGTCGTGCTCATTAGGAAGGGTAGAAAAAGCTTCACGATCACTCTGGTTTTGGCCTTGACCTTTATTATAGCCGTGAAGCTTATCCTCCTTGGACGAATGCAGGATCCGGCGGCTGCGCCCTTTCTCCTTGTGGAAATAACGACCGTGCTGTCTCTCCTGGGGGGACTCGTATTGATCCAGCTCCCCGAGCTGAGCTCCGGTTTCGAAAGTTATCGCCTTCCCAGAGTCCTGAGGCTGCTGATTGCAACCGGTGTCGCAGGAGTGTTGTCGGTACCTGTGATTCTGTATCTACGGGGCAGTGAAGAGTTCATTTTAGGAATGAAGGAAATCTTTTCAGCCCTTGCTTCGAACTTGAACAGAGCATTCAGCGAGGCCGAGGCGTTCAACCTACTGTCCGGATCGGGGGTGTTCCAGGCGGAATCCCTGATGCAGATCAGCAGCACTTTCCTGCTGCGCAGTTTCCTTTTCGATTATTTCCTGCTGCTTACCTTCTCCTGGTGGCTGGGAACGATTATCGGAGCCCGAACTGTGGGCAAGATTCACGGGTTAACCCGTGTCGCGGATTTCAAGCTGCCCGATGCCTATGTATGGCCCTTGATCGTGAGCCTGGTTCTGGTTTTGGGAACTCTGCTCGTGCCCGTGGAATTCCTGGAGATTCTGGCCTGGAATTCCCTGCTCATTCTGGCCTTCCTCTACGGAATTGCCGGGCTGGGAATCCTCCGGTTTTTACTGAAGAAACTTAAAATCCCCATGGGGTTTCGCTGGCTGTTAATCCTGGCTATCATTATCCTGGCGATGACCCCGCGTATCAATTTTGTCATCCTGATCCTGGTTCCAGGATTGGGCGTTTCGGAGACATGGCTGAAATATCGCAGAGAGGAAAGGAGCAAAGTATAACGATATGAAAGTGATCTTAAATCATGACGTCGGCGGTTTGGGTGAAGAGGGGGACATCCGGGATGTAGCCAACGGGTATGCCCGGAATTACCTTATCCCGAAGAAATTCGCCCTGGCTTACTCGAAACATAACCTCACCCAGCTCGAGAGCCGTCGAACCGCGATCGATCAGCGCAAAGAGGAGAAGCGCAAAGAGGCGATGGGCATCAAGGAGAGGCTGGAGAGCGAAGAGCTCACTTTTACCATGCCTGCCGGAGACAGCGGAAAGTTGTTCGGTTCGGTGAATAATGCCATGGTGGTTCAGGAACTTGAAAACCGGGGCTACACGATCGAGAGGAAACGGGTCGAGGTTCCGGAAAACAATATCCGTATGTTGGGCAATTACACGGTGAAGGTAAAGCTGTACGGCAACGAAGAAGCACAGATCAACGTTCTGGTAGAGGCTGCTGAAGAGAAATAAGTACTGCCCATGGCAACAACGGGTTTAAAAGACAAGATCCCTCCCAACAATCAGGATGCGGAGATCGCCACGTTGGGGGCGCTGCTGCTCGACACAGAAGCTCTCGGCACAGTGATTCACTACCTGAGATCTGAAGATTTCTACAAAACAGCTCACCAGCGGATCTACCAGGCCATCCTCAACCTTTTCGACAGAAACGAAGCGATCGACCTGATCACGCTGACAGAGGAGCTGAAGAACGGCAATCTCCTCGAGGCCTGCGGCGGGGCGGCATACGTGTCCCGGCTTACCTCTGCCGTTCCCACCAGTGCCAACGTCCGATACTATGCCCAGATCGTTCAGGACTGCAGTATCCGCCGGCATCTGGCCCGAATTGCTTCCTCCATCGTCTCCGACTCCTACGACGACAGCCAGGAGGTACGGCTGATCATCGAAGAGGCGGAGAGACAGATCTTCGAGATCACGGACAAGCAGCACTCCGGTACTTTTCAAGCGGCTAAGGAGATCGTCTCCAAAACCATCGAAGCGATCGAGAAACTCTACCATACCAAGGATGCCTACATCGGGATCCCTTCCGGATTTTCTGAGCTTGACATGCTTACCAGCGGGTTTCAGAACTCCGAGTTTATCGTCATCGGAGCGAGGCCTTCCGTGGGAAAAACCGCGCTTGCCCTGACCATGGCGGCAAACATGGCGATTCACAACAAGTTCCCCGTCGGATTTTTTACCCTGGAAATGTCGAGCATGGCTCTGATGCAGAGAATGCTGGCCAGCGAAGCCCGTATCCGTTCCAACAGCCTTCGCTCGGGATTCTTAAAACCATCGGATTTCCATAAACTGACAGAAGCGGCGAGCAAGATCTACGAGGCTCCGTTGTACGTCGACGATACACCTTCCCTGCGGCTCTTGGATTTGCGGGCTCTGGCCCGGCGTATGCGCCATCAATTCAACGTTGCCATTATATTCATCGACTACCTGACTCTGATCACATCGGAAAACAGAGAACTCCCCCGTCACGAGCAGATCGCGGAGATCAGCCGCTCCTTAAAAGCCCTGGCCAGAGAGCTGGATATTCCGGTCGTCGCTCTGTCCCAGGTGCGGCGGGAGAGCGAAGGCAAGCAACCCAACCTGGCTGATCTGCGTGAATCAGGTTCAATAGAGCAGGATGCGGACGTGGTGATCTTTCTGCACCGGGAACGACTCTCCGGAGATGGTGAAGAGGACCTGCCTCGCAACATAGAGACCGACCTGATCGTGGCCAAACAGAGAAACGGGCCTGTAGGCAGTATGAAAATTGCTTTCATTCCGGAGTACACGAAGTTTGAAAATATGACCAGAGGTGTAGATACTTGAGGTATGGTGTTTAAGGATCAGTATAACTTTGAAAGTCTGGTGAACGAGGCTGAGGAGCTGGTCGTCGCCGAGATAGGTCGGCAGCTTCCCGAATATCCGGACCTGTGCACCTGCTCTGAGTGCATCCTGGATGTCGCAGCCTACGCTTTGAACAGGGTCCGACCCCGATATAGGGTGTCTCTACTCGACAAGGTGTACGTACACAACCGAGAGCGCAGTGCCTATCTTCGGGAGATCCGCAGATCTGTTGCCGATGGCATCCTCAAGGTTAGAACCAATCCTCCTCACGACTGAGGCGAATCCCGCCGGTAGGTGTCAGAGCTGTCCACGATCCATCATCGAAGAGGTGGATATTTAACAGCAGCCGTCGCGAGCGGATCTCCCACACAGAGATCGAAGAATCCCGATTCAGCGAAAAAATTTTGTCATCATGCACATACAGGGAGCGCGGTATCTGCCCGGAAGCTTCGAGGGCCCCGGATTGAGACCCGCTGAACACCCTTACCGATTCATAGCCGAGGGTCGTGTACACTCTTCCCGAATCATCCCCTGCAAGGGTTGCCCCAAGATCCTCACCCTCGAACTGTTGCAAAATCCTACTCCGTTCGAAGGCAAATCCAGAGTGAACCTTTACAACGGTACGAACCTGCCCCGCCCCCTGCTCCACCGCCAGACTGTACAGCTCGCCGCTGCGCCCCGTCCCACTGTAGAGAATGTCATAGACAAAGAGACTGGGATCCTGTATGGGCACGGTTTCTTCTGTGCGACGATTGATCTGCAGGAGGGGACCCGCGAACGTCGACAAGCTCGTTTTCCCGCCAATAAGGATATCCCCGAAGGTGAAAATGAGCTTGTTCATTCCGGGGGCATTGTATTCGAAGGTGGTGGCAAAGGTATTGGGGTCCAGGATGCGGCAGCGCCCGCTCTCTTCCACCACAGCAATGCCTTGACTGGACACCGACACCTGACGGATCGGTGATTCAAATACTACAGGCAGATCCTGGATTCCGCCGTACCAGGTGTTGAGCAAGGCCAGCTTGCCCTCCTCCCCCTTGAGCCACAGGAGCAGGCGTTGGCTATCCAGGTAGGTGATCCCAAGGGAAGAGCCAAATGGATTCGGGAAGCGAAGCTCCCGGACTTCGATATCCGCATCCTGCTCATTGTCATAAGGCCGCAGGAAAAACTCCGAATCAAAGATCGAAATTTCATTGATCGAAGCGATCGCCAAGGTGCTTCCGTAAAACGCAAGGCCACAAATCTCCATGCGTCTGTTTTGCGCTACCCGGGAAACATTTCCGCCAGTCGCGACCACTGAGATACTACCGTCGGAAGTAGCCAGATACAAATCTCGGTCGCTGTAGACGAGGCAGCTCGCTTGAGGAAACCGTGTCGCGAATGCTGTGGTCAGCTCGATCAGGTATTTGCCCCCGAAGTACCACTTTTTCACCACCGCGCCGTTTTCGGTTTCCACAACCCCTGAAATCTCGTTACCAACCGGAGAAAAACTGAGATCCACGATTCCCGCCACCCGGGTGCTGTCGACAGTCTCTCCACTTAAAACATCTACCAGTACCAACTCCTGTCCTGTAGAGGCGACGATGTGGCGATTGTTCGGAGAGATGCGTATCTGGTCCAGGTTTGCCGGAGCCCTTACCTGCTTGATCATCCGTCCCGTCCGGATATCCCAATAGGTAATGTATCCGGAGGGCTGATAGGTCATGATGTTTCCTTCGTTTCGGGCTACTGTAAAATAGGAAACAATACCGAAGCCTCTCCCCATGTAGGGAAGGACCCGCCCTGTTTTGGGATTCACAACGGTCAGACTTTTATAGTCGGCCAGGCTGTAAAACAGATATTTGCCCAGTGGGGAATAGGCAAAGTACATCACTTGTTTGTTCGATTTAACGGCAAACAACCGTTCCCCGCGCTGCCAGTCCCAGACTTCCAAGGTACCGGCTTGCAGAGCCTCCCCTACCAGGACAGCGAAATGGGGTTGACTGGGATGAACCGCAAGCCGCTGGATCGGCCTGTGGGAGATCCGCACCGTCCCAAGAAGCTCCTTCTTCTCCGTGTTCCAAATACGCACCGTTCCGTCTTCTCCGGCACTGAATAACAGATGCCGCTCACCGTCATACACCAGGTCGGTGATCTTGCCGAAATGGCTGATGTCTATCGGGACCCAACGCGCTTGCGGGATGAGCAGAGGAGAAGATAGAAGCAGCAGTAGAAAGCAAACGATTCGTCGTTTCAATCTGAACCTTCTACGTATAAATTATTGATCGAGATATAGGGCGCTTTGAGGATTTCGGAAAATGGCTCCCGGCGCTTCTTCTCCTCCAACTGGGACTCAACTTTGTGCACTGTTTCCATGGGAACTTTCAAGACCCCAACTTCGTTCTCCTTCAGGCCCAGTGCGGAGAACAACACCATATCCCCCTCCCGTTTGCTGAAGAGGATGCGCACCTCTTTGTCGCCGGAGTAATCCTCCATGATCTTGCTCAACAGGTAGTACTTCACGATCTCCACCACCCGGTCGTCGAGATTGTTCCGCTTGATCAGGAATTTCTCCACCAGCTCCTCATATCCGATCGCAACCCGATTCGCCTCGCGAAGGCTGTATGACAGGGCGCCCCGAAAATACATCCCGCGGTCCAACTCGGGAATGAAAAAGATACTGTTCTCGGCCTGGGGATCGTCTATGAAAACGGGGAACTCCGGTTTCAGCACTTTACCACAATTCGGACAACGGATATTGAGGAACTCCCCACTGATGATCGCTTGCTCCACCTCGGGTTCTTTACTCAGGTCGATCGAGTGGGGAAGATCTGCATCGAAACTGTGCTCGCAGAAACAGACGATTCGGCGCTTCATCTCATCACCTCCCCATGAAAAAAAGGATGTCGCTGAAGGTGACCACCACCGCGATCAGAATGATGAAGGAAAAACTGATCATTTGAATACGGGCAATCACTTTCGGCTGCAGGGGTTTTCTCCGTAGGATTTCTAAAGAAAATACGAGAATCTGCCCGCCATCCAGACCCGGGATGGGCAGGAGATTGATGATGAACAGCACGATGCTCAACAGGCAGAGGAAGCGAAAGTAGGACACTATCCCTTGAGCAAAACCTATGCTGAAACCGCGGGTGGCTACTGAACCGACATAGTAGGTGATGCGCAGAGGTCCGGCAACGACCTTTCTCAAGTTGACCCCTTGAAACAACAGGCCGATCCCCTTCACCGTGATCAACAAGGTATCCCAGCTCTCCTCGATGCCCTCGCGCAGTGCTCCGATCGGTCCGACCCGTTGAGAGGGATAGACGTTCACGGCAAAACTCAGACCCAGCTGGGCGATTCCCTGTTCGTCATAATCCAGAACAAGAGTCGCATTTGTTTCAGAGCCGTCTCTTCGATAGCGGATCTCCAACGTTTCCGGTCTGTCCCCCAGCTGCTGATAGAAATCTATGGTATGGCGAACGGGCTGACCTCCGGCTGCAACGATGAGATCTCCCCGCTGCAGACCCGCCAAGGCTGCGCCCGAGTCGACTTTGTCCACGATGGGATCTCTCCAGGCATAGACACCGATTCTTCCCGCCCCCGTGTCGAGGTCCAGTTCGGGTGTCAGGGTTGTTTGAAGCTGCCTGTCCTCCCGCAGAATTGTCAGCACAAGCTCCTCGCTCGGGGCGGTGGCCACAGTTTCCAGAAGGTCCTGGAAATGATTCACCGGCTGGCCATCGATGGCGATGATTCTGTCTCCGGTCTTCAAGCCGGCCTGGGTGGCAGGAGGCAGCTCGGAAAAACCGGCCAAACTGTAATCCGACGCCAAGACGATCCGGTTTCCGTCCGTATACACATCGAAGCCGATCCACCAAATCAAGGTAAGGACGAGAACAGCGAACACCACGTTTGCCACTGGACCGGCAGCGGCGGTCACGATCCGCTTCCACGGACGGGCGGCAAAGAAGGAGCCGTCTTCACGCTTCTCCTGGAGGCTGTACGGATCCTCTCCCTTCATCTTGCAGTAGCCGCCGAAGGGGAGCATGGAAATGCGGTAATTCGTGCCTTTGTAGTCAAAACCGACGATCCTCTTTCCCCAACCCAGGGAAAAGGCTTCGACTCCGATCCCTACCCGCTTGGCCGCGATGAAGTGCCCAAGCTCATGCACGAACACCATGATACCGAAACCAACGACTCCGAAAATTATTGTTACCACCACTTCAGGCAATCCTTTTCATCTTTTTTAAAATTTCCGCGGCCCTCAGCCTCGCCTCCTGATCGACCTGGAGTATCTCCTCGATCCTCTTCGTCGAAGCACTCCAATCGTCCTGCAGGGTGTCCTCCACCAGCGAAGAAATCTCCAAAAACGAGATCCCTCGGCTCAGGAACTGTTCCACCGCCACCTCATTGGCGGCGTTGTAGGCGATTGCGTACCCTCCCGAGCGCTCAACAGCCTCGTAGGCCAGGGAGAGCAACCTATACTTCCGTGGATCCACCGGCTCGAAGCTCAGACTCTTGTCCGTTAGATCGAAGGGTTCGATGCAGGATCGCTGCAGTCGAGGATAGGTCAGAGCGTCCTGAATCGACAGGCGCATATCCGGCTGACTGATCTGGGCGTAGAGGAAACCATCCGTTGTACGAACCAGGGAGTGAACATAACTCTGCGGATGGATCAACACCTTGATCGCGGAAACGGGGAAGTCGAAAAGGTAGTGAGCTTCGATGACTTCCAGCCCTTTGTTAGCCATCGTGGCCGAATCCACGGTTATTTTCGCGCCCATATTCCAGTTAGGGTGTGTTACTGCATCCTCGAGTCGTACATGCTTCAACTGTTCATAGGAGAGATTTCGGAATGCTCCCCCGGAAGCTGTAAGAATGATCTCCCGCACCTCCTCTTTGCTGCGGTTGTGCAAGAGTGTAAAGACCGCATGGTGCTCCGAGTCGACGGGCAACAACAAAACACCGCTTCTGCGGGCCAGGTCCGAAACCAGGTTACCGGCCATCACGACGGTCTCTTTGTTCGCCAGGGCCAGGTTTTTTTTGTTCTCCAGGCTTTTCACCGAGGGAAGCAGCCCCCTGGAACCGGAGATCCCATTGACCACCAGGTCGGCCTCGGTTTCTACTATCATGTCGAGCAGCCCCTCCTCTCCCCGATACACCCGTACATCACCCAATTTCGACAAACTCCGTTCACCTTCCTCGTCAAGGGTTCCGGTAAGGGCAACGGCCCTGGGAGAGAACTTCCGCACTTGTCGAACTAGACTGCTAACTCTGCGACGGCAGCCTAGAGCCACCACGTCGAATTCCGACTCAAATGCTTCAACTACCTTGAGTGTGTTTGTGCCTATCGAACCTGTACTTCCCAGCACAATAACTTTTTTTCTATTCAACCCTGGCCGCCTATGCCTCGAATTTACCGCGAAATGAGCAGAAAGACAAAGTAGAACACCGGAGCAGTGAAAAGCCAGGAGTCGATGGAATCGAGGATTCCTCCCCGACCGGGAATGATCTGCCCTGAATCCTTGACTTCCGCCGAACGTTTTAGAGCCGACTCCACCAGGTCCCCCGTAATTGTGAAAACTCCGACGGCGGCCCCGAACAATGCGGTAATCGGGTAGCTAAGGGGCAGCAGCCGGGGGAACAGGGCTTTGAATAAAACGGCGACCCCTACGGCTGTCAGGACTCCGGCGGCAAATCCGAGGGCGGATTTGTTCGGACTGACGGGATAGTTCAACTTGGTGCCCCGGCCAACGAACATACCGACCAGGTAGGCCATAATATCGTTGGCAATGTTGATACTGAAAAATAAAAACAATACCAGGCTGGCATTCTCCAGTGCGCTGAGCCGAACGATGAAAGACAGGAGCAGAGCCGGATAGATCAGCACCAACAGAGAGGTCGAGATCCTCTGAAGCAGAGGAGCCAGGTCCTGCGAACTCCGCACCCAAAGGGAGCGCAGCAGTACCAGGACCACCAAAGCTGTAGGGACTGCCAGGGACCACCGGGGGGAAACAACCCCTATCACCTCGAGGTAGGTAGTTGCGGGAATCAAGCCGGCTAAAGGGAAAAGGAAGGCAAAGGTCGGGAGCCCCCGTTTCGCGAGCAGGGTCTCCACCTCTTTAGCCCCGACAGCCGCTCCCAGGACCACAGCTATGTTTAGTACCAGGTGATTGTAGTGGGGAAGGATAAAGATCAACAGGAAAAAAAGAGGCAGCGCAACAACAACGGTTGCCGTTCTCACCAAGAAGGAACTGCCGCTCATGATAATGGGTACTGTGCTTACCGCATCCCCGCGGCTATATGACCCGAACCTGTGGATGAGTGTTCCGACGATTTCTGAGCGCCGTAGCGGCGTTCCCGACTTCCGTACGATTGGAGTGCCTCAGCCAAGTCTGTTTCATCCCAATCGGGCCACATCTTTGAGCTGAAGTACAGCTCGGAATAGGCCATTTGCCAGATCAGAAAATTGCTGACACGGCATTCTCCCCCTGTACGGATGACCAGGTCGGGGTCGGGGATTTCGGGGTGATCAAGATGGAATTGGATATCTTCCTCGGAAATGCCGCCGTTTTTCCCTTCTGCCAGAGTACGGTTGACAGCACGCAGGATCTCGTCTCTACCGCCGTAGTCGATGGCCAGATTCAATGTCATCCTGTCGAAGTGGGCGGTTTTCCGGGTGACCCTTTCGAGCTCCTGCGCGACGTCTTTGGGCAACCGACTGCTATTACCGGAGCTGACGACACGGATCTCGTTATCTTGATAGAACTTGAACTCCCTACGGAGATGGTTTTTTATAAGAAACATGAGGTAGGAGACTTCTTTGCTGGTGCGTTTCCAGTTCTCAGTAGAGAAGATGAACAGCGTGATATGCCGCAGGCCGGCTTTCAAGGCAGCTCGCACGATTCGCTTGGCAGCCTTCACTCCCTCCAAGTGCCCTCGGGTGCGGGCTTTCCCCTGGCGCTGAGCCCACCTTCCGTTCCCGTCCATTATGATGCCCACGTGCTGGGGAAGGGGGGCAAAGGTTTCCGTAGTCATCAGATTTCCATTATTTCCTTCTCTTTGGCCTCAACGATCGCATTCACCTCTTCGATGTACTTGTCGGTAAGTTTTTGAATATCCTCCTGTCCGCGCTTGGATTGATCTTCACTGATTTCAGAAGTCTTCTGCAATTGTTTGAGTTCGTCATTACCGTCCCGTCGAATGTTGCGAACAGCGATTCTGCTCTTCTCCGCTATGTTTCGGGCGACCTTGGCCAGCTCTTTCCGTCGTTCCTCAGTCAAAGGAGGAATGTTTATTCGGATAACTTTCCCGTCATTGTTGGGATTCACGGAAAGTTCCGATTTCTGGATAGCCTTTTCGATTTCCGATAAAACGGAGCGATCCCAGGGCTGAATGACGACCAGACGAGCCTCGGGCACCGAGACGGTCGCCACCTGATTAAGGGGAACCTTCTGGTCGTAGTAGTCCACCCTGATGTTCTCAAACAGTGCGGCGGATGCCCTGCCTGTACGGATCGTTTTAAACTCATTCTCCAGAGCCTTCACCGCTTTTTTCATCTTTTCTTCGGTTTCCTTGTTTACTCTTTCCATCCGGACTGCTCCTTTCGGCAAAAACGGTGGGCCTCCGCTCGGGTGCATCGAAACACAGGTTCACCGCCTGATTTCCTACTCAACCTCTTCTCCTACCTTGTAGTACAGGTACTCGCCTATCTCGACCTTTCCGCCGATCTCTTTGCTCAAAGCTTCAAGCACCTTGGAAACTTTGAGGTTCTGATCCTTGACAAAGGGCTGGTCGACGAAGCAGATCTCCGCCAGGTGCTTGTTCAGCTTTCCCTGGACAATACCTTTGGCTACGTTTTCCGGCTTTCCGAGTTTTTCAGCCTGCTTGGCAAAGATCTCCTCTTGCTCCTTCAGGTACTCCCCCGGAACATTATCCCTGGTGAGGAACAGAGGCGCGAAGGCTGCTGTGTGTAGAGTCAGATCAAAACCCACCTCTTTGACCTTGGCGTTGTCCTTCAGGGAAGAATCGGAGAGCGAAAACTTGACCATTACGCCGATCTTTCCTTCTCCATGGATGTAGTCCATAATCAGATCGTTCACTCCGGCTTCCAAAACATTGAGACGGCGCAGAGTGATGTTCTCTTTTATTCTACCGATAGTGTCCTGCACATGAGAAATGAAATCCTCCGGTTGGGCAGAACTCCCCTTCACGACGGCCAGCTCGGTTAAAGTTTCACCAAGGGCGATGAACTCCTTGTTCTTGGCTACGAAATCTGTCTCGCAGGTAAGCTCTAAAAGTACGCCTCTGCCGTCGCTGATGCGGGAAAAGACACGGCCTTCCCTGGTCGCTCTGCCGGCGCGTTTCTGAGCCGCAGCCAGACCGAGTTCTTTCAGTATTTTTTCGGCTTTAGCAAAATCACCTTTGGCCTCTACAAGGGCTTTCTTACAGTCCATCATCCCTGCGCCGGTTTTTTCGCGCAGGGTCTTCACATCGGTTGCCTTGATTTCCACCTGTTAACTCCTACTCGTCGTATAGTTTGTCTTCATCTACGTTGTGTTCATCCGCCAGATCCACCTGCTGGGCGGGTACTTTCTTCTCGGTGCCCTTCTTCGCTTCTTCCTCTGCGGGGTTGTAATCGGAGTAATCCTTATCTGTGAAACCTGCTTTATCCTGTTCTTCCTTTTCCTCCGTTGCTCCCGCGACGGCAGCTCCAACAGCCACAGTTTCCGTATCCTCCTTTTCTTCCTCACCATCATTGTACTTCTCGTATTCGGAGATCTCGTCCTTGTCCACGTAGGAGGTGAAGTCTTCGTTGGTGGTATCGTCCTGGAGAGTCTCGATGATTTCCAAACCGACCTCGTTCTCAGCTTCGATAACAGCATTGGCGATGATCTGGGCAAAGAGATTGATGGCTCGAATTGCATCATCGTTCCCTGGAATCGGGTAATCGATTCCTTCGGGATTGCAGTTTGTATCAACAATGGCGATGATGGGTAGCTTCAGTCTCTTTGCTTCAGCCACTGCAATAGCTTCTTTGCGGGTGTCGATAACGAACACGACGCCGGGAAGTTCTTTCATCTCCTTGATTCCGCCCAAACTTCTCTCCAGCCGCGTCCGTTCCTTCATCAGACGGGAGATTTCTTTCTTGGTCAACTTCTCGAATGTCCCGTCGACCTCCATCTTCTCGATCTTCTTGAGTCGTAGCAGCGACCTCTTGATTGTCGAGAAGTTGGTAAGCATGCCTCCGAGCCAGCGGCTGTTCACATAGAACATACCGCAGCGCTGAGCTTCCCGTTCCACCGCCTGCTGCGCTTGTTTCTTGGTACCGACAAACAATACGGATTTACCCTCGAGAACTGACTTGCGAACCACTTCGAAGGCTTCTCTGATGGATACGATTGTTTTTTGTAGATCGATGATGTGGATCCCATTGCGTTCGGCGAAGATGTATTTCTTCATCCGGGGATCCCAGCGCTTGGTCTGATGTCCGAAATGCACACCAGACTCAAGCAAATTTTTCATTGTGACGACTGCCAAATGCGTCCTCCTTGCTCGGTGACCCTGGCGGGTCCCTTTCCTTCTCTTTTTCTCGTACGTTCCATCTCCACAACCCACGCCGCACCCACTCACTTTTACGAATCTGTGGGCGCTGGTTTTCTTAAGACTGAACGCCGGAAGATACCGTCCCCGGCGCGCTGCCTACGGCAGATCAGCGCAGGGAATATTTGTTACTCTTTAAAATGCCATAAAATGTTTCAAGAGGCAAGCCCACAACGTTGCTGTAGGAACCCCTGATCCACTCGATGAAGAACGCCCCCCGTTCTTGGATCCGATAGGCTCCCGTGACACCTGACCATTCGCCGGTCTCGAGATACATCTCGATATCCTCATCACTCAGTTTGGCGACCTTGACCTCCGTGCAGACGCTCCTCAGATCCACCGGCTCCCCCTTGGCGGGCAAGAACCCGATGCCTGTATAAACTCGGTGAACCTTACCGGAAAGCATCTTCAATATCTTTTCAGCCTCTTCGATTCCTGAGGGCTTGTGGACCGCTTTCCCGCCGATCTCCACCAGCGTGTCCAATCCCAGCAGCCAGCGGGGGGATTCCTGCTTGAACATCTCCACAACGGTTTCGATCTTTCGAAGAGCGATCCGCTTCACCCGTTCTTCCACGCTTCCTATGGTAGAGAAATTCTCATCTATGTTGGGTGGAAATGCCTTGAAGGGGATGTGCACCCTGTTGAGAAGTTCCTGGCGCCGGGGAGATCCGGTGGCCAGTATGATAGTTTCCATGCCTTCTATGTATCCTACTTCTTTGCTTGTGTCGGTCCTCGGGCTACATCAATCGGAAAAGGAAGATCCCGCCGAGGATGCCGATGAACGTACCGGGGTTGATCTTGATGAAAACACTCAATACGGAAAGGTCGAATCCAACCGGTCCGAAGCCAAGGGCAAGCTCGATCCCTATCCGCAGGAGAATCCGCTCCAAGACCTCCCAGGCGAGTGTACCAATCAAAAATCCCAAGCCGAGAAAACTCAGGAGTGTGGGGCGGTTTTTACTGCTCAATTTCATGGATCGCAAATGAATATGACAAGATCGGCGCTTTCTGTCAAGGCGGAGGCGTGGGGGAGCAGGAAGCCGGATGTCGGGAGACCGGGATGTCGGGAAAATATCCTGACTGTCCCCGCTGCGGAAACACCGCCCGTTTCGTCCGTTCCTGCAGGACTGCTCCTTCACGACCGCTCCTTCACGACCGCTGCAGGAATGGATTGACAATAGCAGGGATTCTTTATAGCTTTGAAACAACCCGGGCAATTAGCTCAGCTGGATAGAGCGCTGGCCTCCGGAGCCAGAGGCCGTGGGTTC
>Ga0307379_10004356_pt1 | contig 20225 bp, 19 predicted proteins | sample UN2MG_FD_202237 | JGI IMG/M metagenome (GOLD analysis project Ga0307379, IMG submission 202237) | Soil microbial communities from Risofladan, Vaasa, Finland - UN-2 | ecosystem: Environmental > Terrestrial > Soil > Coastal area > Acid sulfate soil | place: Finland: Risofladan, Vaasa | collected... | reverse complement strand
TGGTCGTCTGGACGCACGGCGCGATGAAGCAGTGATCCTCGATCGTCATGTAGGCGGTGATGTAGACGTTGGTCTGGATCTTGGTGTCGTCGCCGATCACCGTGTCGTTCTCGACGACGCTGCCGCGTCCGACCACGACCCGCTCGCCGAGCGTGCAGCGCTCGCGGACCCCCGCGTAGTCGCCGATGATGCAGCCGGCGCCGAGCTCTGTGCCGCGATAGACGACGGCGCCTGTGCTCACGACGCAGCCGGGACCGAGCACGAGCGGCCGGAGCTCGTCACGCTTGGCGGTGCTGGTCGGTGAGAGGCTCGGCACCTTGCCGAGCACGGCGCCGTCCTGGATGAAGCAGCCGTGGCCGATCACCGTGTCGGCGTGCACGACGACGTTGGCGCCGAACGTCACCTCCGAGCCGACGATGACGACGCCCTCGCCGAAGAGCAGGTTGCGGCCCAGGGGGCTCGGATACATGGTCGCCACGGCTACAGCTCCGCGGTCTTCACGGGCCGGCCGCCTTCGCGCAGGCTGATCTCCATGGCGTCGAGGACCTTGACGACGTTGAGCGCGTCGTGGCCGTCGCTGCGCGGCTGCTCGTCGTTGTTGATGCAGTCGACGAAGTGCTGGCACTCGAGCCGCAGCGGCTCGTCGTTGCCGATCTTGGGGATGTGGATGTCGCCGAAGTGCAGGGTGACGAACTCGCCGTACGTCTCGAACTTGGTGCGCGTGGTCGTGGCGCCCTTGTCGTAGACGGTGATCTTGCGTTCGGACTCCATGTCGTCGAAGACGACCATCTTCTTCTCGCCGACCACGGTGATCTTGCGACTCTTGTGCGGGTCGAGCCAGCTCACGTGCAGGTGGCCGACCACGCCGCTCTTGTAGCGGATGTAGCCGAAGACCACGTCCTCGACCTCATCCTGCAGATAGCATTCGCCCCGGGCGCTGACCTCTTCCGGCTCGTCGCCGGTGAGGTAGTTGAGCACGGAGATGTCGTGGGGGCCGAAGCTCCAGAGCGCGTTCTCGTCGGTACGGACCTTGCCCAGGTTGAGGCGGTTCGCGTAGGCGTAGTAGACCTTGCCGAGCTCGCCGGAGTCGATCAGCTCCTTCATCTTGGCCACCGCCGGGTGGTACTCGAGCAGGTGGCCGACCATGAGCTTGACACCGTAGTCCTCGGCCGTCGCCAGCAGATCCTCGGCGTCGACCGCCTTGAGCGCGATGGGCTTCTCGACGAAGGTGTGCTTGCCGGCCTCGAGGGCTTTCTTGCCGAGCGCGTAGTGCGTCGGTACGGAGGTGGCGACCACGACCGCGTCCAGTTCGTCGTCGGCGAGCAGCTGGGCGTAGTCGTCGGTGACCACCGTGTTCGGGTAGAGGCTGCGGGCTTTGGCCAGGTTGGCCTCGTCGAGGTCGCAGCAGTACGCGAGTTCGGCATCGGGCAGGCGGTCGAAGTTGCGCGCGAGGTTCGGGCCCCAATAGCCAAGCCCGACCACGCCGACGCGGACCTTGTCGCTCACGAGTGGGTCTCCCCTCTTACAGTTTCCAGACGTTGCCGGCACTGGGAATGCCGGCCGTGGCGTTGCGGAAGTCGACCACCAGGTCGGCCTCTTGCACGATGGTGCGGTAGTCGAGCGCCGAGTGCGCGGTGACGATGACGACGGCGTCGTAGCCGGCGATCCGCCGGTACTCGTCGAGGTCGATCGACTCGAGCTCGAACTCCGGCAGCGCGGCGCAGTAGGGGTCGTGGTAGTCGATGTGGGCGCCGTGTTCGCGCAGCAGTCGGATCACTTTGAGCGCCGGGGACTCCCGAAGGTCGTCGATGTCGGCCTTGTACGCGACGCCGAGGACGAGCACCCGGGCCCCGTTCAGGCTCTTGCCGCGCGTGTTGAGCGCGCGGTGGAGCTTCTCGACGCAGAAGTACGGCATGTTCTCGTTGACCTTGCCGGCGAGCTCGATGAACTCGGTCCAGAAGTCGAACTCGCGCGCCTTCCAGCTCAGATAGAAGGGGTCGATGGGGATGCAGTGGCCGCCGAGGCCGGGGCCCGGCTGGAACTTCATGAAGCCGAACGGCTTGGTCGCGGCCGCGTCGATCACTTCCCACACGTCGATCTTCATGCGGTCGCAGAGCATGGCCAGCTCGTTCATGAGCGCGATGTTGACGCTACGGAAGATGTTCTCCAACAGCTTGGTCATCTCGGCGACCTCGGGAGTGCTGACCGGGACGACGTTGTCGAGCGCGGGACCGTAGACTTCGAGCGCCCGCGCCGTACATGCCGGCGTGAGGCCGCCCACGACCTTGGGCGTCGACTTCGTCGTGTAGTCGGTGCGCCCGGGGTCGACACGCTCGGGCGAGAAGGCGAGATGGAAGTCGACGCCGGCCTTGAGCCCCGAGCCGGCCTCGAGGATCGGCCCCAGCTCGTCGCGCGTGGTCCCCGGGTAGGTCGTGCTCTCGAGGGTCACCAGCTGGCCGCGGCGCAGGTGCCCGGCCAGCTTGTGCGTCGCGTCCTTGACCAGGGTGAGGTCCGGCTCGCGGTTGGCGTTCAGTGGCGTGGGCAGGCAGATGATGTCGGCGTCGCAATCCTCGGTGGCGGCGTAGTCGGTCGTGGCGTGGATGAGCCCCTTTTCGACCACCGCCTTGAGCGCATCGCTCTGGACGTCCTGGATGTAGCTGCGACCGGCGTTGATCTCGTCGCACCGCTCGGGCACGGCCTCGATGCCGACGACCTCGATGCCGGCCTCAGCGAACACCATCGCCAGCGGCAGGCCGACGTAGCCCAAGCCGATGACTGCGATCTTCACGGGGGACTCCTGTATGTCGTGGGTGGAGCGGCCGGCGGCCGCTCCCTCGAGCATGCGATTCTATCGCACTCGGCCCGGCCCCTTCGAACGGGCAGCCGGTCCGCACTCCACTCCGGCGGCCCGGCTGCCGATACAGGGAACGACGGGTAGAATCCGAAAATGAGCGTGATGGAGCGACCAGACGTCGAGAACATCCCGGGCGAACTGGACAAGTTCCTGGGCAACTTCTTCAACCGGCGAGGCTGGCGCAGCGAGATCAAGTACGACCCCGCTGAGGACCGCCTGTATCTCGACGTGCGCCTGGCGAACGCCAAGCTGTCCGCGGACGACCGCTTCTTCTCCCTCCTCGAGTACTACACGCGGGCGCAGGACTCGATCCTCCGCCGGCGCGCCGGCCTGCCGTTGCAGTGCCGGGTGTACGACGCCGACGGCAGCGACCTGAGCGGCACGCTGCATCAGCGCGGCTCGAGCTACCTCGACGACGACGCGCGGGGCACCGGGATGCGCCGCCGGCTTCTGCTCCTCAGCTTCCGGCGGCGGTTCCTCGCGCGCGCCCTGCCCGGAGCGCTGCTGTGGGCGGCCGCCTTCGTCCTCGTCGTCGGCGTGTTCGGCGTACCCTTTGACCTCGCCATCATCATCTCCGTCGGCGCCCTCGCCGCTCAAGCGCTCCTGCTCTGGTCCACGGCGGGGCGGCGGCGCTCGTGACCTCTCCCGGAAGGCCGGCCGACGAGGGCCTGGCGACGCTGGCCGATGTCGCGGAACGCCTGCAGCGCCGCCTCCTGCCGGCGGCCCCGCCGGAGCTGCCCGGCCTCGACATCGCCTTCACGTACCGGTCGGCGAGTACGGGTGTGCTCAGCGGGGGCGACTTCGTCGACTACTACACGCGACCTCCCTCCGGCAGTCTGGCCTTCGCCATCGGGGACGTCGCCGGCAAGGGTGTCGACGCCATGGCCACGACCTTCGTCACCAAGTACATGCTGCGGGCCGCGGTGCACGGCGGCCAGCTCTCCTGGCCGACACGACCGGGCGAGGCCCTGCAGGAACTCCGCAACGGACTCCTCGAGCAGCCCGACTTCGACCCGGACACGGAGCGCTTCGTCACGGTCCTCTTCGGCCAGCTCGACCCGAGGACCGGGATCCTTCAGCTCGCGACCGCCGGTCACCCCACGCCCTTCCTCGTGCGTGCCGGCGCCGTCGAACGACCGCTGCTGATGACGGAGCCGGCCATCGGTGTGGAGCTCGACGCGGCCCTCGGGCCGTACCCCACGGAGATCCTTCAGCTCGCCGAGGGCGACCTCATCGTGGTCTTCACCGACGGCATCGCCGAGCTGCGGGACGAGGACGGCCGCTTCTTCGAGGACTTCATGACACAGGAGCTCGCCGGCCGCCACGGAGAGCGCGCCGCCGGCGTGGTGGATCGCCTCGTCCGCGCCGGCGAACGCTTCTCGGCGCGGCCGCCTGCCGACGACATCGCCGTCCTCTGCATCGGCCTCACCGGGCCTCTGGAGTAAACTAGTCGCGCGTCCCGCCGATACAGGTTGGGATGAAGGTGGCAACGAAGGAGGAATGGTGACGCGCAGTCCACGCCTGCGGGGACAAGACGGTTTCATCCGCGAGATCCTGTGGGTGGCGGTCATCATCGGCATCATCGCCGTCATCATCCTGGATGGTATGGCGATCTTCAGGGCCCACCAGTCGGTGAGCGACGACACGACGAGGGCAGCCGAGGAAGCCCAAAGGGAGTACGCGCAGACGCTGAACGCACCGGCCGCCAAGATGGCCGCCGAGGAGTACATCCAGAAGTCGGACCTCGAACTGGTCGAGTACTCCGCGACCCGGACCGCTGAGGGCACCGTGGAATTCACGGTCACGGCGAAGGCGTCGGCTGACACCTATGCGTTCAGGTTCCTGGGCGCGATCCCGCCGCTGAAGGACTGGGTAGAGCGGTCGACACACCCGACGGGGACGGGCGCCGCCCCGTAAGGCGAGGCGCTCAGCGCACCATCTTGAGCCGGGCGAGCCGCTGGTGGCGCTCGAGTCCCAACTGCACGATCTCCTCGATCAGCGTGGCGCCGTCGACGCCGGCTGCCGCCCAGAGCCGTGGAAAGCCGCTCATCGCCGTCATGCCCGGGATCGTGTTGATCTCGTTGAGGATGACGCTGTCGGTGGACTCCTCCAGGAAGAAGTCGCAGCGCGAGAAGCCACTCGCGTCGATGGCGCGGAACGCGGTCACCGCGAGCTCCCGCATTCTCTCGCTGTGCCGCTCTTCGAGGTCGGCGGGGATGATGAAGGCCATCTTGCCGTCGGTGTACTTGGCCTCGTAATCGTAGAACTCGTTGGCCGGGATGACCTCGCCGACGACAGAGGCGCGCGCATCGTCGTTGCCGAGCAGGCTGCACTCCATCTCCCGCCCGTCGCACGTGGCCTCGACGATGGTCTTGCGGTCGTGGACGGCGGCCAGGTCGAGCGCCGGCCCCAGTTCGGCCCGGTCGTGGGCCTTGGTCATGCCCACGCTGGAGCCGAGATTGGCCGGCTTGACGAACACCGGATACGTCAAGCGCGCCTCGACGGCGGCGACGGCGTCCGCGCCCACGGCCGCGGCGTCGCGCAGCACGAGGTAGTCCATCTGCGGCAGACCGGCGCTGGCGAACACGGCCTTCATCAGCTCCTTGTCCATACCGACGGCGCTGGCGAGCACGCCTGACCCGGCGTAGGCGAGTCCGGCCATGTCGAGGAGCCCCTGGATGGTGCCGTCTTCGGCGAACGTCCCGTGCATCATGGGGAAGGCGAAGTCGAGCGGGTGGAACGACCCGTCGGCAAGCTCCAGACCCGGACGCGTCGGGTCGGAGACGAGGTGGGCCGCTTGCGACTCGGCGGCGTCGAGGCCGTCCGTGGTGGCGGCGTCGAAGTCCGCCGGCACGACCCAGCGGCCGGCCGGCGTGATGCCCACCGGTATGACGTCGAACTTGTCACGGTCGAGCATCGAGGAGACGAAGCGCGCGGAGGCCAGAGAGATCTCGTGCTCCGCAGAGCGGCCTCCGAAGATGAGTGCGAGCCTCAGCATTCGCGAAGCCTAGTGGCGGGTGCGGGACGGCGCAACCCTCCACGCGCGGCTGCGCACGCTACCGGGCGACGCCCAGGACCGCACCGACGAGGCGGTCGATGAGCGCGCCGGCGTCCTTGAGCTGCTCGAGGGTGTCGGCGAATGAAGGGAGCTCGCCGAGCACGAGCGCGTCGAGCAGCACATCGACGATGGTGCTGCGCAGCGACAGGAGCGCCATCACGAGATCCAGGGTCGTGAAGCCGAGGGAGATGCGGTAGGCAGCGTCCGCGGCGACCCTCTCCGTGGCTTGACGGAGAAGTGCCGGCACCTCGTACTCCTCCGCCTCCGTGCAGGCGATGAGGTCGTCGACGAAGGCGCGCACGAAGCGCTCGCCCAGCGGGCTGCTCACGATCTCACGGTAGTCGGCCGAAACGCCCTCGTCGAGGCTCGCGGCCCAGCGCCGCCACAGCTCCTCGCGATGGTCGCGCAGCACGAGCGGGACCGAGCTCATCCGGCGACCGCGCGAGCGATGAGGGCGGCGGTGGCCCCGGCGCCGACGCCGTTGTCGATGTTCACGACGGCAAGACCGGGACTGCAGCTCTGCAGCATGCCCATGAGCGCCGCCTCGCCGCGGCCGCCGAAGCCGTAGCCGGTCGAGGTCGGCAGGCCGATCACGGGAACGGCGACCAGGCCGGCGACCACCGAGGGCAGCGCCCCTTCCATGCCGGCCGCAACGACCATCGCGCCGATGCCCGCCGCGCGCATCTCCTCGAGCGGCGCCGAGAGCCGATGCAAGCCGGCGACGCCGACGTCGAAGGCGGTCACGGCGTCGACCTCCATCGCCCGGATCATCGCGACCGCCTCGCCGGCGACTCCCACGTCGCTGGTGCCGGCAGCGAGGACGCCGACCGCGCCGCGCACCTTCGGCGGAGGCGCATCCGAGCGGCGCACCACCACGACCCTGCTTCGGGGGTCGTGGTCGACCATGCCGTCCACGGCGTCGGCCAGCGCGGCCGCTTGCTCGTCCGACACGCGGCTGCAGAGGACGACGGCGTTGTGCTCGAGGAACCGGCGAGCGATGGCGACCACCTGATCCGCCGACTTGCCCTCCGCGTACACCACCTCGGGCACGCCCTTGCGCGCCGCGCGGGAGACGTCCAAGAGAGCGAAGTCCCCCACCGAGACGTAGCCCAGGTGCCGCAGACGCGCGGCGCCGTCGGCCGCGGACAGCCTTCCGGCGGCGACGTCGGCGAGGAGATCATCGAGGGAGTGGTCCATGGAGCGTGATTATGCGCCTTCCGGCGCATTCCTGCCCAGCAACGCTTCTCACGCGTGCGCGACTGGACGGACGTCCCGTGCCGAGACTCAGCAAAAGCGAGGATGCTGCAAAACCTCCATCATCGGTTCAACTCCGATCGCCGCCTCCAACAACTTCCCTGCATATGGGCACTTTCTGATCTTCCTTGCACGCCCATTCCCTTCCGAATCGGCAAGACTGCCGACTATCTGCCGACGCGACCGAATATCACAGTAGGTGACGAGGCAACATTGGTCGGCACGGTTGAGCACGCGGGCGAGGGGAAGAGATGGCGGTCGGATCGGTACTGCGACTCCTCTCAAAGACGCCGCAGGAGTGCAATCCGGGAGTGTGGACGGGAGCGCAAGCGCTGCACTTCTGAACTCAGAGCGGCGCGAGGTGAGGTCACACCGCAAGCGTTGGCTCACACACCGCGGGCGGCGATGGCACCAGCACTGGAACCGGCTCGACTCCGGTCGGACTGTCGGTCAACGTGCAAATCGTCACCCCTTCTGACCGACCGCCAATATAGACTCGAGTTGACGATGTCGGCGGGGCATTCGGGACTGGTCGACCAGGAGCTGAACCGAGCACGGTCGCCTCGCTCGCAGCCCAGCTGCCGCAAGTTCGGCAAAGGACGGGGCATGCAAACCGTATTCAGTCACATCATCCAGAAGCGCTTCTCCCAGATGAACGAGGATGTCGCAACCGATGCGCTCGCGTTCATCCTTCACTCCAGCGAATCTGCTCGGACCGGCATGATGAAACTCCTCCGCGGAATCGTTGCAGACATCCCCGACCTACGCTCATCAGCGTGCCGGCATCGAGGCGCTGCGGGCGACAAGAATCAGCCCCAGCCGGAAGCGGACTCGTACGTCTGCAGATTTGGGGGGAAGTGTGAGAGCTGAAGTCGGGGATCGTCCGCGTGCGGGAACAGTGGCGCAGGTGACCCGCTGGCGCGAGGGCCAGGTTCGTGCTGCGATGACGGAGCCACGCTGATGGCCCGCAGCACCCTCAAGAGGACCGACCCCAAGCGGGACGCGCGTCGCCTCGTGCTGTACTTCGGCGGCCTCATCGTCGTCTACGCCGCCGCCGTTGCGATGTTCTGGGGGGCCGAGGACAAGAACGGCGTCTTTCTCCTCGTCATGTTTGCACCGACGGTCGGCGCCCTGCTGGCGCGTTTCGCCGGCCCCGGCGTGATCCAGTGGGGGCGTCCGACGTGGTGGATCCTTGCGGGTCTGATCCCCGCCGCGGCGGCCCTGGTGGCCTACTCCCTGGGCTCGCTCCTCGGCCTCGACACCGTGGATGCTCAGACGCTCGTCAAGGCGCTCGCCGCCTCGCCTCTCGCGATCCTGACGGCGTCACTCTCAGCCGCCGGCGAGGAGATCGGCTGGAGAGGCTTCCTCTGGCCGCTGCTGCGGCGGCGGCGCTCGTTCCTCTTCTCATCACTGGTCATCGCCGTCATCTGGTGGGTGTACCACGTGCCGCTGATCCTGCTCGGCTGGTATGGGACCCGCTCCGGCATCCTCGCGTTCACCGTCGCGATCGTGGGCATCACGCTCTTGCTCGGCGTGATCACCGACCGTTCGCGGTCGGTCTGGCCGAGCATCCTCACCCATGGGGTCTGGAACGCGCTGGTGGCGACGGGCTTCGCGGTGACGACCGCTTCGGGCGACAAGCTCGAGGCGTTCACCGGAGGTACGACCTGGGTCGGCGAGTTCGGCTGGCTGGCCGCGCTCTCCGTCCTCGTTGCAGGGATCGTCGCGACCGTCTGGCATCTTCGCGTTCCGAGCTCTCACCGGGGTCCCGCGCGGTCCTCCTTGGGCGACGCGGCAGGGAACGAGGGCTGAGTAGATCGCGGTGACGACGCGCGCCGACGGACGCCTGGCGCCGCCCGAGCGCAGTCGGGCGCCTGCGGATTCCCCCAGTCCCCGGTCTGCGTCTCTACCCCAGGCTCAAGGAACTGCTGGGGCTGGGGTCGGCGCGGGAGACGGAGCGGCCGCGTGCCAGTCCTTCTGCATCGCCGTCCACACGGCGTCGCCCAGCAGCGTGGCGCCCTCGTTGGTGAAGTGCACGCCGTCGCCACTGCGCACCGACGGATCGAAGCCGCCGGACTTCGTGGCGAGCACGGGGAACGTGTCCACGTACACCACATCGGGATGGCGGGCCGCGACCTCCTTGAAGATCTCGTTGAGGTCCTTGACCGCTGCGGTCTGCCCGTGCTGGGGCATGACGGGCAGGCCCACCCAGTAGACTCGCTCGGCGCCGCCCTTCAGCATCACGCGCGCGAGCTCCTCGACGCGGTCACGGTACTCGCGCAGCCAGGCCTTGCTCGGATACATGGTCGACGAGCCGCCGGCGACCATGGGCATGCCGGTGTCGTTGATGCCGATCATGAAGGCGGCGGCGTCGTAGCGGCGTGAGCCCAGCTGCGCTCGCAGCCGCGCCGGCCAGTCGACAGGGTCGGGCACGGTGAGTCGCGACGACGTCTGGTAGTCGACGGTCACCCTCATGAGGCCGGTCCTCTGGGCGCGCTGGGCGAACATCACGCCCGGCATGCCCGACAGCGAGTCGCCGCCGAAGTACACGCGTAGCGGGTCCTTCTTCGTCGGTCTGCGCAGGGGCGGCTTCGTGCCGGCGGGAGGGGAGGCCGGCGCCTCGTCGAGCGCGGCGGCCGGCTCCGGCGACTCCGTCGTAGCCGGCGGGGACGGCGTGACGGACGTGACCGTCGCCTCGGCGACAGAAGAGTGGTCGCCAGACCGCGACCCGGCGTCTTCGCCGCGGGACGCCGCCAGTATCACGACGACCGCGGCGACCGCCACCAGCACCCCCGCGAGCGCCAGGAGGCGTCGCCGGCGCAGGGCACGAGCCCTCTCTCTGCGCCGCTTCTCGCGCCGCGGCTCTTCTCTGAAGAAGTCGTCGTCCATGTGAGGTGCACCTCCCGCGATGCCGGCGCCGGGCATGTCTCCACGCCGGACGCCCCGCTCACTCCGCCTTGATGTTCCCCTTGTCGTCCATGCGCCAGGTCTTCGAGAAGTCGGCGTCGGACAGGTCGTCGGCGATGCGCGCCGACGCGTGTCCGGAGTCGACGACCGGCACGCCGGGCTCGGCCAGACGCAGCGAGAGCCAGCGGCCGCCGTGGACGTGTCCGTCGGCGTCGACCTTGACCGTGAGCAGGCCGGACAGCCCCAGGTTGCCGCTCAGGCCGAAGTTGTCCCAGCCGGCGAAGTTGCCGAGCGAGTAGGCGATCAGGCGGTTGCGGTAGCGCTCGATGCCTCGGATCACGTGCGGCCCGGAGCCGAGCACGAGGTCGGCGCCGGCGTCCACGACCGCGTGGGCGAAGGCCCGCGAGTCGCCGCGGTTCTCGCCGTACGCGAACTCCGTCCCGTTGGGGGTGTGGATCTCGCCTGAGCCCTCCGCGCCGGCGTGGATCAGCACGACGACCACGTCCGCCTCGTCGGCGGCTCGCCGCACCAGGTCCTCCGCTGCGGGGATGTCGTTGAGGTTCGCGTTCCACGGGTAGGGGGAGAAGCCGACGGCGGCGACCCGGACGCCGTCGACGTCCACGACGGTGACCTGGTCCGGAAGCCCCGTGTAGGCGACGTCGTTCTTCTCGAGGGCCGCCTTCGTCTGCTCGAGTCCGCTCTCGAAGTAGTCGTTGCTGTGGTTGTTCGCCAGGCTCACCAGGTCGATGCCCGCCCACGGGAGGGCCTTGGCGAACGACGGCGGCGCCTGGAAGGCGAAGCAGGCGGAGGAGTCGCTGCCGGCGCACTTCGACGGTCCGCCTTCGGAATACGTGCCCTCGAGATTGGCGATCATGAGGTCCGGAGCACGCAGTTCGTCGCGAACCTGCGCGAACAGGGCGCGCCCGCCGTCCGGTGGGTCGCCGTACATGGAGCCCGGCGTCGTGTCGCCGACCCAGCCGATCTCGATGACCGGCGACGACGCCTGGCTCGCCTCCGGCGACGGAGAGGCGGACGCGGCGGGGGTCGCCGTCGAGCCCGGCGAGCTCGCGCCCGTCGCCGCGACGGCCTGGCCGCCGTCGTCTCCGCCCGCGGTCAGAGCGACGGCTCCGGCAGCGACCAGCGACGCCAGCGCGACGACCACGACGACGGCGTAGAGGCGCCGCCGCCGGTAGAGACCGGCGGAGCGATAGACGCGCGCGTCGGCTGGGCGCTGCTGCAGAGGGGCCATGGTTCGAGCAGGATAGCAGCGGATTCGGCCCGCCGGCCACCCGGCGCGTCCCCGGCGCACGAGCCCGACGGGCGCGTCACGGAGAAGAATCGACGCCGTCCGTGGCGGGAGGCTAGAATCGGGCGCCATGACTGCCCGGAACCTCTCAGGCCGGCCCCCCACGACGGGCCGGCCGCCCACATGACCGACCACTCGCGCAGGCTCGCCCTCGCCGCGGTCGTCGTCGCCTCGGCGACCGCCGTCTCACGGGTGGTCGGCCTCCTCCGGGAGGTGCTGATCGCCGGCGCGTACGGCGTGGACCCCCACTACAACATCTTCGTCTCGGTCGCGGCGGTGCCCAACGTCGTGCAGCAGCTCTTCGCGGAGGCGGCGATCAGCGCCGCCTTCGTGCCGGTGCTCGTCGCCCTGGTGGCGGGCGGAGAGCTCGGCCGCGCGCGGCGGCTCACGGGATCCTTGCTGGGGTTCATGCTCGCCGTCGTGGGGGCCGTGGTGCTCGTCATGATCCTTGCCGCGGCGCCGATCGTGCGGGTGCTGTACCCGGAGCTCACGACGACGAGCGAGGCCGCCGCCACGGCGGCGAGCTACCTGCGCATCGTGGTGCCGACGATCCTCGTGCTCTCGCTCTGCGGCGTCTCCTCGGGCGTCCTGATCGCCCGCGAGCACTTCACGGCGCCCGCCGTCGTCAGCATCGTGTGGAACCTGGTCATCATCACATTCGTCTCCGTTTGGCAGTCGTCGTGGGGTGTCGCCGCGCTGGCCTGGGGCACGCTCGCGGGCACGGTGGCGGAGCTGGCGCTCCTGGCCCTCGCCGTCCGCGCCGCGGGGGAGCCGCTACGCGTCAACTTCCACTTCCGCGACGCGCAGCTGCGCCGCGTCCTGACGCTTATGGTGCCGAGCGCGATCACCCTCGGCATCCTCAACTTCAACGCCCTGATCGACCTCTACTTCGCGTAGTACGTGAATGCTCGCGCCGCTGCGGAACTCCACTATGCGTTCCGTCTCTACACGCTGCCGCAGGGCATCTTTGCCGTGACCATCGGCACGGTGCTCTTCCCGTCGCTCTCGCGCTTTGCCGCCCAGCACGACACCGGGCGCTTTCGTGAGACCCTCTCCACCGGCATCCGGCAGACGCTCTTCGTGTCGTTACCGTTTCTCGCCTGGTTCACGGTGCTCGCGGCGCCGATCGTGCGGGTGGTCTTCCAGCGGCAGGCGTTCACGAGCGCCGACACCGCGGCCGTCGCGCCGGTCCTCGCCGCGTTCTCCCTGGGATTGACCTTCGCCAACGTCAACATGCTGTTCAATCGAAGTTTCCAGAGCATGCAGCGCCCGTGGCTGCCGCTCTACGTCGGGCTGGTCAACCTGGCACTGAACGCCGCGCTTGACTGGGTCTTGCTCCGACCACTGGGCGCCTCTGGCATCGCTCTCTCCACGTCGCTCGTGTCCATGTTCAATACCGTGGCGCTCGCGTACCTCTTGCGCCGACAGTTGGGACGCCGGGAGGCGCTTCGCCTCGCGGCCACGACCGGGAAGATCCTGGTGTGCACCGTCGCCGCCGCGGCGATCGCCGCCGTCCTCTGGCGGGTTCTCGACGGCTTCGCCGAGATCGGCTTTGGCCCGGCGCTCCTGGCGCTGTTCGTCGCGCTGGGGGCGAGCGCTGCCGCGTACGCCGGCGCTGCCCGCTCGCTCCGCCTCGAAGAACTCGGCCTGGTGTGGCGCGTGCTCCGCCGCAGACCACACGGGGGTTGAGAGGCCAGATGACTCGCGGACAGCCCACCGATACGCCTCGGCTCGGCCGCGGAGCGGCCGAGCCGATGATCCGGAGCGTCTTTGGGACGGCGCTCGGGACCTACCGCAGGCGGTTCGGCGCGATCGCTCTCGCCGCGGTCGCTATCTTCGCGCCTCTCGACCTCCTGCTTCTCCCCGTCACCACGCTGATGCAGCGGTATGGGGATGCCCGCGATGCCAAAGGCCTGCTGTTCCTCTCCGCGAGCGCGGCGGTGGGCATCGTCGCCAGCCTCATCGGCGTCACCATCTTCGCCGGTGTGATCGAGGCTCTTGTGGCGGCCGACCAAGAGGGCAGAGAGACGCCGATATTCGCCGCGCTAGGGCGGCTGCCCGTGCTGCGCCTGATGCTCGCCGGCGTCCTGGTGAGCGTGCTGGTGTTCGCTGGGGCGCTCGTGTTCTTCGTTCCGGGACTCGTGATCCTGGTGTTGCTCAGCATCATCGGCCCGATGATCGCGATCAAGCGCCTCGGCATCTGGGCTGCGATGCGCCGGTCGACGAGACTGGTCTCGCGCCACATCCGGCTGGTCGTGGTCACGGTGACGATTCCGTTCCTCCTGGAGGACGCACCGGTCAGGCTGCTCGAGCGGATCACTTCATTGGAAACGCCCTTGGCCAGCGTGTCGCTCGACGTGCTGACCTCGGTCTTCCTCGGTGGGCTTGTGGGCGTGCTCGAGGTGACGCTGGTCCATACGCTCCTCAACGAGGAGCGAAAGCGGCGGCCTGCGCTCGCCACGAGCAGCGAGGCGGGCAGCCACGAATCAGAGGTGCATGCCTGACGGCGGGGCTTGCACTGCTCGCAGGCATGCTGGCCCCCCGTGCTCCATCAGCGCAGTCAGGGAGCCGCAGAGTGCCCCGTGGTGCCACAGCATGGCGTGAAGGTTCGGTTGCAGGAGGGTTGCAGTGGTCGTCTTCGCGGGGGTACAGAGGCAGGGCGGAGTCAGGGCAGTTGCATTCACGCCTGAAGGAAGGTGGTAGCGCATATGGGATTCGAACCCATGTTGCCGCCGTGAGAGGATCCTCCGGCGCGCCACTTCGGGTATCAGAAGTTGCAGTTTGAGCCTGAGAACGCGCCTTCGCCTGAGAACGCGCCTTCGATGTGAGTCGCTCGGGCCTGCTGTTGCCGATTTGGGGCTGGCTGCCGGGAGCCATGGCAACAGATGCGGCAACAGCCCGGCACGAACTTGGCCCCCGACCCGGATGCTACGTGAAGGCTGCCAGCCGGCCAGCCCTTGCTTGGTCGTGCAGAGTGATGATCAGCGGACGTTGAACTGCTCCCATCGAATGCGGCGGCGAGGGACCCGAGCTTCTCGAATCCGCCGGCGAGCGCGGTCATCTTCGCTGGGGGGCCGCACAGGCTCCCGCGACTCGCCCGTCATCGCGAGCCCATGCCGGCGCGCAGCTTGCTGACATCTACCAGACCTTTGCCATTCCGGCAGCCGCCTATCTGCCGACATGCTGCCGACAAGACGCCTAGTCACGACGAGTGACGCGCAAGCATTCAAAGTCATGGCCCCAGGACAGAATCTTGGATTGTGCAGCATTCCTGGGAACATGCCGCTACCGGCACGCATCGCCACCTGACGTCTGCCGACATCCGGGGTATAATGTGGAGAAGAATCGTCCAGGAAGGGGCCTGTGCCGGACGCCAACTACCAACTCTATAGAAGCGAACCCAAACGTCGTCGCCGCTGGCCGTACATCGTTGTCGCGGCGTTTTGCGTGTGCGCCGGCGTCGTGGGCTGGCAACTCTACGGAGTACCTCGGGTGTCCGCCGTGACCCCGGGTCCTGACGCGTTCGTCAGCAGCGCTTCGTCGACCGTGGTGCTCAACGTCAGGGGCCTGCCCGCGCTCAAGGACGTCAGCGTCACCCTGGACGGCGAGGACGTCACCGCCGACGCCCGCCGCGACGGCGACACCCTCACACTGCCCGCGACCGACCTCGCCGACGGCAAGCACGCCGTGGCGTTCAGCGCGAACAGCTCCAATCTGTTCCGCAGCGAGGTGCGCAAGGACTGGCACTTCACCGTCGATACGAGCATCCCGACGCTGGAGCTCGACGGCTCCGCCAGGGAGGGCCGCATCAACACCGACCCTGCCACCTTCAGCGGCAAGACGGAACCGTACGCGACGGTCACCGTCGTCGACGGCGACATCAAGGCGAGCGGGACCGCCGACGCCTCGGGCGCGTACGCCGTGAGCGTTGACCTGCCCGACGGCGCTTCCGACGTGGTGATCACGACCACCGACCGGGCCGGCAACAAGAGAGCCAAGAGGCTGTCCGTCTTCGTCGACGCCCAGCCGCCCATCCTCAAGACGACGAAGCTCGACAAGAGGATCAAGCGCGCCAAAGTCACGGTGCGTGTGAAGGCGACCGACCAGCTGGGCGTGCCCGCGGTCAAGTTCGTCTTCGACGGCGAGGAACGCGAGTTGACGGGCCCGGCCTCCAAGGCCAAGTTCGCGGTCAAGAACCTCGCCCAAGGCCGCCACACCATCGTCGTCACCGCCACCGACCAGGGCGGCAACGTCGTCACCAACAGGCAGACCTTCGTCGTCGACAGCACCGAGCACTTCGGCTCTGCCACCCTCTGGCCCGGCGCGCGCGGCAAGGACATCAAGGAGCTGCAGTCCAAGCTCATCAAAGCCGGCGTCTACTCCGGCAAGAAGACCGCCGTCTACGACGCCGACACCGAGAAGGCGGTCCGCACGCTGCAGGCCAAGTACGGCCTCGAGGTCGACGGGCTGGTCGGCGGCAACGTGCTCAACGCGCTCAGCGGCCAGATCGTCGTCGACCTGGGTGACCTGCATCTCTACCTGTATCGTGACGACAAGCTCGTGAAGAGCTACCCGGTGGCGACCGGCCAGTCGGCGTACCCCACGCCGACCGGCTCCTACGTGATCACGATGATGCAGATGAACCCCACGTGGTACCCACCGAACTCCGAGTGGGCGAAGGACGCCAAGCCCATCCCGCCGGGCGTCACGAACCCGCTCGGGACGCGCTGGATCGGCACGAGCGCCACCGCCGTCGGCATCCACGGCACGCCGGACGACTCCTCGATCGGCTCGTACGCGTCGCACGGGTGCATCCGCATGCACATCTACGACGTCGAGGACCTGTACCCCAGGGTCGTCGTCGGGATGCCGGTCATCATCCGGCCGTAGCTGAGCGTCACACCCGGCTATACTTGGGGCACGCACGACCCCGGCGGCGGCCCTGGTCGCCGTGTGCTTGACTCCAGGGAGAACGATGGTCGACATCTCCGCCTTCAGAGGGATCCGCTACCGTGAGAGCACCGCGCTCGACGATGTCGTCGCGCCACCCTACGACGTGCTCTCGGCGGCGCAGGCGGCCGACCTTCGGGCACGGAGCCCCTACAACGCCGTCCACATCGACCTCCCCGTCCCGCCGGGCGCGGCGGCCGACGACGCCGCCTACGCACGCGCCGCGGAGCTGTTCCGGGGCTGGCGCGACGAGGGGGCGCTCGTGCGCGACGAGCTGCCCGGCATCGCCGTCATCGACCAGACCTCTACCGGTCCCGACGGGCGAGAGCGCACGCGCCGCGGCTTCGTCGCGCGGCTGCGCCTCGCGAGCCTCGAGGAACGCGTCGTCCTGCCGCACGAGCGCACCCACGCCGGGCCCAAGGTGGACCGGCTGCGTCTCTACCGCGCGACGCACGCCGACATCAGCCAGATCTTTCTGCTCTACCCCGACGACGACGGGATCGTGAATGAAGCGCTCGGCGCGGCCGCCGGGGACATCCCCACGGCCGCCTGGCGCGAGGCGCACGACGGCGACGGCAACACGCACCGCATCGCGACCGTCGGAGGGGCAGCCACGGAACGCGTTTCCGAAGGACTCCGCGGCCGCCCGCTCTACATCGCCGATGGTCACCATCGCTACGAGACCGCCCTCGCCTACCGCGACGAACGGCGAGCGGCGGGCGATTCGAGCGCAGACACCCTCATGGTCTACCTGTGCAGCCTGAGCGACCCGGGGCTCACCGTCTTCCCCACGCACCGGCTGGTGCGTGGGATCGCCCCCATCTCGCTGGACGACCTCATCGAGCACGTGCAGCCGTTCTTCGATGTGGTCGGGGAGCCGGTCACCGGCGTGGACGCGCGCCGCGCGGCGCTCGATGCCTTGCCGGAGCAGGCCGACCCCGCCAGGGTCTTCGGCCTGTACCTGCCACGCGCCGCGACCTGCCTGATCGTCAAGACCCGTGAGCCAGCCGCCTCCGAGCGGCTCGCCGCGGACGGCTTCTCGCCCGACGCCGCCGGGCTCTCCGTGACGATCCTCCACGAACTGCTGCTCAGCGAGGCGCTCGGCCTGCAGCACGACGAGGCCGAGCGACACGTCGACTACGCCAAGAGCGTGCCGGATGCGCTCGCCGCCCTGGACGGCGGCGGCTACGAGCTCGGCGCGTTCCTCAACGCCACCCTCGTCGATCAGGTGCGCGCCATCGCCGACCACGGCGAGGTGATGCCGCAGAAGTCGACGTACTTCTACCCCAAGCTCCTGACCGGCCTCGTCTTCGACGCCCTGGGCGACTGACTCCCAGGACCAGGCGGCGGCGAATCAACGACGCGGGTGCCAGCCCGCGACGATGAGGTCAGGAGGCGGCGTCGGCGCGGCGCTGCAGCGCCGCGAGGGCCGCCGCCTGGTCGTCGCTGAACGGCAGCGAGACCTGCTCGGCGAGGATCTGCTCGACGCGCTCGCGGGCGGCGGCGACGGTGCTCGGCGATCCCGCCGCCCGCCACCCGTCCCAGCTGCCCTGCACACCGAAGTCGCTGAGGCGCCACTCACCGGCGCGCGCGCCGAGCCGCGTGGAGCGCTCACCGAGGAACGAGCCGCAAGGTCCGACCTTGGCGAGGACCTCGTCGAGCCAGAGGTCGTCGCGGACCGGCACTCCGGTCCTGGCCTGACGAGCGTTGCGGATGATCTCGACGTCCATGACGATCTGCTCGAGGCAGAGGATCGTCGCACCCCCGAGCAGGCCCGGTCCGACGAGGACGTCCGGGTCGGCCAGGGCGACGAGCAAGCCGCTGTCCGCCTTCTCCCAGGCGGTCTGCATATCCGGCTCGTAGGTCTGGGTGCAGAGGCCCGAGGATTCGGCCGGCAGGCCGTAGTAGCGGGCCATCTCGGTGCCGGCGACGCAGAGCACGGCGTGCTCGATCGCGCCGGCGGCGTAGAGCCCCGTGCGTGGGTCGATGGTCGCCACCACCGGCGAGTAGAACACCGGCGTGCCCGGGGCCGCCGCCTGCACGAGGCACAGCGTGCCGATCGTCTCGCAGTTGGCGGCGAGCAGTGTGCCGAGACGGCTGCCGGGCGCGGTGGCGCCCTGCAGCGGCATCGGCATGACCGCCACGGGCAAGCCGTAGTCGCGCAGCTCCAGCCACGTCTGCGTGAAGTCGTGCTCGATGGTCAGCGGCGAGGTGGGCGTGATGAGGAACGACATCGGCATGCGCTCACGCACCGCATCGGGCCCGCCGAACACGATATCGAGGAGCTCCTTGAGCCAGGGCACGAGCTGGGGCTTGCCGAACGAGTCCTGGACGTGCTTGCCGAAGGTCCCGAAGACGTCGGTGTAGTAGCGCAAGAACCCGCCGGCGCGCTCGTAGTCGGTCTTGTAGTCGATGGGGCACCAGTAGAAGCCGATGTCGTCGATCCCGTCGAGCAGCCGCGTCGCTGCGTGCCAGTCGTCGGCTGCGGTCGGGCGCCGCTCGCCGGTCTGCGCGTCGAAGGCCGTGGTCGCGCCGCCGTCGGCAAGAAGCGTGAACTCGCCGGCGCCCACGGGGAAGCTCCAGTCTGGCCGGCGGCCCTGCACCGTGAACCGGCGGGTGGCCTGCGCCAGGAGGCTCTCGACCAGATCAGGAGGGAAGCGCACCATGCGGGTCGCCTCGTCGACGTCGGCGCCCGCCGACGCGAGGATCCGGCGCCCGTCCTCGGTGTCGCAGCGCATGCCGACGGCGCCCAGCACCTTGAGCGTGCGCTCGTGGACCTGCGCCTTCTCGTCCTCTGAGAGGACCTGGATCTGCGTCTGCATCAGGAGTCCTCCGCGGCTCGCGGCCCGAAGCGAGCGATGGCTGCGTCGCCGGCCTCGCATGATGGCTTGCTCGGCCCACCATAATCGGCCCGCAGGACGTAGTACAACGCCGGCACGAAGAGCAGCGCAACGCATCCGGCGAAGCCGTACCAGCCGGTGTCCAGGCCCAGCGACGTGAACCCGGTGACGTCGAGGAGCTGGGCGCCGCGGAAGACCTCGTGGACGGTGACGGCGAACGCGACGAACAGCGCAGGCGGCATCACCAAGGCGGCGATGAAGCGGACCTGCGCCCGCCTGAGACTCCTCGCCGAGGCGGTCCCGGCTGCTTCGCTGCACATGCGTTCCCCCCCACGCTCCGTGACGACCGTCGCGAACAGCCGCGGGCCGATCGCTCTCCCGCTGGCCCGCGACCTGCTCTCAAGTATGAGGAGGCAGCACGCGCGCCGCTACGGTCGATTCCTCGGCAAAGTTCGCGCGGAGGCCTGGGCAAACCTCGGGAGCGCGGTGACGAGCGCCGCGGACGGCGTGTCGACGGGGGTGGCGAAGAGCCGGGCGCGCAGCGCCCGCCGGTCGCCGGCCCCCATCTTGCGCAGCACGGCGCGGCAGTGGCTCCGCGCCGTGCTCGTCGAGACGCAGAGCCGCGCGGCGATCGCGCCGGTCGTGAGTCCGCCGAGCAGGAGCAGGAGCACGTCGGACTCGCGTGTCGTGAGCCCGGCGGTGGTCACGGCGTCGGCCGCCGGCAGGTGGACGAAGCACGGCCGGCCGCCGACGGCCGCGAGTCGCAGCACGAGGTCGGCGCAGCGGTGAGCCCGATGGGCGGCGAGCAGCGGCGCCGGTCCGGTGCCATAGCCCACCACGAGCGGCGGGTCCCCGTGAGGGGCCGCGCCGCCGCGCGGCGCTGCGCAGACGCGGCGGCAGTCGTCCTCCCGGTCGAGCGATACGAAGACCACCGCAAGGTGGCGACCCGGCGCGACAGCTCCGGCCTCGCCGATGATGGCGAAGCCCAGGGCGGCCGCGGCCGGGACCACCAGCAACCGCACCAACGGGTCCGGCTCGAGTACGGCCGCCGCGGCC
>Ga0307379_10004353_pt1 | contig 20227 bp, 19 predicted proteins | sample UN2MG_FD_202237 | JGI IMG/M metagenome (GOLD analysis project Ga0307379, IMG submission 202237) | Soil microbial communities from Risofladan, Vaasa, Finland - UN-2 | ecosystem: Environmental > Terrestrial > Soil > Coastal area > Acid sulfate soil | place: Finland: Risofladan, Vaasa | collected... | reverse complement strand
TTAATGACGCGGGAGATGCGAATTTTAGTGATATTCATCTGGGTTTTCAGTGGCTGCTTGACCCTGACGGTGATCCGAACACGGATGACGCGCCGGATATCGTTAACAACTCCTGGGGGATGCGAGATGATGTAAACGAATGTGTATTAGAGTTTTATGATGATATCCAGGCACTGAAGACGGCAGGAATAGCGGTGGTTTTTTCAGCGGGTAATGAAGGTCCGGCCGCTTCAACCAGCATCAGCCCGGCCAACTATGATAATAGTTGTGCAGTGAGTTCAGTTGACATCACAAACACTATTGATTTATCAAGCAGCCGGGGTCCTTCACCCTGTTCTGCCCAGTTGTTCCCAACGGTTGTCGCACCAGGGGTAAGCATAAAGGCACCCGACCTTACTTTTGGCGGCATATTTCTAAATTCATATGCTTATGTTTCAGGCACGTCCTTCGCCGCCCCTCATGTATCCGGGGCCATGGCTCTGTTAATGGAAGCTTTTCCCACCCTGAGTCCGGCAGAGCTTGAAGATGCATTAACACTCTCGGCTGAAGACCTGGGGCCTGCCGGTGCTGATTACGACTATGGACATGGCTTGATAAATCTCGCAGCAGCTTACGAACTATTGGAAAGCAGCTTTTGTTCAGGAGATTTCAACCACGACGAAAGTGTTGACCTCCTGGATTTGAAAGTCCTGACAGTCGAGTGGCTCGGGACAAATTGCACGAATTGTTGGAGCGACTTTAATGGAGATCAAAAAGTTGATTTCTATGATTTCTCCGAGTTCGCCAACCATTATGAGCAACCCGACTGTCCGTAGGTAACATCCTGTAACAAAGGGATTTACGAAGATAAAGTTTTATTTGCCGCCTGCTACAATTCTTTTTTGACCATGAAAGCCTTTAACCGTTTTCTCTTATGATAAACCTCATCCTTATGTCGCCAAAACTAAGTAATTGCGAAGTCCAAATTAGGTATATTCCCAATTTCGCTCATAACTAAAGAGATATATTTTATTGGATAACTGTAATTGGCCCAATTGGCTTTCCAGAGTCTTTTAAGCATTGTTGATGTTACAGAATGTGCTTGGCATGAACAACCGCGAAGAAATTGAAACTGAGGTTACTGAATCGTAAAGTTAGAGAATAAAGAGATTTATGTTAAATGCGAAATCTCTGATAAATTTACTTTGTTAAGAATTATGTAACCCTGGTCTGCAGGCGAAGCCGGAGCCTGCTTGATTTGATAGGGTAACAGATAGGCCGGCCAAGAGAAGACGAAAAGCGATACAATGCGGTATGAAGTACTGCAAAATCCTCTTGCTGCTTTACATGGACCCGCAGTGGGGAGAGTATTCGCGCAGCTATTGTTACAAGAGGGCGCGCACACCATTTTGGTAGGAAGCTGTGGTTCCGATATGCTTAAGAGACTAGGCGGCACCGGCATATCAATACTTGCCGGTATGACTGGTTCTGTTCGCGGCACCGTTGAGCAGTTCAAAGACTCTTGTCGTTCTGGGTTATCTTAAAAAATTGAGAGCAGATGGATTATGAATAGGAAAAAAGGAGAACACGAAAATGGCAAAAATAAGAAAAGAATCTTAGTTGTGCATGGTCATCCTGCTGTGCGTCAGCAGCTGACACAGCTTATCAGCCAGGAATCGAACTTTCGAGTTTGTGCTGAGGCTGAGAATGCTGACCAAGCTTTAGGTGCTATCGAGACACAGCAGGTTGATTTGGCCATTGTCGATACTTCTGTGAAGGACGCAACCCTCGTTGAACTTGTTGAAAAAATAAAATTACGACGTCCGAATCTACCTGTTATGACGATTCCCATCCTGGAATTCTTAGACCAGCGAAATTGTGAATGAGAAAAAAGAACAACATGACAGAGGAGGTGGAGCTATAGTGTCAGGCAAAAAGAGCTTTTGGTTAGTTGTATTGCTGTTGTTTCTTACCGCGACGGCGGCAAACTCTGCACCAACGATTTGCAGTTGCAACAGAAGTGTTGTTGATTGCGCTGTGTCCCTCAGCTCAGATGCACATATCGCCGTTGTGCTCGAACCAAGACAAATTACCGAGACTTGTGATTCCTACTTGGCAGCAGTCGCCGTGGCATTTCTTAAGCCACCGGCTGGTTTAACAGACGCGGCGGCTCCATCCGCGAACGTAAAGTCTTTGCCCGCTGTGCCTGGAGCGTTTTTCATGGTTTTAACGGGATTCCTTTGCGTGTCACTGGTTAAGGACCGCAGGGTCTGGCTGGCAGCATTAGCCGGGCTATTATGGGCAGGCCAATACGGAATTCAAGTTCTTCCCCAATTAGCTATATGGTTTAGGCACACCAGACAAGGTCAGCGGGAATTTGCTCCGGAATTGACTTACCCACATTGGCTTGAGACTTCGCACCGCGTGCATAGCAATATTGAAGGTACGCAATACATAGGCCTCCTGCATCATTTGGCTGGAATACCCCCCGGCGAGAGTCCTTACACAAATACACGCCTGGCCGAATTAATCACATTCAGCCAAAACTTCCGGAAATTGCATGGCGAAGCATTTGACTATCCTCACAAAAACACATACACATCCTTACCCGCAATCATATCAGAACAATACAGTTTGAATTCGCTGTTCAAGTGCTTGGCTTCGAGAGCCGAGCAGTTTAATCGTTTCTCACCAGCATTTATTTTCTCCAACTTACCCCGCGGACCGCCTCTCCTGGTCTGAGAAAAGTTTTCTAAACCTTTGGAGTGAATTCGCGAAACACTGAAGATAAAGTGCATTGTAGAAATTACATTACCATTACTCCAACGAATTTAAATTTATTTATAGCTTGATGGGAGAAGTAAGACGAACCGTGTGTTCCGGTATCTCCTTCGTGCTCCCTGATAGCCTAAGATGAAAGGAATTGACAATGAAAAGTTGTAAAACAAAAATAAGCATAGCTGCCGTTGTGCTGACTTTGGGGCTGTGGTCTGCGGTCGTACAAGGCGCTCCTACCCTTGATCTTACTACAGCAGGATCTAGCGGCACCATTAACGGCGCCTTTTTCGAGCAGTGGGACGGACAGCCTACGGGAACCGGCGTATTTGATCCGTTTGTCAGGATTCAACATGACAAGCAAGCTGGGATAGAAGCCGGCTACAACACCGACGGAACAATTGAGTTTCAGACGAAGGATGATGGGGGTCATAATTGGACCCACTCACTGCCGGTAAGTCTTTTGATACCCGTTACGATAGGCGGGACCGACTACTATCAGTTTGCGCTCGACGTAGACGAAACTAAAGCGCAGGGAGGCCTAACAGGTCCCCTTTTGTCTCTGGACGAGCTTGAGATTTATTTGCAAGCCGGACCAGCTGAGTACCCATATTCGTCGTTTGTCAACAAAGTTTACGATCTGGATAATGGCGGTGATAACTGGATCCTACTCGATTACTCTCTTAACTCCGGGAGCGGCTCTGGAGATATGATTGCAAACATCCCCACGAGCCTCTTTATCGGGGGCGATTACGTCTATCTGTACTCCCAATTCGGGCTTAACCACAATGGGTATAAGTGCGCTGCGGATGACGGATTTGAAGAGTGGTCTGCGAGGATTATTCCTGCTCCCGGCGCAATTTTGCTCGGCAGCATTGGTGTAGGCCTGGTCGGCTGGATGCGAAGGCGCAGAACATTATGAAAAACTGTTTATCTTCAGGAAAATTACGCAGCCTTACGTTGCGGGTGGAACTGTGGCCTGCTGGATTTAATAGAGTAATAATGTGCTTTGGTCAGAAAGGAGGTGATTGAATTAAAAACTCAAACTGACCGGTTCTATTTTTTAGACACGGATTAACGCTATTTATTTTATTATTAGACACGGATTTACACAGATTAACACTGTTTATTAAAGAGTTAGATTCCTGCTTTCACAGGAATGACAAATTGTATTATGTTCTTGTCAAAGCAGTACTTACAGCAATATCTGGTTCAGAATCGGTCAGTTTGAGTAAAAAGAGGCGGTGAAAAGAAAGGGAGGTCGTGAAAAGAACCAGATGTCCTCGTGACCAAAATTCTAATGTTGGGCACTGTTGCGAAAACGTCAAATGAAAGCATGATGCCCAAATTAAAACTGCATTGAAAAAGGAGAAATATCTATGTCTATGAAAAGAAGACAGAAAGTGGTACGGTGCATTGTGTCGCTGGGGTTGTACTCTTAGTTTTAGGGGCACAGCAGGTCTTTGCTGGACCGCTTCCGGGGGCAATCTTCACCACCCTCGAAGATGGTTCCCGAGTCAACGCAAACATCTACGAGGCAATGGAAGACGTCTATCTTGATGGTGGGCCGGGACAAAATGCCCCATCAGGCGCTGCTGGCCTTCCTGAAGGCGACTACTACTTTCAGGTAACTGACCCCACAGGTAATGTCCTGCAATAAAGAGACTTACAAAGACATGCCTTTATTTGCCGCCAGCAACAAACCTCATTCTGATGCTGCCAAAACTAAGGAATTGCGAAGTCCAAATTAGGTATTTTCCTAATTTCGCTCATAACTACAGAGATGTATTATTCGATAGCTGTTATTGATTGTATCGGTTTCTCCACTTTGCTGGGTTTTGGACCAGTTGACTCAAAGTTGGCATCAAGCCCAGCACAAAAACAACACGGCCCGTGCCGTGATAAAAATAAACAATCAATTAATTACTAACCGGCAGCAGAAATAGCTGCCAAACAAAAAGGAGATAACTCATGAACTTGGAAAGGGGAAAATTATTTACAATTTGTGCTATAATTGCAGTGCTGGGATTTGTAACAGGTAGCACATTTGCTGTTACCGTGGATGTGGATTCTCCGAGCGGGTTAGGTGTAACAGCAACATTTACGTTGATCGGTCCAATGAAACTGGAAGTCGTATTAACCAATACATCAACAGGAGTGCCTTACGGCTTTAATAATTCCGATCAGCTATTGACCGGTATTTCATTTGATTTGAGCGGTCCTCAGATTATAGGTGGTACTGTTGTGATAGGGCCGGATATTGGTGACCACTCGCTGAATTTTGACATTGGACCACTGGACAACGGAGCTGACGTTAGTAGTGAATGGGGGTATGGAAACTCCGGTTCTACCGGTATGCTTGCTAACATGGTATCTACAAACGTATCACACATGGTCCCTTTCAGTAACGGGCCTAACCTCGACGGACCTGAAAGTCTTGATGGTCCGCAAGGCGGTCTTATCACAGACCCTGTCGTTGTTTACCTCGGCGAGAATTTGGGTGCCATACAGAATTCTATAGTGATAACCCTTAATCTGGGTGGTGACGGTTTACGTAATATGAGCTTTCTTGATAATGGGGTTATAGCCGAATTTGGCTCCGACGCAGCTTTTATTCCGGAGCCGGCAACGATTTGTTTGCTTGGGCTTGGAAGCTTGTCGTTGATTCGCCGTTGGACCAGATAAAAATCGTTTGTTTTCGTTTTCGGACGGAATGTCTTATAAAAACAGCAGTAACGACCCTGTTGGCTTTGTCTCATTGTCGGATCTTGCCGTATTTGTAAGTCACTGGCTGGAATGAACTAATTTGAGTCCGCCGTGCGACCGCAGGCAACCGTTCAAGTGTGTCTAGAGGTTGCTGATATTGCGTCGTCCCCAAGAGAAGGATATGAAAAGAACCAGGGTTTGGAAGTATTCGAAGTGATTGAAGTGGAACTGATTTTGTAAAGAATCGAAGAAAGATTTTAGTTTTGATGGGAAACGGACGATTTTGAACATATTGGCAATCTCCTGTCGATAAATTGTTCTTTCACTAAAGTCTTTATTGAAGGGATTGCCTGTTTTTATTGAGACATTGTTCATGCTTGTCGAAATCCCCTGAAAAAGTCAGTCAAGTTGAGTAATTACTTTGGTAATTACGGTTCCCAAGGTCATAGCAAATTCGATTACCCCAAAACCGGAAGCCATTCGGAGCAACTTGAATCGTGATGAAAAAGTTGACCTTCTATGATTTTGCAGAATTTGCCAACCATTACAAGCAGCCCGAGTGTTCATAGGTAACATCTTGTAGCAAAGAGAGTTACAAGAATACATTTTTATCCGCTGCTTACAACAATTCTTTTTGACAATGAAAAGCCTTTAACCATTTTCTCCTATGACAAACTACATTCTTATGTTGCCAAAATTAAGCAATTGCGAAGTGCAAATTAGGTATATTCCCAATTTCGCTCATAACTACAGAGATGTATCTTACTTGATAACTTTTATAGATTGTATCGGATTTCAGGAACGTTTTAAGTGTGTTGATGTGACAGGGTATGCCCGGCATAAACAACCGCGAAGAAATTGAGAGTGATGTTACTAAATCATCAAGTGATGGAAGCCGCGAATGTGAATGCATTGAGCACAAGGTTACGCCTGGCGGCAAACAGGCAACTTTGCCCCGAGTGTGGTAAGCAGATGACAGAAGTAGATCGACTCAGTGATAATAGGGCTGTTTTTATATGGTATGAGTGCGCCAAAAACAATTGCAGCGGACAATGGCTGCAAAAGACATCTGCGTTTCATTTTAATAAAACTTAAACCGTGACTGGAGCGGACATGCAACAAAGTTTCGCTATAATTTTATCTTCTATTGTCCAAAGACGTGGGACATATAGCAAACAGTCATCACCTTCCTCCGCTAAGCTGTGTTACCCGGCCATACAGGAGGTGTGGCCGGGAAGCTTAGTAGAAAATAGAAGCGGTTATTGAAGGCAGCGATTGATATAAAATGAGAATTTACAGTAGCAAACTTAGAAAATTCAAGAAGCATGTACTATTCAGCAAACAGTCATCACTCACCTCCGCCAAGCTGAGTTTACCAGCCACACAGCATGTGTGGCTGGTTAGCTTGGTACAGAATGGAAGCAGCAACAAAAGCCGCGATGGATATAGATTGGTCAAATAGTCAAGTTTTTTGCTTGTAGAGACTTTGGCGAGCATCATTAGCTGACAACCACCAGAAGGATCTGAAGATGTTGGTTTTAAGCAGGCGTAAGAATGAGTCAATTATGGTTGGTGAAGAGGTACAGATAATCATTGTAGACATCCGTGGTGATACGATTCGGCTGGGAATAAGTGCGCCAAGGTGTATCTCAGTTCATCGCAAGGAAGTATACGAAGCTATTCAACGCGAAAAAGCTGTGAGAACAGCAGATAATAATCTTATATTGCAAAGGTAAGCTTGTGAAAATTGCCGTAACATCGACCGGGCCGACTCTGGAACACTTTGCAGGGGCAAGAGTTGGTCATTGCAGGTATTTATTGATTATTGATCCTGACACAATGGACTATGAAGTAATGCAAAATCCTATAGTTGCCTTACGGGGGCCTGCTGCCGGGAAACTGTTCCTGCAACTACTCTTGCAAAATGACGTACATATCGTTTTGGCAAAAAACTGTGGTGGCAATATGCGCAAGGTATTCGAAGTGTTAAGCGACGCCGGCATTCTAATACATGTTGGTATGACCGGTTCAGTTCGCAGTGTTGTCAAGCAATTCAAACATTCTTATTGTTCTGTGCTATCTTAAGAGGTGGGCAAATAAGTGATTACTTATAACAAAGGACCACCGGAAAGTACCAGGAATAAAACCAAAACTTTGATTGTTGATGGTCATACTATCATGCATCAGGCATCAACACGACTTGTAAACCGGAAATTTTTTTTCAAGGAGAAGTAAAATGAACACCAAACAAAAAAGAACAAGGGTAACAGACAGTTTATCGGCTTTAGCCTGTGCTTTGCTCATACTTGCTTTGATGGGCAACATCTGTCAAGTTTTCGCCGCTGAACCGCTGGAACCCGAGAGCATCCCGAAATATCAACTGCCGCTGGTCATCCCGCCGGCAATGCCCCGAACGGGTAAAGTTAAGCAACGGGCCGCCAAGAACATTGATTACTACGAAATTGCGGTACGGCAGTTCCAGCAGCAGATCCTGCCCACTGGTTATCCCGCGACTACCGTGTGGAGCTACGGCTCGGTCCAGTTCCCTGGCACGGTTGCACTGGGCGGAAGCTTCAACTACCCCGCTTTCACTATTGAGGCCAAGTGGCAAAAGCCCGTCCGAGTGAAGTGGATTAATGACCTTCGGGATGCCGACAATAACTACCTGCCCCACATCCTGTTCGTCGACCAGACTCTTCACTGGGCCAATCCAATTGGTGCCGTTAAGCCTGACGGCACTTTCGGCCCGGACTCAAGGGGGACCAGCCAGAATCCCTATACGGGTCCTGTCCCCATTGTGACCCATGTCCACGGCGCTCACACTTACGAAGAAAGCGATGGTTTCCCCGAGGCCTGGTATCTGCCCGCAGCAAACAATATACCCGGCTATATCAACTTTACGACGGGTACTTATTACGATACCTTTAAGACAGGATTCAAAAACAGGTACGGTGTGGCCCCTTGGGAGCCTGGCACAGCCGTGTTCCAATATCCAAACAACCAGCGGGCAACAACCCTCTGGTACCACGACCATACCCTGGGGATGACTCGGCTCAACGTCTACGCCGGGCCCGCAGGTTTCTACATTATCCGCGGCGGCCCCGATGACGAGGTACTCGAGAGCGGCACCGGCTTACCGGCAACGCTGCCCGGACCTGCGCCGGCCCATGGTGACCCGCCGGGAATCAAATATTACGAGATCCCCATCGTTGTCCAGGACCGCTCCTTCAATACCGATGGTTCACTGTCTTACCCGGACAACCGGGCCTTCTTCGAAGGTTTGGACATTGCCCAGCTACAGATACCCTTTATCCCCGATCCTGCCTGCGACGGTCTGATCAGCGATGTGGCGCCCATCTGGAACCCGGAGTTCTTTGGGGACTCCATAGTCGTCAACGGCAATGCCTGGCCCTATCTGGATGTTGAAAAGCGCCGCTACCGCCTCCGTTTACTGAACGGCTGTAACTCTCGCTTTCTAATCCTGCAGTTCGATAATCCGATGGTCTCTGTATGGCAGATCGGCGCTGACGGCGGCTTCCTTGCATCTCCAGTGGACATCGGTGTAGTTAACGCCGGTCAACTGCTTCTGGGTCCGGCCGAACGCGCCGACGTAATCGTAGATTTCAGCAGCGTCCCCGCTGGTACCAGCATCACACTGCTCAACCTTGGCCCGGATGAACCTTTCGGCGGAGGCGTACCAGGTGTCGATTTTGACCCGGCTAATGATGACACAACCGGACAGGTTATGCAGTTCCGTGTGGTGACGGCGACCGGACCGGACACCAGCACACCCCCCAGCCAGCTTCTGCTGCCCACAATAGTTCCGTTGACTCCTACCGTTACACGTAAGATATCGCTCAACGAAGAAGAATCCAAGAGCGTACATGTCACTGAAGACGACGACGGCAATATTGTTCTGGCCTGTGATGATCTCAATTCGGTACCTTTCGGCCCAACCGCAGCCCTGCTGGGTACGCTCCACCCCGATAATACCGGAAATCCGTTGCTCTGGTCGGATGATATTACCGAGAACCCGCTTGCAGGAGACACCGAAACGTGGGAGATTTACAACTTCACTGCCGACGCTCACCCAGTCCATATCCACCTGGTTCAGTTCCAGGTCGTCGACCGTCAGGCATTAGTGACGGACGAAGAAGGTATAGCTGTCCAACCTGCTGAATTAGTCCCAGGAACAACCAGATTGCCGGAAGCCTGGGAGACAGGCTTTAAGGACACCGTTATCGTCTATCCGGGTGAAGTTGCCCGCGTCAAGGCCACGTTTGACTATGCGGGACTGTACATCTGGCACTGTCACATCCTGGAGCATGAGGACAACGAGATGATGCGCCCGTATGAAGTCGTTGAGGAATGAGCTGGTAGAATGAACAATGTGGAAGGAAAAGACCAACATTGTTTACTGCTACTCGCAGGTTTGTCATCTGGCCGCCGCTGCCGTGAGGTATTTTGCCGAGCATGACTACCCTGTAATGGATCTCGAAGGCGGCTTTGAGGAATGGCAACGCCACGATTTGCCTGTCGAGTCCTGACCCAAAAGAGCTTCAAGACATTGTCGTATTGAGATTAATGGTCGAAAAAGATTTTTTATGTAGTCAAAATGAAAGGAGAAATAAAATGAAAGTCTGTGTTGATCCAGAGCTTTGCGACGGATGCGGTCCTTGCGTTGACATTTGCCCAGAGGCCTTTGAGTTGAATGAAGATGGGATAGCTGTAGTGAAGCTGGACGAAGTTCCGTCGGAACTCCAGGAAGCCTGCAAGGAAGTAGCAGAGAGCTGTCCTACCGAAGCAATTTCAATAGAGGCGTAGATTGACTTCTGTTGGCGGTAGTTGTCATTTTCTAAAAGTCTTGGTCTGTGAAAAATAAACCAATGGTACGCGACATCAAAAAATAAGACAGAAAAATAGGTGTAAGGCAAACAAGGTACAATCATGAAAAAGAAAGGAGATATCTTATGGCTAAGACAAAGAAAACTAAATCTGTAAAAGCAAAGAAACCAGCCGTTTATACTTGTTCGGCCTGTGGCAAAGTTACAAAAACCCGCTCCCATCTTTGTTCGCCTACCAAAGCCGAACAGGTGTATGTGTGCCGTTACTGCGGTGCTTCTACCGGCGACCCTCGGCATGTATGCGCTCCAATGGTGGCAGAGATGAAATACGCCTGTAAGAACTGCGGCAGGGTTACACCGTTCAGAGGTGCTGTTTGCCAGCCGAGTGTAATTCAGTAGTGTCTTGGGCCTTGACTCCGTCCGTGCAGGATGATCTTTGTGGCAAAAGATCTTATTGTGTTGAAAATTAATGGCTAAAAAATGTCTTACAATTAAAGGGAAGGAGAAAAAAATGAAAGACAGAATAAAAGTTATGAGAATAGGCGCGATCATTATAGGGGCTTTAATTATTGTAGTGGCTTTTGCCTATGCAAAAGGATTGCACGCTAAAGAAACAAGCTATGCCCCTGTTGCCATCACTGAGGACTTTGATTCAATCGTAGGAAGAATGAAAGCTGCCAAGCCTGAAGTCATGAAGCGTCAAATGGATTTGCTGAAAGAAAGGTATGACCTTTCCGACATACCTGCCAGAGGTGTTACCATGTCTCGAGGGAAACCTGTCCAAGAGGGAGTCAGGGTTAAACTGCCTGCTGGAATGACTTGGCAAAAGCTTGCAGAAATGACGCCCGATGAAATCCGCGAAAAAGGTTTGTTCCCAAAAGGTTTTCTACCACTGCCTCATCCCAATCACAAAGAAGGTGGTATGGTTTTTCCCCAATTTGTAATAGATGAAATCAACAAACAGGAAGGACGAGACCTCACGCGTTTCGACCTTGATTTTGACCTTCCAGATCATTTCCTGCCTGAGTTCCCGGCGGCTATCTACCTGACTACTCGTCCGGACCTTTGCGACGTCTCACAGGGAAAAGTCGTAACCATCAATAACTACTTTGAATTGTTTAATGGGATACTTAACCCAAAGCAGCTTGAAGGACTTCGCCTGTTGGTTACGCCGTTCTCCCAACAGCAGTTCAATCAAACTGAAGACCGCCGTAGCGAACAGCCAAGTAGAGGTGTAGCCTGCTTCGACTGTCATTCCAACGGCCATACAGCAGCTCCGACGCATCTGGTCGGCGACATACGCCCACAAAAGTTTCGCCACCGACTCGATACCCCACCTCTGAGGGGTGTCAATATCCAGCGTCTGTTTGGTTCTCAACGAGCACTCAAAACAGTTGAGGATTTTACTGAGTTTGAGCAGCGAGCGGCTTATTTCGATGGAGACCCTGTTATAGCTACTAAAAAGGGTGTAAATATTCTCGAACGAGGCAGTCAAGTCCACTTCATGGCTGAATTCCAGGCACTTCTGGATTTCCCACCTGCTCCTAAGTTAGACGTGTTCGGGAGACTCGACCCCAGCAAAGCTACCAAAGCTGAGGTACGCGGCCAAGCTGCATTTTTCGGAAAGGGAAGGTGTGCTGCATGCCACACTCCGCCTTATTACACGGATAATCTGATGCATAACTTAAAAACTGAACGATTCTATAAGCCACAAATGATAAATGGCAGATACGCTGCGGCAGATGGACCGATCAAGAATTTTCCTTTGAGAGGGATAAAGGATTCGCCGCCGTACATCCACGACGGCCGGCTGCTGACGTTGGAAGATACGGTGGAGTTCTTTAATTTGATACTTGAAACTAAACTCACTGAGCAAGAAAAAAAGGACATGGTGGAGTTTCTCCGAGCTTTGTAGTGGATGTGGTCCTTGTGTTGACATTTGCCCAGAGGCCTTTGAGTTGAATGAAGATGGGATAGCTGTAGTGAAGCTGGACGAAGTTCCGTCGGAACTCCAGGAAGCCTGCAAGGAAGCAGCAGAGAGCTGTCCTACCGAAGCAATTTCAATAGAGGCGTAGATTGACTTCTGTTGGCGGTAGTTGTCATTTTCTAAAAGTCTTGGTCTGTGAAAAATAAACCAATGGTACGCGACATCAAAAAATAAGACAGAAAAATAGGTGTAAGGCAAACAAGGTACAATCATGAAAAAGAAAGGAGATATCAAAATGGCTGATTTACTCTCACAACGTCCATCTGATTTTATTGGAGACGAAATGGAAAGAATGATGAGAAGGTTTCTTGGAAGACCACTATTCTCTGTGTCGGGAGAAGGATTTTGGCATCCACCTGTGGATATTCATATTACAGATAAGTCTGTATTAGCGCGAATAGACATTCCCGGGGTAGATCCGAAGGAAGTCGAAATCTCCATCGAAGACAACAGGCTTTTGGTTCGCGGCAAAAGGACTCCCTGTGAAGAGGCGGCAAAAGACGAACAATGCTGGTACAACGAAACACGGCGTGGTGACTTCCACAGGATTATAGACCTTCCCGAATATGTTGATAGCCAGAAAGCTATTGCAAGTGGCGAGAATGGTGTTCTGACAATAAAGATGCCCAAAAAGAAAGAAGCTAAAGCCAAAGCGATTAAGGTACAAACGAAATAGCGTTAAACAAGCAAACGGTTTGATCAGTTAAAAAATGAAAGGGTAAATTATGTTTTGCTATCAGTGTGAGCAGACTGCAGGTGGTACGGGATGTACAAAGGTGGGCGTTTGCGGCAAGGACGAGGATATTCAGAGTCTTCAGGATATCCTTATATTCGGGCTAAAGGGCATCGCCGCTTATGCGTATCATGCGCGTGAGCTTGGCGAAAGAGACGAGCAGGTTGATGCATTTATGGATGAAGCGATGTTCTCAACGCTTACGAATGTGGATTTCGACCTGGACCGTTACCTGGAGTTGGTGTTGAAAGCCGGCGAGATGAATCTTCGTGTTATGGAGATGCTCAACAATGCTCATACATCAAGATTTGGTAATCCCGCACCGGTGACAGTGCCGAGGGGCACTAAGGCCGGGCCGGGTATCGTTGTTACGGGCCATGATTTGCTTGATCTTTATGAGCTGTTAAAACAAACCGAGGGCAAGGGTATTAATGTTTATACTCATGGCGAAATGCTGCCTGCTCATGGCTACCCGGAACTGAGGAACATTAAGCATCTTGTGGGCAATTACGGCACTGCATGGCAAAATCAGAAAAAAGAGTTCGACGACTTCAGCGGCGCGATTTTAGTAACGACCAACTGTGTTATGATTCCGAAAGACTCCTACAAAGACAGGATGTTTACCAGCGGGGTAGCCGGTGTTGCCGGCGTGAAGCATATAAAGAACAGAGACTTCAGCGAAGTAATTGAAAAGGCTCTCTCACTTCCGCCGCTGCCGGAGAACCCACAGGGAACATTGAGCACCGGATTTCATTATAAGGCTGTTCTGGGCCTGGCGAACAAAGTCGTTGAAGCGGTAAAGGCGGGCAAGATTCGACACTTTTTCTTTATTGGTGGCTGTGACGGTGCCAAGCCGGGACGCAATTACTTTACAGAGTTCGCTGAGAAGGTGCCCGATGACTGTGTGATATTGACTGCGGCGTGTGGAAAGTACCGGTTAAATGATCGTGACTATGGTGATATTGACGGGATTCCGCGCCTGATTGATACCGGCCAGTGCAACGATTGTTATTCGGCTATTAAAATCGCACTGGCTTTGTCTGAAGCTTTCGACTGCGGTGTGAATGAGTTACCACTCTCCCTTGTGGTATCATGGTACGAGCAGAAGGCAGTAGCCATCTTGCTGACGCTGCTGCACCTGGGGATAAAGAATATAAAGCTCGGTCCAAGCCTGCCGGCGTTCGTCAGCCCTAACGTACTAAATGTCTTAGTCGAAAAGTTCAACATCAGTCCGATTAGCAATGTCGATGAAGATATGGCTGAAATGCTTAAAGGCACTGAAGTTATGACAAGCGGTTAATTTCTCGTAGCAGTCATACAGGGCGCTTCCTGAACAATAGAAGCTAAAAACTAATTATCTCTTAATGTTTTTGAGAAGGAGATTTTATCATGGCTGTAACAGCTTCAAAAATGCTTACGCTGGGAACGTCGGCACCGAATTTCAGTCTGCCTGATACTGAAGGTGATATTGTATCATTGTCGGATTTCGAAGGGGCGCCGGCCCTGTTGGTTATTTTTATGTGTAACCATTGCCCCTTCGTAAAGCACATTTTACGTGGCCTTGTTAAACTTGTTAAGGAATACCAAACCAAAGGAGTTGCTGTCGTCGGAATAAACTCAAATGATGTTACGAATTTCCCTGAGGACAGCCCGGAAATGATGGCCAAGCTTTTGGAAGAGGTTGGTTTTACCTTCACCTATTTCTATGACGAAACACAGGAAGTTGCCAAGGCGTACCAAGCTACCTGCACACCGGACTTCTTTTTGTTTGATAAAGAGAGGAAACTTGTCTATCGAGGCCAGATGGACGACAGCCGGCCGGGTAACGACGTACCCGTAACCGGAGCGGATTTAAGAGCAGCGATGGATGCTATTCTCGCAGGCAGAGAGGTAAATCCCGAGCAAAAACCCAGTATGGGCTGCAACATAAAGTGGAAAAAGGGTAACCAGCCAGACTATGTGAAGTAACACAGAAAATCAATTTTTTATGTAACTGCCATTGTGCAAGAGGTGGAAAATGAGCGTAACAATAAAAAAACTAATTAATCTATTAAATATGGATTTGGAACTGGAGTACTCTGCGGCAATACAATACATAAATCACGCAGCAGTGATGACCGGCGCAGCTTACGGAGACATAATAAAGGAACTTAAAATCCACGCTAATGAGGAAATCCAACACGCTGTGATTTTGGCGGACCAGATTGATTATCTGGGTGGTTCTCCGAGTGTCAACGTAGGTAAAATTCACACTTCTAAAGACAATGACGAAATGCTGCAGCAGGACCTGGATGGCGAAGAGGATGCAATAAAAAGATATAAGCTGAGGGTTGAACAGGCTGAGCAACTCAAAGAGTTTGCCTTGGCTCAACAGTTGCGAATTATTCTGGCCACCGAGCAGGAACACGCGATGGATTTGAGACAGGCCCTTGGTAAATAAAGCTGGTTCTAACACACTTTGAAGCCTATATTGACGTAATGGATTAGTCAATTTGCAGCATATGTTCTGCCAGGCTATTATTTGTAATTTTGCAGTTTGTTAACTTACGTAAGACAGCAGAGGTTGTATTTAACACCAAAGCCGGTTCTGTCAGCGTGGTAAAATACTGTTCCATTTATAATTGTGGAAAGGAGACCAATAATGAGCAGACTTCTATATATTCAAGCTTCTCCGAGAGTTAAACGTTCACATTGTATCGCCGTTGCTGATGCCTTTATAGAAACGTATCAACAGAAGTATCCGGATGATGAGGTTATGACTTTGAATGTGTTTGAGGCGTCGATTCCCGACTTTGACGGCCTGACAGTGCAGGCCAAGTATACGATTTTGCACGGTAAGTCGCATTCGAAAGAGGAACTCCAGGTGTGGAGGGAGGTTGAGAAAGTGATTGCGCAGTTCACATCCGCCGACAAGTATGTCCTTGCTGTGCCGATGTGGAATTTCAGTATTCCATACCGGCTCAAGCAGTATATCGACCTTTTGGTTCAGCCTGGATATACATTCAGTTATAGCGAAGATACCGGATACCAGGGACTTGTAGTTGAAAAACCGATGTTGGTCGTGTATGCCCGTGGCGGCGAATATCCTCCGGGTAGTGAGACCGAAGCGTTTGACCTGCAGAGCAAATACATCGGGTTGATATTTGGTTTTATTGGTTTTGTGGATATTCACTCGTTGGTTATTGAACCGACCTTACAAGCCGGCCCGGACGTCGCAGCCGTGAAGCGCCAAGAGGCCATTGACAAGGCAAAAGAAATAGCCGTCGTTTTTTGAATACGGCATCAAAATGTCACGAAAGCTTCTTAATCGGATTGTTGCGGTGGATCTTATTATTATAGAGAGCTATATGGTAACGCATTAGATCGAGGGAGTAAAGTATGAATATATTTGAATATGCAATGCAGATGGAAAAAGATGGTGAAGAGTATTATCGTCAACTGGCCCGGCAAACCGCTAATAAGGGCCTTCAAACTATTCTGACAATGCTCGCAGATGAAGAGGTCAAGCACTACAATACCATAAAGAGGATGCAAACCGCAGAGCCACATATGGAAGAGACTACAATCCTGACTCATGCCAAGAATGTCTTTGTTCAAATCAAAGAGTCCGGGGAAAGTTTTGATTTCGACATTCAGCAAACCGAGCTTTACAGAAAAGCCCGGGATATCGAGAAGGAGAGCCGGGACTTCTACACGGAAAAAGCTAACGAAGTGACAGAAGAATATCAAAAAGAGATTTTTTTGAGATTGGCTGATGAAGAAAGCAAACATTATTTCTTATTGGAGAATATAATTGAGTTTGTATCGAGGCCTGAAGAATGGCTCGAAAATGCCGAGTTCTTTCACTTGGAAGAATATTAAAATCACTTGTTCTGAAAGGGGAAGTTTAAAATGAGAAACGCAATTAACAGAAAGTCAGTAGTGTTGGTGATTTTGGTCTTGGTGATAGTTACTGCATCGATGGTATATTCACACTGTCAAATACCGTGCGGGATTTATAACGATCCCGCCCGTTTTGATATGATTGCGGAGCATACGACCACAATTGAAAAGTCGATGAAACAAATAACAAATCTGTCGAAGCAAAACAATCCCGATATGAATCAGATTGTACGCTGGGTTCAGAATAAGGAAGAACACGCTGACGAGTTGAGCCATATAGTTACATACTATTTTATGGCACAACGCATCAAGCCGGTTGGTGACACCAAGAGTAAGGCTTATGAAGAGTACATCCGGAAGCTGACTTTGCTGCATGAGATGCTTGTTTACAGTATGAAAGCCAAGCAGACAACCGACCTTTCAAATGTTGAAAATCTAAAGACTTTGTTAGCCGAGTTTCGAACCGCGTATTTTCAGACCGATACTCATAAACATTGAGTGATTTGCTTAGACAGGTGAACAAACTCATGGATAACAATTTGTCGTTTCAAAAGAAAAACGACCTCTCTATTGTTTTATGTGGTCAGGCCGGTCAGGGTATCCAGACTGTCGAGTATCTCTTAACGAGGATATTCAAGCTGGCCGGTTATAACGTTTTCGCAACAAAAGAATATATGTCACGTATTCGTGGCGGTACAAACTCTACTGAAATAAGGGTATCTTCAGGGTCTGTCTGCGCTTCTGTAAACCGGATCGATATTCTCATTCCTCTTGACGAAGGTGCTATCCGCCATGTTGAAGAAAGAATTTCTCCACAGACAATGATCTTAGCAGAAAAAGAGGCCATAGGTGAAGATTTTGACCAAAACAAGTATAAGTATGTTGAAGTACCGTTTACTAAAACAGCTTCTGATATTGGCAACAAGATTTATTCCAATGTAGTTGCTGTCGGGACAATTGCCGGTCTGTTTGGAGTGGAGCTGCAAACAATCAACAAGTACGTGAAACAGTATTTTTCTGCAAAATCCGAGGATGTTATACAGAAAAATCTTTCTGCAGCAAAGGAAGGTTTCAATCTTGGCGCCGGTTTAGTCAATTCCTCCAAAATCAAAATTGATATTCGCAAAGATGCCGATATTAAAGACCAAATTCTTTTAAGCGGCACCGAATCTATAGCTCTTGGAGCCATAGCCGGGGGCTGTAATTTTATATCTTCCTATCCTATGTCTCCATCAACCGGCGTGTTAGCATTTCTTGCCAAGCAGGCGCAAGGTTTCGGCATAATAGCTGAGCAGGCTGAGGACGAAATCGCCGCAATGAATATGGCTATTGGTGCCTGGTATGCAGGTGCAAGAGCGATGGTAACAACATCAGGGGGAGGCTTTGCCCTTATGACAGAGGGTCTGAGCCTGGCTGGTATGCTTGAGAGTCCAATTGTGATTCATCTTGCGCAAAGACCCGGCCCGGCAACAGGATTGCCCACCAGGACCGAGCAGGCCGACCTTGAGCTTGCCCTTTATGCCGGACACGGCGAATTCCCCAGAATAATACTTGCGCCCGGGAAGATTGAGGATGGTTTCCACCTGACTCAGAAGGCATTTAATTTAGCTGATAAGTATCAGGTGCCGGTTTTTATACTCACCGACCAATATTATGTGGATTCTTGCTACAACACAACTTTTCCTGATTTATCAGACATAAATATTGAAAAACACATAGTAAAAACCGAAGTTGATTATAAAAGATATAAATTAACAGCAAGTGGTATTTCTCCTCGAGGAATACCCGGATTTGGTCAAGGGCTGGTTGCGGTCGACAGCGACGAACATGATGAGGCCGGACACATCACAGAAGACCTTGATTTAAGAACCAAAATGGTGGACAAGAGACTAAGAAAGTTCGAACTCCTGAAGGAGGAAATAATCCAGCCCGAACTGGTTGGGCCTGAGAGCTATAAGAACCTGGTAGTGTGCTGGGGTTCGACTTACAATATCGCAAAGGAGGCTGTAAAAAATCTCGGTAGAGATGATGTCGCGGTTTTACACTTCAAACAAGTATATCCCCTGCCCGATGAGACGATGGATTATCTTCAAAGAGCAAAGAAAAGGATAATTATTGAGAACAACGCAACTGCTCAACTTGCCAAGCTGATAAGACTTAACACAGGTATTGATATTGAAAATAGAATCCTGAAGTATAACGGCTTGAGCTTTTCTGTCGAAGAGTTGACAGAAGGATTGAATGGTCTATTGAATTAGAGACAAAGGTATGGAAACTCAAATTTTTGATATGGATAACATTGACATTGCCTGGTGTCCGGGTTGCGGAAATTTCCCAATTCTTCAAATACTAAAACAAGCTTTGGCTGAGTTGGAAATTCAACCGATAAATCTTGTGCTGGTTTCAGGTATAGGCCAAGCGGCAAAGATTCCTCATTATTTCAAGACCAATGTATTCAATGGATTGCATGGCCGGGCCCTGCCACCTGCGACGGCAATAAAAGCAGCTAATCCTGCTCTTACTGTAATAGCTGAAAGCGGCGATGGTGACATGTACGGTGAGGGCGGTAATCACTTTTTACATACGATACGCAGAAATCCGGATATTACCAATATCGTTCATAATAATATGGTCTATGGCCTAACAAAGGGACAAGCTTCACCGACGAGTCAAATGGGTTTCAGGACGCCTGTGCAGGTCAATGGTGTCTTTCTGGAACCATTTAATCCTTTGGCCATTGCTATTGCTTTGAATGCCGGTTTTGTCGCAAGGGCCTTTGCGGGAGATGGTGACCAAACAAAAGAAATACTGAAAAAAGCAATTAAGCATAAAGGTTATGCTCTGGTTGATGTATTTCAGCCCTGTGCCTCGTTTAACAAACTTAATACCTATCAGTGGTTTAAAGAGCATACCTGTTATCTTGAGGACTTGCACGACCACTACGACAGAAATGAAGCCTTCAAGAGGGCGACAGAAACAGAAAGATTGTCACTTGGAATCTTTTATATAAATCCTGACAAAAAAACTTTCGAAGAAAATATTGGCATATATCAAGAAAATCAGCAACCTTTGTATGAGCGTAAACCGGACATTGGGGAATTGCATAATTTGATCGACACATTCAGGATTGCAAATTAGAAAGGCTTGAAGTGAATTTAGCCTGGGGCAGAGTAAAACTAACTATATGAACACACAAGATCACCGGCCTGCATGAGGATTTGATGTAAAGACAGATAAACTGCAGGCGGCAAAATAAAAGTACATAAATTACTTTGCATTAATGGATTGAAACTATGGGAGAATTTGGTTCAATTGATGAGG
>Ga0307379_10004351_pt1 | contig 20236 bp, 17 predicted proteins | sample UN2MG_FD_202237 | JGI IMG/M metagenome (GOLD analysis project Ga0307379, IMG submission 202237) | Soil microbial communities from Risofladan, Vaasa, Finland - UN-2 | ecosystem: Environmental > Terrestrial > Soil > Coastal area > Acid sulfate soil | place: Finland: Risofladan, Vaasa | collected... | reverse complement strand
AAAGCTTTCACTTTTTTGCCCCTCCTTTCTTCAAATTTAAATTCAGTACGTATCTTCTTTATATATAATTAATTCTACAAGTTTTTTAAAAATCCTCTTTTTTTATTAAAATTAGATAAAAATTTTTGTCTTTTATTGCAGAGGAGCACTTAATATTAGTTGAATGCTCCTCGTAGCAATCTCGTAATTGAGATTGCTACGTCACTTCGTTCCTCGCAATCAGACAAAATATATTATTTTTTTGTAGGGGTCGGATTCATCCGCTCCGGGTTATTTGGTATTTTTATTAGCGGGTTCGATGAATCGAACCCCTACTTTAATTCAGAGACAGTCGAGAGTCTGTCCTACGGTTTTTATCCTATATCTTATAACTGACCAACCAAGTAGTCTTTGTCCTAACCGGTAAACTGGATAACCGGGTAACCCGGATAACTAATGCCCTATGCGCTCAACAATCTTCCTCTTCACTATATACTATATACTCGATACTCGATACTTTCTTTATTTAGCTTTACTTGATAAAAATACAAAAAGGAATATAATTAAGTAAAATTACCAATCAAGGAGGGGATAACGTTGAAAATAAAAGAGGTTATGATACCAGACCTGACTTCGGTATCTGACGATACCACGATAAAAGAGGTCGTCAAGATTATGAGCCGACAGCGTATAGTGGGTTTACCGGTAGTTGACAAGGAACAGAATGTAATAGGAATGATTACGGAAAGTGATATTGCTAAGGCTTGCTTGCCTGGCTATTATAAAGAATTACAAAATCCATCTTTTCTCCCTGATTTCGACCAATTTTCCCAGCAATATGTCAGGATCCTCTGTCATGTTTTTATCTTCTCGTATTTTTTATTTCTTTTTCTAACCATTTCGGGTATTCAGGAACAGCCCCAGATTGGGAAACAACAAAATTACCTACTATTTCAGCAAATTCTGCTGCTTTATAAACACTATTGCCACAAAGATAAGAAAACAAAAAGCCTGCACTGTAACTATCTCCACCTCCCACAGTATCTGTAACTGGTCCATTTATACCTGGTACTTTCTCCAATTGGCGATCGTGATAGATTACTGATCCATTCTTGCCATATGTAATACAGATAATAGAAAGATTATATTCTTGAGCAAGAGTTTCAACAAAGTCTTTTTGTTTCAATTTTTGATTAAAGAGTAGTTTGGACAAGACAAGAGCTTCCTGATCATTTAATTTAGTAATTGTACTCTGGAGCAATGATTTTTCAATCCAATCTTTTTCGTAGTAATTTTGTCTTAAATTAACATCATAGAATATATGATTAGATTTTATTTGAGAAATAATCTGGTTAAGTATTTTCCGATTTTCTTTTGTCCGTTGAGCAAGGGTTCCAAAACAGAATATTTCCCATTTGGTTTTTGTTAAACTACCTATTAAATCCTGATCTAAAATAATATTATCCCAGGCAACATTTTCTTTTATCAAATAAGCGGGATGCTCCTTTTCATCCAGATTTACTTCTACAATCCCAGTGGGTAAATTAGGATGGATCCGGATAAAGGAAGAATTAATACCTCTTTTATTTGCTTCTTTTAAGGCTTTTCTGCCCAGAGCACCATTGCCCACAGAAGAAATGAGGGTTGATTTAAATCCCATGTTTGTCAGATGAGCAGCAAGATTAAAGGGAGCACCGCCAATATAAGGTTTACTATCTATGATATCCCAGAGAATTTCACCAAACAATAGTGCCTTCATATCTTTGCCTATCCTACTTAAAGCTTATATTTTTGCTTATATATGCTAATTTCAAATTCTTTTTACCTTTTCTACATTTTCCTATATAAAATAATTTCTAAAATGAATAGTATCAGTAAAAATAGTATATTGCACAGGATACTGACTATATATTGTATCAAAAATAAACATATAACCTATATTGTGTACAATTATAATAATGAAGTATAAAAAATTCGCTTATTCAATACCATAGTTACTGCACCATATAAACCCGCATCCATACCAATCGTCGATAACCATATTTTAGTAGTAGACTTTATTATTGCCATTGTAAAATAGTTATATGACTCAACAATTGGGTCCAATAATAATTTACCGGCAGCTGAAATTCCTCCTCCGATAATAATTTTATCTGGGTTAAAAACATTTTCTACAAATGAAAGTCCTTTGCCAATATAATAACCTGCCTCTTTAAATATTTTTTGAGCTACTGGATCACCTTGTTCAGCTCTTTCAGCTATATCTTTCGCTGTTATCCATCTATTTTTACTATCATTATATAATTGATTTGCTTTTCGCTCAATTGCATTACCAGAAGCTACAGCTTCAAGACACCCATATTTACCACAACTACAGAGTATTTTTTTACCTGTTATTGGTATATGCCCAAATTCACTATGCTTATTATATAACTTACCATTAATCATTAAAGCAGAACCAATTCCGTAGCCAACGTTTACATAAAAAATATTATTCACACTTTCCCTTTTGCCATGCCATATTTCACCAATTGCCATAACTCGAGTACAATTATCAGCAAATACATGTAAGCCTGTTTTTTTTTCTAAAATACTGGTTATATTGACATTTTTCCAGTTAAAATTTGGAGAATATCTTATGATACCTGAAGAGCTGTCGACTATCCCTGCCTCCGCTATTCCAATCCCCTCAATTAAATATTTTTTAATGTTTGCTTGTTTAATTACTTCTTCCACCAAATTGGAAATTTGTAAAATGATCTTTTCCACACTATGACTACAATTAGTTGGAACACGAATTTTTTTTATAATTTCTCCTTTTAGGTTTGCGATACCCACAACTATATTAGTAGTACCAATATCTATCCCAACTACAAATCTCCCAGAGGAATTTGTTGACAACATAACAGGATGTCTTCCTCCCGTCTTTTTGGACTCACCTTCGCCTATTACGGATGCAATTTTATTTTCAATAAGTCCATTAACTACCCTTGATACAGTTGCTTTACTTAATTTAAGTTTCTGGGCAATCTGGGTACGGGATAGTCCATTACTATTTCTTAAAAGATTTAAAATTAAAGCTTGATTTATTTGACCCATAAGTTTCGAATCGCCTTTTCTTGTATCTGATGCTTGAACACTCATTGTATTCTCCTTCAATTAATTATATTTACCCATGCTTTATATTTATTATAATCCAATTTTAAATATTAATCACTGTTAGCTATACACATATGCAGGTTAAAGTATTAATATTGGGGTAATTATATTTATATTTTTATTAGTTTAGCACCTTCAAAATTTTTTAGATCTAACAATTTTAGTGTTTTTCTAGTTAAATAATTATAACCTAGTCTATCTTTTTAGAAAAATTTAACTCACCCTTGCCTATTTGAAAGTTAAACCTCAAAATAAAAAGAGCATCTTTCTCTATTTTTTACTCGTGATACAATTTTTCCTTAAATTTATGAAAATCAGGCAACAGAACTTAGTATCTGTATTTTCTTAAAAATCTACTTCTTAAAAAATAAAGATCAAAAAGTCCAAGGCCTGTAATTTAGTCAGGATACGGGGTCGAGAAAAATGCTTTTTTTCACGTGCCAATATAAGATTGTCATTTTGATATGACATGTTTCCGCTCAAAAATTAAAGTACAATTCTATTGTTTGCCTTTCTCTATAAATTTTATTCTTCTCTATTAGGACAAAATACAAAATTGTATAAGTAAAAGGCCGGTTCATAAATTTCCATTAATAACTGTAGAAAAGCCTATTTGATAAGACAGCTAACGACTATAGAAATTCCTAATAATCTCTTTCCTCTAATAGGATTTATAATCTCAAGCTGTTCAATAGGTATAGATTATAAATATATTCTAACAGTTATTCTTTAATTGATAAACAGCTTTGACAGAGATATGACCTGAGATATTCTGTTGCTAATCTATCTATACTAAGAACTCTTCTGTTCTTTTCTGCACACCGTAGTTCTTTTAATATATTTTGTGTCTAATTATAAGATCTTTTAAGCATCTTACAAATTTCATTTCTTGTAGCAATCCTGGGGTTAACTGTATAGTCAGGTAGTTTCTGTGTATCATCTGCAATAGCCGATAATTCCTCTTCAGGAACCCTTAATTCTTTAAGGGTAAGTGACATTCCGATTTTCTTTAAAAATTTATCTATTTCTTCACATGACTTTTCTGCAGCTTTTTCATTAGAAACAGCTTTAAGCTCACAATTAAAAATACGACCAAGATCTGCAAATTTTCTAAGCGCTGATTTGTATGTATAACACATAAACTCGGGATAGATCGCTGCCAGAGCTTCACCATGCATAACATGGGGTACATGCCCGCTAATGGCCATACCTATTCCATGGGGTAAGGTAGTTCCTGCATTGGCAATGCATAATCCTGCCAGAGTATCTGCCCAAGCCATTTCTATTCTGGCTTCTTTATTAGTTTTATATTTAATGGCAATTGGAAGGTATTTTATTACTCTTCTTATTGCTTCCAAAGCATGCACATCTGTATAAACTGATGCATCTTTATGAATATAACTTTCAAAAGCATGAGCAAAAACATCAAATCCCGTTGATGCTGTTATATGTTCGGGCACAGTTAACATTAATTGCGGATCAATAATACTGACCCTGGGATAGAGGAGGGAATCTACTAGGGCAAACTTACATTTATCAGCCGTATTCGTTACAACTGATACGGGGGTTACTTGTGAGCCAGTTCCAGATGTAGTAGTAACAGTAATAATAGTAAGTCTTTTTTCGGTAATCTTTTTATTGCTAAATAAGCGATAGTCCCAGGCTTCACCTTCGTGGGTAGCCCCTACTGCAATAGCTTTTGCAGTATCCATACTTGAACCCCCACCGACACCGAGAACTACATCAATATTATTTTTAATAGCCATCTCGGCTCCCTTATTTACACTATCGGTTGTGGGATTAGGAATAACACCATCAAAATGAAATACTTTTACATTGGCTTCTTTTAAGGATTTCTTAATATTTTCAAATACAGGAGCCATGGTGTCAAAAACGGGAACAGTTACCATCAAGCATCTCTTCCCAAATCGAGATACTACTTCACCAACTTCTTCAACCCGTCCCCAACCAAATTTAATTTCGGTAGTTTGATAATAATTCAATGCTTTCATCTTACCCTCTCCTTTTATAATTTAATCATAACCTTCATAATCTTATCCTTTTTCTCTTCTATATATTTATAAGCTTCTAAATAATTCTCAAATGGGAAATGTTCTGTTATTATGGGATCAAGTTTCACTTTACTTTCTTCAATTAATTCAATTGCTTTCCTATAATCTTCTTCCTGATACATTAATGTTCCAATCAACCTAAGCTCTCTATCCTGAACCAAACCCAAATCAACAGTTGCTTTTTCCGCAAATACACCAACTACAATAATATCCGTGCCCTTACGGGCATTAGCGATAGCTTGTTCCGTTGTTGTGTTAATCCCAACACATTCCAAAATTAGGTCTGCTCTATCTTCACCAAATCTATTAATGAGTCCTTTTCCAATATCCTGGAATTTGGAATTCAGACAATAATTTATATCACATTCCCTGGCGATATTAAGACGATATTCACTAATTTCAGTTATCATAACACTCTGAGCACCCATTCCATTTGCAGCCTGAGCTACCAGATTACCGATAGGGCCGGCACCTAAAACTAAAATTTTCCTCCTCTTAATATCTCCTCCTCTTTTTAAGGCATGAACAGCAACCGCTAAGGGTTCTACTAATGCACCATGATCATAACTTATATTTTCTGGTAACTTTAATACTTTCTTTAAATCAACTGCGAAATATTCTGATGCCATCCCAGTTGTTTGAAAACCCATAACCTTTAAATTATCACAAATATGATTTTGACCATGTTTACAGGAATAACATTTACCACATACAACCTGGGGTTGTATTGTAACTTTATCGCCTTCTTTGAAATTTGAACCACCATCGCTTAATTTAACAATCTCTCCTGAAACCTCATGTCCCTGTACTACCGGATAGGATGTATAAGGATGTTTGCCATGATAAACATGTATATCTGAACCACATATACCAATTCTTTTAATCTTCACAAGAACCTGACCCTCTTTAACTTTCGGAACGGGAACATCACGAAATTCAATTTTCCCCGGAGCTGTCATTACCGCCTGCTTCAAAAAGCTCACCTCTTCTTTTTTATATGTAGTGCCTTTCAGAAAACTCTGAAACCCTTATCTTGCAAGGCTTTTAGAGTACCTCTATTTTATTCTTCACCTCCACCCTTTTAAACCCTTATTTGATAAGGGTTTTAGGAAGGTTATCGATGAATTTCTACTCATTTTATCGATTTTTTAGGGGGTTGGAGGTGAATTTTTTTAACCTTCTAAAGTTTTCTGAAACCCTCATCTCTATTTTAAGCAAACATTTTGCTAATCTTACTTTGATTTCACCTCCACCTACCTTTTACCCTATAATATTTTAAGAACATTGTTTTTTAGTTCTAGCAACTTTCAGAAAAGTAGGGGGTAATACTATGTATAAATTTAAGGCAAACCAAAAACTTCTTTTTAAAGCTGAAACTGTTTTTAATTTAAAACCTTTAGAAAAATACGAGATTCTTTTCTCTTTTCTTGATACCTCACCATTAGAGATACTGTATCCTTCTACCGGTAGACTGCCTATTCCCTATGAAGCTTTATTTAAAGCCCTTATTTACAAAAACATTAAAAATATATCTTATCTTTCTGATCTGGCAAGAGAACTTCAGGATAATCCCGATTTAGCTTTAGTCTTTGGTTTTCATCCCCCAAGCCTTTTCAGAAAGAGATCAAATATTTTTGGGGCTATCGTAATTTTGTCCTCTCCGATGCCTTATCTGAATTACCCATCTTAGAAGAAACCAAGGGAGCCAATGTAGTAGACAGTAAAGTAATTATCCCTCAGCTTAAATTGGCTAAAGCTAGGTTTAATCTTAGTATCTGTGGGGTAATCGCCGATGCTGGCCTTGATTCGGCAAAAGTCCTTTCCTTTATTATCAGTGACCTTAAGGCTAAGCCCTACATTGCTCGAAATCTAAGAAGAGAAAAAGACCTTAAAATTTCCCCAACTGGTAACCGTATCTGCTTAGCCGGCTTTGAGATGTTATACTGGGGTAAATTCAAAGAAGAAAACAGAACCAGACTCAAGTTTGTTTGTCCTGTTATCTATTCCAAAAAGTTTAGAAAAGAACACCCCTTCTGTCCTTGGATGCACCCCCAGTTTACCAAAGGCACAGGTTGTTTTGCTTATACTCAAGTACTTAGCGAAGATATCCGTAAACAGATTAGTTATGGCTCTCCGGAATTTAAGAAATTTTATAACTTGCGCAGTGGATGTGAAAGGATATTTTCCAGGTTACTTGACCTTTGTATGCAAAATCCGAGTGTCAGAGGACTCCGGGCTGTTTCTAATCACTGTACTATCGCCCACATTACCGTCCTTCTGGTTGCCTTGACTGCTGCTATGACAGGTAACAAAGATAAGATTCGTTTTGTAAAATCTTTCCTTCCTAATATTTAATTTTTAAAGAGCGAGTTTTCTGAAAGCCTATTATATGTACTGACAATTATCAAAAACTTGAACCCTATTGGGCTTATATTTTTTTCTCCACCTGTAAAAGGTACTCCTATTTATTTCAAAGATCTCGCAGATCTGTTCTAGAGAATAATCTCCGGAACTGTACAGGTTAATGGCTTTATATCTGATTTTGGCCTGAGAGGACAATTTATCTATATAGTTTAACCTGATTATGACCTTTCCCCAATAAGGTCGAGTATAGGACAGGTAAGTAGCTTTTCCAATGCTCCCCTTCATTATCCATATACACCTCTTTTTGCTTCTATTTTAGTTTACTTCTTTCATCCTAGCAATGGTGCATATGTATCTGAACTTATTCAGTTTTTATTATTCTAAAGAGAGTACTCGTCTCTGGGCCCAGACCCTCTTGGCACACCTCCCTGAGCAATCCTCCTGGTCTGATCTTACCAGGTATTTTTATTTCTCTTTTTTTCAATATTTTTCATATTCTATGCCAAAAATTTATTTTATAGCCTCTTTTCGAATCGTCATTTTTAATGTCATGTAATCCAGTTTATGTGACACTCAAACCATTTCTCTAAGACTTTCATTGGGCCCTAGGTATTTCATTTTCCGTAAAATTTTTCATTAAAATCCCTGCATTACCCCACTTAAAACAACTTTCTCAAAAATTTTAAATTCTGATCTAAACAGCTCCCTTTTTTGTATATAATTATCTCTAGATAGTAAAATATAAGGGGCACCTCATGCCTGGCTTCTTGTTATTGTTGCCTTCCTGGGCGTTATAGCAAAAAAGTCCCTTTAAGAGACCCCTTATATAATATATTCTCACAAATTAAAGATACACTCCAAGAATGTTCTCCTAGTTTGAATAATAGGTGTTGATAAATTTAAGGGAATCCTTTATATATTTACACTTTCCTAAGATTAATAGATTCAGGCCATCTTGTTTTGCTATTAGAATTAACCAATTCTTCGCCTTATTTTAAAGCTTCTTTGTTTAGATTTATCAAATTTTGATTACGTCCAGCTAAAGCCTTTTCTAAAGTCTTAAATATAGTTTCCAACTTTACTACCCCAGATTTTTTAACATAAGCACCTAACGTTACTATATTGACCACTCTTGTATTTTCTAACTCATTTGCAATATCATTCGCTGGAACTCTAACTACAGCAACATCATCTCTGTTTATCTTCTGCTCTATTAAAGAACTATTTAATACAATTAATCCGTCTTTCTGCACAGTTGGTTCAAATTTATCTAAAGTATGTTTAGTAGTAAAAGTACAGTTCGCTTCAACTATAGATAACCTATATTAAAAAGGAATTTAATTAGAATAATCCCTGCTGCAAAAAATATCAGCAAGGAAAAGTAATATCTTATATATGCTCCTTTTAACTTATTGTGCATTTTTGCACCCAATTGAGAACCAATCAAAGATCTTAACAAAATCTTAACTATCAGTGCAAAATCAACATTTCCCTTAAAAAAGTGAGTTAAGGCTCCGTATCCCGAGACAAATATAGTTTGAAAAAGACTTGTTCCTATAGCTACACTTGTTGGTACTCCTATTAAGTAAATTAAAGCAGGATTCAAAATGAAAGCTCCTCCTATTCCTAAAAGTCCAGAGAGTATTCCTACTCCAAATCCGAGTACAACTAAATAACAGACCGAAATATATTCTATATTAGAAATAGGTAAGGAAGTAAGTGGAGGAATCTTTACATTTTGAATTTTTCGAGAGAATATAGTATCTACTACTCCTCCTCGAGGAGCTCTTTTTTTTGCTTTTTTACTTTCGAGAAACATAGAAATTCCTACCAGAGAGAGAAGGACTATGTAGATTATATTTATCCAAAGGTCCATTTTGCTAATGGTAGAGCCATGAATCATAATAGTTCCCACACTTTTTAGCCGCATCAAGACTCGTGCTCCAAATTCTGTACCCATTATCGAGCCCATCAAGATAAATCCAGCCAGCTTATAATCTATATTCCCATAATCTTTATGTTTTAAGCTAGCAGCAGAAGAAGTTCCTACCATTTGACAAAGACTACTCCCTATAGCAATATTATAGGGAATGTTAAAAACCGCATTTAACAAAGGCACCAAAAGAAATCCTCCCCCTACTCCAAATAAACCAGAAAGAATACCGATAATAAAACCTATTCCAATAAAGCTTACATAATTAATCATTTAAGATTTCCTTTGCTTTTTGGTAAATCTAATTAAAGAAAATGAATCTAATAATTATACAAAATAGCTTTTTTAAAATTTATTTTATACCTTTCAAAAATTCGTTTAAGATGTCTAAGCTTTTTCTTTTTTTTACTTTTTACAATTCAATTATTGAAATCTCCGCTCCTTATTTTCTCGACAATATTCTTAAATCGCTCTAATGTATATTGAAAAAAGTCTTGGTAGGCGGAACATAAAATATTTATGCATGGTTTTCCATCAATAAAGGGTTCGCGCCAACGCCAACACCCCCCCTGGCATAAAGCAAACCAAGGACAGCTACGACAGGCCAAGTCAATATAGGTGGAAAGCTGAACAAATTGTTGGTCAGCTGACGAAGCAAGCAATTGAGAGAAAGTTTTTTCTTCAATATTACCCATATACCATTGATCAATGGCATAAAAATCACAGGGATAAACACCGCCGTTCGCCTCGATAATAAACTGGCAGGTACAACGCCCTAACATCCCACATTCCTCCGGGGGATATCCCAGCATTAATTGAAGAAGATTGTCGAAATAGCGAATGCTGACGATTTTGTGATCGATCACATCGTGATACCACAAATCAAATAATGTCTTTAAGAAACGGCTGTACCTCTCGGGGATGAGGGAATAAGGGTATTTCCCCGGATTTTCCCCTAAGGGATCAAGGCAGGGGATAAATTGAATATATTGAAAATCCTTCTTTTGAAAAAATCGGTAAATCTGATGGGCATGGCGAGCAACCTGAGATGTTACAACAGATAAAATATTATAATCCACCTGATATTGTTTCAAAAATTCGATAGCCTTGATAACCCTTTGATAGGTGCCTTTTCCCTGGTTGTCTTTTCGATATAAATCATGAATCGATTTGGGACCATCCAGGGATATCCCCACCAAAAATTGATTTTTAGCTAAAAAATGAGCCCATTCTTGATCAATTTTAAGACCATTAGTTTGAATAGCATGACTAATTTTTATCTTCTTTTGATTGTATTTCTTTTCATATTGGATTAATTTCTGAAAGAATTCCAATCCGACCAGAGTTGGCTCTCCTCCCTGAAAGGCAAAAGTACAAATCTCTTCCGCTTCACTTAGAGCTTTTTTTACAACGATTTCTAATAAATCCTGGTTCATGTACCCATAAGTAGTATATCCTCGATTACTGGAAAGGGAGCGATAAAAACAATATTCACAGTGCATGTTGCAATGACTGGAAGCTGGCTTGATCATCGTGGTGAGTGACTTCAAAATAAGTTCTCCTTTTGCTGTGAAGATTTTTATTTCATTTTCTTTTTTATTCATTATTAGAAAAATTAAGTTGGGAAATATTTATCGTTTCTTTCTCTACTTAATTTTAATAAAGATATTAAAAAATAAATTGGCTAAATTTTCAATTATTACCGGTCTGAGATTATGTTCAGTAAAGTTCACAATTTAACCGCTGTTAACTCGAATTGGTATTAGCAACCTTTCGCCTAGTCATTATCTCTTGAATAATACTCTTTTGAAAATATTTCCAGTTTGGATATTTAAGCAGAGTAGAATGGAGCTTTTTTTATCTCCGATTCTTTTCCTTCTATCTCTAAGATTTTCGTTTTTAGTTTTTCTCTTAGTTGGTCTGTTATTCCTCGATATTGCGGTCTCCCAACAAGATTAACTTTTTCATAAGGATCAGCTTTTAAATCATATAAAAAATCTTCAATATATATGTTACTATGAGAGTCATTCATACCATCCTTTTCTGGAGCTCGAACTGAATATTTCCATCTTTTTGTCCTAATTGCTCTTCCAACTTGACTTTCACTAATTTGAATGAAAATTTCTTCTGGCCAATTATTTATATTATGCCGAACAAGATCTTGTAATTTTCTACCCTGCATATAATCAGACTTAAAAATACTGGCACAAGATAGAAGTGTAGGTGGTACATCTATTAAACTAACAAGTTCATCAATAACCCTCCCCCCCTTAAAATTCGGTCCATATACAATCATTGGTATTCTAATAGATGCTTCATGACATGAACGTTTGTAATCATCACGCCCTTTTTTTATATTTTGATTCCGAGTTCTAAAATGTGACCCATGATCACTTGTATAAAATAACACAGTATTTTCAATTAAATTAATTGTTTCAAGTTCATCTAAAATTCTTCCGATGTTGTAATCAATATTATTACAACTACCTAAGTAATCTGCAAAATTTTTGCGCCAATCTCCTTTAGTACCTAATAAATCACCCGGTACCTCAAAATTTTTAAACCTTTCTCTAGACCCTTTTGGCCCTTCATATCTGTTTATATCATTCTGATGATGTGGTTCAAGATAAGAGATAAATAAAAAAAATGGGTTCTTTTCGTTTTGCTGACGAATAAAGTCTAAGGCATAATTAGTGATAGCATCAGCCCGATAACAATTAAATTCAACCTTATTCATATTTTTATCAAATAAAAAACCGCCGTAACTATGAGATGTGAATTCAAGCAAATCCGATGCGATCCAATAATCTTTATAACCACCCCGTCGCTCCAAAGGTATAGCTTTCATGGTATAATCATTTTTTTTCCCAATTTTTTCATTAGATTCACCAAGTGTTGAAGCTAAATGCCATTTGCCTACATATCCCACTTTATATCCGACTTCTAAGAACCAATGAGCAATAGTTTTTTCATCCTGAGGTAGAGCAATTTCATTTCTATAACATCCTGTTTGAGTGGCATATTTCCCAGTTTGAATACAAGACCTAGCTGGGCCACAAACAGGTTGACAAGTAAAAGCATTTTCAAAACGAATACCTTTACTTGCTATTTTATCAAGATTAGGAGTAATATTTAGTTTTTGTCCATAACAACCAACTGTATCCCATCTTTGTTGATCAGCTAAAATAAAGATTATGTTTGGTAATTGATTCACCTTAACAACCTCCTACATTAATATATTAACAAATCTTATTCATCTTCCTAACCTTTAACAGCCCCTGATGTAATACCACTAGTTATATATCTTTGTGCAAAAACCGCAAGTAGAATTGCAGGTATTGCTCCTAATGTTGCGGCAGCAGCCACATTACCATATTGAACATTATAACTTTGAATAAATCTGGCAATTCGAACTGTAAGTGGCATAGCATTAAGCGTTGATGTAAGATTTAAAGCCATTAAAAACTCTTTCCAAGAAAAAATAAAAGTCATTAAACCTCCTGCAATTACTGCTGGTTTAGTTAAAGGAAGCATTATTTTTACAAAAATGATCCAACTAGAAGCTCCATCCATCAAAGCAGCCTCTTCTATCTCATCTGGTATTTGTTTAAAAAAAGACATCATCAACCATAACATAAGGGGTATATTTAGTATAGTATTTATCAAAATCATAAATAATTTAGTATCAAGAATATTCATTTCCATTCCTATACTATATAAAGGAATTACCAAAGTTATTCCTGGTATTGTTTGAACAACTACTACCCATCCAAGTAGTATAAGAGGAATACAGTTTGACCATTTAAATCTACTCAAACCATATGCTCCTAATGTACCAATAAAAACACATAATAGCATTGAAAAAAAAGCTATTATTATACTATTTTTAAAGAACAAAAGAAACCCTTTATCCTCAAAAAACAAATTATAGTAATTAAATAGAGTAGGCTTAAATATTATTTTTGCTGATACAATATCTTTAAAATACTTAAAGGAAGTCATAAACATCCATACTATTGGAACTAAGATAAATATACTAGCAATACATAAAATAAAATGAGTAAAATAATTATTTATCCTTTTTTTCACTTCATTTTCCCTCCTTCTAAATCTAATCGTTTACGAAAACCAATAGCAATAATCCCAATTATAAGAATACTTATTACTGAAGCAGCACTTCCAAATCCTATTCGCTGTTCAGTCATAAATACTTTTTGGATATATGTATTTAATATTTCCGTAGAGTATCCAGGACCTCCCCCAGTTAAAACATAAAATAATCCAAAAGCTTTAAAAGCATATATAATACGAAACATTAAAGTAATAAGGATAATTGGTTTAAGTATAGGTATTATAATTCTAATTATTAGATTTAAGCCATTTGCACCATCAATTTTAGCAGCTTCAAAAACATTTTTTGGAATAGATTGCAAACCAGCTAACAAAAGCAAAAAACTATATCCACACCATTGCCATACACTTGCAACTACAATTCCCATTAATGCAGTTGAGGAATTTGAAAGCCAGTATTGATAAGGCAATCCTAAAAAATTATTGATCATATTAATTAATCCATAATGGGGATTATACATTAGGCGCCACATTGTACCATTAACAACAGGAGGAATTAAAAACGGTATGATAAAAATAGTTCTATAAAATGTACTTTTTTTAATATTTGAGACAAGCATAGCTAATAAAAAGGCAATTATTATTTCTAATGATACAGAAGTAAAAACATAAACTAAAGTATGAAAAAAAGCAATCCTAAATATCTTATCTTGGAAAACTGATATATAATTATTTAATCCAATCCATTTTTCTACTAGTTTACCCCCTTCAATAGTAACAAAATTCAAACTCGTATAAAATAGCCTTACCAAAGGATAAAATGTAAACATAATTAATAAAATACAAACTGGCAAAATGGTTAGATATTTAAATTTATTATTTAAATATCTGAAAATTTTATGGTTCATCTTAATTAGATCCTCCTTTTTTAAAGTAGCGAAAGTTAGGGTGCCGATGGATGATTTCAAGAATCTTATTTTAACGTTATTTGTATCACTCCTTGAAAATTTTTAAGTTATTCGTCTTTTGTTTGTAAACTTTCATTCTTCTATTTAACCATCGGTCATTATAGTTCGCTATAGTAAGGTATACCAGCTTTTAAGCAGCCTATATTGTGGCAAACTATTGGTGGGTCTAACTCGTATGCAAATCTCTTTAATGGATCTCTCTATCCAGCTATTATTATAGATGGTCTGTCTGATCACCTATGAATATTTATAAAAGGTTGATACCTTATTTTTGTCTTCCCACCAGCTCCTGGTTGCTAAAGTCTTAGATACACTAAAGCTTTCCCAAATATGGAAATCTCTTGTAGTTCATAGATCCTTTATAGTCCTTCGTTACTGAGAAAAACATTTCGTAAACTACTTTATGGTCATTACCACCAAGGGGACTATAGCGATAATTACTATTAAGAAATCGTTAAATGTCTTTAATTCTTTTCAGAAGTGGGCAAAATTAAAAAATTGCATTTGAATGAAAAATTCCTTCTCCAAAGTATCATCAAATTGCCAGGGTTCACCTACGGGAATAAATATCGGCTGCACACCATTTTGCAAACACCATCTAAAGACTGAACTAAACGAACGAGGATAACGATTACTGCCACGAATATAGAGCATTATCAAATTGAATATGGTCTTTTGTTAACATAACTGTTCCCAGTCCTGTATAATACCTGCTAGAGCTTCTTGACCCCGTTTGTAGCGCTTGATAATGTAACTTAACAACAGTTCCCCCATATACGACGTAATTCCATTCTATAGCCTGAGGTCCACATGAGTATACTTTTTTCGCGTAAAATTAATGCGAATTTTGAATAACCATTGATTATAAATCGTGATCAATTCGGGAGGTTCTTTGGGACTCGAGAGTGGTTTTTAAATCACTCTGGTTCCCCAGAATCATAGCGTTTTTTCAATTTATAAAACAATTTTCACTTCAACCTATTAGGGAATCCTCCTTATGGTTGATTTATTTGATGGATTAAATAATTTCTTCAACCCTTTCAGGAGGATTCCTCTTTTTTTTAGAATTGGGATAGCCGAGCCCAGCTTTTTGTTAGAGAGTAAACTTTCCCTCTAACAACCTTAAATACATTTACACAAATTATTGTACACTACTTACCGAAGAAACAACTTCTTCGGTACTCTATTTTAATATATTTTTTATTTTATATAGCCTAGCCTCTTCATAACTTCAGTTACTTCTTTTTGAATTAATTTTTGTGCTTCGTCTACTGTAGTAATATTAGCAACCATTTCATTTAACCGAGCTTCTAAAACTGAAAGTACTTGTAATAATTCAGGTATCCTAGGCATACTAACGGTATAATCCGCACTATCATAAACCGCTTTTACGAACCTAAAATCTTTATTTCCTTTAGGATCCATTGCATCGGTCCTTGTTGGAATTCCACCGTGTTCCATAAAATACTGCATTGATTTTCTTGAAGTAACCCATTTTAAAAAGTTTAAACCAGCAATTTGACGTTCTTTAGGTAAATTACTTGGGATAGACATACTTAATAAACCTGTACCAACAGCATGTTGGCCATCAACTGGTTTAGGAAGAATAGTATATTCTATTTTTCCTGGTACGACTGAGGTGTTTGGGTTGTCCATATGTGCAAAAGCCCCAGCAACTAATTTTGTTTGTAATAACTTCCCTGAAGTCAACATGGCAATCTGTTCAGCCTGACCTATATTTGCTGCATCTGGAGGGGATAACTCAGCTAATTGTTTATATAATTCTAATGCTTTTTTGGTTTCAGGAGTATCTAAAGTAACAGTATAATCTTCAGGTGGATTCTTAAACATGTATCCCCCAAAACTTCTTAAAAAAGGATACCAATCCCATGAAATGGATATAGCAGTTTTTTGACCTCGTACTGCATAACCATAGAATCCTTTAGATTTATCTTGCAATTTTTCAGCAGCATTAATAACATCTTGCCAAGTTTTTGGAGGTTCTAGACCCTCATTTTTATATAAATCGGCTCTATAATAAAATATTTGAATGTTACCATTTATTGGTATAGAATATAGTTCTCCTGACTTTGACATTTTCTCATTCTCTTTATCCCAATAACACGCATTATAGTATACAAATTCTTCGCCTAAGTTAAATTCGGGGTCAATATTGTTAATAGGCTCAACGAGACCACCTTTATACAATTTTGCAGCCATCACATTTTCATCTACAGTTATAATATCAAATTCACTTTGATCTGCAAGTGTCGCTGTAAGTATTCGTTCTATTACATTATCCATAGGAAAAGGTCTTATATCAATATTAACTCCAGTTTCATTTTCATACTGTTTTGCTAAATCACGAAATGCAGGTAACCAAGGAGAATCGTTAATTAATACTGATACACTCTTTACCTCTGCAGCTACAACTGTACTCAAAGAAAATAATAGAACAAACAAAACTATAACAATAAGCTTTCCTTTTTTCATTTTATCTCTCCTTAAAATTTTTTAGTTTAATAAATTAAATACTGTCCTGTCTTCAATCTTCAAGATGTGGTTGAGGGTCAGATTCAAACTTGACCTTCCATCGATGCCCTTATCGGCACACATTAACTTTCGGTTCAGCCTAACCCCTAAGGGTTTTAGGAAGGTTGTTCCTTCATCTACGATTATTTATCGTTTTTCAAAACTATATAACCACCTCCTCATCTATAAATTTTTACCTCTGGTAAATTTATTTTAATTTAACCACCTCCCCCATTATTTAATCCTTAAGTGCATTGAAATTTCCTTTTCCCCTATTTAGGCATATTAAAATGCCTTCTTCGGTCGTTCCTTATTGGCATTACCTTGTTCCCCCTCTATCCTCATTCTTTAGCTCTTTTCTTCTAGCCTCATAGAATTGATGCAGTTCTTTATTTAAAGTTTCCGGACTGATGACCAGAATTTCAGTAATCTTTTTAGTCTGGATCTCAGAAGGGGTGAGTCCCCCGGTCTCAAACTGCGAAATATACACCTGGGATACCCCTATTAGAAGAGCCAGATCCACCTGGGTTAGCCTCTTTTCCTTTCTCCTCTTTTTAATCGGATTGATTATCATTTTTCCTCTTGCCTCCTAATACTCTCAATAAACAAATTCTTTTTTATTAATTTTAATACCTCGATAAGCCTTGGTACGTTATCTTCAAGGGAAACATCAATCAGGTTAATTGAATCCGGAATAGCCAACCCAGCATCAGATATGCAGATAGTATCCTGATGACCTAACCTGCTTATCAAAGCGGATATATCTCTGTTTAATAATCCTATTTTTTTCAATATTAACACACTCCATTCTTTTATTTTTAAAAGCTCAATACATTTAACAACATAATTCATTAGAATAAATTGGCCTTTGGCCAAAGTGTCTTATAAGGTAAATTTCTTATATCATTATTTCAAAATTTCAAAGAAATTAGTTTTCCGTAATTTAAGATATCCATAATTTCTTTTGATAACTGATATTAAAACTAATATATCCTAAGAAATTATAAAAACTTTGAAACTATTTTATTAACTCAAAAAAAGGGGGGTAGAAAACAACGGGCTTAATCGTTGATATTAATATTATTTCTTTATATTAAATTACAATAATTCTAGTTTTGTAAGTTATATCAAAAATTTAATCTAAATTTGAATGCTATTTTAACTTGTAAAAATTATATATTTTAATTAATGTGATAATTAGTTTGTTTCAGTTACAAACCAACTAACTTTATTATACTAAATTAATTGAGTTTGTCAATATTACGAATTGCCTCATCAAAAATCTAAATGAAAAAGTATCGATGCCTCATATATAAATCTAAATGAAATTGTTTTAATTATAACCTAATCTCCTCTATATTTAAAGATAGAAAATTATCTTTAGATATAGAGGAGGTAGAAAGGGATGTTAACTATGAGGCAGAAAAAGGCCGTAACCAGAGAATTAAGAGATCGATATCAAAGATTATCTAAAAAAGAAAAGATTATCTTCTTAAATGAATTTATCCAACTTACCGGATATAATCGCTCCTATGCCGCCAGAGCTTTAAGGATAAAAGAGGTATTGGGGTATATGAATATAGCCGGTAAAAGAGTAAAGTTAGTAAGAGATAATAGAAAAATCAAAAGGAAAAAGAAGAAGATCTATGATCAGGAGGTTTTTGGGGTCTTAAGGAAGATCTGGAAAATCTTTGATTATATCTGTTCCAAGAGACTGGCCCCCTTCTTATCCGAGATCATTCCGGTATTAGAAAAATGGGGGGAGATTAAACTTGAGGCTGAGGTGAGAGAAAAACTCTTCAAGATAAGTGCGGCTACTATCGATAGGCTTCTTGCTGAGTTCAGGAAGCGGTATAGAATAAAGGGTAGATCTACTACTAAACCAGGAACCTTACTAAAGAAGAGTATCCCCATTAGGACTTTTGCCGATTGGGATGAAAAAGTACCTGGCTTTTTTGAAGTTGATTTAGTTTCCCATGATGGTGGAGCTACCAAGGGAGATTTTAACCAGAGTCTTAACTTTACCGATATTGCTACCGGCTGGGAGGAGATGGTAGCAGTAAAGAATAAGGCCCAGGTGTGGGTCTTTGGGGGGATAGAGGAGATAAAAGAAAGACTACCCTTTTCTATTTTAGGGATAGATTCAGATAATGGAGCTGAATTTATCAATGCCCATCTAATTCGTTATTGTAAGGAGCATAAGATTACCTTTACCCGGAGCCGACCTTACCGTAAGAATGATTCCTGTTTTGTAGAACAGAAGAACTGGTCGGTCATCAGAAGGGCGGTAGGCTATACCAGATATGATACCGATAAGGAAGTTAGCATTCTAAATGAACTGCATGTTTATCTTAGACTCTATGTTAACCTCTTTCAACCGGTTAGGAAACTGATTAAAAAGGAGAGAATAGGGAGTAAGGTTGTCAAAAGATATGATGAGGCCAAGACCCCTTACCGAAGAGTTCTGGCCTCTCCTGATATTGAGGATGAGATAAAGATGAAATTGAAAAGCCAATATGATATGCTAAATCCAGCAGAACTGAAAAGAAAGATAACTAAATTATAAAATAAGTTGCTTAAATTAAATGCTTTAAAGCAAAAAGTAAGAGAAGGTCTATTAGAAAAAAGTGTGGAACCTTCAAGTAGCTTCGAGTACATTTCTACTTGAGGCATCGTATCGCATTTCCTTTATATTTTTATGTGAGGCATCAGGTTTAATTATTTATGTTGTTATTTAAAAATTAAAATTGTGCTATCAAAAATAATAAAAAGAAGAAGGCTTAGAAGTAAGTTCCAAATATTTTAAAAAACCCTCTTTTTTTATTAAAATTAGATAAAAATTTTTATTTAAACACTTTATTAATTGGTTAGTTGCCCTGTCAAATTAGTCGTTAGCCTTAAATACAATTTTGAAGTGCGAGTTTATTCATTCTGCCGGTCTACCAGTCTGCCAGCCAGTTTAGTCGCCCTTACTTTTTCTTCCTCTTCACTATATACTATATACTCGATACTCGATACTTTCTTTATTTAACTTTACTTGATAAAAATACAAAAAGGAATATAATTAAGTAAAATTACCAATCAAGGAGGGGATAACCTTGAAAATAAAAGAAGTTATGATCCCAGACCTAACTTCCGTATCTGCCGATACCCCGATA
>Ga0307379_10004349_pt1 | contig 20248 bp, 38 predicted proteins | sample UN2MG_FD_202237 | JGI IMG/M metagenome (GOLD analysis project Ga0307379, IMG submission 202237) | Soil microbial communities from Risofladan, Vaasa, Finland - UN-2 | ecosystem: Environmental > Terrestrial > Soil > Coastal area > Acid sulfate soil | place: Finland: Risofladan, Vaasa | collected... | reverse complement strand
TTCTACCCGTGTTCCGGGTAGTTGTAGAAACTCTGCCGCTTCCGGTGGGATCAGCCAGATGAAAGCGTCGGCGACCGTAGTGATGTGGGTCGCCACGAACCTGGTACGTGGTTCCTCCTGGCGATACCGATAGACCAGCAGGTTCGGGTTACTGATGCGCCGAAGCCGCATCGTCAACGGGATCAGCCCGGCGATCAGCCCGCTATAGAGTCCGAAGTCAATGTAGTGGCACGAGCTCTCGCCCCCAGCGATCTGCCGCTTGTTCGCCCAGCGTCGAGCTGGGCCAAGCCTACTGTGAAGAAGGGCGGCCATCCTGACGTTCGATCCAGCAGGAGTCGTGAAGGGGTCTACCACGCCGCGCCGCGCCCGGAGCGACCTGACACGGGCCTGTCGCTTGGCCTCGATCAGCAGCTTCTTAGCGATCCTCTCGGCCTTGTCAGCGCCGAGCAGAGGTCCGAACTCTCTCTTGACCCACTTGCCAATCTCGACGCTGTTGTATGGAGTTCGGTTCTGGTGAGCCCGGCACCAGAGGGCCGCTAATCGCTGAATCTGGGCCGGACCTTCCATTGATGCTAAAGCTAGGGCGTCGAGTATCTTCGGCACGCCCTAGTCTAGCTTATCTGTGACAATCGGAATTCGAGCTAAGATGTCGAGCACCCCTAACTCGTCTCCGCAGTTAAGGCAGACCATCCTGCCCGGCAGCCATTGAACTGGTCTCTGGAAAGAGCATGTGCACCAGGGATCCCTCACTTGGTCGCATCCACGATGTCATCGAGCACCGTCCGGTGCCCGTATTCACAGTCGCCAGCCTCGGCCTCCTCGTTAAAGACCTTTCTACACGTTCCACAGTCGTAGTATTCAAACTCGCAGTCGTGGCAGTAGAGCGGTCCCATGTCGCCCGAGAGCGAACCAGTCCCGCCGAGTGGCCCCCGACAGTCTGGGCATCGCTTACTCATTCGTCCACCGTCCGGCCCGCCCAAGGCACTCGGTCGTGCTCCGACCCGTCCGGCTTGAGCACGACAAGCTCCTGGCCTTCCAGGTCGCTCTTGAAGCTGAACCCGGCTGCCTTCATGCTGGCCGCCCTCACCACTAGGTCTTGGGGTAGCTGGGACGCCCAGGCTGGCTGGAGAGCCTTCTCGCCCGTCCTGGCGACTAGCACCCGCTTCCCGATCCTGTAGAGCAGGAACCGCGAGATGATTGGGGCCTTGCCCGTGGTCGTCATTCGGACTTCGATCAGAGCGCACCGGACGGGGCTGAAGCCAGCCTCCAGCCACCGGACGTTGTAGGTCCGATCCTCGCCAGCGATCAGGGACATCAGTGCCATAGCATCGGCGTTGAAATTGTCCCGAACGTGCTGGCCGAACGTCGCCTTAGCGATGTCCATTGTTCGCTTTTGTCTGAGCGCAGGGTTGTGCTTGTACTTCAGTATGGGCGACTCGCCCCGCTTCGCGTGGGCGGCGGCCACAGCAGTTCGACCGTTCCGCAGCTTCTCCTGCTGGTTCTTCTCGTCCATCAGTCGTTGGGTTAGCTCGGGCAGCCGACCGTTCGCGTCCAGGTAGCACTCGATGATCGCCGTCGCGTGCTCTCGGGTGAAGGTCTTGCCGATCCAGGGCCGGGCGAGCCGGGCGAGCTTCACATGCTCCGGGAGCCCCGCGAGCGCGAGAATGTCGAGGATCTTGTCTTTCCGTGCCACGTTAGGTTCCTTCCACGTTCTACCCGGCTGATCGCCAGATCATCAAAATCGACGGCCACGTCCTATAGCGGGCTCTCCCCAGGGGAAAGACAGGCGGGGCCGAACAGCTTCCGCCGTCCGACCCCGCCGAAAGGAATAACTGATGCTCGAGACTCTCCGAGTCTCGGATCAGGGGCGAGTCCTTTCGGCTCGACCCCTGACCCCCTCGACCCCCTACTTGTTGGGGTTCAGGGCCGCCCGAAGGTGGTCGAGGAACGGAGCAAGCTCCGGGTCGTTCTTACCGGCTGTCGCCGCCTTGATAAGAGCGTTCACGTTGCCATTGTTCGCAGCGTAGGTCAGGATCGCAGCCGAAGCATACTCCCGGCCCGACGTGGTAGTGTGAGCGACAGCCCGCAGGAACAGCTCGGGAATCCGCTTGCCGAGAGCCGTCCGCTCCTGGCTCATTGGGGCAGCGTGCTCCGCGAGAGCGGTCACGATTGCCACCAGCCGGTCAGGCTCGGAAGCTCGGGGCGGGTTTGGAAGCTCCTTCTTAGGGTCGAGCAGGACCGCCTTGGGGTTGGGAATCTCGGCCCGAAGCCGAACGAAAGCCGTGAATTCCACAGCATTCCCTTCGCCCAGCAGCCCGGCGGCCACGTCGTAGACTGCCTCGGTCTGCTTGGCAGCCTCCAGCGAGTAGCCCGTCATGGTCCACGTTCGAGGGGTGGCGAACGCGCCCACCTTGTCAGCGTCCTTTGGAAGCTGCGAGAGCGCACCCGGCTTAAACCGAATGAATGCCGTCACGTCGCCGGGGACACCGTTCTGGGTCGCCCACAGGCACCACTCGTCGGGGTCCACGTCAAGCTCGGTGATGCAGCACCGATTCCTGAGCGCAGCCGGGAGAGTCGTCGCGCCCGATTTGTCCTCTTTCCGGTTGGTCGTGGCGATGATCTTGACGTTCTCGCTCAAGATACAGTCGCCAGACTGCCGTTGTAGCACCAGCTTGAACGCAGCGGTTTGGACCGCAGGGCTCGCCGCTCCCAGATCGTCCAGCACCAGTACGCCCTTGACGCCAGGCTTGGAGAGCCGGTGGAGCCAAGATGGGGGAGCGTAGATGGTCTGCTCACCGTCTCGGAAGGGCAGGCCCAGAAGATCCTCGGGCAAGTGAGAGCAGAGATCCCGAATCTCGATGATCGCGCCCTCTCCCATGTTCGCCCCGACTTGCTCTGCCAGGGCCGTCTTGCCGATACCAGGTGGACCGGACATCAATACCGACTGCTTGTTGGGCATTGCGGTGATTAGCTTCACCAGCTTTGCAAATTTCATTTTATGTTCCTTTCGTGTCTGGTCGCGTCCGCGTTGGCACCAAAGCCGTCGTTCGTCGCTTCCATTGTCTACGAGGCTCACGGCCAGATCATCAAACGATCTGGTCTGGCGCATCAGTCTGTTCCCGACTTGGGGTTACCCCAGGCTTTGTGGGCTTGCTCCGCACCGATGTAGATCCGCTGGACGTTTCTCCAAGGGTGTAACCGGCCCTCCATCAGAAACCCCTCATTCTCAAAGTCGAAGGTGAGAGGCTTACCGTCGAACATTCCCATAAGGGTCGTTTTCGGGGCTAGCCGCGTCAGGGCGGCTACGATGCTGTCGATCCTTTCACCCTTAAGTACTACCACCTTGACCTTACTAGTGGCGTGCTGCCTCATGTAGATCCTTGGCTGCATTTGGTAGCCTCCTGTATCGACAAGCAGCGTCACTCCAGCAATCTTGGTGATGCCGATGCAGTTGATGGAGCCTTGCTCCTTCTTCTTATCTCTGGTTACCCATCGGGGCTTGATCCAGATTGTGTAGAGGCTCTTGGCTACGGCGTTTCGCCGCTCGGTCACCGAGAGTCGTCTGAATTTCCAGGGCCGCCGCTTCTCTCGTTCTTCTTGGGTTTTCTTCTGCCGTGGAATCTCGGCTAGCACGCCGTTAATGGTCAGGGCATTTTGACCCATGGGTGGTACGTAGACGCTTTTGATGAATACTCGGACGGTCCCCTTGGTCGGGCCTTCATAGTTCCGGTGGGCAGTCCGCATGGTGCCCTCTCGGGCAATGTAGAGGTTAGCCAGCCGGGCGATTCTCTTAGGGATGTCCAGGCTAACCCACGACAATGTGTCGAGTACGTCAGCCTCTTTGTAGTGGTCTGCTAGTGCCATTGGTCCGGCCTTTCTGCTTACAGGGATCGCCTCTGGATCATCAAACCTCGAGCTGATGCGCCGGTTCTCAGATAAGCCCGCTATGTGATTGTTCTACCGGCGACCACCGACAGGTAGGTGCGATGTACACAAGAAAAGCCCGCTACTCGCGGGCAAGGGCGAGACGCCGGGCTCGCCGCATTCAACCCGAGGGTTTAGCGCGTACTAGCCCGGCGTCTCTTAAAGCGCGAGGGACGCGAGGACTTCCGCCCAACGCGCCTGGCCCGACGAGGAGGCACAACGCGGCTCCCCCGGCTTAACTCCTCGCGAATACATTGTAGACAATGTCCTAGTCGATGTCGTTCCAATTTCGGTAGCCTGGGTGCCGGTCATCGGGGACCGTGACCTCGGCACCATCGACTAGCTCGGCGACGACGGCCCTCGTCTCCGTCCGTCCACCGTAGCCCGGTCGCTCAACGAAGCTAGTGATCCGCCAATTAAGTGTCTCGACCATCACTTCGTGATAGTCCTGACCTTCGTGATGGATGTAGGTCTTCCGGCCTAACCAATCGGTCACGACCTTCTTCCCCTTGGTTATGGCTGCCTTGACCTTGGGGCCGCCCAGGCTGATCGCAGCCTCGGCGATGCTCTTAGGCTGGTCGGTGTTTACTGCGTTGGTCCGAAGATAGGTCCGAACGATGGGACCGCTCTTAAGCCGCGTAGCGATGTGCCACCGTGTAGCAGAGTTTTCGGACTCCACCAAGGCTACGACGTGACCACCTTGGTGGGAGATTCCAAGGCACTCATCCCCCTTGTCTCGCGTGTTCTCGGCATCCTCCCACTTTTGCCTGGCGTCGTAGTTCGACCAGCCGCCTGGGAAGTTCCCCCTTGGCTGGTATGGCACCCGGTCGAAGGCAGCAGCATAGGCGTGATTGAGCCGTGTGGCTCGTTTCGACATGTGCTCCAGGTAGTTCTTCCAGTCCACCTGTTGTTCCTGCCGATCCCGATAGATCGGCAACTGTCGCTTGTATTCCTCCGCGACGGCTGCGTTGATAAACTTGGCCCGACCGTAAGGTGGCGAGGTGTTCTTCACCGCCGCTTTGATGTCGGTCTTGGTGTGATCGGTGTTGTAGAGGGGAAGGGATCTCACAAGCTCGGCGGAAACTCGCGACACCCGTGCCTGCTCAGTGAGCGAGGCCCAGGCCAGTCCGTCTAGAATGTGTTCTCGTACAGCCATTTGTTAGATCCTTCCGCTTCCTACTCGGATCGGACTTGAATCATCAAACGTATTATGAGCCCGCTATTGGCTGATAGACAGCCGTTTGACAGCGAGATCCTGCAACCGCTGTCGCATCGCATCGACCATAGCTTGATGCGTCATCCACTCGCCGAGAGCTTCGCCAGCCTTCGCTGCTGCGGCTCGAAGCGTGTTGCGCGTGTCAATTAGCTGGGCGTCGAGCTCCGCCGTTGCATCGTCGGAGGCGGCCAGAGCATCAGTGCTCTTGGGGACCGCTACGGCCCTCGGAGTGGACTGCTTGGCTACTGCCACGGAATTCGCCTTGCCAGTCGAGACGAAGAACTGGGTTCGTCCCTTCTTCAGAGCCTCGTCCTCGCAGAGCCCGGCTGCCACCATGAGTCCTTCAGCCACCGCTCGGGTGACGTTCAGCTCGTTGATGATCTGCGGGCGAGACACACCGCCGCAACGGTGAGCTAACTTAAGGACACTGTCCAGGTGGGCGGCGTAGATCGCCGCGCCCATTTTAGGCATCGTCATCTCCTTGGGTAATCCCGACGTTTCTTTTACCCGGGTTGAGGCCCGCTATTGCCTCAATACCGAGATCAATGCAGAAATTATTCTGCATCGATCTCTCGGATTATTCCTGTGAGAAGGTCTGGGTGCCGAAGCTGAGCTGCTGTAAACGGGCCGGGAATGTCGTAGATGCTCGTCGTCTCGCATGTGGTCGTCATCCAAACTCTGCCCTTGTCGTCCGCTCCGGCGAGGGTTCGACGAACCCACCGCTTTCCGATCCGGGCTAGGACATCATCACCGGGGTTGATTGTGACGCCCTCGACCCTCACGGACTTGAGGAGAGGGGCGTACCCCTCTCCCTTCGGCTCGCTCAAAGGCTGGAGATGAGGTCGAACGCTTTTTGTCGCATGTCGGCCCCGGTTCCGAACGTGCTAACGACCCAATTGTTTCCCTCGTTCCGAACCGTCCGGTCCTTGTCGATGTATTCCGACACGCCCAGGAACACGTCGAGCTGCGTCGTTCCGTTGGGGCCTTCCTGGCTCGCCTCGGCGTAGCTCGCCTTGACCCGTTTGACCTGCTCGGCGATCCGTTCGGCGATCAGCGTCCTGGCCTTCTCAGCCTTGCCCGACACGACCTCAAACGACCGCCCGTCCTCGTCGGTCTTTCGCTGGGCGGGAAAGAGACCACCGACGACCTTCTTGATTTGGTCGTCGGTGACGATTTGCTGTTTGAAGCCCTCTTTGTCCTCGGTTCCCAGGAGCGCAGCTCGCCACCTGTCGAAGTAACCGGACTCGGCGGCCAGCACGTTGTGCAGATCGAGCATCCGCTCGTCGATGCTCCTGGTGTGCCGCACTCGGACCTCAGTCTGCAATCGTCGAACCGGCTTGATCCCCAGCATGGTGCCGGTGGCCGGTCGGTATGGGGCGAACATGACTTTGGCCGCGTGGCTGCCGTCGTGAGCAGTCACCAGTACCATGTTCTGATAGATCGAGTCGCCGGGGGCAATCTCAATCGTCTCGGGTCGCTGGGCAACAGCCCAAACTACTCGCCCGTGGTCAAGGTGGCCGACGGCTTTGATGACGGCTGCCCCTTCCATGGTGGCCCGGTCGAAGAACCGGAAGGCGTCTCGGTTCTGAAGAATGGTATACCGCCCCTTCACCATGCCCAGGGTCCGAAGCTCTCGGTCGGCCTCTCCGTCGAGAACGATGCTCTCGATCTTTACGACCTGTCGCCAATCGTTAGCCTCTACCTGGTCGTCGTCATTGGTGATGGGGTGTCGAAGCTCCACCAGCCAGTCTAGTCCGCCTTGAGTGATTGCCTGTGCAATCGTCAAAAGTTGACCCTCATTGTCTACCTCGACTCCCCGGTGCCGGTCGTCCCGTGCGCCGAAGATCCAAGGGGCTCGTACTTGCGTCTGTGCAAGAGCCTCGGTTTGCTGTGTCATGTTTCCGTTGGTCCTTTCAGAGCTGTTCTCGCTCACTGTCTACCTCTTTTTCTTCTAGATCATCAAACAAGTGAGCTTTCTTCTACCTCTGATAGAGTCAATCGTAGCTCTTGGGTCCGACATCTGCGGAAGCCCGCTATTAAGCAGTGGTTAGGTAAAACACGTGTACATTGTCACGCTCGTCGGTAGGACCGCACACACGCCGTCTCAGTTGAGCTACGCCCCCCTGTTTTTCTCTGCCAGACGTTTGATGCTGTCGATTGCCTGAGACATTTTGCGGAATGAATGACGATCCTTTGTGGTGGAACAAAGCCGTTTACAACAGCTTCCTCCAACCACAAAAGAACGTCGTATCCCGTGCCCCTGGTGTCATCCCCGAGGTCGTGATCCAGGGACAATTCAACCACATTGCCGGTCTGGAGCAACTTAATGGTCTCGTCAGGCCAATAAGTCCTAGTCCAGCCTTCTGGCTCAGTTCGTTCGTCGTCCAAATACAATTTCATTGTGTTACTTGCCCTCGGGATGTTTTGGTGTCCCGCTCGGCGATGGTCTGGTGGTCACCCCAGAACCGAAAGGCGGCCTGTGATTGGATCACCCCGTCCTCATCAACCTCCCAAGCGCCGGTGTAGATATGGAGATAGCCCGTCCGGTTGACGATCGTGCCCGCCCCTCCGAAGCCATCGAGTCTCATCTTGGAGCAGGAGTGAGATGACTGTAGGTCTAGCTCGTCAATCTCCGGGTTGATCTTGAGGATTTCCAGAAGCAATTCGGCGTCGTCGAGCATGACCAGTCGCTTGAACTCATCGGTCGCATCGCTAGGGTCGATGCCCATCTCGGCCAGGCAGCCCTCGACCGTCTCATCCATGATTCCGTGCAGCCCTTCCTCAAACACGACCGAGTAGGTTGACATCGGCGGCCTCTCGGCCACGATTCCGTCGAGGATCGTTTCTTCTTCCCCCTCCAGGTAGAGGGTGCCGCCCCTTACGCCGAACACGGCGTGTAGGTCGGGCGTGAGTCGCACCGGCTTGTCGAGAGTCGTACTGGTGTAGTAGTCAGCCACTAATTGACCTCCCGCACGACCCGGTCGAGGATCGTCGTCTCATCCTTGACGTAGCCCTTGCCCTTCTTCTCGTAGTAGAGAGTCCATGCCTGGTCTATGGCCGAAGAGTTGCACCACGCGACGTGGACCGCCTTCTGCCCCTTGGACCCGTGCCGCCCCCAGTGTCGAACGATGCACTTACCGTAGACTCGGATGTGCCAGAACTTGTTCTTGTTCGATGCTCGGTCGAAGAAGTCCAGCTTCTTCTCAAGGACGGGCTCTTGGCCGTCGAACTCGCCGGGGTCGGCGTCGAGCTTGGTCAGTCTTTTAACAGTCATGGGGTGGTTCCTTCGCCTACTACTGCGCTCAGGGTCAGGTCATCAAACCTTCGGACCCTGGCCGCGATTTGATCCGCCTTGTTCTGCTCCTTACAGTCTTGTTCTGCTCCTTACAGTCTTGCTCCTTCTTCCGGTCAATTTTACTGATCGCCTTGTCGAGTGCCTCGTGCGCCTTCTTCAATTCGTCCTCGGCGTAGGCGACAGCATTCTCGGCGTAGGATTGCTTCTGTCTTAGCTGAGCCATGGTGACCGGCGGCCTGACCCTGGCCTTCGTGTCCCCGGCGATGATGGGAGTCTCAGGGAGGGTCTTGTTGCATTTGCAGGTACCATTGATGTGCTGCCGCCGATGGTACCGATCCACGGTCTGCTTCTTCGCCGCCTGGTGGAGCGCGTGTACGATGTTCTCGATGACCGAGACGGGGAGGGGGACTTGGTGCGGCTCCAGATCCGTTACGAACGCCAGCCGGTCCAGTGTGCTGGTCCTGGCCTTGACCCGCTTCGGGGACAGTAGCTCAAGGCACAGTTCCGTGACGACCGCCTCGTCCTTCGGCTTTGCACCCCAGTTATATGGCTCTGAGCCTCTGTAGATTTTCTGATTCTTTCGCGCCACCCCAGGTTTAGCCTGGTGGTTGACGAAGGACACCTTTTCCAGATTGGGCAGAGAGTCGCCCATTGCGGTAACCAGAGCGGTCAGACCCTCGGTGTCCCAGGGCGTAATGTTGGTGATCTTCATGGGTTTGCCTCACCGTCTACCGGATCGGCGGCCAGATCATCAGACAGGATCTATCAGATCCCTGGCCGCTTCGGCGAGGACGACCAGATCAGGATCGCCCGCTATTGCAACTTCAGAGAGATTTCGGAGCAGTTGCCTGAGCCGTCGGATTTCAGCTTCTAGGTGTTCTGTCCGGTGGAGTTCCTGCGCGTCCATGCCTTCTTCTACCTGACATTCCGCAGCCCGAAGAACATGATCCGTTTCTTCCCCACGTTCTGCGTAACTACCCGGATCGCCCAGACCGTGTTGGTGTTAGCTCCCGCTATGTAGACCTTATCGGCCTGGGGCTGTACGCCAAAGGTAGCCTCAGCTCGCTGGTAGGCGATGGTGTCTGATGGAAAGAGCACGCTGTCGAGTAATTCGTATCGAATCTTACCGGCCAGCTCGGGACGCTGCTGGGCTTGGGAGAATGCCAGACCATCGGTGGCAGCCTCGGCGAAGATAGCGAACATGTGAATAGCCATGAGGGCTATCCTACAGATCTTCAGGCTTTCCGATGCCGGGGAAGTTGGTATCCCCCGCCATGACCGCAGCGACCTCCGCCTGGTGAGCCTTCTCGTAGAGCGGATGGTTTCGCTCAAGATTCTGGCACTCCCGACAGATGTTGTCGAAGTTGAAGTAGCTGCACGTGATGATGCTGTTTGTCGCAGGGCATCGGTCGCAGTTCATTCCGGGACCTCGATCTCGGGCAGCGCGTTGTAGGTGTCGAACGGAATGTCGAGCCAGACCTGACCGATGTCCTTCCCGGTGGCGTCGGCGGCCACGGCGATCTCCACCCGCATTTCGCAGTCGTTGTGGAGCATGGTGAAGCCGACCGGAAACTTGAGGCCCTCGGGAAGGTACTGCTCCAGCTTGTCCGTATAGAGGGATCGGTTTCGCTTCGTGGCGACGGCTACGTTGTTCGCCAGGATCAGCGTGCCCTTGGTGAAGTACTTGATCTTGCTCATTCCTCGTTCCTCACGTAGCCGAGCACCTTGATGTTGATGGTCTTGTTCTTGTTCAGGCTGACTATCTCGTAGTAGATGTCCTGTAGATCCCTGTTGCCGTATTGGTCGCACGCCAACAGATTCATTTCATCGATGTCGGCATCGATGATGTCGTCAAGGGCCATGACCATTACGAACTCGACCGCTTCTCCGACTCCGCTCATAGCCCAAGCTCCACCAAGACATCGACAGCCAGCCGTGCTGCGTCAGCAAGCTGGTCTTTGGTCTGCCAGTCGAGCGTACTGTGGAAGATCGAGTGCCGCATGATGTCCTCAATCTCTTGGACCTTGATCGGGTCGGCCTCGCCGGTCGCCTCGGTGATGATGTCGTGGTAGCTCACAGTCCGTTCGCTTCCTTGAACTCGGTGATGTTGCCGGTGGTGCTTTCCTCCCAGGCGGTCTTGGCCCGGAGGCTGGCCGCTTCGTAGGAGGGGAGTCGGTCGCCCCGGTAAAGTTCCTTGCCGGTGGCGGTGACGATGACCAGAGGGAGGAACTCTCCGTAGCCGCAGTCTCTTACGATTAGATCAATCATGGTGTGGTCCTTTCGTGTTCTACCCGGCTCTACTCCAGATCATCAAACACCCGTTAATAGCGGGCTCTTTTGCATGTGAGAGTTTTGAGCTCTCATGGCCGGCGGTCAGACATTAGCTCTAGTCAGTATGGGCGGCAGCCAAGGCATCGAGCACGTTGTCCGCCAGTAGATCACCGAGCGAGTCATAGACCGTCGCTTCGATGTTCCGGTTTGTCCCGAGCGAGGCCGCGTTCATCGCCGTGCCGATCCACAACGCCATGTCGTGCTTGTCCCCGGCGAATGGGGTGCCCTGGACCTCTAGGATAATGAAGAACTGGCTCATTCGGCGGCCACCACTTTGTCCCCAGGGTTGACCACTCTCTCAATGCCGATGTCGGTGTAGGCGGTGGTGAGATTCCCTCGGTAGTGCGCGAGCACATCCAAGTGCTCGACCAGGATCTCTAGGTTCTCTTCGACGGTGTTGTCATCTGGGCCTTCGTCATCACTCCAGACCTCCGCGTTTCCGAGATCCTCCAGGGCCAAATCAAAGGCGTCTTGATCGAAGATCCTAAATGTCATGGTGAAGCTGTAAACCTCACCTTCTGGTGACGGGTTTAATTCCAGGGTCATTCCAGTTCCTTTTCCTCTACGGCTATCGCGGTCGGGTCATCAAGGTCGGGTCATCAAGGTCGGGGCATCAAGGTCGGCATCATTAGACTTACACCATCAATGTAACTCTATTGATGCCAAGGGGTTACAGCATCAACGTAATCAAAGGACTTATGTCATCTACGGGGATCGGCGGCCAGATCATCAAACCCTTCCGAGCCCGCTATTAGTGCCAGCCTGGGGCTTTTGATGTTTTAGCCGAGCCCTTAGTAGAGAGTGAAAGCGAGAAATACTATGAAGCTGCTCACCAAAGAGATTCTTAAGAAGCTGCCCGCCCTCTACGCGAACGAGGATAGGTCGGCGGCCGACGTGACGATCCCCGTCAAGTTCTTCAACCCCCTCGGGACCGGCACCTGGTACGCCACGGAGTACGACCCCGAGCAACGGCTTGCCTTCGGCTACGCCGTGATCTTCCAGGGCGAGGGCGAGCTGGGATACTTCAGCCTCAACGAGCTGGAGAGCGTCCGGTTGCCCTTCGGGCTCAAGATCGAGCGAGACCGACACTGGGACCCCAAGACGACCCTCCAGACCGTCATGGACCAAGAGCGGGGGCGGTAGTGACTCGATATGAGCCCCGTGGGGGCTCTGCCTCTACTCCAGAGCAGCCCGCTATGGATGCAAGCCGCCCTGGTGGGCGTCTACTTGTCGGTGGCGTGCGCTACCGTGCTCGAGATTGTAAGTGCTTTGAAACTAAGGTCCAACCCGGATTTGATGATCTGGCGGCGATGCCGGTAAGAAGTGAGGCTGATGGACACGACGGAGGCGACGCAAGCCCAGCAACGCCACTATCCCAAAGGCACGTAACGATTTACAATCGGGCAAAGGAAAGTGCTTCGACAAAACGGACCAACCGTGTAAGCTGGTCCGTGTGGAAGCTAGAGCTGACCCGGCGGTTTGATGATTCAGACGCCGGATCAGTAGTTTGTGAAAGGAAATTACCCATGAGCAAGATACAGAAGCCGCGAAAGACCCGATTGAAAGGCACCGAGGCAAAGAAGCCGTGCTTCGACTGCGGAGTGACCAAGGATCGGTTTGCCGATTTCAAGCCCCGGTGGGCCGGTTGCGTCCAGCACCGAACCGCCAACGGGCGGCGATACAACCAGACGGGGTGCACCGACTGCGCCGCCCTGATCCACGGGAACATTCGACAGCCACGGTGCATCGAGTGCGACAAGTTGCGACCCAAGAAACTAAAGGCCGCCGCGACCCAGACCCCCAAGCCGGTCAAGCCCAAGCCCGTCGCGGTCGAGCCCGTCGTGGTCGAGCCCAAGACCGAGTCGAGCCCCGAGAGCGTGAAGCTCCCCGAGCCCGTCGTGGTCGAGCCCAAGACCGAGTCGAGCCCCGAGAGCGTGAAGCTCCCCGAGCCCGTCGTGGTTGCTAAGCCGAGGACCGCCCCGGTCGCTACGAGCGCCGCCGACATTCTCGCCTTGCTCGACGCCGGAATGGAGGAATTGGAAGGTGAGTAAGAGGGAGGCCCCAGGTGGGGCCAAGCTCTCCACCTACCAACAGCCCGCTATTCTCGCTCAGGGGGCAAATCTGCTCCTCGATGCAAGCCCGACCCGGATCGCCCGAATGATCCAGGATCTGTCTGTCAATGAACAGAGCATCAAGTCGTGGGAGGATCTGCTTCCTCGGGTCACGCATCAAAATAAGGCAGATGGAGGCTATTGGGCGGCCACCCTCGATCATGTCAAGGCGGAGCTGACAACAGCTCGGCGTATGAGGGACGAGCACATAGCTGATCTCAAGCACGCCATCGACTACGCCATTAACACGGCGGCTTACGAGGATGTGCCGTGCTCTATGTGTCGGCTCCCGGCCGACGGTCTGGAATTCATCCAAGCCTTCCCCGAATTCCAACCGCCCGCTATTCAATGCAAGGGCTGTCTCGGCCTCGAGACGCGAAGAGCGAAGCGGACAGACGCGAAGAGCATCGAAGACGCGAAGCTGATCGGATACTGGGGCCGAGTCCTTGACGACGCCATTCGGTGCGCGAAGATCAAGGCCAACACCTCCGAGTGTAACCAGGCCTACATTGAGCTGGAGGCGGACAACTGGAGCCTCCTGGTCAAGTTCGGCGACGAGAAGCAGACATCGCTTGAGGGCGACGATGCCCTGCAAGGTGTTCGGCAGGGGCTCGTTGATGCTGCGATGCGGTTCAGCCCTCTTAAGAAGAAGGACGAGAAGAAGGGCAAGTGGTTCAAGGTGGCCGCAGACGTCCAGCGATCTCTGGCGAAGGCCGTGAAGGCCAAGGATCAGAAGGGCATCGACGCGTGGGAGGGGTGTGCCATCAAGGCGAACAAGCTTGCGAAGATGGAACAGGAAAATCTTGCCTATGCCTGCGCGACGTTCAACACCGTCGCGTTTAGTTGGTGTCGGCGGAACAGCCGGGCCAGGCACTATGGGCAGAAGCGAGCTGGCGTCTATGCTCCGAGCATCGAGACGATCTTCCTCGGCGACCGTGGGGGCGTCGATTCCCCTGCTCCCAACGGGGCCGAGTTTATCACCTCAGCGGTTGGTGCACTTGGTACGCTCATTCCGTCCTCGGAAACGCCCCAGTCGATACTCTTGGATTTGCGAGACCAGGTGGCTCGGCTGCCGGAGCAGCAGCGGTCTGTCGTCAACCTCGGAATGGCCGGGCTGACCACTGGTCAGATATCTGACCGGATGTCCATCACGCGGGTGGCTGTCCGGAAGCTCAAGTCTACGGCGTTCGAGAGCCTTCGAGACGCTCTCGCTGGCTACGCAAATGTGAGTGTGCTTTGTGACTAACATCGATCCTGGTAACTACAATATCGGCGACATCGTACGCGTGGCCTTTGGCGACAGCCCTCTCGATGCATTAGCAAAGGCTGACATCGTCCCGGATGATCCCGCTATTGAACAGCAAGTGCGAGCTCCGACGGACAACGAGCTCGCGGAGATCGAGGCCCTTGCCATGAAAGCGGCGGCCATCCAGGACAAGCTCAAGGGGGCACAGGGCACGATGCCCGGTGACCTCAGCAAGCTCCGTGATCAGCTTAAGGAAAAGCTGATGCAGCACGGGATGACTGAGGTGGTGATCCACGGCCGACCTCCCATTGAGCTGACCGCGTCGAACTCTCGCAAGCCTACGCGTAAGGCCATCGTCGCCATCCTTGAAGATGCGGCGGCCAAGAAGCTCACTGATGGGGAACGACGCGACGACAGGAAGGTGAAGCAGGCTAAGATGGAGGGCAAGACGAAGGCCCTCAACCTCTGGAATATGATCCCGCAGGTGACATCGTTTTCGGTGAAGATCCCCGATCCGGCGCCGATAGAGGAAGAGGACTCTTAGTCTATAGCGGGCGTTAAGAAGGTATCACACTCGGCAAGGGGTGTCCGGTTGCTGGTACACAAGATTTAACTCTCGTGTATTAAGAGACGGCCTTAACGATTCGATCAAGGGGTTGATGCCCCATCATTCGGGCGTGCATGTCTTGCACGTAGTCCTGCTCCCACAGAGCATCGTCGCAAGCGGCGGCCACCAGTAGGTCGAACATTTGGTTCTGCTGCATGATCGGGTGGTCGTGCTCCGGCCACTTCTTCGTGTTCGGTTCCCTCTCCGGCATCGTGTGGGCCATCTCTTCGTGAATCGCCCGTAGGAGTAACGACATCTCCTCATCGACGTGGACACCGTGGGAGTCCCTGTCGTGGAGGATCACCAGCACGATGGCTGGTTGGCTTCGATCCCAGAAGAACCCACCAGACGTGTGCCGGAACTTCGCATCGGGGTAGATCCTGCCGATGACCTTTCGCCTGAACCGAAGCTCTTCCCAAAGAGCGTCATGTCGAGGGGTCATATCGTGTCCGGTGCCTCGGGGTCATCGTCGTCGATCTCGCAGAGCGTGCAGAGCCCTTCGGGGTCTCCAAAGTGGAGACCATCCATGTGGTCCTCTTCGATTTGTGCGATTTCCTCTGCGCTTGGATACATGGTCGATCTCCTTTGTTCTTACCGGCGCGGCGGCCAGATCATCAAACCGGACACTTGTACACAAAGAGCCCGCTATGAGCTCCTAAAGGCCGAGGCCCTCGGACTACTGTCCGGCCATCGGCAGCCGCTTTCGGCCCCCGCCGTGCGCCGGGAATACCACGCCCGTGTAGCCCGTTCGCGCGAGCGTGGGAACGTCACAGAGTCCGCACCGATTGCACTGAATTTCCGGCCTGGCGTAGTGAGGGCACGTTACCATACCGGCGTAGGACTCGGGGCCAGCAAGGGCGACAAGCCAGCCCTTCGCTAGAGCCGCCTCGACTTGGGCTTTAGTCTCGCAAGAGGCGAGAAAGCTCTGTTTGAGTCGGCTATTGTGGGGCTCTTGCTTCCAGTGGTGAGTGTAGCCGAGCACCTTGAAGCCTTCCGCCCGTGCGTGGCTGATATCGGCGTTGACCTTGCTCCGTTTGACCCGTGCAGGATCGCCGATTGCCCCGAACCTTACGCACTTGGCGGATCGTGGCGTCCGCTCCAAAGCTGCAGACAAGTCGGCGGCCCGGCCCCTAGCAGTAGCCTTCCGAACCGAGTTAGCGCCCCGTGAGACCTTTCCGCCCCAAGCGTAGCAGCCGCCGTTAGCACCGGGGGCTAGGCTGCAGCCGTCGCACGACGCCAGCGTCTGCTCTCTCGTCCGCCCAACGTATTGGGTAGCGATAACGCCAGTTTTCTGATTGCCCGTGGACACTGTCCACATATCTTCGACGGTTTGCTTCTTCATTGTGTTTCCCTCCGTTTCCTACAGATGCGACTACCGGATCATCAAAATGCCTCGAGCACTGATGCGGGTCTGTTGGGTGATAGCGGGCTATTTCAGGTCGGCCAAAGGAAGGCCCGGCTAGTTAGCCGTGACCTTTGCGATGTAATCAAGTAGTGGCCCACACTTGGCACAGTAGTGGTCCTCGTCCGTGCACTTGGGGCAGACCAGCGTGTCGCCGTCGCCGTCCAACTTTAGTTCGGTCTCGCCGTCCTGCGCCGGATTCGTATCGCAGCACTCGCAGACGAAGTGCTCCTTACAAAACAGCTTGCCCCCGAGCTCGGAGAGTTCGTCGAGCGGATGCCAGCCCTCGTCAGCAGCTAGATTGTCGGAGCCTCGGAAGAACCGCCCGCCCTTGCAGCCCTCGCACTGTCCAGCGTCCTCAAGGCAGTCGCAGCCTCCCTCGGAGGCGTGGACCTTGCTGCCACAGTAAGAGCAATTGCTGTAGTAGCTTCCCCAATCGTCCGGCACGTTCCAGCTCATAATGTTCAGCCTCGTTTCAATTACTACGGGACGAGGGACCAGATCATCAATGATTCCGCCTGATGTTTCTATCCGTGATCTACTCCAGCACGGCATTCCAGCACGGCATTCCAGCACGGCATTCCAGCACGGCATTCCAGCACGTGACATCTGATCCCGCCCCTCGCCCTCGGTACGGACCCTCCCCGTTGTTCGGGGGATGTTCGGGGGATGTTCGGGGTTCCATAGGGGATGACACCTAGCCACGATCCTCATCGGATCGTGGTCCCCTACGGCTCAAGGTTTCGGGCGGGGTCAGGCCAGGCGGCGGCGGCGGCGGTCAGCGTATGTAAGCGGCGGTGGGGTTTTGCATGTTGCTCCTTTCACTCTCTACGGAGGAATCGCCCAGATCATCAAACTGATGTAAGCCCGCTATCGATGCTCGAGGTCCAGCCGGGCAGTCGGATTTGATGACCCGAGCATCGCTTGCGTAGTGATTGAAAGGAAGGCGAGACATGGCTTCGATTGAGGAACTGGAACGGATCATGTTCGAGGGCGTCGCGGAGGTCGATTGCGAGGTCTGCGGTCACGGCGCAACGATTGAGCCGGACGGGGACTATCCGTGTCCGGAGTGCGGCGAGGGTCGGCTGGTGTCGCCCTTGATCTTGGAGGGGCTTATCTAAACAACGGGGGCAGTCTTGGTAGCAGGCCGGGTTTGCGAGCCGGGCCGTACGGGTTCGATTCCCGTTGCCTCCAACGAGCCCGGCCCGGCGGCCGGGCTTTCTTTTTGCCCACGAACTCGAAGCCCGCTATTGGTCCGGCAAGGCCGTAGGCCCGGCGGCCTACCGCCGGAACTCCAGGGCGTCTCGGTCGTGGTCCGTCTCGACCCGACCCTTCCCGAAGCCCACGACGACGCTCGCCTTGCAGCCCTCGCACTCGAACCGATCTCCGAGCCAGACAGTGGCCGGGGAGGTCTCCGTCCGCTTGTCCCTGACGGGAAAGTCGTTCTTCGCGCACCGCATGGCCTGTGCACACTGGACGCAGATAGGGGTGAGTCGTGACATGGTGTCTCCTACAAAGGTTCTTGGGCTAGGGTGCAGGCGAGGAAATTGTCCACCGTACAGATCGGCGAGACAATGAGCCCTCCGGAGTCTGCGTAGATTTCTACCTCGCAAAGCACGTTCGTTCGTCCGCAGGCGTCACAAGTGTCGATTCTGGTCATTCGGTCCCTCTTACCCCCTACGGGCGGCCGCCCCAAATCATCAGAACTGATGGAGCCCGCTATTAAGGGCCAAAGGCCCTGGCCGCCCGAGGCGGCCAGCTCTCGCTAGTCGGAGAGGGCGACGATCTTGGGCTCAGCTCCCAAGGCCAGCTCGGAGGCGATCAGAGCGAGCTGCTCGCCCGCCTCGATCAGAGCGGCGGCCAACGTCGAAGCGGTATCGCCCTGTGGGAAGATCGTGATGTCCATGCCCCCGAGCGTGAGCGCGACAGAGGCGTAAGCCCCTTGAGTCTCGGACAAGACCAGCTTGGCCGATCCGGAGATGTCGCCGCCGTAGACGTGAATTAGGGTGGTCGAAGAAGTGGGAGAGGGCTGCATGGTCGCCTCCAGGCGGTTGGTTCACTCTCTACGGGGGGCGTCTCTGAATCATCAAATCGAAGCCTCGAGCATCAGTGCTCCAAGCCCGCATGGGACCTAAGCCCGCTATCTAGGCCCTTAGGGCCTACCTCGGCCGGCTGATCTCCAGCCTGTCGAGGTCCGCCTGAGCCTCTTCCCGCGTCGGGTAGTACTGGCTCTCCCGCGAATAAGGACCGCAGTAGCAGAACGTGCCGATGTAATACGCGCACGTCTTGAGCACCTTGGGCACGAGGACCTCGCCGCAGTCCGCGCACGTCTTGAAGCTGTGACCGATTTCGCCTGGAAGAGCCATGTGATTCCTGCCTTTCTCACTACGGAGCTGCCGTCCAGGTCATCAATATCGTGCGGCTGCCTGGGAGCAGCCCGCTATTTGGCCCGCACGAGAGCTGTTATGACGAGCTCCTTTCTGGCCGCCGAAAGGCGGCCAGAGCTCCCCCTACTTGGGGGAGAACGAGTGGTAGAACCGGGGCCGGTGGGAGAACATGAGAGTCCCCTGCACGCCGTCGGCCTTTCGAGTGACCACGACGTAGGGGGCCATGAAGCCCTGCACGGAGTAGTCAGCCTGTAGCTCCGCCGTGTCCCAGAGCTGCCCGTATTGGGCCGACAGTTCGGCTCGGGGGTCAACGGCGGCAGCCGCCTCGGCGTTTATGACAGCCTGCTGCTGCCGTCGGATCGTTTCGGTCGTTTCGGTCATGTTCACCTCGGGTTGAGTTCGCCTTCTACGGGCGTCGACGCCAGATCATCAAAACTGATGCGTCGAAGCCTCGAGCATCAGTCGACGGCCAAGCCCGCTATTGGTGCCGGAGGGCCGAAGCCCCGACGACTAATAGTCGTCGTCCCACCGCTCGCCAGCGGCTGAGGAGTCGAACCAGACCGGCGCGGTCGCCGGCAGGCCCGAGTGGTCGGCCAGGCTGCCCCCGCCAAGCCCGAAGGGCTTGGACGAGCCCTGAAGCACGTCCGCGTTGGGGTGGGCGGCCACGGCGTCTTCGACCGTGGCGTAGAAGCCGATGCTGGATCGGCTGGCCTGACCGGCCAGGACGGAGCCTCGTCCGTAGACGCCGTGCTTGACGGCGACGAAGCCCGCCCGTCGTGTGTTGGGTTCAATCGTGATTCTCATGGTGATACCTCCGATAGCTACGCGCATCGACGCCGGATCATCAGACCCAGGATGAGCCCGCTATTTTAGGGCTTAGGGCCGGAACCCCGGTGTCATACGAGCTTGACCCCCTCGGCGGCGGCCAATTTCGAGAGCGCGTTGAGCGCGTCCACCAAGGCACCCGCGTGGACGATGATTCCAGCCCGTTTGTCGAGCCGTGCCTCGTAGAGGTTCTGGATCGAGTCGTCCAGGTGATTCCAGGCCCTCTTGAGGGCTGCCTTTTCAGCCGCGCTCACTACCAGAAGCTCCCTTGTCGTCGTGGACTCTGGGGCTTGCCGGAGAGCTTGTTGTCCGTCCCGTCGTGGTGGATGGTCTGGCTGCCGCCAGCGTTGGCGTGATTGGCGTCACAGTGATCCTCGGCGGCCTCCTCAGACGAGAACGGGCCATACACGTCGTATTCATCGTTCGCGCCGTAGGGGTAGCACTGATACTCGTAGTACCACTTGCCAGGCTTCGCCTCGACATATCTCAAATCTGCTCCGGTGCTCATAGGGTGACTCCTTCAAGTCTAGGTGTGGGCTGACCGTGGGGGCGTCGATTCCCCTGCTCCCAACGTGACGAGAGATGCATCTCTCGCTGGTTGTCTCTGACCCCGATGCATCAGGGCCAAGTCGAGCCTTCCCCTCCACCGGGGCACGGCCATGTTTGTTTTGGTCGACTCCGGAGGACTCACACCCCCGACACACCGTCACTGATACGCTTCCCCGGCTACTAATGCGCTACTTTGCCGGGTTTCTCTCAGTGGGGTCGCTATCTTCATCCTTTGCGTAGAAGCCGTTATGGAACCGACGGGATTTGCACCCGTGACCTCCGCATTGCTAGTGCGGCGCTCTAACTGACTGAGCTACTGGACCCTTCGCCCTCTACGGGCGTCGACGCCAGATCA
>Ga0307379_10004348_pt1 | contig 20248 bp, 26 predicted proteins | sample UN2MG_FD_202237 | JGI IMG/M metagenome (GOLD analysis project Ga0307379, IMG submission 202237) | Soil microbial communities from Risofladan, Vaasa, Finland - UN-2 | ecosystem: Environmental > Terrestrial > Soil > Coastal area > Acid sulfate soil | place: Finland: Risofladan, Vaasa | collected... | reverse complement strand
GTTGATGCACCTCAATCTTTCAGGGTTGATGCACCTCAATCTTTCAGGATATAATGAAAAAATAATAGGAGGGTAAGTAAATATTATGCCCGCAGGAGTAAAAATACATGAACTTACAGCATCGAGAGCCGGTGTTGATAAAACATCTGGAATAGTAAGATTTAAAAGCGTAAACTCTACATTGGTTGATACTGATGACCGTTTACAAGTTCCTACCAGTGGAACAAATTATAGTTTTACAAAACAGTTGCGTATATATGTGGCAACAGCACCATCGGTAGACTTACAGAACCTACAGGCATATTCAGATGGTGATGGATTCAGAGCAAGTATCGGTGTTCAGTATGATACTTCAGCCACATTGTTTGCAGTAAACGCAAGTGCTGATATTGCTGGTACTGACCTTTTTACACGCGGGCCAGCAACAAAAATTGATATGGATGCAGGATTGGCAAGTACAGCATTTCTTGGAACCGGATATAAAGGGTTATTACTTAGGTTGCAAATGTCGGTTGCTCCGAGTGCTGAGCCTGGTTCTCTTGCAGCTTCGGCTGAAACTTTGACCTTCAGTTATGACGAAACATGACAATTACATTTTTGTATTGCAATTAGGAAATCCAAACGTTAGCCTCCTGAAAATTTAAAAAAGGAGGTTAACAAAACAAAGAAAGAATAAAACCAATGTTAATAGCTTATATTAACAGTATTTGAAAGGATAAAAATTGAAACCATCAGCATTTTATATGTGGGAACTTGAAGACAAATTTGGCAAAACAGTCCAGCAATATGACGGCAATGGCATTGAGCAAAGTTGGAAGACTGTTGATGCTAACGATGTTGTAAGAGTATCTTTTATACCTGTTATATCTTTATTGCCACGCCATGATGTTTTTATAGATATTGAAAAAGGAGTTCAGTTTATCAGAAGATTTGGCAGGGGTTTTATAAAGCAGGGTGCTGATGGTTTTAAACTAAAGAATTATCTTAATTGTTGTGTTACTAATCAATTTAGACTTTGGGTATTTTCTAACGGAAATTCAATGATAACACATAAAGATTATAACGAGATATATATATGAAAAGACTATTTGTATTATCAGACAGCAAACCAATATATTCTAAGTTTTTTGTATCAATTGATTTGACAAAATGGATTGGCTCAGAAAGCATTAATTCAGTATCTTTTACTGCCAAAGATTTTGTAACAAAACAGGTTGCAACGTCAAGTGTTATTGATACAACTAAATGTACATATACTACTAAAATATTAAAACCATTTATACAGGCTGGAGACGATGGTGAAACTTATTTAGTTACAATGCGAGTTATTACAAACGGAATCACAGCCAGTTATGAAGAATTTTATTTAAAGTTTACTGTTAATGATAATATTCCTAATATTAAGTGAAAAAAGGATGGTGGTTATAAATGGCAAAAACAACTTTTTCAGGATATTTAAAACGATATGACGGAGACAAAACGGAATTAGACAAACGCATATCGGTTTCCAGAACCGTAACTGAATATGGTGGACATCGAGTAACAATTGCTCCAGGCAGTACAGATATTAGTATTATGCCTGCTGGATTATCATGTGCAAGAACATTATATATAGAAACTGACAATAAATTGAATGTCGAAATAACAGGCGTAAGAGCAGCGTCTTTTGATGTTTATTCAAATGGTATTATGACAATTCAAAATGCCAGTCTGAGCAGTGTTAAATTATCTAATAGAAGTGATACATTAACCTGTAAACCGTTTTATGATTTATCAGGATAGGGAGGAATTTTTATGGGACTTACAGAATCAATATCAATATTTTCAAGCAGAGCGATTGCAAAGAATGCGAGCATCGTACTGGCCACTCCAATCTATCTTGGCAAATGCGGGCCTTCAACTATATTTTCAGCAGACCTAAATGCTTCAGGTGGTGGAGATGTAATTGTTACATATCAGGTTGGAGATACGCCTGATGAAACATTCTATACCCCTGCAAACGCAACGGCTCTTAGCACTTCCTTTAAATCAAGTGTTGGAACGGCAAGTCGAGATAGATTCGACGTTTCAATTCTTAATACTGAATGGATAAAGTTTAAGGCAAAAGAAAACAATGCAAGCCCAGTTGTATTAAGCATGGGATTGATTCTTTCTAAAGATTAAAAGGTAACTTACTATGACTTGGGAACGAGAGATAAATAATATAAGAATAGGGCAAAGACAGCCAAGAGAAGGCTCTTTTACTATTCTTAAGGCTGCTACTGACCCAACAAATGCGGATGGTGTTGGTGACAGAGGGTATAACGATGCCAGATATTCAAGTTCTCTCGATATAATTCGTGCCAATGCAAGCATAGATACATTACAAGCTGATGTAGTTAGGTCTAATGCCAGTATTGATACTCTTCAATCAAATATTATAAATGCGAATGCCAGTATTGTTATTAACGCTTCTAATATAATCCGTGCCAACGCCAGCATTAATATATTACAAGGGCTTGCAATTGGTGTTAATGCAAGTACTGGAAGATTTGGCAATGCCATTGATTATTTAAACATAGATTCTGGTGGTATAGTTACATTACATGGAGATGCCAGGAGATATTTAACATTGAGACCTCCTGTTGATACAGTCCATCAAATAGCTAAGGGCAAACCTACCCAAGTAAACCAAGGAGTTTTCTTTGGCTATTCAATGCCAGTATTTAATGATGATGACGAGGAGTTATTTTTTAAAGCAAGAGTTCCTTATAGATGGGATGGAGAAAGTGATTTTGTTTTTGATATTTATGTGTGGTTGTCTGGAGCAGAAGATGTCGGAGATAATTTTAAGTTTCAAGCGGCATGGGAAAATCATACATGTGATACAATAGTTCCAGCAACATCAAATAATGTATTGGTAGAACAGGCTGTCTTGATAAGTAGAAACGCTCAATATTCTTGCTACATGTTATCGCTTACAGTTGATTATGATATTGATGGCGAGGGCAATGAGATTAAAAAAGGTGATAATTTTGCTATAAATTTAAGAAGGCTTGATGCAACAAATCCAGATGTTTCAAACGAGATAGTAGTTTATGGCTGGAATATTAAATATAGAATAAATGAATTATACGGAAGCTGGTAAACACAAACAAGGAATTGCCTAATGGAAGGTGTGCTTGGATATTTAATTACGTTTTTATGCACTATAATAATTGTTTTGCTCGGACTTATGTTTAAGAGAATGGACGAGATAGGGACTAAAGTTGCGAAACAAGATATTTTTATGACAAAGGAGTTTACACAACGTCCCACTTGGCCTGACTGTAATATTAGAATGGATTTACTTGAAAAAGACCTTAAAGGACATCTACACGAAGGCAATTCGGCAAGGGCGATAATATAATGTTAATCTCCGGTGAATCTATAAAAGTACCGGTTAAGTTTTTTAATAGATTTAAGGATTTAACTACGGAGGCACAATCACTGGAAACTAATTATGTTTTAGGTAGAGTGTCTATAAAAGATAGCCTCACAGGATTATCCAAGTTAGCTATATCTTGTGCCGACCTTTATAAGGATTTGGAGAAGCAGAAATGAGATATAGTTTTGGAAAAACATCAAGAACTAATCTTGATACAGTAAATTTTAGATTACAGGAAGTAATGAATGATGCTTTGGCAACTGGAATCATAGATTTTTCTATTGCGGAGGGACATAGAAATAAGGCTAAGCAAAACAGATACTACGATCTGGGAAAATCAAAAGTAAAGTATCCTGATGGAAAACATAATAAAATACCAAGTGACGCAGTGGATGCAGTCCCATTTATAAATAACGCTACTTCATGGAACAAACTACATTGTTGCATTCTGGCAGGCATAATATTAACTTGTGCTAAAAATAAAGGAATAAAAATTCGTTGGGGTGGTAATTGGGATATGGATGGAGAACCCATAACTGATCAGGATTTTCAGGATTTAGTACATTATGAGGAGGTTTATTAACATGAAATTAGATAAGATACTAACTACGGTGGGCGGAACCCTATTAAAAAACATCGTACCTGGAGCCGGAATAATTATCGACCTGGTTAATGGGTTTTTACCGGATGATAAAAAACTCGATGTGAATACAGCCACCGGAACAGAAGTAACATCTGCCGTGAATACGTTACCACCTGAACAAAAAGCACAGGTATTATCTAAAGAATTTGATGTTGAGATAGAGGAAATTAGAGGATTTACCACTCGTTTTCAAGCCGCGATGGAGGCTGATAAAACAGGCAATACGACACGGCCACAGATTGCATTGATGATGGCCAAGATAGTATCTTTTTCTGTTATCGTATCTATAACAGCTCTTTTTATTGCTATATTTACAAAAGATGCTGCTACTATTAAAGAAATGGCAGACCTTTGGCCACTTATGCTGGCAATATTAGCGACTCCAACGGCATTACTAAGGGCATATTTTGCAATGAGAAGCAACGAGAAATCGGCTCGTTATCAGGCTGCTACAGATCAGCCCATTGCGATAGGTGGTGTTGTTGGGCAGATAGCTTCGATGTTTAAAAAATAAAAGGAATGAATTCTCATGTCAGACACAATATATATTATTGATCCAATAAATGACACAAGTTATTACACCGATGTAAGGACTTTGCTTGGTATAACTTCACACGATTTAACAGACACAGAACTTAAATCAGATATTCTTTTAGGAATTGCAGAGAGAATAATTTGTGGAACTCTTGTTCCAAACTGGACTGATATTTTAAATGGTAATAATCAGTTAAAAACAGATGCTTTACGGTCTTGTGTAATTATACAAGTCGGGATTAATATTCTTGATATGCCTGCTAAACAGAATTTAATTATAGATCAGGCAAGACTTATTGATATTATTCTTACTGCTAAAAAGCAGGATTATAGAGAATTTAAAGGATGGCTTGTTGGTCTTATGGAGAAGCAACTTTCAATGTTAGGGATAGTACATTCCGGCGGATGGCCTGTGCGAACATTGGTAGGTAAAACAACTTCTGCCAACGTATATGATTATTATGTTGATACTAACGGAGATATTCAGGAGAGTTAATGCTATTATCTAAAGCAAAATATATTGTTGCCAGCAAAATTGAAAAAGTTGGTACAGAATATACGTCTGGCTCGGATACTTTTAAAGGTGTTATTTCAAAGGCAAATGTATCTTATGATAAACCGTCACATGAATATACTATTCTCGCGGCTTATAATGCCAGTATTAATGATGGCACGATTATATCTGGTGAAGGCAATTATTTTGTGCCGACAAAACTTGATAAACCAAACACATCTGGCGGAGCAGAACAATATATCCGTGGTTATTTACAACAGGCAAATGCGTCTGGTGATATAAAACTCTTTATAGACCCATCGAATGCGTCTAAAGATGTATGGGGTAAACCAACTGGAACCAAAGGAACCGATTGGGGATGGGTAAAACAGAAGACCGGAGTTCATGTTTGTTTTGAACGTAAAGAAATGAGACCAGAAAGTAAGCCAGATAGCATCGGCCAGATTGAATCGGCTGAATATCTTGTAACTATTCCGTGGAATGTAAATGCCAGCGTTACCCCGATAGCCGAATGCAGATTTACCGATAGAAATAGTAGCGACTGGAAAGTTTTAGATGTTGATAACAAAACTTATATTAACCAAGCGTATGTAGTTAGAGTGGTAACCGATAGCAGGTAAAAAATATGAGACTAACCGTAAATAAAAAAGATACTGCAAGGGCATTCAGACATCTTGATAATCTGCTTGCGGAATTATCTCAAACCGCCTCTATCGCTGCTCAGAAAGCAGGAGAAGACTACGCTGAATTAGTTAAATCTGGCATAGCCGTTACAACAAAGCCTGGGTTTGTAAAAGGAGAATGGGAACCACTTACAAAAGCATGGAAGAAACGAAAAAAGGCTTACAAGAATGAGTTTTGGGCAGAGACTCTCGGAATATACAATGCTATTCAAGTTGACATTATACAAAAGTCTTTGCTGTTTATAAATATATTTGCAGGAATTAAAGCCAGCACAGATTGGAATGCATTCAGGAGAGCAAGAACTACCGAATATGGATATCAGCCACAAAAGAATCCTGGTCGTCCGTTGTTTGAACCGGCTAAAGATTATTTGTCTCCGGTTACTGCGTCTGGAAGAAGATTAAACTCTGAACAGCGTCAATATTTTATAACAGCATTAAGAACGGCTGTTAGAAAGGCTTATAGCAGATAATGAAGGCATCAACAAGATCAATATCAAATTATTATTCAAGCTGGGGCCGTTATCTTGAAGCACAACTGTCTGCTTCTTATGGTCTTTATTATAATCCGGTTGGCATCCCCAAGCCTACAGATGTTGATAGTTGGATAATATTTTTAACAGGGGAATATAATCCCCAATTATTCACAAGAATAAAATCACAGATATATTGCGTGGCAAGAGAAGATGAGGATAGTGATAATCTAATTAGCCTTGTAGCGGCTGTGGTGAATGTTATTGATAATAGAGATACCGGATTAAGGTCTATTGATTTCTATGATAAAGCCACTGCAACCATTATAGGTGATATCCGAATTGAAAGGTTAACAGTCAGGCAACAACAGCCATACGACACAGGAATATCGAGCGTTCTAATTGATATTTATACAAGGATTAAAACCGGAAGGATTGGATAGCAAAAACCATGCCAATACCATGCAAAATAAAATGTAAATATTGTGGCAATACTTATGCCGCTAATAAAAAAAACAGATCACATTGTAAACGGTTTGTTTGCAGAGACAAAGAAATCCAATATCAATTAACACAATTACAATCATTGCTTGAAATGTTATGCAGTAACAATATAGTATCTAAAGTAGAAATTAGATTAGCTGGCAATGATAAAATAAGCCATGAAGCTAAAATAGACAGTATAAGTGATTTGTCTTTTAATGGAGAAGAAAATAATTCTATTGAGAAAATAAAAAAAGATGGAGCAGCACCATTAAAATTAATACCATATTTCAGAGTATTATTATGGAAGGGGGTGAAGGGTAATTTTATAATCGAAACTTATGATAATGGCACAATAAATCCAAGGATATTAAATCAAACGTTTACACCATTGTCTGTGCCAATGATTATAGGTAACAATTTATTAATCTGGGGGCAAGGTGAACGGCAAATAATATAATAATTGTAAAATTAGAAGGAGGTATTAAGAAATGGCAACAACTAAAGATGCACCAAATTTACAACTCGATTTTGTAGAAATAGTATCACCAAGATTATGGATGTCCACTACTTATAAAAACACTTATATTGGGAACACAGCACCAGCATTGGCATTAAACGTAACGTCACCACTTACAGGCTGGTATGATTGTGGTAGCATTACTGCTGCCAGAGTTCCGGTTGCAAAAGAAATGAGGGAACTCAAAAGGGGTGTTCCAAAAACATCCAGAAAATTCTGGGAGATAGACAGAACAGCGCAAATCACATTCAGCACAAGTGATTTAAGCCCTTATGTTGAGGCACTTATTATGGGACAGACGATTCATAATACTGTTCTTGCTACTCCGTTTGTAGTTGGTTCTCTTATAGGCAGTAAGGCAAGATATAAAGTCGGATTAGATGGCACTCCAAGTTTTAGTCAGTATGATGTTGTTGTGTGTGGTTCTCAGACAGCGGCAAGCTTAGAAAGCTCTTTTAATCTGGCTGTTGTAGAAAGTCTTACAGCAAGTCAGCTTACACTTGAAGGAGCTGGCTTTCCTGTAGCTCCTGCACTTGAAGATGATATTGTAAAAGTTAAAAGAACCGCTTTTATTGATAGAATGGGAACTGATACTATCAGGTCGGCAATGTTATTCTGGGATACCAAACTTAGTTCAACTGGCGCTGTTAAAATTCAACATGCACTATATTTTCCAAAAGTCAGAAATTTTACTGGTGGAGACATGGATTTTAAAGATGCCGCAGAGGAATATGAAACCTCAATAACATTGGCAGCTCAAGCAGTTGAAATGACTTTTGACGATGGTACTACCGGATATGATTTCTACAAGAAATGGATGTTAAGTTATTAAGCTATATTAACTTTTAATTTCCCAACTTATTATAAAGGGGGACGATAATATTATGAGTAAGAAAAACGTAGCCGAAGAAGGTTTACCGGCAGAAGATATATTTAAGAAAAAATCTGATTCTAATATTGGTGGTGGGGATAAAAAACCTGTCCCCACCATGCCAACCACTAAAGAGTTTGCAGAAGCTCACACACCAGAATTGTCTCAAGACACCTTTGTTATAGCTGATAAGACATTCCAGCTTCGCATGTCCAGCATTAAAACCCAAAAGATAATGGCATGTGCATTAGACGCTATTACAGAAATGATTAAAAAGATTGATTTATTGCCTATATTTAAAGCCATACAAGACAAATTAAATCGAACTGTAACGGTTGATAATGATTCTAATGAATATCTTGATATGGTTGAGCTTATTAAAGATGTTATAAGTTACGGTGGACTTAGTAATATTATGAATACAGTTCTTGATATATATGTTGGAGTTGTGTTCGCTATATGTAACTCACAGGACAGAACAGTATCGAGGGATTGGATTGAAGAAAATATATCTTTTTATGATGCACAAAAAATATTCTTTATTCAAATGGAGAAAGACCGTATTGGAGGGCGCGTTATTGATTTTTTGCACATGCTCACCCGTCAAATCGTAAAAAGGGAGGAAAAAACGATTTAATTCTGCCAGACTATTTACAGGAATTTGCTATTGTAGATAGTGCTGCGGAAGCATTAAAAATGAGTACGGGTGAGGTTGAAGATAAATTTACATTATCACAACTTATTATAATGAGTACGATTCAAAACATACAGTTTGAGCATGAGAAAAGTCAAATGAAGAATGGTGGTAGAATAAAAAATAAGGCGGCGACACCTGAAGAACAGAATAAAAGGGCTTGGAAATATTTGTAAGGGAGATGTAATAGATAATGGCTGATACAGCAACAGATAACATTGGGCTTAATAAAATAAATTTAGCGCAACTTAGAGATGTAATTAAGGGACTTAAAAGTCAACTCACTAAATTTTATAAAGATTTAGCAATTTTATCTAAAAATGAGTGTAAGAATTTATAGAGGAGGTATTTATATGGATATTGAAATAGCCAAAGAAAAGATACTTAACATTCTGAAGGACAATAATTTAGAGATAACAAACAAAATGCTTGAAGTTTTTGTAATGCGATATGAAAAAGTATATTTAGTTCTTGCCCCAAGTAAAGAGGAAGATATGGATTGGATGGTTGGATGTTGGGCTAAAAAGGAACACGCAGAAGAATACATAAAGAACCACGAAGATAGTAAATTTCTATATATAATTAGTTGTATAGTTAAAAATAATTGAAACTATTGTAAGAGACTTGGAAATATTTATGATTACTACAGAAAATTATATCGAATCGGTTGACAGTATGTATCTTGACTGCAAATCAAAGCGACTTTCAAGATTTTCGGATGAATGGGATACTTTTTCAAGGGATATTAACAGAAAAAGGCTTGAGATTATTAAGAACCTTAAAGACGAAAAGATAATATCTCTTTTTAATCAATGTCTGTCTTATTGGTTTAACCGTTCAGAATTGTTAGAATTAAATTCTAAAAGTAAGATTTTAGGGCAAGGCAAAAAGAATAAACTTATAAAAGAAGGTAATAAAATACGAGAAGATATTTTAAAGGGCAAGATTGATACCGTTTTGGGTGTATGTGGTATAGTTGAGTTGTTTAAAAAATACCACAAAATAAATTTAAAAAAGGATGTGTAATATAATATAATGGCTATCACAGCAACAGCAACAGACAGCATCGGTCTTGATTATAGAATAAACTTAGCACAACTTGCTGCCACAATCAAAGGAGCTAAAAATCAACTTGCTAAGTTTCACAAGGAATTAGCATCTTTATCTAAAAAAGCATCGATAACAATTACGATCCACGATAAAGCTGCGAAAGCTCAGGTTGCACAGTTTAAAAATGCTATTCAAGCGACTCTTGATAAGTCTGGAAATCTCGTAATAAAAGCTACTACACAATCTTTTGGTAAAACAAGCGGTGCTGTTCCACGTATGACCAAAGACTTTGACAATCTTTTTACAGCTATGGGCAGAGATGAAAAACGACTTGGCGAAATGAATAAAGCCTTTAATACTGTAAATAGGTCTATTGAAAAACAATCTCTTGCTATGACTGCTCGTGGTAAAAATGGTCAAAGATTCTATGAGACAGCGAATAGAAGCACAATGGCGTTAAACCATCTGAAGGGTACATTAGTAGCTACCTCTACTGGTTTTAAAAACGTAGCCCTTGAAACACAAAGGGCTGAGGCTGCTAAAGCAAAAGCTGCCGCTAATAAAGCCTATGAGGGTAAAATAAAGGCGGAAACATTAGCCAACAAACAGCTTGCGGTAGCCCAAGCAAAAACAGCAAAAGCTGCGACTATAGTTTCCCCAACTGCTGAACTTAAAAAAATGGGGATTACAGCTGACACTACCACAGCTCAATTCCACAAAATGAATTTTAAAGTTGCAGAACATGACAAGATAGCAAAATTAACTCGTGTACAGGTTAAAGAATTGCAATCTGCGATGGCTAATACTGGCCGTGCCACAGAACAGCAAGCTCACCAGTTTGATAGACTTGGCAAACGACTTGCGCATTCAGAATATCAGGTTAGAAAACAAACGAGTGCGATGGGTGATGCAAGGCGTGCACAAGAAAGATGGGGTGCTGGTTTTAAATACATGATGTTATCACAAATGGCGTGGATTGCATCTGGTGCAGTAATATTTGGAACATTGGGTGCAATTATCCAAGGGCTTAAAGATGTTGTTGCCTTTCACCAAGGGTTAAAGGCATTAGAAGCTATAACCAGAGCAACCGCAGATGAAATGGTGATGATGTCGGATGCCATTAGAGATGCTTCTGTAAGAACTAAATTTTTTGCAGCCGATATGATTAGTGCAGCAACCGTAATGGGACAAGCTGGATTAAGTGCGAAAGAAATAACCAATTCGATTGGGGCTGTTGCTTTATTGGCATCTGCTACTGGTGCTGAATTAAAAGATGTAGCAGATCTTATGACAACAGTTATGAGGGCATACAATCTTCCAGCTACAGAAGCTATGCGTATTTCCAATGTTCTTGCAGCAGGTATTTCAGAATCTAAATTACAGATTGATAAAATGAGAACAGCCATGAACTATATGGGTGTTGCGGCATATCAATTTAATATATCTCTTGAAGATACAGTTGCATGGCTTGGAGTTTTAAGTGATAGAGGTCTAAAAGCTTCTACAATTGGTACATCTTTTCGTGGGGTATTGGCTGTATTAACTCAAGGAACAGATAAATTTAGTAAGGTTTTAAAAAGGTTGCCAACGCCACTTGCGTTTTCAGATATAACAATCAGAAGAGGCAGAAAGCTCGAAGATTCGTTGAAAAGATTATCTGATGCTGGGTTTAAAGTTACTGATGCATTTTCTGGCACACAAAGACGAGTTGCCATGACCTTAGCTTTGATGGTGGATAATGTAAAGGTATGGGATGACCATAAAGATTCTGTTACCGGAACAAATCGTGCCCTTGAAATGAATAAAATCATGATGGAAGGGTTAGACAGCCAACTTAAACAAATAAAATCAATCTTTGATGAAATTGCTATAGCTGCTACAAGGGCTGGGGGGGCTATGGAAAGCCCTGTAGCTCTTGTAAAAGCAATGATCCAAGTATTTGGTATTGGCTTCGCAACTATTACAACTTTTCTTGATTTGGTATCATTGAAAATAGGTGCTTTTATGGCTGCTACTGCGTCTATCCAGTGGAGAAAACTTATAGTAGGTGATCTAAAAGGGGCTACCGAAGAAGCAAAAGCTATATTTAAAGAATATGAAAAAGACGAAAAGAAAAAATATGAATCTTATTTTAAATTTGTAGAGAGAGTTCTTGGAGCTGGTGGTTTATTTGGGGTTGAAGGTGTTGAAACAAAAGATACTAAAACTTTAAAAACGCTTGTAGCGTTAAACAAAGAACAAGATGCTCTTGTTGAGAAAATGAAAAAAATAGAGCAACAAGGTGGGCGTGGGACTGAAGCATGGCTAAAGTTACGGGGAGAGTTATCTATAATTACAGGGCTTATAGATGAATTATTGAAAAAAACTGGGATGTCTATGGATGCTATTGTTGGCCCAGTTTCAACTCTTAAAGACATAATGCTTGATATGATTATCAGGCCAACAGTTAAAGCAGAAAATATTTTATCTTTTTTTAGAGAAGGGTTTAAGGACGTTGAGCTTTTAAGAAAGGCTGCTAAAAGCCTTGAAGAAGAATTTTTTGAAGCTTTTAAAGCATGGGAACTTTCAGGAGGCTCACTCGATCAAGATAGTGACCGATATAAACGTATGCTTGATTTAGCTGATAAATATATTGCAGCAGAAGAAAAACTTACTGCCGCAAGTGAAAAAGCTGATGCTGATAGGCAGAAGATAAAGGATAAGGCCTTAAAAGATTTAGAAAAAAGCGTTAAGGACAGAGAAGATGCGGAAGCCGATTCGATAAAAACAGTTGGAAAGCTTTACGAAGATTATGAGAAATTTCAAGAGAATTTAGCCAAAGCATTAATTGATGCCGAAGAAGATGGATATGATAAAAAAATAAAATTATGGGAGTTAGAAAACAAAGCCCGTAAAAAAATGTACTCTGATTTATTAAAAGAGGCTGAAGATTATTATAAAAAATTATCTATAGAAACAGAACAAACACCTGCCATACAAAAAGAAGCAGAAAGAATTGCAGCATTAATTCTAAAAATAAAAGAACTTCAGGCGCAATCTGGAGTCGTCGAAGATAAAACAAAACCAATAGACCCATCCGATTACGCTCGTGGTATGCTTGACGGCTTAAAAGAATTTGGCAAAGAACTTGCTAATGAATATGAGACATGGAAAGATTTGACTAAAAATACAGCGGCAGCCATGAGTGACACTCTTTCCGATGTCTTTTTTGATTCTATGATGGGTGAACTTAAATCGGCTGGAGATTATTGGCGGGCTTTTACAACCTCTGTAAAGCGTATGATTGCTGATATGGCTGCAAAATGGTTAATGTTTCAAGCAGTTGGCGATATGGGCGGTAAAGGAGGACGGGGAACATTCGGTACTATATTGGGTGCAGCGGCAGGCTACTTGGGTGCTGGAGGTGGAGATATCGGGATTGGTAATGTCCCCAGCGATCTTATCTATACTCATGAAGGCGGCTTAATTAAGAAAATGCATTCAGGTGGCCCCAATTTAAAATCAGATGAAACAATGAGAATTTTAAAAGACAATGAATATGTTATTAAAGATAGTTCTGCAAGAAGCATTGGAGTTGCGGCGCTTAATTATGCAAATGAAACAGGCCGATTACCACAGGGGCAAGCGCAGCAAACAGTTAATAAAAATTATACTTATATTTATGCAATGGACTCTGAAAGCATAGATTTAGCACTTCGCAAACGTGGTGCTGGTGCTATAAGTGATATAAGCCTTAATGCCGGTGCTTATGCTCGTGGAAGACGTGACCCAAGAGCAGGAAGGGGATAATAATAATAAATGCCAACTTTTTTTCCATTTATACAGCCCGATATGTGTTCGAGAATACCAGTACGAACAACTGTTAGAAACGTATTGGGGCAACAAGTTATAGCAGCCCGAAAGAAATATGATGTATACCATAGAATAACATACATCTTTGACACACTTTCAGCAAGACAATATCGTATTATTAATAACCATTTTAGAAGTGTGGATGGTGGGGTTACAAGTTTTTATGTGATTGACTGGAGTAATCCAAGACCAATTAGTGCTATATCAGGGTTGCATGTTACTATAAATAACACACAAGGATTTAGTGTAAATTCTGGTGATGGTGGGAATAACATTGTTTTATGGCAAAACAGTGGGGACTATGGGAATAATAATACGGTATCAAATCTTGTTGTTACAGATAAAAGCAAAGCATGGACTACAAATGAATGGCAAAAGCATAAGATAATGGATAGCGTTGGAACCGAATATAGTGCAAGTGTAAATACAGAAAATACGCTTACAATAACATCTGGAACTCCTGTTGCTGGTGCTTATGATATTTATCAATATGTGCATACCACAATAGCATCTATTAACACAAGCTTAAGGCGGCTTACTTTAGCTGCCAGCCCTGTATTATCGTATGAAAGAGCATGGGAAAAATTTGTATTGCCGGTATATAAATGTCATTATTCTGCTGATGAGCTTGGGCTTGAACCAACTGGTGATTTTAACACAGAAGGTAGTGATAACTATGGGCCATATTATAGTGGTCAAATTGAATTTGTTCAACGTGGGACTGGAACTTAATAACTTATGGCAAGAAATTACAACGCCTCTTTAAGATTTAGAGCAGTACAACTTGAAAACGATGGTATGCGTGGGCTTTTTGAAGTTCAGGTGCAGGCAAGCCCAGCATTATATGAATACTGGACTGATTTCAATGCTACTGTAAGTTATTTTAAACCAAATACTGATACGGTTCAAGACTATACACCAGCACCGATAGCAGTTGGTGATCTTGAATCCGATGATGGCACAAAAGTTCCGGCATTGCAAATAAATGTTGGGGCAGTTGACCAAACAATTGTATCTTATATTGAAAGCAATGATGCTTTAAGGCGTAACAGAATAAGATATATTATGACCTCGGCAGATGAATTGGCAAATGCTTCTGCTTGTATGGTTAATACATTTTATATTGATGGGGCTGCTATTGATCATGGTGAAGAAACAGCATTGTTTGAATTAACTTCTAAAGGTGCTGCGGCAGACGTAACTGTTCCGGTGAGGCGTATGAGGCGAGATCAATGTCAGTATAAATACAGAAATGCCAGTACATGCCAATATGTTGGGGCTGAATCAACTTGCAGGCATACAAAAGACGCATGTGCCTCTAAAAGCAATGTTATTAATTTTGGCGGATTCCCTGGAATCGGAACAAGGAAAGTGAGATTTTAAAACATGAAAGAGATTATTGATACAAGTAAATATCTTGGCATTCCATATAAGCACAAAGGTAATGATACTCTTGGTGTTAATTGTTATGGGCTTATAAGGCTTTTTTATAAACAGGAATTTAATATTTATCTTTTTGATTATAGGTATGATGAAAACTGGGATAAAAAAGGATTTAATTATATTCAGGAAAAATACAGGTCGCAATGGCAAAAGATAGAAAAGCCTGAATCCTATTGTGTGGTTGGGTTTAGATTGCCAGGCCATAAAATCGAACACCATCTTGGGATTGTTTTGCCAGATTTTAATAACTTTTTGCATAGTCCGTTAAATCAAGAATCTCGTGTTGAGAGTTTAGTGCATCCAACATGGGGGAAAGCCATAACAGGATATTACAGGCATTATGACCGCTAAACTAACAATATATAAATCACTTTTAACCGATGAAGTTCTTTTAGAGAAATCGACATCTCAAGAGACTTTAAGTAAAGCATTATTTGCATGTAAAGAATTGCATGGTGAATGTGTAATTGTTTATGTGAACGATGTAATGATTTCTCCAGATGATTGGTATATTTATAAGTTAGAACATTTTGATGATATTCGTGTTGTGCCAGACCCAAATAAAGGTGCATTGCCTTGGATTGGGGCGGCTATTGGGATTGCTCTTGTTATTTGGGCTCCAGTATTTACATGGCAAGCCGCTGCAATGTTGGCACTTAAATATGCTGCAATTGGATATGCAATTGGTTCCGTAGCAGATGGCCTACTTTTTCCACCCGATGTGCCACAAATACCTGGCTTGCCTGACACTGCTGGAGCTGACCCAAATTACGGATGGGATGGCGCAAGATTAGTAACACAACCTGATGGGCCTGTATCGGTATTATATGGTCAGCATATTATTTCTGGAACGTTGATAATGTCATACACCAGTTCAGACGGTGATAAAAACTATCTGAACCTGCTTATCAATCTTGGTGAAGGCGAGATATCCGGTATAATGAAGGCCGATGAATCAGGCGTATGTACGTCTACATCCGATACGCCTTATGTTGAGATCAATGGGCAGGCTTATACCAATTATACCAACTGTACATGGGATTATAGGCTTGGCACATATAATCAAACTGTAATAGATGGGTTCCATAATACCAGTACTTTTTATTCTGATGGTCGTAAAATAACCAAAGGCACTCAGCTTACATATACTACAACCGGAACAGATATTGAAGAAGCTGAACTGCAATTAACATGCCCAACTTTATTTGCCCAAGACGACCAAGGCAATGTAAACGAAAATAGCGTTGTTTATAAAGTAGAATATCAGGTTGTTGGAGCAGGCTCTTGGACTGTTAATGGAACATACACAATAACAAATAAATCAAAGACAGTTGTATATGAATATAAAAAAATCTCCAATTTAACCGCCGGACAATATAATATTCGTATAACTCGTGAAACACCGGAATATACCAGTTTTAAAAAGGGTGGAGATTTATATCTAAGTGGTGTTACTGAAACAGTTTACGAAAATATTGCTTATAGAAATAGTGCGTTATTGGCATTAAAAATACAGGCAACAGACCAATTATCTGGGACAATTCCAAATGTAACTGTCTTGGTTCGTGGCAAAAAGGTAATGGTTCCAGATTTACAGATAGCTTCGGTAACACAAAATTATGACAGTTGCTATTGGGATGATACTGCCAGCACATATAAATTAATCTCAGGTGATACAACTTGTACTGATACAGGCAATTATGTAAGGCAATGGAGCAGACATCCAATTTGGTGTTCTCGTGATTTTATAACCAATAGACGTTATGGGCTTGGTGAATATATTGATAATAGTGATTTTGATAATGCTAATGCGGCTATTGAAGCACGATATTGCTGGGAACTTGTAACAGATTTTGATGGTGGTACTGAGCATAGATTTGAAATGGATTTGCCAATATCTCGCTTTATGGCCGCACCATCTGCAAAAAAATTATTATCTCGCTGTTTCAGGGGTGATATTATATGGAGTAATGGAGTTTATAAGCCTGTAATTGACAGGGCAAAAACACCTATCCAGTTATTTAACGAAAGCAATATTATTCCAAAGACTCTTAAAACAGTTTATTTAAAAGCAAGTGCAATTCCTAATTATGTAGATGTTCAATATGCAGATCCCTATCGAAGTTATAACTTAAACTCGATTCCTATTGTTGATGAAACTGAATGGACATCTGTAAAGCCGTTAAGGCAAGAAACTGTAAACGCACAGGGTACTGTAAGGGCTTCTGAGGGTTTAAGAACTGGCAAATATTACTTAAATTGTGGTAAACATGTTACTAAAACCCATGAATTCGATTGCGATTTAGATGCTATCCATTGTGAACTATGGGATACGGTTCAGGTTCAAAACGATCTGCTTGCATGGGGCGTTGGCGGAAGGGTTGTATCAGCGACAAACAGTTCTGTTACCACTAATATTGATATTACTTATACTGCTGGCTACACTATTAGAGTCCGTCTATCTGATGGAAGCCTTGAAGTTAAAACGGTTACATCAGTTACAAACAATAGCCGTACAATAAACATATCAGGAACATTTACATCTGTACCATTAACTGATTCTGTCTTTTCTTATGGTGCTACCGATGTTGATTCAAAGCCTTTTAAAGTCAAACAAATGACCTTAAAAGATAAAAATATATGCAGCCTTATTTTAGCTGAAGAAAGCGCAAATAAATATCTTGATACAACTGGTGTAAGTTTACCAGACCCAAAATATACGACACTGCCTAATCCAACAGACCCACCGGATAATGTAACTGATTTAGACTTAACTGAAATGAGCAATAAACCTGGATTTTATATTTCTTTTAATATCCCGCAGGCAAACCTTAATTTCAGTTATGCCGATGTGCATTTAAGTATGGATAGTCTAAGCTGGTGGCCATATCGAACTGGGATTACCACAAATAGCAATATCGAAGTACTTGGAACAAAACCAGGTCAGATTTATTATGTGAAGGTAATTGCCTATAACCGTATGGGGTTTGCCAATCTTTCTCCGGTTACAGATAATATTACTATTACTGATGTAAACTTTATTCCACCAGATATAAACGGTCTAAGATTAGATGGTGAAACCACCTTAAACACAACTATATTTACAAAAAAAGATGCCAAGTTTGTATGGCGAAAAGGCAGCTTAACTTCTGGGGCAGGGCATCTTCCGGCAGGGCAAGAAGTTCTTGGAGCCGGTGAATGGTATGACGATGTTTATTATAAATACTGGGTTGAGATTCATGTTGGTGGTGTTCAAGTTCGCAAAGAAATTATTGCTGATAATGCCTATGTTTATACTTTTGAAAAAAATGTGGCTGATAATACGACTGCCTCAAATACGTTTACAATAAAAGTATGGGGCTTTAATGAGGCGGCAAATAAAAGGTCTTTGCATCCGGCTACTCTGGCGGTAACAAATTCAGCTCCAGCAGCTCCGTCTGGGTTGGTGGCTGCATCTTGGTGGGAGGCAATAAAATTTACATGGAATATAAATTCTGAAATAGATTTTAGTTATTATTATTATAGAATACGTGTTGAAACTGATGCTTGGTCTGATTGGGTTTCCACAACAGACAATAATATATTCAGAAGTTTAACGGCGGCAGAGCAAACAGCACATGGTTCAAATGCAATTATTTATCTTGAGATAATTGCTTATGATACTTTTGGAAATTATTCTTCCACAAATTCAGTTAATGGCACTACAAGTGGATTAGATATTCAAGCTTCGGATATAGAAGATTTTGCAATTACATCTTCTAAAATATTTACTAAAATACCGATTATTTCTGGAGATACTTGGACTGATGCCAGTCCTTCGGCTGGCTATGTAGCTTGGAATGAACACAGTCTTTATTATAACGGGGCTTTATATACTATTGCGGCTGGCAATACAAACAATAAATATATTTATTGGAACGGCTCTGCTTCTGTCTATTCAACATCAGATAACAATCCGACTTTAACCGATGGCCAGTTTATTATAGCGACTAATATAAGTGGTGTCCATGACCTTGCTTGGAATGCCATTGCCAATCAGGTAATTGGAAGTGCTTATATTCAAGAAGCTGCTATTCAAACGGCGCATATTGAAAATTTAGCTGTTACAAATGCCAAGATAGAAAGTTTAGATGCTGGAAAAATAACAACAGGATATTTAAATGCAAGTGTAATTGATGCTGGGACTATAACAGCAGATATGTTTATATCAACACTGTATGGCGACTTAAATCAGGCGATGGATTATGTTAAAACTGTTCTTGGTGCTGGCGATGAATATGAACATGATGTAACTGCTGTTGATTTATCTAATGGAGTTTTTGTTAATATAGATGCCTTAACCCATATAGACTATGGACTATCTATAAGAATTGCTACTGAAGATTTATGGGACGAGGCTGGGTTAGTTTGGGATACCGGAACATGGGATGTGCCAACCGAGGCGTCAGGTAGCTGGACTTCTTCATCGCATGATATAGGAAGTTTGTCGACATTGCAATTAGCCCTTAGATTTACAATGGAAGAAGATACTCCAGCTTCAACAACTCCAACAATAACAGCACAATATTCAATGGATAATATAAATTTTGGGGCTAATTCACCAACTTTTGACGATAATAATTGGGAAACATTAACGCAAAAACAAATTACAGGAGATATTTATAGGGCGGCTGGAAATCTTTATAGTTTTAGATATTTTAAAATTAAAGTAGCTCTTGCTACTACCAATACAGGCGATAGAATAATTATCCATACAATGACGTTTTTAGGCAATGTAATAACTTTATTTGGTAGACTTGTTAATCAAACGGTTGCGGCTGGCGGGACTGGTTTCCCATTAAGTGGGTTTAATGAGACTCCAGCGATAACAGTAACATCTGTGGGAGCTACGCCACTTGTTCCTTTAATTACGGCTCAATCGTCAAGCAACGCTACTATAAATTTATTTAATTTGGCTGGGAATGACGTTGGTGGGCGATGTAACGTAACGCTGATAGGTGTATAGGAGGGATATAATATGTGTGCATACGATGCAAGCAAACCAGTGAATGGGAGTTCTTTAGTAGCTGCTGATATTAGAGA
>Ga0307379_10004347_pt1 | contig 20250 bp, 39 predicted proteins | sample UN2MG_FD_202237 | JGI IMG/M metagenome (GOLD analysis project Ga0307379, IMG submission 202237) | Soil microbial communities from Risofladan, Vaasa, Finland - UN-2 | ecosystem: Environmental > Terrestrial > Soil > Coastal area > Acid sulfate soil | place: Finland: Risofladan, Vaasa | collected... | reverse complement strand
CTGCGCCGGAGACGTGCTGCTTCTGCGGCAGCGACTCCGAGGGCGGCATCTACTATCGTGCCCATCCTGACCTCGCTCGGTTCTGCCCCGAGGTCGCCGCTGAGGCACGCGTCGATGACGTGGTCCCCACCACGGCGGAGGAGGTCGAGCCCTGATGCCGTTCATGAACGAGCGGGTTATCTTCTACGCCGTGCCGAAGACGGGGTCGTCATGGTGCGTGCGGGCGCTGCCGGGGCTGACCCTCGTGGGGGCGCACCACGGCACGCCGGCGGACGTGCCCAAGGAGGACAGGGCGGCGCGCTTCCAGTTCTGCTTCGTTCGGCATCCGCTCGACTGGCTGCGGTCTTTCTGGTGCGACCGCATCCAAAGCTTCGGGCGGACAGGGCCGAACACGAAGGCGCTGCTGGCGGCTGGCCCCGCGTTCTATCCGCCGGACCACCTGCTCGCGCCGACCTTCGACGGCTTCTGCCGGAACGTGGTGAACGCCTACCCTAGAGGCTACGTCAGCCAGCTCTACCAGAGCTACGTCGGGCCGTATGCTGACGAGCTGGCGTTCGTCGGCCGGCAAGAGAAGCTAGCGGACCACCTCGACGTGGCCCTGCTGATGGCCGGCGAGCAGCGTCCGGTCCGGCCCGAGGGCCGGCTCAACGCTGCGTCCGAGGACATGAAGGCGAAAGCGGCAGTGATCGGTGACGAGACCCGGCGACGGGTCATGCTCGCGGAGGGCTGGGCGATGGGCACGTTCGGCTACGGACGGACTTGACGGTAGTCCATCCTTGTTGCATCATAAAGATGGGGGTAAAGAGATGACGAAGATGCCTAGCAGCGCCATGATGCTGGTCTTCGAGAAGCTGAGCGTCTTCTTGCAGGGCCGCAACTTTCGGCACAGCCTGACGGTTGATGTCCTCGGCGGTCTGGCGCTCATCCTGATCGCGGCACACCGGAGGGCTGGCCTCCCCGACTCGACCCTGTTCTCCCTGATCGCTGCCCTTCAGGCGGCGCCGGCGGAGGCGGCGGCGCCGGCGGAGCCGGTCGTGACGGTGAGCGCGGAGACGAAGGCCGAGGTTGACGGGGAGCTGGGCCGCATTCTCGCGGGGGCCTACGACGTGCCCGCAGCCGGTTCCGACGACGAACCGAAGACGGCGGTGGAGGTCGCGCTGGAGATGCTCAGGCTGCGAGACGAGGCGGACGGCTGAGGCAGTTCGGCCTTGACGCCAGCCAATCATTATGATACACTTAATACATGGAGGCGAACATGACGGAATACACGCAGACAAACACACAGGAGGCTAACCCGCTGGTCGATGGCTCGGTCTGCCTACTTATCAACTTCGACCGGCTTGGCGTCCGTCGTCGGCTTCGGGACGACCAGTACGTGGCGGGCGACGCAGAGAAGGCGCTGACGAAGGCGAACAAGTGCGTGCTGGACTCGCCGGAACTGAAGTCGATCGCCAGCTTCGAGGGGCACGTCAAGCACTACCTCGCATCGAAGGCGCTGCCGTCCAAGCTCTACCGCACGAGCACCTACCTGATCCCGGTCAAGGCGATCGGGGTCGTGGACGAGTTCGTGGCGAACGCGAGGGTCGAGTGGCTGGAGCTGGTCGAGGCTTTCGTGGCGGCCTACCCCGCCCGGAAGGCCGAGACGATGAAGCGTCTCGGGTCCGTCGCCGAGGAAGGCGACTACAAGACGGAAGCGGAGGTCCGGGCCGAGTTCGGCTTCGAGTTCGAGTACGTCACCATGAGCACCCCGACGACGCTGAAGCAGATCAGCGCCGCGATGTTCGAGCGCGAGGAGGCCCGGCTGCGAGACCGGCTCAGTCTGGCGGAGACCGAGATCGTCGCCGCCTTCCGGGGTAAGTTCGCTGGTGCTGTCGAGGACATGAAGGACATCCTGACTGGCGGCGAGAAGGACGGCAAGCCCCGCCGCTTTCACGGATGGAAGATCCCGAAGCTTCAGCAGTACATCAAGGATTTCAAGGCCGAGTCCAACGTCTGCGGCGACTCCGAGCTGGTGTCCCTCATGGACGAATGCGGCAAGCTGCTGGACGGCGTGGACCCCAAGGCGCTGAAGAACGACCAGACGTGGCGCGACTCGATCGCGACGAGCTTCGGGGAGATCGGCGTCAAGCTGGAGGCCATGACCACCATTCGCGGCAAGCGGATGATCGACCTTGAGGACGAGGACGAAGACACGGCGGCCGTGGCATGAGCGGGCAGGCGCTGGCGACTTGCCCCGACGGGCGCGAACGGGCTGATGCTCGTCTGCTGCTCGTCGGGCACATCGCGGCCGCCAACGCGGCGATCTGCGCGTCCGGAGCCCACCCGCTCGCGATCGTGCTCGACGAGGCCGCGCTGGTGCGCGCTGCGGATCGCCTGATCGACGCTTGTTGCAGCCAGCCGCAGGAGGAGCGATGAGCTGGCACAAGCTGACAACCGGAAACGACTGGGGCAACCGCTTTACGCTCATCGGCGAGAAGCACATGAGCCAAGCCGGGACGTGGGGCTCGGGCGACGAGACGACGCCGTTCCTCGACAAGCCCGGCCTGTACCGCGTGCGGTTCCCCGACGGGAGCGAGGAGGTGCTCACGATGGAGATGCGTCCGTACACGGAGTGCGTCTACGACATGGGCCACGCCTACGACGTGAACGGGCACGAGCCCTTCTTCATAGTCACCCTTCACGGCCAAGTGATGGCGGAGCGGGCGGCGAAGCTCGGGGTCGAGGTCTGGAGGGACGACTGATGGGAAAAGAGTGCGCGTGGTACGTTCTGGACGAGGCCGGCGACGCTGTCCCCGAGGATGACCTCCTCAAGTGGGGGGAGTGGATGCAGTCCCGACGGAGCCGGTGCCTCGTCGAGCGGACCGAGGTCAAGCCCGGCGTGGAGGTCTCGACGGTGTTCCTCGGGATGGATCACGGCTTCAGCTACCCCATCGGCGGCGGTGACCCGGTCCCGGTCCTCTGGGAGACGCTGGTGTTCGGCGGGCCGCTGGACGGCGAGATGGAGCGGTACACATCCGTGGAGGCGGCGCGTGCCGGCCACGCGGCGATGGTCGCGAAAGTGAGCCCGCCCGCGCTCGTGAAGGGCACGCGGCACATCGGAGGGGACGAATGAAGTTCGTGGAATGGAACGGGAACATCGTCACGGCAGAGGATAACGGGGTGGTCCTTCTCGACGCCCGGGTCGTGGCGACAGCTACGGCGGTCCCCGGCATGGTGATGATCCCGACGAAGAACCTGCTCGACCTTCTCAACGCGAAAGAGGTGAAGGCGGCGATGACTGCGGCGATGGGCATAGCGCGAGAGGAGGCGAAGGGATGATGCTCTACTGCGGGTGCTCCGTGAAGCTGGCGAAGCAGTTCGTCTTCGACAGAGATCAGGGGAAGTGGGTGACCCAAGACGCACCGGAGAAGCCAAAGGGCGTGACTCTCGGACGGCCGATGCGGGTGGACCAGATCGGCGTCGAGCAGTTCCTCGCGGACGGCTCCCGGCACTACCCGAACGTGGACATCCGCGCCTGCCCTAAGTGCGGGAGCAAGGTCGTGATCGAGTGAGCCCGACCCAGACGAACGGCACCCCGTTCGACGCGCGGGTGATGGTCGAGGTCGGAGAGGGCGGCGTGTTCCGGCGGGTGAACGTCTGGTGCGTCGCGGGCGAGACATTCGTCTCGTTCGCCCCGGACACCACCGAGGCCGAGGCCAAGGAGATCGTCTCGCGCGGCCTCGGCCTGCTGCGTCCGCTGGACGTGACGCGGTTGTTCCGCGACGGACAGAAGAGGAGACGGTTCATTGACCCAGATTGAGTTCGAGCCGCCGGCTCGCTGCCCCCACAAGGTTCGCGTAGGGGACCGCCATCCGGCCCTGTCCTGCGTGACGTGCGCGCTGGTCCAGACGGCGGACATCCTGAGCCGCGTGGCGCTTGCGTTCCCGCGCGACGACAACCGGCACACCGACATGCTGGCTCTGGGCCGGATCTACCGGGCCGTGGCGATCGGCGAGCCGCCGCGCCCTGCCGACCTGCTCGCAACGGAGGTCATCCGGGGCGCTTTCATCCGGGGCGCTTGACCTTCCCTCATCTTTATGATAGCGTGATGACAGGAGGCGTAGATGGCAAGGAAGAAGAAGCGCCCGACGCGGCGCGTGAAGGGACCGATGGAAGCGGCGATGGCGCCACAGGCGCTCCGGCGAATCCGTGAAGCTCTGGGCCTGACCCAAGAGCAGTTCGCCGAGCATCTGGGCGTGCAGCCGCTGACTATCGGCCTATGGGAGACGGGCAAGACCCCCATCAGCAAGTCGCGTGCGCTCGCCATCGTCGGCCTCGCCGCCAAGCTCTCTGGCCGTCTGAGCATCGAGACCGACATCGACATCGCGGTCTAGGCCATGCGCTCTCGCTGGAGTCACTCGCGGCTGACCAAGCTGCTGCGCTGCGGGGAGGCGTACCGGCGAGACGAGGAGGAGAAGGAGCTGGCCCCGCCGACCTCCGGCATGGTCCGGGGCACCGTCGTCCACGCCATCGCGGCTGAGGGGCACGAGCGGCAGATCAAGGGCAAGGCGAAGCGTCCCGACGATCCGAAGTCGATGGTGCTCCGCGAGTCGCTCCCCGACGAGGAGGAAGCAGCAGACCTCGCGGCTTCGCGGTTCGACTGGGAGCAGAAGCAGAGCGGGATCGTCGCGCCCGGCGAGGAGGAGCCGGAGAAGGTCGTGATCGGGCGCGACAAGGACAGCTCGATCCGCATGAGCCGGCACCTAGTCACCACCGTGGCGCCCTACGTGGACCCGATCGCCGTAGAGGCGAAGCTCGTGGTCGAGCCGCAGGACGCGAATATCCGCATCAGCGGAATCCTCGACCTCATCACCAACGAGCCGCCCTTGGTGCCCGGTGGGCCGCCCCGGCGGGGCGTGCGGGACTACAAGACCAGCCGCAAGGCGCCGAGCGAGGGGGAGGCGGACACCTCCGGTCAGCTGAGCATGTACGCGCTGCTCGACACGCTCCAGACCGGCAAGATCGCCGACGTCTTCGCCCTCGACTTCGTGGTCGAAGATGGTCGGCTGCTCAGGCCGCCCTACAAGGTCTCGCTGGAATCGACCCGGACTCAGGAGGACATCGACGTGATGATCGAGCGACTGAACAACGCCATCGAGGGCGCGGCGGCTGGGGTGTTCCTCGCCAACGGCGTCGGCACTTGGCAATGCTCTCCGAGGTGGTGCCAGTGGTGGACAACGTGCAAGTTCGTGTCGAAGGCGAGAGTGAAGACGTGAGCAGGGGAGGGAGCTGAAATGGCTCGCACCAAGGACCCGACCGCCGCCACGATCAAGTCGTGGGAGACGCGACGGCGCAATCAGGAGAAGGCAGCTGGAATCCGCACCCGCTCGCAGCCCAGCGGGGGCGGGGACGTTGTCCAGCAGCGCGGCGACTTCGGTGTCGCTACGAGCGGTCGCGCGGCAGTGGCCGCTATCGTCCGCACGGCAGGACACTTCGCCGCCAGAGAGGTGGTGGACGATGGCATCAAGATGCTCAGCCTCCCAGTTGAGGCGGTTCTCGGTTTGACCGAGATCAGACTCGAATCGCAAAGCAACATGACCCGCCCCGCGACGATTCGGGGCGGCATCCGAGTCCCAGAGAGAGTGGCGCTGGGCGGGTACGCCGCCGACCTCATGCGGGCTGGAATCAACGCCGATGCTTTGATACGGGAGGGGGGACTCCGATCGAAGCCGGCGAGGGCGGCCCGGACGCTCTCGCACGAGATCGGGCACCACGCCCACCTGTCTCGGCTGAGCGACGCTGCGGCGGCCGAGTGGGCGAGCATCTCGAAAAACGGGAAGAACTGCGAGGTCACGTCGTACGGGATGAAGAACACGACAGAGCATTTCGCGGAGGCGTTTTCGCATTACGCCCAACCGGACCCTTTTCTGGATCATGCTCCGCGAAGAGCGTGGCTTAAGAGGGCGGAGCCAGAGGCGTACGCGTTCATGGAAAGGTTGTGGACAGACAAGTCGATGTGGAGAGCGGGGGGGCACGCTGAATACAACCGACGACGGAGGATTCAGGGAGGGCTTTCGGGATGACGCTACAGGCGTTCGTGACGAGGATTCGGGCCGGCGAGCTGATGGTGCCTTCCTCGCTTATCGAGGGGGACACTTACGCGACGGTGATGGCTCCGCTGACTCTGGATGACCCAGCGGCGGTGACGGCGGAGGCATTCCAGCACGGCGTGTTCAACGCAAGCGAGTCGTGGGAGCGCGCGCTTTCGCAAGTGAAGGCGGCGATCGCGGGGCTAGCCAACACTCGCACCAAATCCGACCCGCGACGTAGTGCCTGAGACAAATGAGCACGGTCCGGCTCTACCAGCTAACGCCGGAGGAGCGAGCCCTCGCGGCGAAGCTCTACGCCGACGACATCAAGCACCGACGCTTTGGCGAAACGCAGACGATTCGTGGAGGGAAAGGCTGCCGGGTCACCCGGCTTGGCGAGATGCTCGCCCTCCGGATCATCGGCGGGGTGTTGAGGAACACGACAGACTTTGACATCGAGCTAGAGGACGGCGAGCGCGTGGACGTGAAGGCGAAAGAGCGGAACGTCCCGCCGCGACCGCACTACAATGCGTTCGTGTCGCTCGAAAGTTTCCAGCAGCAAGACTGTGACACCTACCTGTTCTTCAGCGTGAACGGCAACGACGTGTGGCTGTGTGGCTGGGCGACCAAGGGCGAGGTGGGGGACTGGCCGACACTCAGGAAGGGCGAGCTGGAGCCGGGGACGAGCTGGAGGGCGGAGAAGGACTGCCACTACGCGCCATATAGCGAGTGCCGCGAGGTCGTACCGAAGCGGCGGCCCGGCGTCGCCCCGCCACGTCTCAGGGAGTGGCTCTGCCGCCACTGCCAAGAGCACTACAAGATGGCGGCCGGCGACTACTGTGTGTTCTGCGCTCACATGACGAGCATTTAGGGAGGACGCGTGAAGCAGAAGAGGGTTCGGCGACTGATCGAGTACGAGGGCTCCGTGGCGGACGTCGAGAAAGCGTTGTCCCTCGCGCTGCTCTCGGTGCAGCGCGAGGTCGAGCCCGGCGACGTGCTGCCGGGGATTGGTGCGATTGCCGCGCACCCCGGAGCCCCACAGGTGACCATTCGCCTGATCGCCGAGACGGAGATGACGCTCGGGCAGGGCCTTATCTGGAAAGAGAGACGGAGGGCGGCTTCGGGCAACGCGTGATGGACTGTCTCGTCTGCGGCGGCGCGTGCTGCGAGGATCTGGTGTTCCCAGAGAGGGGCCTCACCCGTGCCACAGTGGAGTTCTTCAAGGTGAGATGTGGGGCCTCCGTCCAGCTCACCCCGGGGGAGCGCGGCTTCGTCTTCCCGGTTCGGTGCCGGCACCTATCGACGGAGGGTGCCTGCCTGATCTACGACGACCGACCCCTGATCTGTGCCGTGTACGTGGCCGGCGATGAGCCGTGCCTTGCGACTTTGCGGCGGCGTCGGAGCCCGAGGCAGATCGAGAAGATTCGCGGCTGACCGGACCTCTCTTGACTGGCCGCTGATGTACCCTCCCGAATGGTGCATTTGATGATTGACGGTCGAATATGATTATGATACGGTTCGCGACTGAACCGGAGGAGGCGCAAATGGACAAGCCAGAGGTAGTGGTCGCGCAGGTTGTCGGGGACGACGCGCTCGCGGTCAGGGACAACGCGACGCTGATTGCGATGGAGAGGGCGGTCATCGACCAGCAGATCGCCACTGCGAAAGCGTACCCGCGATCCATCGAGCAGTTCAAGCAGGACTGCTTGTCGATGGCGACGCTGGATCAGGAGACCGCCGAGAGCATGTTCTATCAGCTCCCGCGCGACGGGAAGCTGATTGAGGGGCCGAGCGTTCGGTTGGCCGAGATCGCAGGGACGTGCTGGGGTAACGTCCGGTACACGGCCGAGGTTGTCGAGGTCGGGGACGAGTTCCTGACCGCGCAGGGCCGGTGCCACGACCTCCAGCGCAACGTGGATATCGCACTCCGCGTCCGTCGCCGGATCGTGACGAAGTTCGGGAAGCGGTTCGGGGCGGACATGATCGGGACGACTGGTCAGGCGGCGTGCGCTGTCGCTCTGCGCAACGCGATCTTCAAGGTCGTGCCGATGGCCTTCATCAAGCCCGTCATGGCGGCGGCGAAGCGGGTGGCCGCCGGTGACGAGAAGACCCTCGCGGGACGGCGGGACGCGGCGCTCCTCTGGTTCAAGGGCCTCAACGTGAAGCCAGAGTGGGTGTTCTCGGTCTTGTCCACCGAAGACCACCCGGTCACAGGCAAGGGCGACGTGGCTCTCACGCACATCGCCCAGATGAACGGGATTCGCAACGCGATCAAGGAGGGCGAGGCCACCGTGGCCGACTTCTTCGATCAGTTCATGGCGCCCGGCCAGCAGAAGAAGGGTCCGGTCAGCGTGGCGTCCCTGAAGGGCGCGGGCGTGAAGGTGGAGAAGCCCGGCGACGAGAAGGCCGAGGCGTCCACGGATGCCGTCCAGCCGACCACGCCGGACGTGGTCGAGCCGCCGGCCGACACCGTGAAGAAGGCGGAGGACTTGTTCGATGGCAAGTGAGCCCCTGCCGGACGCCGCCCCAACGCCGCCCGACGCCGCCTCGACGTCGGTCAGGGACGTGACCCGGAGCACCCTGACCGACGGGCTGGACAGCCTTGAGAAGTCCCTGCCGGAAGCCTGTACGGCCGAGACGCGCGATCGGGTCGGCGAGACGATCGCGCGATGCAAGAGGGTCGAGGTGTTCGCCGACCAGTTGCTCCACGCCGAGACCGATCCGCTCCGCGCGCGGGCCACGTCGTCGCGGGAGTTCTGGAAGCCCGTGATCGAGCGAGCCCACGGCATCCGCCAGCAGGCCGAGAAACTGGTTGAGCGGCTGCTCGCCGAAGAGCGCAAGCGGCGCGAGGAGGCGGAGGCGCTGGTGCGCAAGACGGCCTCCGAGAAGATGGCCGCCCAGACCGCCGCCGAGGCCGCCGCGATGGCGGCAGACACCCCGGAGGCGGCCAAGAAGGCCAGCGAAGAGGCCGACAAGGCGTGGCTGGAGACCCGGGAGGCCGTGCAGGCCCTCGACAAAGCCCCCGCCCGTACGGCCGTCAAGGTCGGCGACGTGACCGTCTACGAGGCGTCGCGGCTGGACTTCGACGTAATGGACGTTGGCGCCTTCGCTACGGCGCACCCGGAGCTGGTGGAGGTACGACGTGGCCCGACGCTCGCAAAGCTCAGGACGGCGCTCTCGGGAGCCCTGAGCGTGCCTGACGCCGTGCCCGGCTTCCCCGGGATCAAGCCGAAGCTCACCACGAAGACATCGTCGCGTCGGTAGCGGCGGCCGGTCCGCTCGGCGAGGCCCTCCCTTGCTGGTGCTGCTAAGATCGCAGATGGCCTGACGGAGTTCCGGACTACGAGAAGGTGATCTCACCTTATGAAGCGCATCCAAGCGAACGCCCCGCCGGAGGAGCGGGGCGCTTGCCACGGCGTGGACGGCGGTCTGGGCTCCCTCCGTCCGGTCGCGGGGTGGAGGACATCACTCCGCGACATGCGAGTCTACCACGCCCCGTGTGCGCCCGCCGCCCCCTCTCCCCTCTCCCCTCTCCGTGATACGTTTACGCCTCCGAAGGAGGACCGATGTCGAAACGCTCCCAAGCCGTCCGCGACGCCCTCGCGCTGAGACCCAAGAGCGACACCGTGCCGCGCTTGAGCGCGGATGACGTGGAGCGGCTGGTCGAGGCGTTCCTCAAGGAACCGTCGGTATCGTTCGCTGAGCTGGGTCGGCGGTTTGGTGTCACGCCCCAGACCGTCCGCTACCACGTCCAGAAGGCAGCCCACGCGGACGAGACGGCGAGATGAGGGCCGCGTGGTGGTGGATCGACAGGTGGCGGAAATCAACCGCCGACATGAATCTGATGGAGCGGGGGGCCTACCGCGAGCTGCTCGATGAATGCTGGCTCCGGGGGGGCGTGATCCCGGCCGACGAGGCGGTGCTCATTCGAGTATGCGCCTGTACCCCGGCAGAGTGGGACCAGATCAAAGCAAATGTCTTGGCTCGCTTTGAAAAGTGCCCCGGCGGGCTAGTGGCGAGTCAGGCTAAACCGTTCCTCTCTCGTCATCGCCGTCTCCCGCCGCTTGGCCGCGACGTTCATCGTCCCCACGTCCCTCTTCGGACCCAGCGTTTTGTGCGGGCCCGGGATCAAGGTCGATGCGTTTGGTGTGGAGGGCAATCCCGGCTGGAGTTCGATCATGTTCATCGCTACCGGGATGGAGGGTCTCATTCTCGGGAGAATCTGCGGCTCTTGTGCCAGCCCTGTAACCGGAGGCGCGGATGAGGCGAGACAAGCTCCTTGCTGAGTGGTTCTGGACGGATCGCTGGATGGGCTCAAGCGGGTTCCTCCTCCCGATGGAGGCACGAGGTCTATACCGAGAGATGCTGACTGCCGCGTGGCGACGGGGCGCGAGGCTTCCGAACGACCCCGAAGCGATCCAGCGGGCCGTGGGCTGTACCGCTGGAGAGTGGGAGCGGTGCTGGCCTAAAGTGTCGAAATTCTGGCGGGTGGACGGTGAGGGCTTAGTGAACGACACCCAACTAGAGGTCTTCGAGGTGGCGAGAGGTGCCGCAATCCGGGCGAGCGAGCGGGGCCGAAAGGGTGCTCAAGCACTGCACAAGCAGAGCGCAAGCAGAGCGCAAGCAGAGCGCAAGCACTGCCCTCCGTCTCCGTCTCAAGAACAACAGTCTCCGTCACCGGAACCGACAAACGACCAAGATAGTGGGACATCTGGTAGTTATAGAGAGTGTGAAGCTGAAGCTTCACGCGTGCTCCCCCCAGCCGAGACCCACGAGGCTCATGTCGGCGAGAACGACGCCGGGAAACCGGTGTTTTCGCTGGTCGCACTCCCGAAGACCCAGCCCACCGAGACGGACGCGGCGAAGACGGTGTTCGCCTACTGGTGCGAGAAGACGGGGCACACTCGGGCGCAATGGACCCCAGAACGAGGCAGGACCCTGAAAGCGCGGCTCGCGGAGGAGCCCGGCTCGATGCTGGAGAAGATCGCCGGGCTCAAGCTCGCCGTCGATGGTGTCCTTGTGGACCCGTGGTTTAACGGGTCAGAGCGCGCCAAGCTGACGGGATTCATGAACGTGTTTCTGCACCAAGGCAGAAACAGGATCGAGAAGCTACAGGACGCGGCTCGACGTGGGCACGAGCCGCAGATGGACAAGAGCACGCGCAGCTCGATCTCGGCGCTCAACGCGATCGGAGAGGACTGAACCATGACGAAGGCATCGTTCAAGGCCGGGATGCTGGCGTTGGCGAAGGCGTACAACCGGACGCTAGACGAGGCGACTTCACGGGTCTATTTTAGGATCTTAGGCCCACTGTCGGACGAGGACTGGCAAGTGGCGGTGGACGGTTGCCTGACCGGAGAGCGGTGGTGGCCTCCGCCGTCCGTGCTGCTCGACTACGCTCGGCCGAAGCTCGGTGCCGACGCTGTGCGGGCGAAAGTCATGGTGCGAGCGCAGGAGGTCTACGAGGCGATCGTGGACCTGTACGAGCGTGGCGAAGAGGTCTCGCATCGGTACATCTCGAAGACCTACGGGTCCGCCGCCGCTGACGCCTTCATGGTCGCTGGCGGCGCGTCGTCCTTCGCGTGGTGTGACGAGAAGAACGAGGTCTTCCGGCGCAAGGCGTTCATCGAGAACTTCCAGACGCTAGTCCACTCCGAGCCCGCAGCGGGCCTACCGAGCGGCGAGCGGCCCGCGCTGAACTGGGGCGAGCCGGACCCGGAGAATCGGCTGGCCCGACTGAAGCGGGAGCAGGAGAGTGGTGCGCTATGACCGCTGAGCAAACCGTGGACAAGGTCGCGAGGGGAGAGCATGGCGTTTAACAAGCCCGAGCGCGTCGAGCGCGGCCCGTGGTTGGAGGAGTCGTACTCGTTCCACCGCGCGCACCCCAAAGAGACCGTGCTCGCTCACGTCTCCGCGAACCGCGACCAGCTGGTCGCCGACTACTTCGACTGGGCCTCGGCGGAGCCGTTTCAGGAGCCCTCGTTCACGACGATGCTCCCGCGCTTTGAGACTCACCGATTCGGAAAGGAGCTGGAGCCTGCGGCTCATGGGCTCTTGGCGTTCGCGATTCGCTGGAGGGAGGAGAAGTTCAAGGTGCCGCCCGATTCCCCGTACACCTCGGACATCCAACGCGAGATGGTCGAGACGGCGGCGCTGGAGGTGCTCGCTGCCCCCGTTGAGGGGGAGGGGTCGGAGGCTATGGTGCGGCGCATCGCGATCGCCAGCGGGTTGATCGCGGCGGACGCTCCGAAGAAGCCGCTGGTCAAGCGGATGCCGGAAGTGTCGGAGGCAATGCTGCCGGAGCTGAAGGAGGAGGTCTATGTCGGACACGATCACGACGATGCGGCTCGTGTGGACGACGGCGGGTCCGGCGTCGTGGACTATCCAGCAGTACCAGACGAGCCCGGAGAGAGCGACGACGATTTCTGGCTGGAGCCAGACGTTTGACTCGGGCGCGTGTCCGCACGGCTACCCGCAGACCGTCCGCTGCTCCCGGTGCGGGGAGTGAGGCTCGCGAAGACTCACTGGGAGCGCCGGCCCCAGTCGATGAGTTCTCTGGGCCACACGGAGCCACGACGCATCGTCCGTCTGGTCGGGGGGATAGTCATGGGCAACGAGGTTCGCGAGGTGACTGTGCGTGAAGCGTGGTGGGTCGGCGGGTGCCGGCACGTCGTGTTAGATGTGGGGACAAGGCGGCGGGTCGAGCTGTGTTGCCCGGACTGTCAGCCACCGGGCTGGTTCGCTCAGGTCGCGGGGGAACGATGAGCATCACGAACGAATGGGCTCGGTACCGAGAGCTGTCGATCGCGCCGGACGCCGGGGAGGAGCAGGTCGCCCAACTCCATCACGCGTTCTTTACTGGCGCGCTGTCTCTCTCTACGCTTATCATCTCGCAGCTGTCGGATGAGCCCAGCGTGATGACGAAGGCCGACGAAGACACGATCGACGATCTGCTGGGCGAGCTGCGCAGGTTCTGTGAGAGCCAAGGAGCGCCGACGTTTGACTAACGAGGCCCGACTCGGGTGGAGCTGGCATGGCTAGGACGAAAGACCCGCACGCAGCGACGGTCAAGGCGTGGCTGACACGCAAGCGCGGCTCCGCCTCTATCCGTGAGCGCGAACAGAAGCTCTCGGGTCGGGTCTCGAAAACCGAAGACCTCGGCGGCGGCGTTGCCACGACGTTCAAGGTGACGCTGGAAGACGGCACGATGGGCAACTTCAAGCTGGACGAGGGGAATTACGTCTCCGCACCGGAGCACGAAGTCGGCGCGTGGGAGGTAGCGAAGCTCGTGGGCATGGACGACATGGTGCCGCCTGCCATCATCCGCGTGATCGGCAACCCCTACCCGACCACCGAGGCGGGGCTTGGGGAGCGGGACTGGGCAGACGCTTGGGATCCCCCCCCGGGGCTCCCGCCGGGGGCCGTCAGGATCAAGCTCGGCGGGAAGATGCACAGAGGCGTGGACGGCGGCGTCCCCGGAGACCCGAGCAAGATGCGTGGGTCGTTCGCGGAGTGGCAGGAGGGGACGGACGCCCAGACCGCAAGGGCGATGGGCACGTTCGGCGACGGACGGAGCGTCGCTCCCTTCGGCGACAGCGAGCACGACGTGAGACGTGCCGCGATGTTCGACTTCATCATCGGGAACTGCGATCGGCACAGCGGCAACTGGGTCGTGGACGCGGACGACAAGATCAAGCTGATCGACCACAATCGCGCGTTCTACAACGGACCGGCCAACAGCTCGTTCGTGAGGAAGCTGGTGCGGGAGAAGTCCGCTGTGGGTCCGTCCGCGTACGCGAAGCCGTATCTGGAAAAGAAGAGCCACATCCTCGACGCGCTGGCGCGGATCGGGCTGAGTGCCGCCCGCGTCGAGGGGGTGTCGAAACGAATAGACTGGGCCGTGTCGGCGAGCGGCTGGGGCGGCTTGGATGGCATGTATCCGGAGTGGCCGTAGAGCCCCCATTAAGGGAGGAGCAAGATGCTGCGAGTGAGAATGCTGAGCTACGACGACGAGAAGGGCGCGCAGGTCGAGACCGGGAGCTTCGTGCTCCAGAACGGCAAGGTCGTCATCATGGCTGACACGGAGAAGGGCCGCAGAATACTGGGCGAGACCCTGAAGCGGAAGCTCCACATCAACGACGAGTTCCGGGTTCGCATCGGGGTCGAGGCTGGTGCCGAGCGGTGGATGCGTCAGCTGCCGCGCAACTACGACGGCGCTCGGGTGCGCGCGAAGCTGGAAGAGTAGGGCGGCAATGGCGAGGACGAAGGACCCGAGCGCCGCGACGACGAAGGCGTGGCTGTCGCGCAAGCGAAACATGGCAGTGCGGGAACGTGAGGCGGCGCTCGCTGGCCCGATCGCCTACGTCAAGTACCTCGGCGGCGGCGTATCCAAGACCTACAAGGTGACGCTGGAAGACGGATCGGAATACAACTTCAAGCTGTCCGAGAGGAACGACAAAGGCAAGCCGGAGCACGAGGTCGGCGCGTGGGAGGTAGCGAAGCTCGTGGGGATGGAAGACATGGTGCCCGCCTCGACGATCCGTAAAATCGACGACCCCGGCCCCGCGCTAAATCCGTTCTCGCGCTCGTTCACCGAACATCTAGAGGGCTCACTCACGGAGTGGCAAACGGGCGAGCCCGGCGTGAACCTCGACTACGACGGCAAGCACGGGGACAGCTCCCACGACATAAAGCGCGCGGCGATGTTCGACTACATCATCGGAAACCCAGACAGGCACGACGGCAACTGGGTGGTGGAGCACGACAAGGTCCGGCTGATCGACCACAACCGCGCGTTCTCGCTCAGGGGGGTCAGTAGCATGCTCGGGGACTTTGCGGTCACGAAGTGGCCCCACGGGAGCATCGCGGAATACGTGAAGCCGTACGCGGAGAAGAAGAGCCACATCCTCGACGCTCTCCGGCGGGCCGGAGTGGACGAGGTGCGCATCAGGAGCGTATCGAAAAACATAGACGGCGCGGTGTCTGCGGCAGAGTGGATCGACATTTACGCGGGCTAGATAGGGGGGCCAAGATGGCGCGCACGAAAGACCCGCACGCGGCAACGGTTAAGGCTTGGGAAACGCGAAAGCGCGGCACCGTACGTGAGCGCGAGCAAAGGCTCAACGGCCCAGTTTCGTCCGTCAAAGAGCTGGCCGGCGGGATCTCGGAGACCTACAAGGTGACGCTGGAAGACGGCACGGTCGGCAACTTCAAGCTGCAAGGCCGCCACCAAGTCGGCGGGCCGGAAACGGAGGTCGCGGCGTGGGAGGTAGCGAAGCTCGTGGGCATGGAAGACATGGTGCCCGCCGCCTCGGTCCGAGAGATTGATCTCGGCGTTCAGCTTCGCGGGTCGAGCGGAACACACCGGGGCTCGTTCGCGGAGTGGCAGGAGGGCACACCAGCCATCGACGTCGCCGTAATGCAGGACCCGGACGCCTCCTTCATCGACAGTGAAGTCGCCTTCGGCGACAGCGAGCACGACGTGATGCGTGCCGCGATGTTCGACTACATCATCGGCAATCAAGACCGACACCCCGGAAATTGGGTCGTTGACGCCGGCAAGGTCCGGCTGATCGACCACAACGACGCGCTCGGAGAGTTCCCCTACAGCCTGTTCCTTGACCGCGTCAACAGGAGACCCGCGATGGCTAACAAGAGCGTCGCGTCCTACGTGAAGCCGTATCTCGACAAGCTCCCGCACATCCTCGCGGCGGTCCGGGCGGCAGCCCCCGGGCGTCTCGGAGCGTCATCCCTCCGACCCTCGGAAGCCATGGCCCGATGGGGCGCGACGAGGGCCGTCGCGCTGGAGGCGCGGGTTGGCCGTGCCGCCTCAGCGACGACGTGGCGGGACTTCCTCGACGGCATGGGGATCAAGGAGCAGATACCCAGTGGTCTGCCGAAGCCTTCCGGGCCGCACGGTTTCGGGAGAGCGTCCAGCTAGCATGAAGCCTCGTAGCCGCCGGTTCCGGCTCGACCGCGCCGACCTCGGGGACGGCAAGCCGGTCCGCGCGTGGATCGTCATCGACGCCGCTGGTGTCACCGTCTACAAGTTCGGCTCGCGAAGGAAGTGGTGGGTGCCTATCGCTGAGGCCGCCACCCTCCTCTCGCGCCGAGGCCAGCTCCGTGCTGTTCAGGCGAGAATGGGCGAGCCGGGGCAGATGGGCAGCAAGCTGAAGACGGCCGACGAGTGAGGACGACCGCCCGCTGGCCGAAGCCGAAGAAGCGGGACAAGAAGAAGCAGACGTTCGTGAGGCGTGGCGCTCGCCCAACCAGCCGGATGCCGGACGCGCTCGGAGACTACCGCGCCCGCGTGAAGTACGCCGACGACCTCTGGCGGAAACTGATCCGCGCCAAGGAGCCAGAGGGTCGATGCGCGCGATGTCGGCAGAGGCCGTGGGTTGACGCGGCGCACCTGTTTATAAAAGGTCGCTATGCTCACCTCCGGCACGACCCGTCGAACGGTGCCCCGCTCTGCCGGTACTGTCACCGCGTCATAGACTCAGACCATCACGCGAAGGAGTCCTTCTTCCGGCCGTACGTGGGCCACGAAGAATACGAGCGGCTGCGGCTCGCGGCTCAGTCCGGCGGGAAGCGGGACATGATCTTGGTGATCCTGTCGTTGGAGCAGGAGGTCGAGAAGCTCGAAAGCCCTTGACCCCCCCCGTCATTATGATATACCCTCTAGGTCAGGAGGCGAGATGCAAAGAGACACTTACTGGCGCGCCGGGCCGATCGAGGAGGTCGCGGAGGGATGAGGCCCGACGAGATGGTCGTGGGCACACGGGTACGCTCGCTTCGCCCGTTCGCGGGCGTGCCCATCCACACGGAGGGCGTGATCGACTCGGCCACGGCCACGTCCAGCCTCTCGATCTCGGACCCGGAGGAGGACTTCTGGATGGTCGCGTGGGACCTGCCGGAGAGCCCGCTCCCGGCAGGTTACGAGCGGTGGGACGGGAAGTGGGCCATCGAGAGCGGGGTCCTCCGCGACGGGTTCAACCAGTACGAGCTGCAATGGCTGGAGAAGGTGGGTGAAGTGGGAAAGACGAACGCCAAGACGGCCTCGGAATTCGCGCCGGGCGTCGAGCACACCGCCGACTTCCGGGATGTCGTGTTCCTCTGCCCCGACTGCGGGACGCAGGAGCGAATGGAGTTCGACGCGAACCGGCTGCGCAACCGAATCTTCGAGGGCGTGATGTTCGACGTGCTCGTGGAGAAAGAGCGGATCGTGGTGCGCCCGAAGCAAGACGACATGGGCTATCTCGCGGACTTCAACCTGCCCAAGCTCATGGGCGAGGCCATCGAGGAAATCTCTCGCGGGGAGCTGAGCGCGGTCTACTGCCCGAAGTGCAAGGAGCCGCTGGAATGACGACCGTCTGGAAGTACGACCTCGCCGTCGAGGTGGAGCAGGCACTCCAGATGCCCCGCGACGCGGAGATCCTGTCGGTGCAGCTTCAAGGCTCCGGCATTGTCATGTGGGTTCGCTGTGTTCCCGCCGAGAAGGACTTGGTCTGGAGGCGGGTGCTGATGGCCGGGACGGGACGGGACGACGCGCCGAGCTTCGACTGCGAGCACATCGGGACCGTCATGCTCCACGGCGTGAACTCGACCGCTGGACTCGTCTCGCCCTTGACCGGGTGCTCGGCGAGGAAGGTGGCGCAAGAGGCGCTAGTCTGGCACTTCTTCGATGGCGGCGAGGTGGTGTGAGGTGGGCTACGACCTGACGGCCAACAAGTGCGGCGGCGGGAAGATCCAAGGAGAGTTCCCGGTTGATCCGTGCCTCGACAACGAGGGCGAGCGATGAGCGGAGACGCGGAGTACGACCTGCCGAAGATCGAGCCGGCGAGATGGTCGTGGTGGCAGGAATGGGGCAGCGCCGTGATCGTCGGCACCCTCGTCGTTGTGGGCTTCGGCCTGTTCTGGGCCGGCTCGGCCCGCACGCGCAATGTGGCAACGGCGGCCGAGGCGACAGAGGCCACTCTCGCTCTCGTGCTTGACGCAAGCACTGGGCCGGGTCGTCTGCGCGCGTATTGCGAGCCACGGACTGGCAACAGGATCTACACCTTCGATGACAGCCTGTGGGTGATCGAGGGAGGCTGCGCCCGATGACCGTGTTCATCTGCGGCGGCGGCCCGTACACGCACCTCGTCAAAGCGAAGTGCTGCTGGTGCTGCCTCGGGGACGACCGCGAGGTCCACGCCTTCCGGGAGGTCTTCGGAGGCTACGAAGAACCGGACCTGATCTGCGGCGCATGCGGGCAGGGGCCAGCGGAGAAGCCCACGGAGGAGCAGCGCGACGAGAACGTGGCGCTGGTGAAGAGAATGGGCGAGAGCGGGATCAAGGTCACCGACTGGCCGCTTCCTAGCGCGCTCGCAGGGGAGGGAGGATGAACGATCCGCGCGTGTTCCTGACGACGTGCGCTACCCCGGGCTGGGACAGTTACGAGGCTGAGCCGGTGACAGCGGCCGCCGTGCGCGCCGCCTCTGGTGTCCAGTTCGTTCCGACCGTCCGTGGCGGCGTTCAGGCTGAGTGGGCAGACGTCGAGGTCGAGTTCGATGCGGAGGGCCGCGTCGTCGATGTGGTCGTGGACCGGCCCCGTCCGTGGGCTGGCAAGGACAAGAACCCGGCCTACGAGCCGACGAGCGACGAGGCCCGCCTGAGCTATCTGGTCGAGGAGGCCGGCGAGATGCTCGCGGCTGCGGGCAAGACCCTGCGGTACGGGCTGGCAAGCTACAACCCGGAGCCCGGAAGCTCGGGCGAGACGAACGCCGCGTGGCTCACTCGCGAGTTGGCCGACCTCAAGCTCGCCATCGAGCTGGTCGAGAGGTACACGCTATGACGCACGTCGAGAGGCCCATGCTCGCGTGCGTGGCGGCCGCGCTGTTCTCGTTGGGCTGCTCAGGCCCCTGCCACCAGACGCACATGGTCGTGACGTTCCGCGAGGCCCATTCGACCACGGTCTACCACAAGGTCGGGGACTCGTCGTTCCCGGTCACGACGCGCCACCCGGCCCGTTGTACGGCGAGCTTCGTCTGTGACGTGCGCTGCGAGACGTGGGACACAGGGAGCACCGAGGCGCACGTGGCGCACCGCCCCCACTCCGGCCCGATGGTGGTGAGCCGGCTCTGTGAAATGGACCCGGCTGGCCGGTGGAGGGTGAAGGCATGAGCAAGGTGACGCGGCTGAGGGCGCGGGTCGAAGATCTAGAAGGGGAGGTCGAGCAGCTGCGGACTCAGCTTGCGGGATGTAGCGTGGCTGCGCTCGGCGGCACGCTCAACCCAGCAAGGCTGGGGCAGTACGGCTGGTCCCCGGCCTATCAGGACGTGCTCGACTTGCGACTCAGGGTTGACGACCTGAAATCAGGGGTGGCCGAGGCAAACGGGCGGTGGATGGAGGCAGGCAGGCGAGTGGGGGCGTGGCGGAGGCGGGCGCTCGTGGCTGAGGCGCAGCTGGAGGTCACGTCACGATCGACACGGAAAGAGCTGCGCCGTTGACGGAAAAATCCTTAGAGGAGGTCAAGATGGGTGATGAAGCGACCTGTGGAAACTGCGTCTACGCCGTCAAGGGCGACGGGGAGACGCCGACGGACCGGGTCTGTCATGGACTGCCGCCGGGATCGGTCCGCACCGTCATCGGATCGTCGCCTCTGGACGTGTACCCGTTCCGGCCGATAGTGACCGAGGCCGACGTGGCCTGCTCGCTGTGGAAAGCGCAGCTGCGGAGCGAAGACTGAAGGGGCGAAGCATGAGCAGAAAGCTGGAGGATTGGGAGTACATCCAAAAGCTGGAGGAGGAGAACGAACGGCGGCGAGGCTTGATAGAACAGCAAGCCGGGCAGCTTGAGGAAGAGCAAAGCCAAACGGTATGGCTTCGAGAGCAGGTGATAGAGCTGAAGGAACTGAACGAGCGGCTGCGGGCCAAGGTGGAACGTCTGGAGTCCCGAGGCATTGAGGACATGCGTCATCGCATCGAGGCGGCGCTGGAGCATTGCGCTCAGGCATCAGTGCTCTTGGGCCAGTCTAACGACGATGCCGAGGCAGCGAAGTATGTGGGGCTCGCCCTCAAGGCCCTGAAGGGAGAGGAGGAGTGATGGGCGTAGATCCAAGGCGGCTGCCGAAGCGGGCGAAACCAATCCGAGGGGCGAAAGAGGCGTGGTGGTACGAGGAGGAGAATGGAATCTCAGTGTA